>Ga0074195_1000380_pt1 | contig 93503 bp, 90 predicted proteins | sample EPASupsiteHSE623_FD_64525 | JGI IMG/M metagenome (GOLD analysis project Ga0074195, IMG submission 64525) | Bioremediated contaminated groundwater from EPA Superfund site, New Mexico - Sample HSE6-23 | ecosystem: Environmental > Aquatic > Deep subsurface > Groundwater > Contaminated ...
TTTCTCATTGAGGAATCGATTGATGTAACCATATCTACATTTTATAGCGCTTAATTCATCCATATAGCTTAATGGCGCAATTCAAATATAAAAAGTTACCTAAACTATTTTGTTACAATTACTTAGCTCATGTCTTCGTCTGGGACCTCTTCGACATCGGCCTGACCCCCACGACCACCGCTAGCTGGAATATGAACGGCCAGTACATGAACCAAAGCGACATCGGCCCGCTCCCAATCGGCGCGAAGACAACTCTGACGCTCTACGGCCAGGTCGGCTTGGTATCCTCAGGCACCTTGCTCAACACAGTTACAGTCGATGCCAAACCTGTAAACGGCGGAAACAACGTCACTGCGACAGATGATGCTCCGGTATTCGTCAGATCTCCAAAGATCTCGGTCACAAAGACTCTCATCTCCCCGACCGACGGCATGGGCTCAGCAGGTGCTCCACTGGTTTATTCGATCCTGGTCAACAATACGGGTGACATAGACCTCGAACATGTCTTCGTTAGCGATATCTTCGATGTCGGTCTGGTTCCGAACGAGAGCATCGGCTGGGTTATGACCGGCCAGAAGATGACCATCTCAGATATCGGCTCTCTCCTGGTCGGCGAGAGCAGGCTCCTTGATGCACTCAATGGCCAGATAGTCTCGACCAAATCCGAGACGCTCTTGAATACCGTCACAGTCGAAGGCAAACCCAAGAACGGCGGCAACAACGTAACGGCCTCGGACGATGCTCCGGTTATAGTTAAACCCGCCTCGATAAACGTCACCAAGACAGTCTACCCAGAGGAGGGAACACCTGATACAGTCATCACTTACACAGTTACCATCACAAATAACGGCTCGGCATACCTCTGCGACGTCTACGCTGAAGATACCCTACCGGCTGGTGTGGAGTACATCAGCGATGATCATAGCGGCATCTTAGATCAGGAGCACAATACCGTCCAGTGGTATGACCTGGATCAAGGAAATTGCATGGCCCCCGACGAGCAGATCACTATCAAGATTACCGCCAAGATAGCCGGAACAGTCATGGGCATACTTGACAACAAGGTCTATGTCTCGGCTCTTCCCAGAGGCGACGGTGCCAAAGTTTGGGATCAAAACCACAAAGAGATTGATGCCAAACCCGTCCCGTTCGTCGTGACCAAGACCAGTGACAAGAAGAAGTATCGTCCCGGCGAGGAGATAACTTATACCATCACAGTCTGCAACAGGATGAAACATCTGCCTATCGAGAACGTCGTGGTCAAAGATGTCTTCCAGAATGCAGTCGAGATCCTGTACAACGATCCAGAGCCAAGCCCCGACGGCCTGTGGCATTACGGCAGCATCGCACCAGGTGCATGCGAAGAGATAACCATCGTAGCCCGAGCCCCGGAGACTAAGGCGACATTCGATATAGACAAGTCCGAGGTAACTGGAACTGGCTTTGTCAACGTCCATAACGACCTGTCAACAGCAGTTGGTCCCTACACAATCAAGAACTGCGTCTATGTGACAGCCAATCTCTGGCCTGAGGAATGGTCCAGAAGCACCTGTCACAGCGTTGCCATCGAGGATCTCGGAACTGAACTCGAGACTCGTGAGCACGGCAGCGGCGATTACAGCTCGGAAGAGGTTACCAAGATGAAATGGGAGAACAAGTCCATCGAGTCTAAGAAGAGTACCTCAGCCAGCTACTACCCGACGACATTTGCTCTTCCTGGCAACCAGGCCCTCAATTACAGCTCGAAGTGGACTTCCGAGAGCCGCGGCAAGAACTACGTCACCGGCGCAGTAATGCACGAGACCTATCGTTATGCCGACGACATCGACCGGGATACCTATGTCAAGATGGACGAGAACGGCTCGAAGATGATGATAGACGCGAGCTTCACAGGCAAAGGCAGCATAGGCTTCTACAAGAAGTCTTCACCTGAAGACGGCCCCAAGATCAAACCTGTCTTCGACAGCCAGGAGGATTACAGCGGCCGGTTCAGCATCAATGAGACCTTCGAGGAGTACGGCAAGAACATCGATACAGTCAAATCCGTTTCCGGCGAGGGCTTGGTCTCTTCAGACAAGAGAGTCCGAACCTCCCAGAGAACCTACGAGTCTGGTACCGGCTCTTACAAGAGCGAAGAGCTTGTTGATTCGTTCACGAGCTACATCGCCAAGGATATCGAGCTTGAACACAGGCCTGTCAGTTACAACTACACTCCCGGCGTCTATGCCAAACAGGACATGAAATGGACTGAAGGCATGTGGTCCAAGAACGGCATCCTCCGCGGTGGCACCATAGTCGCGGCCAACAACTCTGCAGGCGCGCCTATCGAGGCTAAACCCTGCAACACCAGCGATATCGGCAGTGCCCCGGCTACGCTGATCAGCGAGAGGTACTCGTCTCTCGAGTATCTGAAGAAGGATTCGATAGCCTTAGGCCTAAACGAGATGAAGACCAACGCGACCTTCGAAGGAGTAGCCGACTTCCGAGCCAAGTCGGTTGGCGTGAATGCCACCGACGAGGTCGACGACGAGGAACGCTATGCCGGATCGTTTGCCATCAACCGCCATGTCCTGATGACTGGCGTGTCCAAGTACGACTATCCGCATATCATCGTCGGCAAGACCGGAGTCATGAGGGATGAGACAGTAAATGGAGTCAAGTCCAAGGTAGTTGATTACGTTATTACAGTGACCAACGACGGCAACCGAGCTCTAGCTCCGATTTATGTCTGGGATACTTTCCCGCCCGGAACCGAGTACCTGGGCTCGTCAGTCAAACCTGCCGAACTCTCGACGACAGTAGCCAACTGGACCATACTGCATCTTGGCATTGGCAACACCCTGAGCATCAACCTGAAGCTGAACGTGACTGAACTTGCACCCTATAACCTGGTCAATTGCGTCACAGCCAGCGGAATTACCGGTACATCAGTAGTATCGTCAACCAACTGCACAGGCATTGAACTGGATTGGCTTGGCTGCTGCCAGCCCAAGGTTTCAGTCGAGAAGAAGGCTCAGCTAGATCCGTCTGACCCGACTGTGATCCTCTACACGATCCTGGTCAAGAACAATGCCTCGAGCCACATGACAGCAAAGCTCGTCGATGAGATCTCCGCAGATATGACCTTCCTCGACTCGTCCGCAGATCCGTACAGCATTGACTCGAGTTACATCCACTGGGCGATTGCGGATCTTGCTCCAGGCGAAGTATCGACCATCGAGTATCGCATGAGAGCTGGACGTGATGGAACCTATACCAGCGGAGTTCACCTCGAAGCCAGTGCTCTTGATGGATCGGGCAGTAGTTCTGCCGATTCATCATCATTTGTAGATGTGACCGGCACAGGTGTAGCACCAAGAACCCTGAGGTACGATGGATGGCAGCCGCCAGACTGGGACCTGAACACCTCAGAAGCGGGAATACGCATGTAGGTAGCCTGAGTGGAATCTCAGGCTCCCAACTCTTTTCTATTTTAAAAATTTTTATAATGAGCTCATAATGCAGAGCGTGGCAAGTTCTGAATGCCTCTGTATGGCTTGAAGGCTCTCGATAACTGCCTTTTCCGTCTTCTGCTCGAGCGTTGCGGTCAAATCTCTCTCTTCAATCACTTTTAAAATCGGCAAAAGGTCTATTCTGCCTTGTCCTAGTGCCAGATGTTCATCTCCTTGCCCAGAATTGTCATGCAAGTGGATGTGTGTCAATGCAGGATGATTTAAGAACTCCTGGAGGGTTCCGCAGGTGTTTGCGTGTCCTATGTCTAGCACCAGGCCCAGATCGTGTAGATCTAGGTCTGGCTTGTTGAAGAACAGCCAGTCGCTCTTGGGCATATTCTCTACAGCAAGCCGCATTCCCAGCTCTTCCTGCAAAGGCGCTATCTCAGATAATGATTGGTCGAGACAGAGCATTGCATCCCGCCAGCAGAAGCTCCAGGGGGTGTAGCCAGGATGGATAATATAGAGCTCGGCTCCAGCAGCTGCACTGGCGGCAATGGCCCGCTTGTGTAGGTTCACCGAAGCCTCACGAAATTCCGGGTAGATGCTGGCGATATTGATGTCTGCTATCAGTCCGTGTACAGTGTACTTCAGTGGAAATGATGATGTTATATCCAGGTTCTCAGGTCGAAAGAGACTGTGTCTGCCCTCACAGAGGATCTCGGCTCGAGAGGAGAGTCTGGATATCCTCTCCAAAGCCTGGTCCAGTGGGAGGTTCAGATAGGCCCAGGTAGATACAGCAAGCTTCATATCAATCGATCTGAGAAGATGAATAGCTTGTATATTAGGCCTATTATTCCGTTCCAGCTCTCCGCATGAGTTCTGCAGCATCCTGCATTGATTCTTCAGCTCTAAGATCCGCAAGCTTCTGCGTCGATTCCTGGAACAGTTCGAGGGCGTTGAAGAATCTGTCCAGAACATCTCCACTGCAGGTTGGAACCAAGAATATGCGGGTATGAGGTATTCTTCTGCCGCGGGCGTACATGCAGACGAAGTTCGGGTGAAGGGAATGCATCATCTTCCGGGCCACGATGCCAGCTACCATAAAGAGGCTGGCGTTCTCTTCATCGGTGAGTTCATGCCACCAGGGAACATGCCTCTTGGGAATTACAAGGCAATGCCCTTTGCTCAGTGGATTGATGTCCAGGATACAGATCGTCAGATTGTCTTCGTGGATCTTGTAGGCTTCTCTTCTCCCTGCCACAATATCGCAAAATATGCAGGTATTCTGGGATTCTTCTGGCATAATTATGACGTGGTAGCCCGGCTAGAAAATTCTGGCGATTACTTTAATAAAGAAGCATTCCAAGCATCTGCTGTGGTATAACTATGTCATTTCAGATCGAGAAGATCCATGCGCGTGAGATCCTTGACTCACGGGGAAACCCAACTATTGAGGTAGATGTTTACACTTGCTGCGGCTTTGGCCGGGCGGCAGTGCCCTCTGGCGCGTCCACAGGTACACATGAGGCCCTGGAGCTGCGCGATGGTGGCGAAAGATATGGCGGAAAGGGCGTTCTCAAGGCCGTCAGGAATGTCAATGAGATCATTGCTCCTGAGCTTTTGGGAATGAATGCTTCGGCTCAAAGAGAGATAGATGATTTCATGATTGAGATGGATGGCACTGCCAACAAGTCCAATCTGGGTGCCAATGCCATCCTTGGTGTTTCAATCGCCGTGGCCAAGGCGGCGGCAGCTTCTGCAGAAATGCCTCTCTACAAATACCTGGGCGGGGTTAGCACCTGTCGGCTGCCTATTCCTTCATTCAATGTTCTCAATGGCGGCCAGCATGCTGGAAACGATCTGTCAATTCAGGAGTTCATGATTCTGCCCACAGGGGCCAAGACATTTTCCGAGGGCCTGCGCATGGCTGTTGAGACATATCATGCCCTTGGAAAGATCCTGAAGGGCAAGTATGGGGTAGGCGCAACAAACGTAGGCTACGAGGGTGGCTATGCACCGCCGCTGGTCAAGACCCGCGATGCGCTTGATGCCATCATGAGCGCACTTGATCTCAGTGGCTATGGCGAGGAGATCAAGATAGGTCTCGATTCGGCTGCATCGAGTTTCTATATGGAAGGCGGCTACTCAGTTGATGGAAACCGGCTCACGCCAGGGGAGTTAATCGATTACTACGTGGATCTGGTCAAGACATACCCAATAGTCTCTCTTGAGGATCCCTTCGAGGAGGAGGCTTATGACGACTTTGCGCGCCTGACAACGAAGCTTCCGGGCACTATTATAATCGGAGACGATCTCTACGTTACCAATATCAAGCGGCTCGAAAATGGCATCAAGATGAAGTCCGGAAATGCTCTGCTTCTCAAGCTCAACCAGATCGGCTCCGTGTCCGAGGCCTTCGATGCTGCCAGGATGTCCTTCCGAGCGGGCTGGAAGGTCATGGCCTCCCATCGTTCCGCAGAGACCGAGGATTCTGCTCTGGCCGACGTGGCTGTAGCTCTGGGCTGCGAGCTACTCAAGACAGGAGCGCCTGCCAGATCTGAGAGGACTGCCAAGTACAACCAGCTCTTGCGCATACAGGAGCAGCTGGACGAGGCCGCGGATTACGCCATGATTTAGGAAAGAAAAGGAGCTTCCGTCCCGCGAATTCGGGACGATCTAATTATTTTAAATCCTTTTCACTCTGCTCTCCGTCAATGGTTGGTTACTGGAAAGCAAAGTGTTTCGCCCTGCATTTTATTCCTGCCAAAACCTCTGTCATTTTATCCCTTCTTCCCTCCAGCTTGATTAGCAGCACCGGGAAGACCGTGAAGGTCATAAGCAGAGCTACGATCATGGACAGGACAGTCACTTCTCCGAAGTTGTTTGTAATCATGAAGGGTGAGAAGACCAGAGCGGAGAAGCCGAAGACCACCGTCAAGCCGGATGAAGCTATGGCTGATCCAATGCGGTAGAAGGTCTTCTGCAAGACATCCATCATATCTCCTCCTTTTCCCAGCTCCTCGTAAAACCGCTCCATGATAAGCACGGCATACTCTGAACCCACTCCTAAAACCAAAGCTCCAAGGGTTGCAGTCATCGGCGTGTAGCTGATATTCATGAAATGCATGGCTACTCCCATCCAGCCGATGACCACGACCATGGGGACAACCGGCAGCATTGACTTGATGAGATCCCGATAGATGATAAGCAGCAAGATGTAAATGAGCAGCAATCCGAGGATGGTCATCTCTATCCTGCCGGTGGTCAGGCCTACAATTACTGTTGAGAGCAGATATCCTTTGCCTGTCTGGGTGGCTGAGTATCCGGGAGGAATCTCTAGCCAGATTATGTCTTTATCGATCTCCTCTTTCAGGTTCATGATTCCATTTTCGCCGATGTTGTCCTGAGCATTGCCTAGATCCAGTTCAATCAGGGCAGTGTCGCGGTCGTTCAGGTATTGATCGGTGGTGGTGGCAGGAAGCTGATCGATGATTTTTTCTATGGCGGTTTTGTCATCAGGTATCTGGCCCGCTCCAGCAGCTTTAACGTAGGTAGCAATGCTAGTAGCAGCCCGAACCTCTTTTCGGTTGGACAGCTCATAAGAGGCGAACTCGTCCATCCACTTCAGAATTTTTGGATCGGTAAGGTCGCCGCCTTGAACTATGACCTCCATGACATCGGTTCCGCCAAAGAAGTTGGTCAGGTGGCGGTAGTTGACAAGCTCCGGGAGATTCTGAGGAATGTACTTTTTGTAGTCGGTAATGGTGGGAATACTCTCGTCAAGATGGATGCCAATAATAGCTACTATCAGGGCTATAGCTAAAACCGCTTTCCACCTGGCCACGGCTCCCCGAGATGTCCTGGCCAAAATCGGGCCAACGCCTCCGGCGATGTCTTTATTCTTCCTTCCCACTCCATTTGTGCTATTTTGCACAGGGATGTGGCAGAGGATGGTGGTGCCTACCAGGACAGCCGACAGAAAGCACATGAAAATTCCAAGAATACAGAGCTTTCCAAAATCGCGGACCATTGGCACAGTTGAGGTCATTAGAGAGACGAATCCCGCCGCGGTTAGTATTAAGGCAATGAAGACTGCTGGCGCGGTGTGCGCGGTCATTGACGCAGCCGCTTCATCGGCAGCCCGGCCTAAAGAACGCTCTTCATCGATGCGAGTACGAAATTGTATGGCATAATCTATACCAAGCCCGATGAGAATGGGAAATGCTGCCATGGAAACGAATGATAATGGGATCTTGAGATAGCCCATAGCTCCGAAGGTCCAGACTATGCCAAGCAGCACCACAGGCAGGGGCAGGATGGGATATTTGCTCTGCCTAAAGAATATAATCAGGGCCAGGGCCATGAGGACTATGGCTACCAACAAAAGCTCGGTCATGTTGGAAGACATCTCCGACTTGATGGAGATGTTAAGTGGAATGTTTCCTGTGACAGAAATGGTTGTGTCCGGTGGGAATATGGAGTTATCTACGGTGGCCTCAGTCTCGGTCACGATCTCCTCAATTTGGGAGTCAGCCAGATGTAGCGGTACGGCTACGTCCAGCACGGCATGCTTTCTGTCTGGCATTATAGCCTGAAGTTGGGCAGCATCTATCCTGGCCAGGATTTGATCGATCTCCTCTTGGCTGTCAGGAATTTTTCTCGTTCCTGTCGTCTGCTCTTCAGCATCGGCTACTATCTCAGATATGCTTATTATGCCCAGCACATGGTTGACCTCTGACATGTGATGGCTGACTTGATCCATCGCTTTGAGAACCTCAGGACTGGCTACATCGTCTGCCTCGATTACTACGGCGATGGAGTCTATGCCGAAGCGCTCCACATAGAGATGGTTGTACTCTTGATAGATTCGGGATGATTCCTCCACGAATGCTGTGGTCCCCACATTCATTTCTATTTGCTGCGAATAGTGAACTGATGCAATGGTCAGGAGGGCAGCGAAAAGCAGGATTATCATCGGGTTGTGAGCGATCAATGATCCTGTCCTCTCTAGTGCTTTCATATTACATTCTCCTTAATCCAGATCATTCGATAAATTCCATATCGTCTTTACAATCAGATCTACTTCAATGTTGTGATATCCTATCCAAGCATGAATTCTCCGTTAGGTCAAACCTACATAATTCGGCGAAGAACTATGCTATTTCACAATCCCTCTTCTCAATTCCGATATCTTCCGCAGTTTTCTCAAATAATTCCTTATAATCCGCGCACCCATTTCTCGATTGGAGGTGAGGCCAAGACCTGTAAGGACCATGAAGCACTTCCTTTCAAGGACTCGTATCTAAAAGTTGGGGGTTTTGGCCCCCAACTCCACAGCATAGTGCCGGAGCTAGTTCCAAAAGCAGGAGCCACCAGATATAAATTTGGTCAATGATGCAACCTAAAAGGTTCAGATCTGGTCGAGCGCAAAGATTAATATGTTTTGCATAAATAGATGCCTATTCGATAAAGGCAAGCAAATGTGATTATATGCAACCCCGGAGGGAAAGTACAATGATCAATAGACAAATATTGCCCGCGATGGTTTTTATCGTGGCATTGACTGCTGTGGCGGGAGCATCTGAGGAGCAAAAGGAGCTGACAGTCTTCACGGCTGCATCGCTTACTGGCGCTTTCAGTGAGATCGGAGGGATATTTGAGAATGAGACCGGAATGACCGTTGCCTTCAACTTTGACGGCTCCCAGGCTCTTCGCACCCAGATCGAGAATGGAGCTTACACTGATGTCTTTGCTTCTGCTAACAAGAAGCAGATGAATGCCGTAAAGGATGCCGGTCTGATAAACAACAGCAGCATGGTCGTCTTCACTAAAAATAAGATATCGCTCATCATTCCCAAGGACAACCCTGCCCAAATCAATAATCTCAGCGACCTGGCCCGGCCAGGCATCAAGATCGTCATGGGAACCAAGGATGTGCCTGTAGGAGACTACGCCCTGCAGATCATCAGCAAACTGGGCAACGATTCCGCCTATGGCCCGGACTACAAGACAAAGGTACTTGAAAATGTAATCTCACAGGAAACCAATGTCAATTATGTGGTGACCAAGGTGGCTCTGGGTGAGGCGGATGTGGGATTTGCCTATGTCTCGGATATCACTGAAGATCTGGCGGGTAAGGTTGACAAAATCGATATACCGGATGAGTTCAACGTTATCGGTGAGTACCCCATAGCGGTAACGAATGAATCCAAGTACCCTGCCGAGAGCCAGGAATTTGTGAATCTCGTTGTCTCAGATGAAGGCAAGGCCGTCCTTCTAAAGTACGGTTTTACTCCGGTCTAAAAGCGACCGGAATCTCTTTCTTTTGGGCCAGTGGAAGGTAAGTAATCTAAAGTACCTCGGCTCCAAGATCTTTTAATGATTGAATCGCCAGTGTGATCGAGCGGCTGAGAAACATAAAAACCGAGATGCTGAGATGTCTGGAGATTCCAATCAGGAGCACAAGTGTATCGGTAGGGCAGCTGCCATCCCTTCCCGAAGCCGAGAAATCGCTCTCAAAGTGTGCCTGGGACTGCTGTTGACACTGGCTATGGCATTCATAGCTTTGCCTGTGATAGCTCTCTTTTTCAGAAGCCCTCTGGACACCATCCTGGAAACATTGCGCGATCCGGTTGTGATAGATGCGTTGCGGCTCAGCCTGATGACCTCGACCATAACCACATTCACAGTGGTGATCATGGGCACGCCCATAGCCTACGTCAGCGCTCGATTCAACTATTGGGGCAAAGAGCTGGCAGATTCCCTGATAGACCTGCCGGTGATTATGCCTCCTGCCGTGGCTGGCATTGCCCTGTTGGTGGCTTTCGGGAGGATGGGGCTGGTAGGGCATTATCTGAACACCACCTTTGGGATCAGCATTGCATTCACTACCCTGGCTGTGATCATAGCTCAGGTCTTCGTCTCCTCGCCATTTTACATTCGTCAGGCCAGGACGAGCTTTGAAGATGTAGATCTGTCTCTCGAGAACGCTGCCCGGACGTTGGGAGCCACGCGGGTTTACACCTTTTTTCATGTCATCCTGCCAATAGCCATGAACGGCCTGATCTCCGGGGCCATAATGGCCTTTGCCAGATCTCTGGGTGAGTTTGGAGCTACCATCATGTTTGCCGGGAACTTTCAGGGCCGGACCCAGACCATGCCTTTGGCCATTTATACCGCCATGCAGGGAGACCTGGATGTCTCGTTGTGTCTTTCTATCATACTGGTTGCGTTTTCTTTTGTGGTCATCGTATTGGTCAAGATTCTCACCCGGAAGGTGTACAAGAGATGCTAGAGGTTGATATCAAGAAGAGGCTTCGGGATTTCGATTTGCGCCTGAAGCTGGACATAGACCGGGGAAAGACACTGATGCTGGTGGGAGATAACGGCTGCGGAAAGACCAGTCTGCTTAACCTGGTCGCTGGGCTCGACACTCCTGATGAAGGCAGGATTGCGTTGGACGGCCTGGCGTTATTTGATTCAGAGAAGAAGATCAACATTCCTCCTGAGGCTCGGGGCATTGGGTATGTCTTTCAGAGCTATGCCCTCTTTCCGCATATGAGCGTTTATGACAATGTGGCTTTTGGTCTCCGCACCAGGAAGATGCCTGCGGATGAGATCGATGTCCTCGTAAAGGAGCATCTTGATCGGGCCGGGCTGTGGGATGTTCGGAAGGCAAAGGCGGCAGATGTCTCTGGCGGGCAGAAGCAGAGGATTGCTCTTGCCAGAGCTCTGATCATCGAGCCCCGGCTGCTTCTCCTGGATGAGCCGCTTTCTGCGCTGGACGTGAGAAAGCAGGCGAAAATGAGGAGGGAGCTGAAGGAGAGCATTCGAGCCTGCGGGGTTCCATGCATCATAGTCACCCACGATCTCCGAGATGTGGTGAGCATGGGAGATTTTGCCTGTCTTCTGGAGATGGGAAAGGTCGCCCTGATGGGTTGCGCTGAGGAGGTCATTGCCTGGGGATCGGGACAGGATGATGTGGGTGATTTGCATTGATTTCAAGATATTATCGTCCTATGGTGATAAGGTGAAGGCTGAGGCAGATATGAAGGCTAAGATGGATAAGGCAGATCTTCTGGGCGAGGCAAAGGAGCGTTTCATTGCCGAGCTTGAGGGGCAGCGGTCCTGGCAAAAAGATGGGCTCAAGGAGGAGATTGTGGTTAGCGGGCCGCTTTCTCCCGAGCAGGCCATCGGAGACACTGGCAGGGATGATCTGGTCATCTTGCGGGGTCGGGAGGTGCTGGTGCAGGCTGTCTTTCGGGGCTGTGCCGGCCAGGCCTTCTCTGCAGACCGTGGTCATTTTCAGGGAACCCTGGAGGATGTGCTCAAAATGCCCTTGAAGAGCATTTTCGAGAGGGCGGTCTTGGTCGCAACCATGAATGCGGTGCTTCGATATCTCGGGCTGGTGGAAGGGACTGTGCATTGCAGGGATAGCGGGCCGAAGATGTGTGCTCAGTCCACCGGGACCTGGATCAGTGAACAGAAGGCTGAGAAGGTAGGGATGGTAGGACTTCAGCCTGCTCTTTTGGAGGCCGCTGTCCGGGTCATGGGCCCAGAGAGGGTGATGGTTTCAGATCTGGCCGAGGCCGGGCAGGAGCGATGCGGCGTGAAGGTGCTCGATGGCCTGGACAGCAGCCGGATATTCGAGCAGTGCCCTCTCGTCCTGATAACTGGATCGACCATAGTAAACGGCACAATTGACGGATTGATGAAGCTGGCCGGGCAGCACGGGTGTCGGGTGGTCTTCTTCGGGACGACTATTGCGGGAGCGGCGTATCTGCTGGGTCTGGAGAGATGGTGTCCAGAATCGACTTAGATGAAGAGGCATGAGGGACCGGGATGGAATGCAGATTGAAGACGTCAAGAAGCATATTCTGCTAGACAATTATATAATAACATTTCATGCTCATCAGAGAATGGATGAGAGAGGCATTTCCTCAGAGGATATGGTTAATTTGATATTGGATGGACGAATAATAGAAGACTATCCTGACAGCAAGCCATGTCCCTCTGCGCTTATCGCGGGCATTGCAGGTTGGCGGTGTTGTCATGCCGTGGTTGCGTTGTGCGAAAACCACTTGAGAATCGTTACAGTCTACTGGCCGGAGGATGGGAAATGGACGAACCATATGACGAGAAGAATGATTTGATCCCGGATACCTGCAATTGCGGTCGGGGGAAATTACGGCGTGGTATAACAGAGTACGTTACCAAAGTCAATGGTGGGGTGTTGGTTATCAAAAACGTGCCGGCTTGGATGTGCGATCTCTGCGATGAGGCTTACCTCACGCCGGAAGCTTCCCGAGAGATTGACCGGATTGTGAAGGATTTTCGCGAAGGAAAGCTTCTGGCAAAGCCTATCGCTGCTGGCGAGGTTGAGCTCAAGATGAAGGAAGCTGCATAAAAGAGTCAAAGGTTATGGTCTTCTGATCTGGCCGTGCCCGGGCAGCACGGGTGTCTTGTGGTCTTCTTCGGGACGACGATTGCAGGAGCGGCGTATCAGTTGGGTCTGGAGAGATGGTGTCCGGGATCGACTTAGGAAAGCCAGGGCGCGGAGGATGAAGGGCAGCGGGGCCGGGGGTGATGGTTGGTGCATTCTTTAAGCTAACAGGTGCCATTAGAAGTTTTATAAATTGCACAATATCCTGCAGTCGGGCCCGGATGCTGAGGGACAGTGTGACGTATCGGGTGCGTTGGGCTTCGTCGGTGATTACTATCATGCATTCCCTCAAGGTGCAGCCGTCTCTGAGTTTCACCTCATGATTGTGCTTTTGGATCAACGAAATATAAGATATAGTGGGGGAGGTCTTGAACTCGAAAAAGAGATATTTTGAGGATATTGAATGAAATTTTTTACATAGAAATCTTTTTAAGTTGAGGCTAATAAAAACTCATTCAGTTCAGGGAGGATAATATGGCCAAAAAAAGCTATGCAGACATTGCTCTGGATATGTATGAGGCTGTGAAGGAAAGCAATAATCGGCAAAAGAGGTTAAAAAGCTCTACCTTTTGGGACGCTTTCTGTGTGGGACGTAGAACACCGCCTGTTGTGGAACGCATAGGTTGTATTTTGTCCGAGCAGGGACTCAGGTTTTCTGTGAAATCGGGAGAAGTCTTTGGAAAAGAGGATTTTAACGATTGGATCGAACTCACGATTTGGCCACCAGCAGAACCACCTGAGCCACCACTACCGGATCCAATATTCCCATCTATAGACTGGTTTCAAAAAATGCAGACACGAGAATTCGAAAGCGAACGTGAAGTCGAATATTATTTCATTATACCACTGTTAGAAAAACTAGGATATAATGAAGATGATATTGCAATTGGTTATCCTGTCTCTATGTTTGAAGGGGTACAAAGGACTACAAAAGAAGCCGATTTTGTTTTGTTCAACGGAGCCAGCAGAGAAAAGAGCGATATCCTCTTAATAATAGAAGCAAAGAAAAGCCGCAAAGGGATTACCGTTGATTACATTGGTCAGGGCAAGTCTTATGCTCGGGAATTGTTGCCAGCTTGTTACGTTATCACCAATGGCCAACAGATTATAGTATTTCAATTCAATGGCATGATCTATCAAGATGAACGTATTATGGATTTCGACAGATCAAATCTAAATGTGATGTGGAAAGATTTATATAAATATGTTGGCAAGGAATCGACTATCAAGCGCAAATTGTGGATGAGAGAGCAATTTCAAAGGGAGCTTAGGACTTGATTTTTGCATCTTGTTACAGTTCAGTGTCAATGGCAATCTCAAATTCCTCAATAGTGGCAAAGCAAAATTCCTCACCTGCAAATTCCTGAGGTCGATACTCAGGAGTTGTGTAGATGCTAACCCGGAGGCAGTTCCACATGTTGAGAGATTTGTTCAACGAAGGTTTAAGCATCAGCGAGATTGCTCGACAAACAGTCGCAATGCAGAAAACATAGTCTTCCTCGGACCGCCAGGAGTGGGAAAAACACATCTTGCCATTGGTTTGGGTATCGAGGCTATAGACGCAGGATTCAAGGTATATTTTGCCAATGCTTCGAACTTAGTAGAAAGACTCGAAGCAGCTGATAAAGCGAATAGACTGGATGAAAAGCTGCGAGAGCTTTCAAAATTTCATCTCCTCATCGTTGACGAGATGGGCTATCTGCCATTCAACGATTATGGAGCACACTGCTTCTTCCAGCTCATTTCAAGAAGATATGAGAAAGCGGCTATGATCTTCACATCCAATAAACCATTGGGAATGGGGAGATATCTTCAGAGATCATGTGATCGCTTCTGCTATTCTTGATCGGATTCTTCATCATTGTATGACCGTGAACATAAAAGGTGAGAGTTACAGGCTAAAGGAGCGCAGAAGGCATGGATTAGTTCAGATTGATCCCAAATGCATGATCAAGTCTGAGCAGCAAAATGGAAAAGTCTTAAGCATACCTGGGGAAATTTCATTGCCATAACTGGGGATTTTTGGATTGCCATTGACATAGCGCTGGAAGGAATCCTTTGATATATGTGATATCTAATAAAAAGAGGGATTACGCATGAGAGTATTTGAACGACCGGGACCATCCAATACTGATGAAACGATTGAAATTGTGAAAAAAGTGTCTTCAGAATATCGGTATCTCGTTGTAGCTTCTATTACTGGGGATTGTGCTATACGAGCTGCTGAAAGAATCCGCAATACAAATGTCATTTGTGTGACATGCCCTCAGGGAATGGGATGGGAAGTTGACCACATGATCAGCGGTCCATTTGAAGATATCCCAGAACTCCAGAAGATTCGCGATGATTGGAAGGAATCAGGGCTCTCGCGAGTGCCCATGCAGATCACTGAAATGAATAGAGAGAGATTAAAGTCTTTGAAAGTTCCCATCATTCAAGGGACGATTCCTTTTTTTGGCCCAAGTTTTTCGATGAGACTCCACCTCCAACATGTGACCTCTCTTAATATTCTCGCAAAGACATTAGAGTTGATTTCTACCGGGACGTTGGTCTGTCTGGAATGCGTTCTAATGGCTGTTGATGCGGGAGTGATTCCTGAACAAGTCCCCGTACTTGCGATTGCAGGGACTGAGCGGGGTCTTGATACGGCATGGGTCATCAAGAGCTGCGCTTCTGCAAATCTCTTCCATCCCTCGAAAGGAGGACGATTTATAGAATTGCTGGCAAAGCCGGGCTATTCGTACCAACCAGCGATGGATATCGAGTATTTGCGATAGGATATCTAGCGATTGCCATTTTCTTTTTCTCTCTTTCTTATGTAACTCATCCCAACACCTTTATATCTCGCGTTACATAAGACCATCCTGTTGATACCCCAACCCATCCGCCGCGCCATTGAGCGCCAGGGACTCTCCAAGCTCTATGAGATCAGAGATCTAGTGGAGCGGCTCATCTATGAGAGAGAAAATCCCCCAAAGGAAGAAGACCTGCCAGCCGACCGCGAGGTCCTGAAGACGCATACCTTCGGCTCCATAACCTATCGCCTGGAGAAGGTCTCCTGCGGCAAAAAATGCAAGGGCTGCCCGCACGGCCCCTACTGGTACGGCTACTGGCGGGAGGGCGGCAAGACCCGCTCCAAATACATCGGCAAGAACTTTGATGCACAGAAAGTAAAAAGGGTGTAGTAGTATGATCAGTAACTTAAATAAATTCTTAATAATTTTAACTTTCCTGGCAATGGCCGCCCTCAGTGGCTGCATCTCCCAGGACCAACCCCAGTCCTCTGCTCTCTCAGATAATGCCTCTGACAATGCCCAGGAAAATGCTACAGATAAGATCAACGTGGCAACCACCATTGCGCCTCTCGCTGAATTTGTGCGCGCCGTCGGGGCAGATCGGGTCGCCGTCACTGTGGTGGTCCCGCCAGGTGCCGAGCCGCACACCTTCGAGCCGACGCCTTCTTTGATGGTAGATATGTCCAAGGCTGACCTTTATGTCATGAACGGAGCCGGCCTGGAATTCTGGATAGATCGACTTTTGCAGGCCAACAAGGACATGACTGTAATCGACTCCTCCAAGGGCATCGACCTCATCTCCGAGAGCGAGGACGAGATGGACCCACACATCTGGATCTCGCTGAAGAACGCAGCCGTCCAGGTGCAGAACATCTGCTCCGGCCTGATTCAGGTCGATCCTGCCAATAAAGATTATTATTCTCAGAATCGAGATAGTTATCTGGAACAGCTCAAAGCCCTGGACGAGGAGCTGAATAGCAGCTTTACCGCATCCAAGAAGAAGATCTTTGTAGTCCACCACCCAGCCTGGACTTACTTCGCCCGTGACTATGCTCTTGAGCAGGTGCCGCTCATGGAGAACGAGAAAGAGCCCGGACCAAAGTACTTAAGCCAGGTGATCGACCTGGCCAGGCAGAATAATATCACCACCGTATTCATCGAGCCCGAGTTCAACCCCAAGTCGGCTGAGGTCATAGCGAAAGAGATGAACGCCAGCATCAAAACCCTCGATCCCCTGGCTGCAGACTACCTGAACAACATGAGATATGCGGGCCGGGCTATCGCTTCGAGCTTGAATTAGAGAAGGATCAGTGAAGGATCAGTGACAGAAAAAGCATTGGACAGAGTGTCGGAGAATAAAGAGAAGATAGTATCAATCAGAGATCTCTGGGTCTGCAGGGCAGAGCATGCCGTACTGGAGAGCATCAGCCTTGAGCTTTTCGCCGGCGACTTCCTGGGCCTCATCGGCCCCAATGGTGGCGGCAAATCAACTCTCTTAAAGGTCATGCTCGGCCTGATCAAACCCGACCGCGGCGAGGTCACTCTCTTCGGCCTGCCTCCTGCGGCGGCCAGAAGCCATGTGGGCTACATGCCCCAGAAGACGATCTTTGATTCCAGCTTTCCAGTTAAGGTTCTCGACGTTGTGCTCATGGGCAGATACAGCCGAAAGGGGCTCATGCGCCGCTACGGCTACGAGGACCGAGAGGCAGCTCAGCGGGCTCTGCAGGCTGTGGGAATGCAGGATCGAGCAGACCGCGAGATCGGAGCCCTTTCGGGAGGAGAGCAGCAGAGGGTCTTTGTGGCCCGCTCTTTGGTCTCAGATCCGCAATTGCTCCTCTTGGACGAGCCCACAGCAGGCGTTGACTCCGCCCAGCAGACGGACTTCTACGACCTCCTCTGCCACCTCAATCGCGACTTGGGCATAGCCATTGTGCTGGTATCGCACGATGTCACAGCCATATCCACCTACGTGAGCAAGATCGCCTGCCTCAACCAGCGACTTTATTACCACGGCTCCAGGGAGCTGACGAGCGCGGACATCGAGAAGGCCTATGGCTGCCCTGTCGAGATGATAGCACACGGCACGCCCCACCGGGTCTTGAGGGAACATGATTGATCTGAATTTTCTTTCCTATGAGTTCATGAGAAATGCCCTTCTGGCGGGCCTGGCGGCTGCTGTACTCTGCGGCATAATCGGAATTTATGTTATTTTGAACAGGATCGTATTCATAAGCGACGGCATAGCCCATGCCGCCTTTGGCGGAATTGGCCTGGGCTATTTCCTGGGCTATGATCCACTGGCCTTTGGGATAGCATCGGCAGTCCTTACGGCGATCGGCATTGGCATGGTCAGCACCAGGGCCCGGGTATCCGAGGACACTGCCATCGGCGTCTTCATGGCCACGGGAATGGCTCTAGGCATAATGCTTCTAACCCTCTCCCAGGGGTACGCCAGGGACCTCTACGGCTACCTCTTCGGAAATATCCTGGCAGTAACCAGAAGCGATGTGCTGCTCATCCTCACGCTCACCCTGATCATCCTGGCGCTGGTCTTTTTGCTCTACAAGGAATTCCTCCTCTTGAGCTTTGATCCCGTCTATGCCGAAGCCATAGGCCTGCCGGTTCAGGCCCTTCGCCTTCTGCTCTTGGGGATGGTAGCCTTCTCGGTTGTCATCCTCATCAAGATAGTGGGCATCATCATGGTGATAGCCCTTCTCACAATTCCCGGAGCCATTAGCCGGCGACACATGAAGGGACTGCCAGCCATCATGGCCGGATCCATCTTTCTCGGAGCGGTCTTTGTGATCATTGGTCTGCTGATATCCTATGAGTTGGATGTCCCATCCGGAGCAACCATAATCTTGACGGCGGCAGCCTGCTTTTTCCTGAGCACAGTGCTGTCCAGATAGACTTGAATAGATAACAGATATGCTTAAAGGCAATGCAAAATAATCTGTTTCAGGATGAAGATCCTGCTTATCATCAGCATCCTGCTCCTCATCTCAGGCATCGGCCAGTCAGATGACCTCTTATTTTTTGCTGATGATCACTACAAGTCCCTGGGCCAGCCCAGTCTTGTCGCAACGGTTGCCAACCCGGCGCTGCAGCCAGGAGAATGCGTTCTTGAGATAGACCTGGCAAATGCCGGCGAGCTGCAGGAGCTGATGCTCATCAACCAGAGCGGCTCCGAGGAGGACATTCTGCAGGAGATGAATGAAGAGCTGAAGAGCTGCGATGCCGGAAACATCAACGTTGTTCTTCGCGGATCAGGGACTGTAGTGGTAACCTCCGGGCCGCAGCATCTCGATAATCTCCTTGCAGGTGAGAAGGCATCTCTTTATTTTGGCGTCAGATCAGATGAGTTTGCATCCGGCTGGCATGAGTTGGTCCTGGATGTGACATATGAGAGGCAGGCGGATGTCAGCGCAAAAAATAAAGAGGTCTTTCCCCTCTATGAGGCCGAGAGGCAGAACCTCACAGTTAGGGTATTTGTGGAAGGAAAGGGTGAACCCCTGAAGATCTCAGGCTGCAGCGGTAAGCTTCATCCCGGAGCAATCGAGAGCTTGACGCTGGCTGTTATCAATGACGGAGCCACTGCTTTTCACAACTGTTCAGCCAGGTTGCTGACTGCTCCTCCTTTCTATGCAAAAGGCTCTTGGGTATCTCTTGGAGACCTGTCCCCAGGATCGGTTTTTGTAGCCGACTTCACAGTGCAGGTGGATAGAAATGCTGCTGTTCAGGATTACCAGTTGGGCTGCGAGATTGTCTGCAAAGAAAAGAGCACAGTCATCCCCCTGGTAGTCGCTCTCTCACCAGCCAGCATCCTGGACAGTTGGGCTCTTCTTACATTGGCATGTCTGATGATATTATCCCTGGCAGGCTATGTTGCAGTGAGAATATTTAAACGAGGCAATCTCGTTGGACGAGAGAAGAGAAAACGTCGGCCAAAGTAGTTCTTACCCCTGATATCCCTGATCTCTGATCCATCTTGCAGCAATTCTAAGTGGCGGCAGCTTTATGAGATTGCATGAACGAACCCAGGAAAACAGATATCAAATCCAGGGGCCGGACAATGACCGAAAAATCCGTAGAAGCCAGAGGGATCTCTAAGATGTACAAGAGCTTGCTTGGCAGTTCTACCACAATTCTCGATAGTATATCCCTGGATATCGAGTCTGGCGAGATCTTCGGGCTGCTTGGCCCCAACGGCTCAGGCAAGACCACGCTTATCTCCATATTCTCGACCCTCATCTATCCTGAAGCGGGAAGCCTCTTCATACTGGGAATGAATGCCAGGAGGGACAAGGGCGAGATAAGAAAAGTGATAAACATCAGCACCGCCAAGCCCAATTTTCCCTGGAGCCTTACCGTCAGGGAGAACCTGCGCCATTATGGCATGCTCTACGGCCTATACGGTTCTCACCTCTCCAGGACGGTGGATGATCAGATCGAGGCCTTTGAGCTAGGCGATTTTCGGGATAAAAGGTTCGAGGATCTATCGACTGGCATCAAGCAGCGCCTCTCTCTGGCCAAGGCAATGCTTAACCATCCCCGTCTGCTCTTCCTGGACGAGCCCACTACAGGCCTTGATCCTGATATCTCCATGAAAACCCGAATGCTGGTTAAGAGAATCCACGAGGAAGAGAACATTTCTGTGATACTGTCCACCCACTACATGCCGGAAGCTGAGATGCTTTGCGATAGAATCGCCTTTCTGAGGAAGGGCAGGATCGTAGCCATGGACACGCCCCGCAATTTGAAGAAGCATCTGTGCCTTGGAGAGAGGGTTGTGATCTCTTATCAGGGGCAGGCAGACACAGCAGCAATCGAGAAACTGCCGGGCATTCTGGGCCTGAAAGCGCAGAAAGGCCGCGTGGAGATTTCAATTGACAGAAGCGAAGAGAGCCTGGACCGGATAATCAAGCTCTTTTCCGGTGCGAAGATCCTTGATATCGACATAAAAGAGCCCGACCTGGAGGATGTGTTCATTGAACTGGCGAGGTGAACTTAACAAGTTCCTGGCTTCAGCCTACAAGAACTGGATCATCTCCAGGAGAAATATCTTCACCATATTCGAGCTGTTCTTCTGGCCCATGATCAGCCTCCTATCAATCGGGCTGCTCACGCGATTTCTGAAGATGGATGACTCGATAGTCTCATTTCTCCTGGTAGGAGCCATTGCTCTGACCATCCTGCAGGTTGCCCAGATCGATGTGGCCTATGTCCTTTTATTTGACATGTGGTCAAAGAGCATCAAGAATACCTTCATAGCTCCTATCAAGAGCTATCATCTGGTCTTTGGGGCATTGCTGTTCGGGATACTGCGAGGCAGCGTTGTCTTCATCATTCTTGTCACAGTCAGCCGTTATCTCTTCGGATTTGATTTCCTGGTTGGCGGACTGCTGCCAGTCCTGATATTCCTGGCAGGAATCTATGCTATGGCCGCGGTAATTGGCATCGCAGTCTGCGTGTCCATTCTCACCTTCGGCCAGAAGGCGGATGTAGCTGCATGGAGCCTGAGCGGTCTGATTCTGCTGGTGAGCGGAATTTACTATCCGATAGATGTATTGCCTTCGATTCTGCAGACCCTGGCTAAGGCCATTCCTCTTACATATTTCCTGGAGTACTACAGGTCAATATTTATTCCCAGCCCGCATCATTTGATATGGGGTGCGTCTCTTGCAGCATTCTACCTCATCTTTGGCCTGATAATGCTAGATCGAGCCATCGAGAGGGCGAGGAAGACGGGTATCCTGCTGAGGCTCTCGGAGTAGGAGTAATTGACATGTTCCGGCGATTGAGGTGTTTGGATTGATTGAAGGGTTCTTGGGCAGCGTCCCTGTAGGAGACAGTCAGCCTGTGCGGCTGATGGGAGTCATAAACCTCAGCCGTGAATCTTTTTATCAGGGGTCGGTGGCTGGGCCCCATGAGGCCCTTTCCCTTGCAAGGTCCATGAAGGAAGAGGGCGCGGACATTATAGATCTGGGGGCGGTTTCGACTGCACCGGGCTCACCTGCCATCAGCGAGGCTGTAGAACGAGAGCGGCTCATTCCGGTTTTAAAGGATATCCTGGAGAACCTGGATATCGCCGTGTCAGTGGACACCCAGAGGGCGGAGATTGCCAGCGACGCTCTCTCGTGCGGCGCTCATTGCATCAACGATGTATCCGGCCTGTCCGATCCTAAAATGGCTGCCTGTGTGGCCGAACATGATGGCTCTCTGGTCATCATGGCCTCTCGCGAGAGAGCAGGCGACCTTCTCCATTTAAACCAGATAATTCCAATGCTGGGAAAAAGAACGATGGCAGCAATGCAGGCTGGCGTCTGTCCGTCCAGGATCTCAGTGGATCCGGGGATCGGCAAGTGGATACCTGAAAAGACTCCTGACTGCGATCTGGCAATCCTCGATGGCATGAGCCGGCTGCGCGTCCTCAGGCGTCCGGTGGTTGCAGCCGTCTCCCGAAAGTCGTTCATCGGGGGGTGCCTGAACGAGCCCGATCCCTTTAAAAGGCTTGCTGGGACGCTGGCGGCGACAGCCATAGCAGTCTATCTGGGTGCACATGTCGTCCGCACCCACGATATCTCGGCCAGCCGGGATACGGTTGTCCTCTCAAAGGCCATCCGGGGCCGACCGGCCATGTCTGTCGATGAGGAGCTGGAGGTCGAGGTCTTGAATTATCTAGGCCAGGGAGAGGATCTGGCAGAAACTCTTTCCCTCACTGAGGTGGATGAGAGAGGATTTGGCACTTTATGCAAAAAGGGATCCTTTCGCATCCTGGCAGTCCGGGGTGTGAGCAGCATGGAAGCCATCATAATCAAGCAGGAGATGCTGGCGAGAGGAGGAGACGCGGCTATCCCCAAGCTCGCGCTGCGCTGTGATCCCCGCCCGGAAGAGGTTTTAATATTTGGCACCGTCCATCAGATTGCGGGCCTCGTAAAGAACCTGAGAGGTCAGCCCTTCCGGCTCTCTCGGCTGGCCGAAAGGATTTCAGAGGCCATTGCATTGATAGACAGCCAAAAGCGTTACATTTACAGGTGAGTGTGTTGCAGGTTTTAGGCATAAAGTCAGATCTCATCAAGCCAGGCGACGATCTGGCCGGATCCCTGGAAAAGGCCATGACAAGCATGGGATTGGCTTTGCAGGATGGAGATATCCTCGTCGTCTCTGAGAGTACTGTGGCCACTGCAGAAGGGCGGGTTGTGGCACTAAAAGACATCGTCGCCGGCCCCCTCGCTTTCTCAATGGCCGCGAGGTTTCACAAAGACGCTCAGGAGATGGAGCTGATACTCAGGGAGTCGGATGAGATCATGGGCGGCATTCCCGGTGTGGTCCTCACTTTGCGGGACGGGTTTCTCTATCCGAATGCAGGGATAGATAACTCCAATGCCCCTCCGGGAAGTGTGGTCCTGTTTCCAGCTGATGCCCTGAAGTCTGCCCTGGAAATTCGGAAGCGCCTGGGGGGCAGCCGGAGGATTGCAGTGATCATCGGTGACAGCAGGACTCATCCTCTGCGGCTTGGCTGTGTTGGAGTCGCTTTGGCTTGCGTGGGTCTGGACCCGGTGGAGGACGCGCGGGGGCAGAAAGACCTCTTTGGCAGGGAGCTGAAGATTACCAGGAAGGCTGTGGCCGACAACCTGGTCTCTGCCGCTCAGGTGGTGATGGGTGAGGGCGACGAAGGCATACCGGCTGTGATCATTAGAGATGCGCCTGTTGCTCTTACCGAGGCAGATGGTCCCATCCCTACAATTCCTCCTCAGGAGTGCATGTACATTGGAGCTCTTCGCTCTGGCCCCAAGCCTTACACAGGAGGCTACGACGGGCTCATCGAGAAGGCAAAAGAGGCCATGAAAAATGCCTATGCCCCGTATTCTGGATTCAAGGTAGGCGCTGCCCTTCTCTCTCGTAGTGGAAAGGTCTATTTTGCAGGCAATATCGAGAATGCTGCTTCAGGTGCCGGGATCTGTGCTGAGAGAGCAGCAATGGCCGCAGCCATAGCACGCGGTGAGAAGGATTTTGAGGCGATTGCGGTGGTCGGCAACGCCGATGAGCCGGTCTCACCCTGCGGCATATGCAGGCAGAGCCTGATGGAGTTCGGAAAGGATATTCTGGTCATCATGGCCAACCTGAAGGGCGATGCTGTAACCGCAACGGTTTCGGATCTTCTGCCAAGGGCGTTTACAGAAAGGTGCCTGAAATAATATTATTAAAAATAGTAAAATAGAATGTCCGGAACTCCGGGCATTCATTTCTTTTTAGTGAGCCTCGCCCACCAGATCCTTTCCTGGTGCCTTGCGTTCTACTGTATCGAGCTTGCACTCGGTTGGGGCACAGACCAGGACATCTTGGGACTGGAACTTGGTGTACGGGTTCTCAGGTATGGTTGTGTCCAGACCCATCGAGGCGGCCATCATCTCAACTATATCTACCATCTTGATGGGGGACTTTGCCGTGTTCCTTCCATCGATCAGGTTCAGCCTGCAGAATGGACAGGTTGAGGCAATAACCTCTGCCTGGATCTCTGTCGCGTCCTGCACTCTGGCCATAGCGCAATCCATTGCCAGATCCGGGACACCGGCCTTGACACCACCGCCAGCACCGCAGCATCTCTGAAGTGCACGGTTTCTTACCATATCCTGGAATTTCACGCCAGGAATGGACTGGATGCAGTCCCTCGGGGCCTCGAAGGCCCAATCCTTTCCCTTGAGATGCATCAGATGTCTGCCGTTGTGGCAGGGGTCGTGGTAAGTGAACCTGTAGTTCAGAGGGATCTTGTATTTGACCTCGCCCTTTCTTATCTTCTCTCTCAGGAACACTGAAAGGGGCATTGTCTCGTAGGGGATGTAGCCTTCATACCACATAGGCCAGTCGATGGCTGCATTTCTCAGACAGCCGGCGCAGGCAAAGAGCACGTTTTTAGCGCCTCCATCTTTGAGGGCATCGATATTATGCACAGCATGTTCAGCCATGATCTCTCTCTGGCCGGTTCTAACGAGTGCAGATGCGCAGCACCATTCATTTTTGCCTAGCATTGCAAAATCGACATTCAAATTGTTCAGGATTCTGACTGTGGCGACTCCCAGGGCTTGTTGTCTGTAGGCTGCAGTGCATCCCGCGAAGTAGAACAGCTCTCCTGATTCATCCACCTTGGCATCCTTGGGCACCCAGCACAGGCGTTCTTCCTGCTTGGCCATGTAGGGGTTTCTGTCTCCGCCCAACAGCTTTGGGAAGAAGGACTGCTTGCCTACGGGTCCGTCACCGCGCTTGACGAGGTTGGGGCGCATGGCTTCCCATAGTTCTACAGTCTTGATTCCTGCCTCGCAGACCGTACCGCAGACACCGCAGGTTGTGCAGCTATATGTATCCTCGGTGAACTGCTTCATCTCGTCATCATTGAGGGGCTTGGGCCCGAAGATCTTGGCACGCAGGCTGTGGCTCTTGGCCATGAGCTCTCTCCATCGTGCATTCTTGTACATGGGAGTGATGCCAGGGCGGTCAGGTCTGACGGCAAAGGTCGGACACCACTTCATGCATTCCTGACATCGGTTGCATCCGTCCACTTCCATGAGCTGTGTGGACATCAGGTAACCAGACATCAAGGGCTTGGAACTCTTTTGATCAGCCATTTTTACTCTCCTCCTCTATTGCCCAGAAGGGTCATGGGTGTTGCGATTACGTGGATATACTTGCTCCAGGGCAAGACCAGGGCGAACAGACCTATGGCCAGGACGGTGTGGATCAGTGCGAAGTGGGGCGCATAGATGGGGTATTCAAAGGCATTGCCGACCAAAAACGAGTTGCCGCGCATCCATTCTGCATAAAATCCTGTCACGGTGATAAGGAACACGGCACCGATCAAGAAGGCATCGTAGGCGCTGCTGTTATCCCTCACGAACTTCAGGAATATTCTTCTTGACACGGCAATGGTGGCACCAATAAGGAGCAGGTAGCCGAAGATATCGAAAGGCAGAGCCAGCATCTCCTTGACTGCTTCCGCTTCATGGGCAAGGCCGACCAGATTGAAATGCTCAATTATATCCAGCATCAGCCCGAGTCCCGACAAAGCCGCCAGAGCTAGGAATCCATAGAACATGGACATGTGCATGACCCATCGCACCGGGCTTCTGGCCAGAGTTCTCCTCAGGAGAAGAACATCGAGCACAACAGTCCTCAGAAATACCCATAAACCATCCTTAAATGCCTCATGAATCCAGGTGGCAAGGAAGAGCCAGAAGCTATTGCGCAACTGGTCGTGGTAGCCAGTGGATCCGAGGCCCCATTTCTTAAAGTTAAAATATATACCATATATCCAAACAGCTAATACTATTACTGTCAGGAATATCACAAGATTAAAAGTGAGGCCTAACGTGTAGAACGCCATCTCATTTCCTCCTCGTTATATTTATCACTATATCGGTGCGATACGACCATCATTTGTGAACAACTTACCTGACAACTAATACTTAAATATTCCCTCGCTGTCGCCTGAAATTGCGTTCTGTTGGCGGGGAATTTCATGAAATTAGAATTAAAAAGATGGCTTTTGAGATGGCTGCAGGCGGCATTTCTGCCAATTCTATTTTGCCTGGTGAAACGGGCCAAAAAGTGGAGGAAAAACGCCAAAAAATCCATTTTCCTGCTTTCTGGTGATAACTAGGCCCGGACCGCGAAGGACGCCTCCGGGCCACAATCTTGCCTCACAATTGCTTCACGGGATTACAGGATTTGCGGTCTTTTTTTCCTGGGCCATTGAGGACCGGGTTCCGGGCCATGGGGCAGATCCCACATTGCCCGTCTCATGGCTGTATCGATGCCTATGGCATCTTCAAACAAGCAGTCTGCTTCGAATCTTTGCAAGGTTTCCTCCCAATTAGCGGGATTATTTGGTCTGCAGTTCAGTCTAATCAGTTCGATATTAGACGATATTACGATAGACAATAATCGAATAAAAGCATTTCGGTTCAACCTGGCAAAGGCTTAAAGACCAGCTCAGCCTTATTTCTAGTGACCATGTCTCTGATCAAGTTCTTCAGCACCAATGGCCATCCTGAACGGGTGGACTTTAAAAAGGCACTTTTGATGGGCCAGGCCCCGGACAAAGGGCTCTACATGCCTGAGAGAATACCTGAAATTCCCAGAAGCCTGATCGACAAATTTCCGAAGATGAGCTATCCTGAAATCGCTCGCGAGGTTGTCAGGCCCTACCTGGGCGATCTCGTCTCAGACTCAGACCTGCATGCGATGTTAAAGGACGCCTACAACTATGATGTTCCTGTGGAGAAGGTGTATGACGGGAAGTATATTCTGCGACTGGATCGCGGTCCCACCTGCTCGTTCAAAGACTTTGCTGCCAGGCTCATGGGACGGCTGATTCAGCACTTCCTGAAGGAGGATGGCAGAAGCATTCTCATCCTCACGGCCACATCTGGAGACACGGGCTCGGCAGTCGCTCATGCCTTCTTTGGGCTCGACAATGTCAAGGTAGTAGTATTGTTCCCTGAGAAGGAGGTAACCGAAAGGCAGCGCCGCCAGATGACGACCTTAGGCAAAAACGTCTTCCCGCTTTCAGTAGAGGGCAAGTTCGACGACTGCCAGGCGTTGGTCAAGCAGGCCTTTGTCGATTCTGATCTTTCGGTCCTCAATCTCTCTTCAGCTAACTCCATAAACATAGGCAGGCTCCTGCCCCAAGCGGTCTATTACTTCTTCGCCCAGTCCCGTGCTTCAGATCGCGGCGAGGATGTTGTCTTCTCAGTGCCCAGTGGCAACTTCGGAGACCTCATGGGCGGGCTGTTGGCCATGAAGATGGGGCTGCCTGCGCAGAGGTTCGTGGTGGCCACAAACGAGAACGATGAGTTCCCGCGCTTCATGCAGACAGGTGTCTACGAGCCCATCCGGCCAAGCAAGAACTGCATATCCAATGCCATGAACGTAGGTCACCCCAGCAATCTCGCTCGCCTATTCTGTCTTTACGGCGGGCAGATGGATGAGACAGGCCATGTGAGCAAAGCGCCTGACATGAATGCGATGAGAAAGGACCTCTATGCTGTCTCGGTGACAGACGAGGAGACACGCAGGACAATCAAGGAGGCATACAGCAAGCATAAGGTGCTCTTGGAGCCGCATGGAGCCGTGGCCTGGGCGGGGCTATTGAGGTATCTGAAGGAGTGCGGCGACTATAGCCCCTGCATCTCGCTGGAGACTGCCGATCCTGCAAAATTCCCGGAGGAGATAGTGCGGACTACCGGCATAACCCCGCCTCTTCCGCCGGCTATGGCCCGGCTGGATGAATTGGCTGAGAAATATGATAGGATCGACGGCCAGTACGCCTCTCTTAAGGACTACCTGAAGCGATTCGTTTAAGGCGAAATGACGGGGTGAATAGACAATGTCTCGGATAAGTGAGGGCATATTCTTCGATGACATCGGCAGCTTTCCTCTGCCTAAAGGTGTCAGGGTAACGGACCTATCTCGCGACGGATATTTGGATTTAGTGCGCGATGTCCTGGCACAAAAGCGCCGGGCTGGGGTTCAGATACCAACTTATCCCCAGTTTCGGGATATGATCCGCATGTTCATGGATGAGATAGAAAATCCGGACAATGCAGAAAGCCCTTACTTGATCAAAAGGGAGAACGCGAAGATTATGGAGCTCGATGCGGTTTCGGCAGGACAGGATGTGCGGGTCTGCGTCACCGGTCCGGTCGAGCTTTATGTCTCCGTCTTTGGTGCGACCCGTTACACAGATATCCTCAATTACCTGGCCGAGAGCGTGGCCCGGTTTCTGGCCGAGGCGAGGGCTGAGAAAAAGATGTCTGTGGCATCATTGGACGAGCCGAGCCTGGGCCTGAACTCCAACATCATCTTCTCAGATGACGAGATTCAGCAGGCACTGCAGATTGCAAGTGCGCCCTGCCGGGGCATGGACTGCGAGATCCACCTGCATTCTCCGCTTTATGCCGAGGTCTCAGCTCGCGTTGCTGGCATCAACATCGTGGGGATTGAGTCTGCGTCCCATCCGGATTATCTGCAGCTCATAGACAGACGGGTCCTGGAGGAGACTGACAGTTACCTCCGGGCGGGAATAGCCCGAACAGATATTCTCTCGCTATCTGCCGGCTTAAATGAAATGTTAGGAACCAATCTATGGGATGACATCCCTCGCCTGGAGCGAGAGATATTCAAGGCGGAATCTCCAGAGATCATGAGAAAAAGGCTGGACCGGGCCTATCTTCAATTCGGGGATCGCCTGAGGGCGACGGGCCCGGATTGTGGCCTTGGCTCCTGGCCTAGCCAGGAGATGGCGAGCAGGTTACTTGCAAACTGTGCTGCTGCAGTGAGATCGTTCCAGCAGGATGTCAGATCAATCTGAGAACAAAATCCAAACACTCCTGATAATAAATGTAGAACGAAAGAGCCGCGAATGGATTTCGTCTATTTTTTCTGATGCAATTTGCTATATTACCGCTAACTATACAAGTGGTAGCTTCCCAAATATAAATATCGATGTATCAAATAAACATATTCAAACATTTAGCATAATTCTGGAGATATCTCCTGATCTAAGTGGCTATGCATAAATATTCTATCTATTCAGTTACTGATCTCAGTATATCTAATTAAGGATTACTATGATTACCATTATCTATAAATATTTTAAGAGCATTAGTAAGTTTCATGAAGCTGAGGGTAGTGAGTTCTAAAAAGGAGATCACCGACTTAAACAGGAATGAGCAATTGGTTCATCTGGCATTTAGAGCCTCAAACATGGATGTGATGAACCTGGTTCAGTCCTGTCCGCGCCTGCGGGCGGTGCAGATACCTCCGTCTTACCATGAGACCATGTCCAAGGCAGCCCAGCAATTCCTGGAGATTCAGGGAGTGCAGCTCTTGCGTGGTGATGTGTGGGGCCACAGGAAGGATATCGATGAGTATTACGCCATAGGCGATAAGATTGTTGGCAGGATTAACAGCCTGATGGCAGAGGGCAACAGCATCGAGGATACCGTCAAGAAATTGCAGAGGGAGACCAAGCTCTCAGAGGACCTGATCAGATACATCTTGAAGGAGCAGGTAATGGCATAGAGCCGACAGACTTCAGAGGAGCCGGCGCTATGCCTCCCTCGCTTCGGATCACGTTTTCTTTGGATGGGTGCGGATTGACTTAGCACAGCGGGAGCTTTTTCCTGAGTGTTGGTGGAAATCTTCATCTGGTTAGGTGCTCAGTACCTGTCCTTGAAATGACTCCATTGAATGGTTGGGACGGGCCTGATTGCATTGACGAAGGACTTTTCCGCTACTCTAGGTACCTGTCATGGATAAGGCTGTACATCGAGATAGAAGGCGACGAATTTCGCGGGGGCATCTGCGGCACATCCGGCGATATCGAGATTGTGCGTGAAGAGGGAAAGTGGATGCGCTATGCTACCAGTCCCGCCTGGACGGCTGCAGGTGAGCCGGTGCTGCTCTTGCGCGGATACACCACCTGGGAAATGGTCTACGAACGAATCTCAGAGGGCGTGCCCCTGGATGAGGAGATAGAGACCATTGAGGGTCTGGCCCTCTGCCTTGAGAGGTGCGCACAATAGGATTTAACACAGATTCTAAAAATTATATACTAATCATATTAATTAGGGTTGAAAAAAAATGGCGGATCTGCTCCTCACAGCTCCGGATACACGAAGTTTCTCCCATTCTGCTCCTCCAGGCCCATGAAGTTCAGGTATTCTCCATAGACTTTTTCTGCATCCAATCCGATTTCCGGGTGCAGAATATTTGCCAGCCGCTCTAAGCCGGCAACGCTGTCGAGGCCAAAGAGGGTGGGAGCGGACATGATATAGACCTGGTTGTTCTTTATCGCAGTTATGTTATCTGCTCCGGGTCTGCTCATGATCTCGTCTCTCTTCTCCTTGAGCGTGGTTGAATCATTGCCTGAAGACAGGCTCCATCCTGGCAGGCCGTCGGCAGACTTGAGGTAATCAGTCCTGATGATTATGTCAGGATTCTCTGTTACCACCCACTCCCAGTCAACCTTGGGATAGGCCTCGTCCTTATCCATGATGTTCTCTCCTCCGGCCTTGTCCAGGAGCATTCCCGACCCGGATTGCTTGCCAAATGTTGTGATCTCTCCGAGACCCTTCGAGCTGCCCTCAATGTAGACTCTGGGATGATCCAGTCCGGCCACCGCGGTCTCAACCTCAGCCATCCGGCTGTCGTGCCAGTTTAGGATCTCCTCGGCTTGCTTCTCCTTGCCCAGAATTGATCCGAGCAGAGTCATCTCCCGGCTCATGTTCTCAGCTTTGTAAAAGTCAAGTCCCAGGGCGGGAATATCGCCTACTGCTTCCAGATTCTTTGAGACTGCTTCCACCCCATTTGGCTTTCCTGGATAGAAGTAGCCTATCACTATGAGATCTGTGCTCTTCTCCTGGCTGCCATTTGCTGCGAGAGAACCTATCATCTCATAATCAATCTCTGTCCAGGTGCCAATTGATGTGCGATCTTTAAGGCCTGCGAACTCGTAAGCGTCCTTTATTCCTTCAGCCAGGCCTACGATCATATCTGAGGCCCCCAGAGCAGCAACAGCTTCTGCAGCATCAGTGTTCAAGACAATGACCCTCTGCACCTGTGAAGAGAGGACTACCTCCCGTCCTGCTGAGTCGGTTACCGTCATGGGATATTTCGAGTCATCCGCGCCTGCACCTACTGCAATAAAAATGCCTAAAGACATCAACGCGGCAATTATTGAATACATGCTCATCTTCAAATTTCCTACCTCCTATCTACTCAATTATCCATCCATTAGGATAAATTCCATTGACTCTATTTCCAGAGTTTGTATGCTATCATTGATTGTCAAAAGCTATTTAATGCTATTGCATTGTAATATAATCATATGAAATCACATAACAGTGTTGATAGTATTATTAAAGATTCAAGCATTAAAGATTCAAGCTTAATGGGGCTGATAAAATGCAACCTGATGAGCTGGATTTGAATGAGAAGATCTGGCTTCAATGGCCCAGAAGATCAGGGAGGAGACCAGGAAAAAAGCCAGAGCGGTGCAATGATTTGGCAGATTGATGCTGATTGATATTCTCGTCGAGGCGTTGGATGCGACAGCGTCCACCATGAGCAGCGTATTTCTGATGCTCTTTGTCACCGGCTTATTGATGGAGATGGGACTCTTTCATCGCATCTCATATCTCGCCAGACCTCTGACCAGAGCATCTCGGTTGCCTGCCATCTCGGCCTCGACTTTCATCATCAGCCTGGGATCGCTCCTGGCAGCCAATTCTATGACTGCCAGGCTGAAAGAGGATGGGCATATCACAGAGCGTCAGGCATTTTTCAGCGCACTGATGAACACGGTTCCTGTCTATTTTCGGGAGTTTTTTACTTACCAATTGGCCTTTGTCATTCCAGTTTTGGGCCTGATCGTAGGCGGAGCCTATGCAGTCATATTCACAGCGACCGGCATCATCAAGCTGCTGATAATTGTAACACTAGGCAGAAAATATTTGATTGCTGACTCAAATGCAACCGATTTGACTGTCAAGCCTCCGCCAAAAAAAGGTATCTTGAGGGCGGCAAAATCCTCAATAATCCGTGAGATACCATTATTTATGCGAATGGCCGGCATATTTTTCGTCGTCACCTTCGGAGTGCTTTATCTCAATGATAACGGTTATTTGTCTTCACTGGATGCGACCTTCCTTGCTCAGTTCTTCCACGTCCCTTCCGAGACCATAGTACCTCTGGCAGTATTTGCTGCAAGCCCCAAGGCCGGAATGGCAATTCTCGGCCCAATGGTGCAAGACGGCGGTCTTTCTGAGATCAAAGCCCTGATAGTCCTGATGTTGGGGAGCATGTTCATGCTTCCTTTCATTGCCATCAGATCGCAGATACCCACATATTCCTCGGTCTTCGGCATTCGCATGGGAGTCTCGCTGGTGGCCATCTCCACAACAATCAGCATTCTGATCAGATTCCTGGCATTATGCCTTTTGTTAATGATGAACTGATGGATGAAATAGCTTTATATTTTGGCCGACTATCATTCATCAGAGGTAGGACAAAGTGAGATGTAACACATTTTTCAGAAGTTCTATCCTGGTAATAGCGATTATCATTGCCACTTTAGACGCAAACTGCCAGATTCAAGGTCTCCTCGGGCAGGATGGCAGCAAAGATGAAACACCAAGAGAAGCCTATAACCTCTTGCTGAACACTTCGCTTGAGATGGGCTATCTCGACATGATGATATCTCTCTCTGATTGGGATCAGGGCATTTTGATGCCGCCAAACGCAATTGATTATCGAGCGAAGGCGCAGAGTTATCTGACGGATCTTGAAAATAAAAAAGAAATCGACCCTGAATTTGGCAGGCTTCTTTTGATTGCTGATAATGGCAACAACTGGTCGATGGTCGAAGCCGCTAACCTCAGACGCTGGAATCGCGATCATGATAAACGCGTAAAACTGCCGGCAGATTTTGCTGCCCGGGAGTCCGAGATGGCTTCTTTGGCCCAGGCCGCATGGCAAGAAGCAAGAGAGAATGACGATTACTCAATATTCAAGCCCCATCTGAAGAATATGGTCGAGCTAAATCGGGAAAAGATCGGATATTGGGGCTATGAGCAACATCCTTATGATGCTCTTTTAGATGATTTCATGCCAGGCATGACTGTCGCCAAGTGCGACAGACTCTTTGGTTTTATCAAACCTCCCATCGTCCAGCTGATAAAGGAGATAAAGGCTTCCAACCAGACCGCTCCAAAGAATATCTATGGTTGTGCAATTTATCTCGCTGACAAGCAAGAAGAGCTTACGAAGAATATGACAATATCTATGGGCTACGATTCTGGTTCAGGGCTAATGATAGAGACCAATTGGCATCCAAATACTTATGTCATTGGCGCACATGATGTCAGGACCAGCATCAGGTATGATGAAGGCGATCCGGAAAAAGCAATAGCATCGGCGATGCATGAATGCGGACATGCAATTGCTGCTCAGAAGATCCCTGATGAATATTATGGGATGCCGATAGGCACCGAGCCGGGCACGGATATGGCCGAGGCCGAGTCGAGGCTGTTTGAGAACAACCTGGGTCGGAGCAGAGCCTTCTGGCAGTTCTGGCTGCCTCAAATGAAAAAGGAGTTCGAGCCGGAGATGGATAACGTATCTCTTGATGATATTTACTTGCACATCAATAGGCTAAATCTGGGCCCCATCCGCACCGATGCTGACGAGCTGTCTTACATTCTCCATGTTATCATCCGCTACGAGATCGAGCGTGACCTTTTTGGTGGAAATATAAGTGTAGACGACCTACCTGCAATATGGAATCAGAAGTATAATGAGTATTTGGGCATAAACATCACAGATGACAATGAAGGTGTTCTCCAGGATGATCATTGGGCTTCAGGATACTTTGGCTATTTCCCAGCTTATGCTATCGGTTCGATGAACGCAGCTCAGTTGGAGGCAGCCATGAGAAGAGATTACCCAGATCTCGATCAGAGTTTCGCTTCAGGCAACTTTTCAATACCCGTCGCATGGATGCAAGAACATGTATACAAATACGGTGCCATCTATGATACGCCTGAGCTTATGAAGATGGCAACAGGAAATGAGACTCAAGCCTATGATTTCCTGAATTACTTGGACAACAAGTATAAGAGGATATACAATCTTAAATGAAACAGAATGCATGATAGATGCCGAGTGTGAATGATCATGAAAGCAATAGGAATAGTGGGAAGTCCAAGAAAGAACGGCAATGTCGATACATTAGTTCAGACCGTATTGGATGGAGCCCTGGATGCAGGCTATCAGATCGCTAAATATAACCTCAATGAGATGAAATACTCAGGCTGCCAAGCTTGTGGCTACTGCAAAAGCCATGATCACTGCCGACTGGATGATGATGTCTCAAAGCTGTTAAAAGACATAGCAGAAGCAGATGCAGTTATATTTGGGTCGCCAATATATTTCTACCTGTTCACCGGGCAATTCAAGCTCATGGAAGACAGGATGTATTCATTGATTGATGAGCAATTTAACTCTCGCTTGAGACCTGGAAAGAAAGCCATAATCGTAACAAGTCAAGGCAACCCGGACCTGGCGTTATTTGAACGAGCGGCTACGGATTTTGCAGGGATATTGAAGGTCCTCGGATTTGACGTCAAAGAGATTATTCGCATGGAAAAGGGCGGCGCACCGGATGCAGTTCTCGAAAGAAAAGACCTTTTGGATAAAGCGAGGTCTGCTGGATTGGCCCTCTGAATGCTGACAAAAAAATAGGGAGTGAAAGACATAGCCCGGCTCGCTGTGTCTTCCTCTCTCGGTTGGATTGGAGCCATACAGACGAAACGCGGAGTATTGTGGGTGGATGTAATGCAAGAGCCAGATAATATTGAATTGCAGCCATTGACAGAAGACGATATCGGACCGTTGACCAAGATAATGACCAGGGCTTTTGACCATGATACCAAGATCCATCTCGGCGAGGAGAGAGGCGGTCCTGATGGGTATGATGACGGGCGGTTCTTGATAAAATGGGGGCTGAACTCACCCACTAAATCATTCAAGGTCTTTCATAACGGGATACTTATCGGCGGGGTTATCGTCTGGATCAGAGAAAACGGAAAAAACTATCTGGGAACGATTTTTATCGACCCTCCATTCCAGGGAAAAGGAATCGGGACGAAGATATGGGGATTGATCGAATCGGCGTATCCTGATGCTAAATCATGGATGACTGATACACCTGGATTCTCAAAGAGGAATCATCACTTCTATGTCCATAAATTAGGGTTTACGATCATCAGGATCAATAATCCTGGGAAACAAAAGGAGGAAGTGTTCATTTTTGAGAAGAAAATGCAATAATAGCATATCAAGTCTCAGGCAGGACAGCGCCGATCCACAGCGTCCCAGTAAGGGGAGCCTGTCACCGTAGTGAAGGCCTGATCCTGCCCGAAGCTCGACATTCAGCCGGGCTAGAAGGAGGCACCTGCGCTGGATTCTTTCACAGCGTCCCTATTGCCGGAACCCGTTATCGTTGGGCCAGTGCTTGCCCTTTTGCCCATAGCCGCACCACTTCATGCGCCCGACCGTGTATTGGCGTGAAACCCTCAGGCAAATTACTGCGCCGATTAAGGCGCGCAACTTTAAGATCTTGCCCTTGTAATTAGTCTCACAGGCTCGTCAAACCCGAACGCATCGCCTCGACGGCATGCGTCTCCAGTACCCAAGGAGTTGAGATTCTCCGGCCCTAGGATCCGGCAGCGTGCTGCCCCACGGAGGAGCAAACACATATTCTCCCTGTCATTAGAGCATTATCGGATGCGTTAAGCCCACGGCACGCCCGCCACCCTGCATGGCATGAAGCGGCAAACTATCTATATATTCGTTATAGATATTTGTAGTTTGCGGTCAAGCTTGAAAGCTTCCTAGTGATCGAGTGCTATTGTCCGTATTCCTGCTCTGCGAGCATGTTTTCACCAGAATGATTGCAGTTCGTCCGCTGCAATCAGATGCCGCCGATCTCTTGTTTATCCCACCAGATCTTGACCCTCATCGATGATCCGGGCATCAGGAAGGCCCCGTCCTCCTCTCGCAGCGCTCCAACCAGATATTCTCTCAATATAGCCCTCTGCTCATCCGTCCTGGCCTGCGCCTGGGGGGCGAGCGTCGCCACTGCCTCATCAAGCGTTGAGTATCTTTGACTGTGCTCCAGCCGGAAGGGCCTGACGTGAGGATAGATGCCCATCTGGTAGAGGACATTGTAGAGCACATCGCACTTGGGCCCCGGCTGATAGTCCCGACCGTGCAGCCTTGGCCAAAGCTCCTGCCACTGCCGGTCCCAGGAGGTCTTTCCCGCAAAGTGATAGAGATAAACGAACCTCGATGTGGCCTGCATCATCTTCTCTATGGCCGCCCGGATATCCTGCATGCCCAATGAGAATGAGGCTATCACAATATCGTATGGCGGATTTAGATCACTTTTTATGTCCACATCCTCCCAGCGCTTCTCCACGATGGTGATATTCTCTCTCCCGAACTCGGCCATCTTCTCTCTCATAACGCTGCACATGCCATCTGCAGGCTCAACAGCAGTGACCTCAAGAGCCTTCTCTGAGAACGGAATGGCTAGCGTCCCGGGCCCAGCCCCGATATCCAGAACCCTGGACTTTGGTGTGATCTCCGTCTCCCAAACAGTCTGGTCGATCCTTCTTCTCTCCTGCCGGCACATATCCCAGAAGCGAAGAGCGCTCTCCCGACTCTCCCAAGTGCGGGCGCAGTCCCTGCCGGGACTTGACTCGCGGTTTGCCGTCATCTGGCTCATCCAGACCTCATTCCAATCGATCTCTTTTTGTGGATCTATCATGATAGTCACCTTGTTTATCTGGGCGTGTCGGGGTGGTGGGCATAATTGCTTTTGTATCCAGTTGCCATGGGGCTGGCAAACTGCATTCCATTTCTCCCACCCATTATGCAAAGGGGCCTTGCCCTCTCAAAGTCCATTCCCTCCGCCTCTGAGAAGAACCGATCGTCCGCCTCCAGATGCACTACCTTTCCCACGATGAGAACATATTTGTCCCTTGCAATCTCCTCCTCGACCACGCACTCCGCCCATGCCAGGCACCCCTGGATGGCGGGAGGTTTGACGACAATGCTTTTCCTGGGTTTAAGCCCAGCCTTCTCTATCTCATCTACCTCTGGTGGAAAGCTTTTAGCGCAGATCATGACTGCTTCTTCCATGCCGGCTGGGGGTACATTGATCACGAACTCTCCCGTCTGGCGGATGTTCTCCAGGGTATCCCTCACCAGCCAGGAGGCGATAAGCACTTCATCCAGGGGCCTTAGCACCGGGGTCACGCACGACCAGGGGGCGGCGTTGTTCACGCCATTTTTTGAGATCGTAGATATGAGCACAACCGGCAGCGGCATGATCTGCGATCTCTGGTTTGGCTCTAATTTCATTTATTTTCGCCATCCAAGAGCTTTTTGCTTTTAGTCTTTACCTGGAGAGAAGCTTGGTCACGATCTCTTTGATCTCCTGGACCTCAGGCACCCGGCGGCCCTTCAAACAGGCCAAAAAGACATCTCGATCATTGGGCAGAGCGCCTATGATTCTCTCTGCGTCAACCAACCCTCTCAGCTCTGAAGCATCGTCATTCATGCGATTTAGCAGGAAGAAGACCGGTTTATTGATCTTTGTCCCCATTTCAGCAATCTTGGCTGAGAGCTGAACCGACTCGTAGCTCGGGTCTATTACTACTACGATCTTGTCGCAGCCGGCCTCCACGCCTCTGCCGAAATGCTCGATTCCCGCATCTGTGTCCACCACGACATGCATTCCGTCGGCCTTCAGCTTCTCTATGAACTCCCGGGCCAGTCTGCCCATCGGACATGCGCAGCCCTCGCCGTAGTTGTGGATCTTTCCGATAGCAACCAGCTTTAGGCCGTCTTCGCCTACAACCAGCTCTGCAGGGATATCTTCGATGGTGAATTCTTCGAGAAGGCTAGGCCTCTTCTCGCCCTCGGCCTTTCTGGTCATTCTCATCTTCTCTCCGAGCCCCTTCTTGCCCCCAAATCTGTCCATGAAGTCCTTGGGCTGAGTCAGGCCAAGCTGTTTGTAAAGCCCAAAATTGGATTCATCTGTGTCCACTACCAGAACCTTCTCCCCGCGAGAGGCCATCTCCCTGGCTATCAACGCCGATACTGTGCTCTTGCCGCTCCCGCCTTTTCCGCAAATTACGAGTTTCATCTCTAGGATCTCCTGACAAATGAATATAACAGATTGTTTTATGAATCTTTCCATTAGTAATAAATATTAAAAAAAATTTGGCTGCCGGATATGGCAGCTCTTTTTGCGGTCAGATTACAGCACGCCGGCGACCTTGAGTGGATGCATACCTGCGTTCTGCATCATAGCTAACATCTTGTCATCTACCTTGAGCTCTTTGATGGTGGAGACAAAGGCATCAGGAGTGTCTACATAGGACATTAGAGCTACATCAGAGGCCAGCTTGCTTCCCCATGATGGGCCTTTCCAGCTGCTCTGCATAGAGCTTGAGTTGTAAGCCAGGACGAGTGCGTCTCCCGAATTTGCAGTGCTGTTCCAGCGGATGTAAATTCCGGCAATGCCGGGGACTGCCTTTTTCTCGGCATCTGTGAGAGACATGACGAACATGCCGCTCTTGCCTGGTGTAGCATCCCAGCGCATCTGCAGGAGGTCTTCCTTGCACCAGTTGGGGCAGGAGATTACCTTGTAGCTCTCGGCAGAGATGTTTGTAATTGGCAGCTTCGCCTCAACGTACTTGGCTATGAAGAGCCCGCTGGTTATTCCAGGGCAGAGGTGGTCATGGAAGCAAGCGTCCTGAATGAAGTCGAACGATCCGCCCCGCGCCCAGACGTTGCAGATGCCTGCGAGCGAGACCTCATTGCCGTTAAAGGCCTTGCCGTTGAACGTCGCATTTCCCTCGTCAGTGTGGTTTGCCAGATAATCGATGTCCACATTGGCCTTGGAGATCTTGGAAAAGACCTGATCGTTGGACAGGGCTTTGAACTCATCAAGGCTCTTGTTGAGTGCACTGCTGTCGGCCTGCATGAATACCGCTTCTCCATTGGCTTTATTGAAGAAGAAGAACCAGACAGGCTTCCAGTAGGGGCGCAGAACCTGGAATAGGTTCGCATCCCCAAGGCTGTTTCCGCTCTCTGCTGTCAGGCCCTTGAGTGCTGCCTGTGTCGTTTGACCGTCGACGATGGCATGCCCGGCGCTTGTCAGGATCAGGACATTGGCATCTCCCTTTTCAACCTTAAGATCCTGCATTGCCGCCTTGGCTGCTTTGCTGCCAAGCTCTTCCATTACTGCATTATCCGCCAGGGCCAATCCTGGAATCAATGCCATGAGAAGGATTGTGGCGGTCAATTTATTTTTTTCAATCGTCTGAATTCCTCCGAGGAATCCAATATGATAATTGCTTATTTAAGAATTTCTATCAAATTAGTAGCAAGAATGTAACACTGATGGCTCATGAATTATGCCATACAATTATCATGATTGCTTAACGCAATTTTCATCTTAGACCGCTATTTAGCACAAAATAGTCTTATATACCCAAAAAATAAAACGACATATGATGAGATAATGGATGTGAGATTATCGGTACATACGCAATTGAGACCAAAGACCTGACCAAGAGGTTCATCTTGGATCGAGGCTTTTTGGATGTAATCAGGAATTCCAGAAAACGAAATGTATTGACCACGCTTAGTGGAGTAAATCTTAAGGTTAAAGAAGGAGAGGTTTTAGGCCTACTTGGCCCCAACGGAGCCGGAAAATCAACTCTCATAAAGATACTCTGCACCCTCATTCTTCCGACTTTTGGAGAGGCCTATGTCAATGGCTACAATGTCGTAAAAGAGGGCCAGCAGGCCAGGTCTTCCATAGGCTTCATCACCACCGACGAGAGAAGCTTCTACTGGAGACTATCCGGCAGAGAGAACCTTCAATTCTTTGCCACACTACATAATATGCCTCCGTCTCAGGTCAAGGCCAGGGTAGAGGAGCTTCTTGATGTTGTCCACCTCAAGAACCGGGCAGATGAGCCTTTCCTGAACTACTCGGCTGGGATGAAGCAGCGCATGGCCATTGCTCGTGGACTGCTAAATGACCCAAAGGTGCTTTTTATGGATGAGCCGACCAGAAGCCTGGACCCGGGCGCGGCCAAGAGCTTGAGGGACTTCATCAAAGATCATATTGTGACAGAAAGAGGCAAGACTGTTCTCATCTCCACCCATCAACTGGATGAGGCCGAACAACTGTGCGATACCATAGCAATCCTCGACGAAGGCCGGATCAAGGTTCAGGGAAGTCCTGGAGAGCTTAAAAAATCCCTATCGGAAAGCAGCACGCTGGGAGAAGTCTTTTCATTTTATACCGGCAAATCATTCGAGGAAGAAAATGCTTCTCAGGTTCCTTTTGCAATTCCGAGACAGAGGAAGCGGGGGCGGGGCTTTGGCAACATGAAGCGAAAGGGGTATTGATGGCAAGTGAAGGGAATTTTTATGGCATTTGAAAAGGCATTATGGTTTATAAAACGGGGCTATCTGCTGCAGATGAGCTATAAATTCGATTTTTTCTTGCGAATGTTCTTCATGCTCTTCAACATCCTGACCTATTACTTCATTGCCAAGATGATGGGAGACGCGGCAGCCAAATACTTGGAGCCCTACGGAGGCGACTATTTCTCATTCGTCCTGATAGGCATGGCTTTCTCAGGTTATCTCATGATCTCTCTAAGAAGCTTCTCAGAGAGCGTGAGAGACGAGCAGATGATGGGCACTTTGGAGGCCATGATGGTGACGCCTACCAGCACCTCCAGCATCATAGCCCTCTCATCGCTCTGGAGCTTCATATTCGCATCATTTAGGGTTTTCCTCTATCTGGTCATTGGCATCTTCTTGGGAGTAGACATGACGCACGCCAATGTCCTCGGTGCTCTCATAATCCTGATTCTCACCATAATTTGCTTTTCTAGCATCGGGATATTGTCAGCCAGCTTCATAATGGTCTTCAAGAGAGGAGACCCCATCAATATGCTCCTCATGGGCTCATCCGAACTTTTCGGTGGCGTGCTCTTTCCAATTGAGGTCTTCCCAGGATGGCTGCAGAACATCTCTCACATTCTGCCCATCACCTACTCAGTCAGCGGCATGAGGCATGCCATCCTGCAGGGATACACTCTCGGCAGCCTTGCTCCCGACATTCTCACATTAGCTCTGTTCTCGATCATCCTGCTGCCCCTGAGCCTGTTTGTCTTCGATAGATCTGTATTAAAGGTCAAAGCGGAGGGTGGGCTGGTTCAGTACTGATCATCGCCTTTCCATTCTTTTTTTTTTGTAGCAAATGGTATTTTCAGATTTCATATGTTATTTAAATTAACAATTAACGAAAAGTTTTAAGTATCTACTATTACTTAGCACTAAAGGTGCATTAATGCAAATATTGGTGATTAAAAGACCTGAAACCCCATCTGAAAATAATTGGAGGGAAATGAATGAATAAACGCAATATATTGAATAGGCCGATGCTCGCAATACTGATTTGCTCAATACTATTTTTGAGCTTTTCGGCAATGGCATCATATCCAAAAACATTCACAGATACTCAAGGCAGAGAGATCACTCTGGACAAGCCGGTTGAGAGGATTGTCACTCGATCACCTGACGAGGCCAGAATCGTAGTAGCTCTAGGATATGGAGACAAACTGATAGCTGGAGAGCAGTCAACAAAGACATGCCTCTGTCCGACCGGCGCAGATGCCTCAAATAATACTGTGGGCTGCGTTGATTGCTATCATACCATCATCGATGGCCGCATGCCCGATCTACCTGAGATCAGCACCAGATACGACATTTATTATGAGCAGATCGCCGCACTCACGCCAGATATAATCTTCTGCGGAAGCCTCAAGGATGCCGAGGCATTTGAGGAAAAGATCGGATGTCCCATAGTTGTCCTGGGAGGACAGGGCTGGAACCTTGGTGATGAGGGATATTTCTCCAGCATCCGAGTGGCCGGAGAGGCTTTGGATGCCGAGGACAAAGCCGATGAGCTGATATCCTTTATCAAGGGCAAGGTGGACATGATAAAATCGGTAACCGATAAGATGAAGGACGAGGATAAACCCAAGGTCTACTTTGCCTCAAGAGGCGCTACCAAAGGCTTTTATGATCCAAAAGAGGGCAGGGACTTCACCCGTTCTGAGCCAAAATATGACCCCTTGACAATAGCAGGCGGAAGAAATGTCGCCTCCGAGGTCAACGGTTCGAGCGTTAACATCGCCTTAGAGCAGATCATCGCCTGGGATCCGGATTATATTCTCATAGCAAACAGCGCAGCAGGAAACAACACTGGTCTCGACTTCATAAAGAATAGCCCGGAGCTGTCTTCTATTGCAGCCGTCAAGAACGGCGATGTCTATAATTGCTTCTCTCCACACTGCCGCGGCACTCCACCAGACAGAAATCTCCTGAACATGATCTACATGGCAAAGCTGCTCCATCCAGATGAGTTCAAGGATCTGGATATCGAGAAAGAGGGCAACGAGATTTTCAAGGCCTTCCTGGGAGTAGATGGCGTATTCACCGAGTATGCCGATTACCTTGTCTGGCCCAGAGAGTACCTGGACAGCCTCTAGGTGGAAGAAATGACCGGAATCATCAATTGGGACGAGCTGTGGAAGGCCACCCATAAAAGGGGATTTTCCGATCATGGCAAAGATCTGGTATCTCACTGGGATGAGAGAGCCCAGGAGTTCAACAAACGGGTCATGAAGAACAAGGAAAGGGCCAACAGTCAGGTGGCAATGCTCGGCCTTACTTCCGGCGAGACCGTGCTGGATGTGGGAGCCGGCACCGGCAGGCTGGCCCTGCCTGTGGCTCGCATAGCTAAAAGCGTGACCGCTCTCGATCAATCGACGGGGATGCTCTCTTGCCTGAAGGAAAATATGGCGGCTGAAGGCCTGAAAAACATACAATGCATCCAAAAAAGCTGGCAGGACGTGGCTGACGGTGAGCTGGAGAAACACGATGTTGTCCTCTCCTCAAATTCTCTTGGCGTCTATGACATGAAAGCTGCCCTGGCTAAAATGGATTCTTTGGCAAAAAGGGCGGTCTACATCTTTACCTTTGTCGATGGCAAGAGGGACGACGGATTTGGAAAGTTCATGATGAAGGAGAGAGAAGGAAGACATGGCAGACCAGGCAGGGATGAGATAGGCCCGGCAGGCTATCTGATAATCTATAACCTGCTCGCAGATATGGGCATTCTTGCGGACATCAAGATCATGCAGTGGAACTCCAAAGAACAGTACAAGAGCCTTGATGAGGCTGAAGCCGAGTGGAAAGGGATGCATGAGCTGCCGGCTGATAAAGAGCCGCAACTCCGGGAGTTCCTTTCCCAGAGGCTCGTGAAAGAAGGAGATGGACTGTTCTTAAACCGGCATCATAAACAGGCTTTGATCTCCTGGCAGAAGGGCGAGGCCCCTCAGATCTAGGAGGATATTCAAATGGTTTCAATTTCCCTTCTGGCCGGATCGGCTATTGTTGTAGGAATTTTGGCCTTATCCATCCGGGTAGTAAGACAATACGAAAGAGCAGTGATATTTCGCCTGGGCAAGATCAAGAGGGAGAGAGGTCCAGGCCTCTTTGCTCTCATTCCCCTCATGGACAAAATGGTTCGAGTGGATATGAGGGTGAGGGAGCTGGATGTACCCAAGCAGACGGTGATTTCCAGCGACAATGTCACCCTCGAGGTTGATGCAGTCATCTACTACAAGGTAGTGGACGCCACCAGAGCCATAATCGAGGTGGAAGACTTCGAGGCTGCCACACTCCTCCTGGCTCAAACTACGTTGCGTGATACTCTGGGCCAAAACGAGCTTGACACCATCCTCTCCGATAGAGATGACCTCAACAAAAGGATCCAGGAGATTTTGGATAAGATCACTGAGCCCTGGGGTATGCATGTGGTCATGGTCACCATGAGAGACGTCTCCCTCCCCGAGAACATGCTGAGAGCTATTGCCCGGCAGGCAGAGGCAGAGAGGGAAAAGAGAGCCCGAATAATCCTGGCGGAAGGAGAGTTCCAGGCCTCAAAGAAGATGAACGAGGCTGCAGATATGTATGAGAACAAGCCGAGCGCCTTGAAGCTGCGGGAGTTCCAGACTCTGACCGAGATCGCCAAGGAGAAGAATTTGATTGTGGTTTCAACAGGCTCAGACAGCGGACACAAGGATTCGGACCTTCCTCTTTTTATAGGGCTGGCCCGGGCGGTGGCAGGTAATAATAAATGACGAGCTTTCGGACGCTTTTCTTTCGGGGCAAGCCTGATGCCAGCCAAACCAGGTCCAGGAGGGCAGGAAAGAAGAGCAATCCGGAGATAGCCCACGAGAGATTCAAGTTCATCCGAATTTTCTTTGTTTTGGGCATAGTTGCCCTGCTGGCGCTTCTCACGGGAATCATAATCACTTTAGGCCCTCTGAACATTTCTGTGACTGATTCCTATTCGGCTCTCTTAGCCCGATTCTGGCCGGACTACTTTACAGTGGATGCTCTGACATCCCGCGTGGTCTGGAATATCAGGTTTCCTCGCATCCTGGGCGGGATAATGGCCGGTTTTGGTCTGGGAATATGTGGATGTGTTATGCAGGCCGTCCTCAAAAATCCCCTGGCGAGCCCGTTCACTCTTGGAATCACCTCCGGAGCACAGTTCGGCATATCTGTGGCGGCAGTCATCGGCTTTTCCATTTTAGGAGGGCCCTACTTCATCATAGGCAATGCATTCTTCTGCGCTCTCCTGTGCTCTTTTTTCATAATCGGCCTTGCGGCAATCAAGGGGGCCACATCAGAGAACCTGGTGCTAGCTGGAATTGCCGTGAACTACTTTTTCTCGGCCATGAGCCAGCTTCTCAAGTACTTTGCCACTGACGATCAGCTTCGGCTCATGACGAACTGGGGCATGGGAGACCTGGCTGCCTTCTCCTGGACCAACTCCCAACTGCTGTTGATCATATTCCTTATCTGTATCCCGCTTCTCATGACCAAGTGCTGGGACCTGAACATCATGACTGCTGGAGACGAGACCGCCAAAAGCATCGGGGTCAATGCAGAGAGGACCCGAATATTCATCATGGTGGTCAGCAGCCTTCTTGTTGCGACCATTGTCTGTTTCATGGGACCCATAGCATTCGTTGGACTGGTTGCGCCTCACATGGCTCGCATGGTCATAGGCGGAGATCACCGTTTTCTTATCCTTGCCTCAGGAGTGCTCGGCGGGCTGGTCTTGATGTCCGCAGATGCAATAGGAATGAATCTGATAGCACCAACCATCATACCCACCGGGATCATGACATCCATTGTGGGAGTCCCGTTCTTCATGTACCTCATGATGAAGGGCAAGCGAAAGGAGTTTTGGACATGATGATCAAATTGCAGGCCAAAGACATAGTCTTCGGCTACACCAGCAATCGTATCCTGGAAAACGTCAACTTTGAGATTGCTCCCTCAAAGCTGGTCACAATAGTTGGACCGAACGGCTCAGGAAAGTCGACTTTGATCAAGTGCATAGACAGGATCGCGGCACCTCAGGGTGGAAGCATTCTCATAGATCGGAAGGATGTGACAAAGATGAGCAGGATGGATATGGCCAAATATCTGTCATATGTTCCGCAGAGTTCGGTGCGCATCTTTCCCACAAACGTCTTCGATACCATCCTCATGGGCAGAAGGCCTCACATCGGGTGGCTCGGAAGCGACAAGGACGAGAAGAAGGTCTGGGAGGTTTTAAGGCTTCTTGATATCGAGAAGCTTGCCATGAGCAACTTCGGAGAGCTTTCCGGAGGACAGCAGCAGAAGGTCCTGATAGCCAGAGCACTGGTTCAGGAGGCAGAGGTGATGCTGCTTGACGAGCCCACAAGCAACCTCGACATCTGGCATCAACTGGACGTCATGAACATAATTCGAGATGTCGTGAAGAAGAAGGAGATCACAGCAATCATGGCTTTGCATGATCTCAATCTCGCCTCCTACTATTCGGACCGAATCATCATGATGAAGAAGGGCAAGATCGTGGCCGCAGGCGACCCATATTCAGTCATAACCGAGGAGAACATTGCATCAGTTTACCGAGTGGAGGCTGCTGTTCGGAGCCTGTCAGACAGGCCGGTGATCATGCCGCTGCGGCAAATCAGGGAGGCGCGAGCGTGAAATCCTATTATGGGCGTTAGCCTTTTATACTTTATCTAATTAGCTTGTGTTAACTCAATTAAAGTTTACAGAGATGATAAGATGAGACGATTACAGGTTGGAATGGCCGCTATGCTTGCTCTGGCCTTCATTGCTCCTACCAATGGGGCTATGGACAGGCCTGCCAAGGATGAATCGGCTATTCTGCTGGTGATGTTCGGCACAAGCTACCCAGAGGCTCAGGCTGCCTACGAGAACATCGAACGAATTTATAAGATGGAGTTTCCTGATGCCAAGATCCAAATAGCCTTTACATCTGACTACATCCGACGCAAGATTCAGCAAAGAGACAATATCTCAATAGACAATCCATTGACAGCGCTTTCCAGGCTTAACGATGAGGGCTATGTCAACGTTGTGGTTCAGTCTTTGCATGTTATTCCCGGCGAGGAGTTCCATGACATGGCCAACATCGTGGATAGCATCAAGGGCATCGAAGGCAAGTTCGGCTTCAAGAATCTTACAATCGGCATGCCTCTTCTCATGAGCAATGATGACTACAGGAATGTGTCTGCTGCATTGGCCTCGCAGTTTGACGAGTCCACCACAGGTACCAATAGGACGCCCCAGAAAAGCCCAAGAGATGCCGATGATACTGCAGTCGTCTTCATGGGGCATGGCACAGAGCATCCTGCCAACAGCGCTTATTGCCAGATGGCAAACATACTGGCTGAGGATCACAAGAATGTATTCATGGGCACAGTAGAAGGATATCCAACATTTGAGAATGTATTGGAAGATCTCAAGGAGTCCGAAGTAAAAAGCGTCAGGCTGATGCCCTTCATGATTGTTGCCGGAGACCATGCTTTAAATGATCTTACAGGCAATGAGAGCGATTCCTGGAAGAGCATGTTTGAGAAAGAGGGAATCCATGTTGACTTCAACCTCAAAGGAATGGGTGAGAATGACGGTATTGCAGAGATCTTCGTCCAGCATACAAAGGAAGCCTTCAAGGAGTTTCGTTAAACTGCAGGAGGGATACGTGTTTGGCGAACAATAGCCTCCGATTGGTTTTTGCTGTTTGCATTCTCTTGGCAATACTGGCTGCCAATGCGGCATCCGCAAGCATTGTGATCAACGAGATGCTCTCCAATCCCGTATCAGATTGGAATCAGAATGGTGAGGTCAGCGGGATGGATGATGAGTTTGTGGAGCTTTTCAACTCCGGCAATGAGCCTGTTGATATCGGCGGATATGTGCTCATGGATACCGTCTTCAGATCAACCCCTGGTGAGTATAAGCTGCCTGATGGCACAATTATAATGCCAGGAGGATTCCTGACGATCAATGTTACCGAGAGCAGCGTATTTCAGGGAAATGATGGTGACTGCATAAAGCTCTTTGATGCGGCTGGAAGCCTCGTCGATGAGAAGGAGTACAACGCCACCGAACCAGATGTATCCTTTGCCAGAATTCCGGATGGCGGAGATTGGAAAGAGAGCACTACACCCACTCCGGGCAAGTCCAACAAGTAATTTATAATTTAACTTTTTTATTTATTAACTTAAATTACATTGAACGAACCTCGCCCGAAAGCTTTAAATCAATTGCATTTGATCTTATTCCAAATAAATTGAATTGAAGTGATTAGGTCTTGGCGAACAAATCATCAGATATTAGGGCCAGTTTCGGCTCATCAATGGATACGGAGGAATGCATGGATTTTCCGGAGACAGAGGCCTGCAAGCTATTTGAACGATTTCAATTGCTCGCATGCTTTTGTCCTGGAATTGATGCTGATGCCATAAGTCACAAAAGATTTCTGAGATGACTGCAGGATGAAGCCATGTCTCACAAGAAAAAGAGATCTTTAAAGGCTGCATCCTGGGCAATGACCGCCAATATGCCCCTCAAGCTCAAGGCCGAGGTCATACTGAAGACCATCCTTGCAGGCAACGATCCGCAGAAGAGAAGCAAGATAATGCATATGGTTGGCGAGAGACGCAGGCTGACGCAGCCCAGAGATAGGATCGATTGGTTTCCGAGCATTGATACAAATCTCTGCAAAAAATGCAGGATCTGCCTGTCTTTCTGCCCCAAAGGAGTTTACTCCCTTGAAGAGGATGGATCTATCTCGGTCACCAATCCCTACGAATGCGTGATGCTGTGCACCGGCTGTCAAGGGCGTTGCCCGGAGGGGGCCATATCCTTCCCGGATAAAGAAGACTTCAACAGGTACGTCTATTACGTTTAGGAGGAATAATGGCCATAGGATCTATATTTGCGTTAGGATACGGGCTTTTCCTTGGTGCATTGCTGGGACTTTTCTCAGGAATGCTGCAGGGGATATTGCTAGGATTGCTCTCCGGTGTGGCTATGGCACTCTTCTTTGAGTCAATGATTTATCTGGATTCAAAGCTGAATATTATATATTGAGTTCGGAGAACATTTAGGCATAAAAAATTGATTTTGTTTGGGCCTGAAATTGCAGTCTCTCCCGAAGGTCGCAACCAATGTGTCACTCAGGATAGACCTGATGGATATCGTCTATGTCCGTGTGGGCATATTTCTTCAGCATCTCGTTATGAACCGATCTCGGGTCAATATCTTCGAATAGGTCTGGATGCAGCCATTTGGCATAGTAGAGCATTGTCACCATTTCCGATAGCCCGCTTGCCATATTGATGTCGGCGATGTACACCCTTCCTGTCTTTACGGCATCGATGATCTCGAAGCCCGGATGAGACATGATCTCCTCTTGTTTGGACTTCATCTCCTCGATGCTGGGATAAGTCCTTTGATGCTGCTCGTCTGACATGGAATAGATGATGACCTGTGGATTCTGATCGATGATCCATTCCATCTCAACATGAGGAACGGTAACTGGAAGATCGGCAGCAATATTTCTGCCCCCTGCCTCATTTATTCTGATGTTCCCTGTGGAAGCATTGTTTCCCGTCCAGTCCATGTGTCCCATTGACATGAAATAGACCGTGGGCAACTCTTCATCAGGCAGCTTTCCAACTCGATTGAGTATTGTCTGATAGTAGCCGTTGATCCAATTCACCATCTCCTCTGCCTGCTCATCCTTTTGCAGAATCCTTCCAAGATCGTCGATCATGGGCAGCAGGGCATCGATATGCAGCACCCTGTACCTCAGAACCGCAATGCCATAATCCGTGAGCTTTTCCTCGTCGTCTTTGGGAAAGAGAGATCCGGTTTTTGCAATAACGAGGTCTGGCTGGATCTCAAGTATCCGTTCGATGTCTGCATGTCTGCCCGACTCGCCTACGATCTCCTTTTCCAATAGTCTCGCCGGTTTATTGCAGTCTTTCGTCACAGCTACAATTTTGTCCTGAGCATCCAGGGCACAGAGCACCTCAGCGGCTCCCGGTGAGAGGCAGACTATGCGTTCAGGATTTAAGGGCACCGCAACGCTGCGCCCGTCTTCATCCGTGAGGACTATCGACTGGTTGCCATCCGCCGATGCAGAGATAGATAGGATGGCCAGTATGATCAGCCAACTTGTAAGCCTAATAAATTCACCACCATATGATTAATCAAGTTGATTTGCTATTTTTCAAGGCAATTTGCGTAGAAGCAGCATTAATAGTCTTCGGTGGAGAACAGGCAAGTACACTTAATTTTGAAAAAATAGATTGAATTCTATCCTATGTAGGAGGCGCTCGATCTGTCGAAGCCGTCTACAAGCTCAAGTCCCCCGTCCTCTGCCTTCCAGGATACGTCCGGATAAGCCAGATGCTTGATGAAATCGCTCGCATTGGCTGCCATCTGGGTGGCCAAATGCTCTGTGCCCAGGGCCTCTTTGCTGATGGCAAAAACCCTTGACCTGACATCTGCTTCGTCCAAAAAGCCCAGCGAATGGATGTATTCATGCAGCAAGATATTGAAGACATAGGGCTTGTAAAGCTCTGGGCGGGTCTCTTTAATTCTCTGCAGAGGGATTTTGTTGAGGACGATGACATTGGAGCCTGTTGTAAAGAAGCCACCGAAGAATCCCTGGGGGCTATTTCCCAGGTTGGCCATCCCCAACATCAGGCCTCCCCGGCTCTTGCCCATGCTCTTCAGGACCAATGATTTGACGAGTTCGAAGATATCCGGCAAGGACCTTGCCTCATCCAGCCTGGTGCTGTAATCTTTGCTCATTTGAATCCTCGTTATAGACTCATGTGGATCAGTCTAAGTATATAATACTAACTCAAGGTTACTAACATTGGGGTTAAAGCCGGATGTGCCGTCTGCCAGTCCCAGCAGTGTGCCTTAGCGCGTCTGGCCCTTTCTGCAGAAGTACCCGCAGGACCACGCCCACGCGTGCGCAGGCGTGCGCGCATGAGGGACTATCATAAAATTACTTATGATACGGCTCGCCATGCATTATGCGAAAACCTCTGTAGATCTGCTCAAGAAGAATTACCCTCATCATCTGATGGGGAAATGTCATTTTGGAGAACGATAGAGACATATCGGCACTCTCCAGGACCTCCGAAGCAAGGCCGAGCGGGCCGCCGATCACAAAGGCCAGCTCAGTTCGTCCATCGAGAACCATCCTGTTCAGCCACTCTCCGATCTGTGGCGAGTCTAGGCTTTTTCCCAGCCGGTCTAAAGCTACTACCTGGCCGCTGTGGCCCTTCAGCCTCTCGATAATGGCTCGTCCCTCCTCCTGCATGGCCTTTTTTTCTTCTGCCTGGGAGGCCGGATCCTTGATGCGGACCTCGGCCACTTCCAGGATCTCCAGGCGGGCATAAGGACGAAGCCGTCGGACGAAATCTGCGGCAGCATCCTGCCAGTATCTCTCCCGCAGTCTGCCTACGGCTACGATGCGAACTATCAACGCCCGGCCTCCACCTTGTCCAGATAGAGCTGGCCTGTTGAGGTAGCCCTCCAGCCACCTTCATATCTCTCGATCACCAGGGCTTTCTCAAGCATTGCGAGATGGTACTCTGCCAGAGTGCTTCTGATGCCAAGCTCCCGCTCGATCTGATCAGTGCTTTTCATGCCGCTAGCGATGACCCTGAGAATCATTCGTCGCAGCGGCAGCTGCAGGACCTCGAGGGCGAAGCGATGGCCTTCAGCCCCTTCCCACCACTTGGAGGAATCGTTATCATTAGTTGTCATCTAAGTTAAAACGATTGGATTGAGTATTACAAGATGACTCAAGCATGATTCTCCCCGTTAATCTCACAGGCTTCGCTGCCTATCTCGCAGACCCGGCAGACCTCCCGTTCCTCATCCAGGTGGCGGGTAGCAGTAGCCAGCACGCTCGCCGATGCCAGGTTTCCCGCCAAAAATACAGCTGCAGCAATCTGGTCTTCCGGAATGCCCATATTGGTGGCTATCCGAATATGCAGTTTCAGGCAGTGGCTGCACCTCATCGCTGCTGACACGGCAACTGATATCAGCTCGATGGTCTTTGCATCCAGACCCGAGCTTCTCTGAATGGCATTGTTATGCAACACCTTGGTGATGAGGATCTCAGGATTGTCCTGCATAAATTGAAAAACATAAGGAATTTCTCCATAAGCATCCTCCACCGATTTCAGGATATCTCTTGCAGCTTTCTCCTTTCCCTTGACCAAAATGGCGTCCAGCTCATTCTCGAAGCTCATGATGATATTTCCTCCGGCCTGCCCAATCGAGCCGATACATCTTGTTTGAGATCGCCCGGGTTTAGAAGACAAACCCTGTCTCAGATGCAGGCAATATCCTCACAAGTATATAGTCTTTCATGCGCGACGGCCTGATGGTCGCAATTTCGCCGAGCTTTACCCCTTCGTCGAAGCTCACGGCACTGACTGCATCCTTGTAGGCCTCAAAGGGAAGCTTTACGCGCACTCCGTTGAGATTGAGGGCTATTGGCAACGGCGAATAGGAAAACATCACGTCAGGAACCTGCTCTCGAACAGCATCCATTACACGGGGAGGCGATGTGGTGAGCGGGTCCTTGGCAATGGTGGTTCTGGTTTTGTCCAGAGCCCTACCTATGGATTCCACTATTCGGTCCAAAGTTCCAATCTCTGTTGCCTTCCTGGCCCTGTGAGCCACTCTGCCAATAGCAGGCACATACTCAAAGGCATAAGGAAGCTCACTGGCCTCGATCTGCGGCCCGCCCGTGACCACCACGGGAACGGTGATGTTCCGGTAAAGGCCCTCCTTCTTCTTAATGCACTCTTGGAAGTTGCCGAAGATGAATACTGCAGCATCATGCTCGTTTATGAGGGCAGTCTCATACTCATTGATCTGGGCGATCTCCCGGCCTACTCCTCTGGCCAGTCCCAACATGTTCGTCTTTGAGCCATGCCTGCGCAGATATTCAGCTATGTCGCAGGCCGTGTGTGGCAGATGATGAATGGCAAGAGTTGGCGTAACCACCGCAACCTCAGTTCCGGCCAGGGGCGCCCGCACCAGCTCTCCACGTAGCTCCTTTGACAGATCCTCAAGAGCGGCCTTGTCCTCAGATGGAACCAATATCAAAAGAATGATCTCGCTTTGCGTCACATTCTTCTGTAGGATGTAGCCGCCCAGGTCTTCAACCAGCTCCACGACCAGGTCGTGCTTGTACAATCCACCGGTGAACATCACAGGCTCAAGCATTCTCCATCTCCCGGATCTTTTCCTTGATCTCTGATAAGATTTCTGGCGTCAAGCTCTCCTCTGCGGCAACGAACAGGAAGCTATCTTTGGTCATCTCGTTCCTCCTGTTCCGGAAGCCCTCTGGAGCCACTCTCACCAGGGCATCCGTCAGGTCCTGAAGGAACTCCGCCTCGAGGTCGGCCACTACTATTTCGGATGGCGAAGTATCAGAAGCGATGATCAGCATATCCCTGGCAGGCTGCTCGACTCTCTCTCTTCCATAATGCTCCCATAGAGCCCGGAGCAGATCGGCCATGTGCTCCTCATCGTTGATCTTGATCTGGTACCCCCCAGACACCCGCATCACATCGCCCACATCCTTGGCTGTAAGCGGCGGAATTCCTGAACGAAGAAGTCCATAGACGGCAAAGAAAGGCTTTAGGATATCGACATAAACATAAAGCCTGCCTATCGACCTGATGAGGCCGAGGTCCTGCAAGATGTCCATGATGAGTTCCCGGTACTTCTTTGCCCCGTACTCCTCCTGGCCCGTGACCTCAATCTTGAAGACCTCCATTGGGTCCATCTCAATCCTCCAGCAGCCCCGAGACGAGCAACGCCGCGCCTACCGCACCGATGTACTGGGCGTGCTTTGGAACGATGACCTTGACCTGGAGAAGCTCTTCCATGGCTTTCGGCAGCCCTTCAATTAGAGAGGTTCCGCCAACCATGATCACCGGCTCCTTGACCTCCACCTCTTGAAGCTGCTGCTCGTAGACCTGTTCGGCCACCGAATGGCAGGCAGCCATGGCCACGTCTTCCGGTTTGCAGCCTAATGAGAGGCTATTGACCAAACTTTGGGTGCCGAAGACATAGCAGTAGCTGTTCATGGCCACATTTCGGTAGTCACCTTTGAGAGCCAGCTTTCCGAGTTCAGTGATATCGATGCCCAGCCGCCGAGCAGCCAGCTCCAGGAACCTTCCCGAGGCACCTGCACAGATTCCGCCCATGGTAAAGCCTCCCGGAATTCCGTCCTGAACCGAGATGGCCTTATTGTCCATGCCACCAATATCAATAACCGTAGCCGAACCCTTCTGGGTGTCCGCCAGGAAGACGGCCCCCTTGGAGTTGACTGTAATCTCCTCCTGAATCAGCTTGGCATTGATGTGCTTTCCAACCAAAAAGCGACCGTATCCGGTCACACCGATGCCTGCAATCTCCTCTTTGGCAACGCCCGCCATCTTCAGGGCACCTTCGAAGGCATCCTCAGCACTCTTCAGGACCTCGGTGGTTGGAACCCAGCCGGTGCCAATCACAACATTGTCCCTCATCACTACCGATTTAGTGGTGGTGGACCCGGAATCGATTCCTGCAGTGAGGCCCGTCTGCTTTTCTCTGGCGAGAAGACCCCTGAACTTGACTGTGGTCACAAGCGCCTCCATTCTGGTGAGAAGCGTCTCGGCTGTGGTCCTCTCTGTGAACGAGTAGCTCAAGACAGGGATCTTGGAGTGCTCATGAATAAACTTTCGAATCTCTGAACGGATGATGGCAGCCTCAGCGCATCTGAAGCATGTCATGACTATTACGGCATCGGCGAGATCAGGATTCTGGACTATTCTTACCGCTCTGGCCATAGCAAGGTTGAGGTCTCCTGAAGACACAGACACGCCAAAGGTATTCTCGACATTGAGAATATCTTCCAGCGAGACCTCCGGATAGACCAGCTTTGCCCCTACAGTCTCAGCAGCGCGTTCGATCTCCTTTTGGATGCCGCTGTACTCCGAGCCGCAGGAGAGCTGAGCAATGCGAATCACTTCAAACCCCCCAGAAATGCCTTGATCTTCTGAACAAAGACCTTGGCCTCAGCATCGTTTGCCGGATAGGATAGATCCAGCACCGGAACGCCTTTGGTCCTGATCAAGAGCCTCACAAGCTCGTTGGTTCGAGAGCATCCTGAACAACCGGTAAGCCATCCGGGATCTTCCACGATGATGGCCGCTTCTGACTCCTCGATGATTGGTCCGATCAAAGACATCCGGCCCCGGACACCTGATGGAACATCCACTGCAGCGTAGCGCAGCCCCTTCTTGGGCCCCTCTGGAGTGACATTCAAAGGCGGAGATTGTATGTTGTTGGCTGTAACTAAGTTGCGCACCGCTTCCGGAACTACAAGCGCCTTGTGGCCCATCCTCTCCACAAGGTCTGAGAGTATCATGCTGGTGGGAGGATAAACGATAACTTTTGCCATTGATTTACCTCAGGATAAATCCTCTTTTATTATCTCTTCCAGCCTTCCGATGGGAAGAGGTCTCTTCTTTTCTGGAACGGCCGGGATATCGCCCTCCCAGGCCAATGCCCTGGAGATCATGGGCAGAATCTTCGATTCCGACTCGATCATGTAAAATCCGGGCCTGGCACCCCCCCCTCTGCGACCTCGGCAGCGCCTGGGGTCTCCGGGTGGAAATCCCCGGTCCTTTATGAATATGCCGGCAGGGTCAAGAGCCCGGATCTCTTTGACGAGAGCATTGATCACATCCTCTTCGCCATTTATCACGACACCAAAACAGGTCTCCTTGACAACAACATCGTATTTCGAGCCGTAGATCTTCATTGCTATGTCCGAGGGAAGGATATTCGACTCCGAGGACGTTATCACATACTTTGTGACCAGCATCATCGCACCTCCTTGATGAAAATCGTCTCCCCTTCTGCCACATCCTTCAGCTTCTCAGGTTCGAGCACCCGGCCAATCAGATTGGTGGCCTCGAACTTCTCACCCGATGGACCGTAGCGCCGATCCTCAACAGTCTTTACTCCGACCATTCCTACCTTCTTGGATACCTGATTGGAGACGGCTATGGATCCGGCGGGAACCGGGCCGGTCGGCTTGTTTTCTGGGAGAAGCTCCTTGTAGCTCAACGCATCGATCTCCGGCTTGAATAGCAGAGTATTCTCGTAGACAAAATAGACTGGCAGAGGGCCTACAGGCCTCTCCTTGAGCCCGGTGACATGCCGGAAGTAATCAAGCGTCTGAGGAGCCAGGTCGCTGTAGAGCTTGACTGCCACCAGCCGGCTGGATGGCACGGCATGAAGGGTCACGGCCTTGTCCTTCAAGATGGCCATGGTTGCTCCGGGCTCTTGCCTGACGACCACCGCATCCTCGCCCTGGTAGCCGGTTACTTCAGTCGCTATCCCCATAGACTGCATCTGCTCGACTGCGTCCTTCAGGACGCTGCCCATGAGCATGATGCGCTCAGGCTTCACCTTGATCGTTATCGACTGGCCGGGTCCTGCCAGCTTGATCATATCCATTCCAGAGGTAATCCTGGCTACTATTGAGTGGCTGGGATTCGAGGTTCTGTCCTGCTTGTAAACGAATATCCTGCCCAGACCCCTCCCGCTGGTCCTTACAGTCACAGCTCCTTCCAGGCGGGGTTCTCTATGCTCGAAGATCACCGGCTCTTTTAGGAGCAGGTCGGACGAGACATAAGAGCTGGAGACTGAATCTACCTTGAGGGTTCCGTCCCGGGTCACGGCCAAGAAGAACTCGGCCCCTAGAGGTGAGTCCTCCTGAAGCTGTGCTTGCACTGTCGTAAAGATCTCCATCCCGTCAACCAGCGGCATGGTCAGATCCTGGGTTGCCTGCTTCTCGGTGATGTCCTGCCATTCCACAATGGGCTCGATGCCCTCGATCCTGTCGCCAGCCTGCAGTCTGTCTAAAGTGTTCTTTCCGCCCACGATGTGACCGAGCACGCCACCGTCTTTGGGTGTTCCATAAGCTGCTGTATGCCTCCTTCTTACAAAAATGATCTGAGTGTTCTCCTTATCAAATCCAGCTGCGCCAAGAACAACCTCCCAACGGCTATATTCTCTGGCATCACGCGAAAAAGAGATTTGAGAGACAAAAGGCCCGAAGGCAACGCCGTCTGCCGAGGCCCACCTTGCGGCACAACCGGAAATCCGGTCTATGCTCTCATGCCAGATCTTTTGGAGATCATTGTCTAATAGCTCGATTCTCAACTTGCCCTTGGTGGTGAGCAGCCAATATGAGTTGGTCTGGCTCGACTTTTCGCCGCGGCCTTTGACCACTCCTACTATTGCCCCTGGCGCAGGATTGGCACCGCATTTGCTCAGGGCGTCGGCAAGCTTTGCGCCGGGCAATAGCTCGATCTCTCTGCCATCAACGAAGACTCTCAAATTAACTCCCCAGCATCTCCTTCTCTTCCTCTTCTGTGATCTTGGCCAAGACCTCGCTGGGAATGCCTGTGAAGATCGCCTGTCCATTTCTCATTAGCATCGCTCGGTCGCAAACGTTTTTCACGAAGTCCATATCGTGGCTGACGATGACGAACGTCTCTCCAAGCTCCTGACGGGCGTTTAAGATGGACCTTGTGACCTCAATCTTGGTAATGGCGTCCATTGTCCCTGTAGGCTCATCCAGGATCACTATTCTCGGCTCCTTTATCAGCACCTGCGCCATTGCCACGCGATGTCTCTCTCCCTCGGATAGCTCGTCGGGCATCTTTGTCAAGACTGCCTCAGCCTGCTCTTCTGAGAACCCCACAGTCTCCAGGGTGTGAATGGCCTTTCTCTCAGCCAGCTCGAAGGGCAGAGAGAGGCCGATGGCCTCGGTCAGGTTCTCTATGACGCTTCGGGATGGGTAAAGGGTGTACTCCTGGTGGAGGATGCCGATGTACTTGGTAGCCCTGCCGCGACCATTAGAGCCGAGTACAGTCATGTCCACCCAGTCGTCTCCTACCCTCACCGAAATGCTGCCGCCGGTAGGCGTGATGATGCCGCTGATCATCTTGGAGAACGTGGTCTTGCCACCTCCGGAAACGCCGACCAACCCGAAGATCTCACCTTCTTTAACCTCCAGGCTGACGTTGTCCACAGCCTTAACCACGCCCCGGTCGATGCTGATATATCTCTTCGCCAGGCCGTTAGCCTTGATTATCGGCGCACCTACTTCGACGTCTTCGCGCTTGCCCAGTGTTCCAGCCATGGCAAGGAATTTTGCGGCAATATCCTTTGGATCGCCTTCGGCCTTAATCTCTCCGCCATCCAACAATATGGCTCTGTCGGTCAGTTCGACCATGACATCTTCCCAGTGGCTGGTGATGATCAGGGTCATGTTGAAGTCATGAACTGCACGTTTTATTGATTCGTGCACAACCTTGGCCGTTGACGGGTCGAGGGTTCCGGTTGGCTCATCGGCCAGGAGGATCATCGGCGACTTGGCTAGCTGTCGGGCCAGGACCACTCGCTGTTTCTCGCCACCTGAAAGCTCTCTGGCCACGTGCATCAGACGATGAGAGAGGTTGACCTCATCGAGGAGGTCCGCAGCGCGGTGAACGCTTATTGAGTCTCCTTTCTCCTCGACCGCCCTCATGACGTTGGTGATCACACGCTCGTCGCCGTAAAGGGCAAACGTCCTCTGCAGCATGATGGCAATTCTGTTAACGATGTCGCGTCGAAGAGGATCATTGATATCCAGAGATCCAAAATCGGCTTGGATAGGCGTGAGAACGCCTCCGCAGCGACACTTTTCGCCAGCATGTCCTGGCAGCTCTACGTGACGGCATTTCTCGCATCTGGCCACGTGGTATATCACGCTCCCAGTCAATCCGGGAAATGACTCCACCCCGCGCAAAACATGCATGAGCACGCTCTTGCCGCAGCCGCTTCTGCCTAAAATCCCCACCGATTCGCCCTCTTCTATGACCAGATTTATGTTGCGAAGGGCCACAACATCACCAAATCGAACCGTCAGATCCCGTATCTCTATAAAAGGCGCCAAATCTATCATGCCCCATAAGCTAACTGTAATGTAAGGTTAATCCGGTACCAATCCTGGCATAATGCTACTTAAGTTTATCCGAAGCTTTAAATGCGTTCGACCGATAACGATTGTTATAGATTTCCCGCCCAAAAAAGATGAAACCTTTATGACTTCTGCATGATTCTTCTTTCTTTGTATTTCCAATAACAAATGTAAAGCAGCACCGATTTATAAGGGAAATGCTATAACAACTCAACTGAATTTGAAGGAATTATGATGGAAGCCTTGCAAGCAATTAAGACTCGACGCAGCATAAGGAAATTCTTGGATAAGCCAGTCTCCAGAGAGATGATCAGAGAGCTTTTAGAGGCTGCAATGTTCGCGCCTTCTGCCGGCAATGAGCAGCCCTGGCAGTTCATCGTCGTTGACGACCCTGTCATTCTCGATACGATACCCAGGATCTGTGCCACTGCGTCAATGTGCCGGCAATCTCCGGTGACAATAATGGTCTGTGCTGACAGCTCTTTAAGCAAATATCCGGATTTTTGGGTGCAGGATTGCTCAGCCGCGGTGGAAAACATCCTCTTGGCAGCGCATGCTCAGGGTCTTGGAGCTGTATGGGCAGGAGTCTATCCGCTGAAAGACAGGGTAGCAGCTTTCCAAAAGCATCTCGGTCTGCCTGAGGAGATCACGCCCTTTGCCCTGGTTGCAGTGGGCTTTCCTGCAGAGACCCCGGCCACGCCACAAAGGTACAAAGAAGACCGGGTGCACTACAACGGCTGGTAGAGGGCTGGAGGCATCATTGACTGATGCCATTGACTGATGCAGGCGGCGTTGTAAGATGAGGCCTTCATCATCCGCCCCTGATCATACTCTCCTCCTCAACGATCTTCGAAAAGGCTTTCTTTCTCTTCCTGTAGGTGGTATAGACAATTGCGGCTGCAATTGCAATGGACAAGACAAGAGCGGCTATTGAGAATATGATCGACGATAGCATGCCTTCAGCCATCCCTTTCCCGATAGCTAAAACTACCTGGGGCCCCTCACTTCCAGAATATGAGGCATTAACCTGATAAATGCCCGGTCTGGCGACCTCAAAGGCCATGATGGAGCGCCCGCTGCGATCGCCTATGCTGTAGGTGAGGCTCTCACTCGATGCATGGACAGCTAGATCATTGCCTGTGGCCATCTCTTTCAAGGAAACATGCAAATTTGGTATTTCTTCGTCGGTGTTGTAGATCGTGCCATTGAGGTAGCTCTTGTTCTCGTAGAAGATTGTGTACTCCCCGGCCTCGGATAGATTCAGCTCTGCTGTGCTGGGAGCCTTCATCTGAAGGAGATCGTTTTGCATATTTGATATGCCCTGATACATGAATCCAGCAAATGCCGCAAATCCTATGACAATTACGAGCACAGCCAGGCCATAGTGCCAGACTGCAGGCGAAACATCATTTCTATTCATGAAAGTCTCCAGATGTTTATGTATGCCAGCACATAGAATTTGCCTTTTGCGCTCTCGATGCGTCAGCTCAACTGCATAAGAAGAGCCCAACTGTCGCGAACTCGCTCATCGCAATGAACTGATGATATTACTATATGCAGAGACGCGCAGGACAACTGAGTAGATGGAAAAGCGCAATAGAGTTGGATGTAAGTGAATCATTCAAATATCTTCCGAAAGACGTATATTCTGAATCAATCATCGATTTTAATCATGGGTAATGGCATTGCCGATCGCATGCAAATCGCAAAAGCCATCCAGGATGAACGACATCCATCAATGGATGACATGGAGCTTGACATCATCTTCGACCATGAATCCATCAAATCACTGATAGATGCTTTTTCCAGTCTAATGAACATTGGCATAGCGATTGCCGATAAAGAAGGCAATATCCTGGTCTCCAGCGGCTGGAGGGATATTTGCTCGAAGTTTCACAGGATTCATCCGGAGACCCGTGCCAGATGCATCGAAAGCGATACAAATCTATCCAGAAATGCCAAGCCCAATAAATCCTGTTTATACAAATGCAAAAATGGCATTTGGGACATGGTAACTCCCATAATGGTGAATGGAAAGCACCTGGGCAACCTATTTCTGGGTCAATTCCTCTTCGAGGATGAGAATCCGGACTATAACTGGTTCAGCCTCCAAGCCAAGAAATATGGATTCGATGAAAACGAATACCTGAGAGCCCTTGATAAGCTACCGCGATTGAGCGAGGAAAAGCTCAATCTCGTTATGGACTTCTGCATCAAGTTTGCCGACGTAATATCGAATCAGGGATACAACAATATCAAGCTGGTTCGAGCACTTGAGGATAGAGACCGCCTGCTAAAAAAGCTTTCCGAGAGTGAAGCTCGCTGGCAATTTGCTCTGGAGGGATCGGGCGATGGTTTATGGGACTGGAATATAGATACGAATAATGTTTTTTTCTCTCACCAATGGAAGGCAATGCTGGGGTATGAAGATCAGGAGATCGGAGATAGCATCGAGGAATGGAGCCGAAGGGTTCACCCGGACGACCTGGAGGGATGCTACAGAGAAATCGAGAGACATTTCAGGGGCGAGGTGCCGGTTTATCATTGCGAGCATCGCATGCTCTGTAAGGACGGAACTTACAAATGGATTCTTGACAGGGGAAAGGTCATTTTATGGAGTGATAAAGGAAAACCCTTGCGAGCCATAGGCACCCATTCAGATATTACCGAACGAAAGCGTTCTGAAGAAGCCCTCAAGGAGTCCAGGCGAAGGCTGGCCAATATCATCGACTTCCTGCCAGATGCCACACTGGCTGTGAACCAGAATGGAGAGGTCATCGCCTGGAACCGAGCTATTGAGGAAATGACTGGCATTTCCAAGGAGGAGATGATAGGAAAAGATGACTATGTCTATTCCTTGCCTTTCTTCGGTGAAAAGCGACCGATACTCATCGACCTCATCCTCCGGGATATGCCTGACATGGAAAAGAAGTATATCACTATTTCAAGAAAAGGAAATCAATTGATTGGCGAGGCCTTTGTTCCCAATCTCAATTGTGGAAAAGGGGCCTACCTCTGGGGCATAGCTTCTCCTCTTTACGATAGTCTGGGCAACATTGACGGAGCCATCCAATCAATCAGAGATATGACAGACAGAAAGCATAAGGAAGAAGCTTTGCGAGAGAGCGAACTGAGATTGAGAACCATCTTCGACACCTCCTCCGCAGGAATAATCATAGTTGACACCAGCGGAAGAATCGTCCAGGCTAATCGCCGCATGGCCGAGCTGTTTGCCTGCCCGCTCGAGAAGATAATAGGCACTCCCTATCCCATCCTGGTCCATCCTGACGAGCGCGATGAAGGTGGAGAAATAATGCTGGCAATGATGGAAGATCGATTAGATACAACTGCTAAAGAGCGGCATTACCAGCGCTCTGATGGAAGTGATTTTTGGGGATTTTTGAGTGGCCGGAGAATGGAAGAATCGGGAGGAAAGTTCACAGGCCTTTTAGGCATGATCTTTGATATCAGCGATAGGAAACGGGCAGAGAACGCTCTGCAGCACTCAGAACAGGAGAAAGCTGCCATTCTAAACGGCCTGCGGCATGTATGTGTGGAGTACCTCGACCCGTCCATGAAGATCATCTGGGTCAACGATGCAGTTAGGGATTCCCTAGGGATGTCGGTAGAGGAGATAAAGGGCAATTTCTGTTATGAGATTTTGCAGGGGATTAATGAACCATGTAAGGGATGCACGGCCAAAAGGGCTGCCGAGACCGGACAGATTCAGGAAGACGAGCTTGTGACCCCTGACGGCAAGACATGGCTCTCTCGAAGCTCCATCATCAAGAATGAGCAAGGCGGAATTCAAGGCGTAGTTCATGTAGCAGTCAATATCAGCAAACGAAAGCACGATGAAGAGGCGCTACAAAGAGCTAACCGGCAGCTTCAGACTGCCATTGCCCATGCCAATGATCTGGCCATGCAGGCCCAGACCGCCAATGTAGCTAAGAGCCAGTTCCTGGCAAATATGAGCCACGAGATTCGCACTCCTTTAAACGGCATAATCGGAATGACTGGGCTCTTGGAAGATACATGCTTAAACGATGAACAGCGGGAATATGCCAACATCGCCAGGATCTGCGGAGAGAGCCTGCTCTCTCTTATCAATGATATACTGGACTTCTCCAAGATCGAGGCCAAGAAGATGGAGCTGGAAAAGTTGGACTTCGATCTGCGTGCCATAATGGATGATACAAAAGATCTTCTGTCAATCAGCGCTCAAGAGAAAGGTCTGAAGCTCACGTTCTCGGTAGAGGGTGATGTTCCGGTTCATCTCAGAGGAGATCCGGGAAGATTGCGGCAGATTCTGGTAAACCTTGGGGCCAATGCAGTAAAGTTCACGTACGAGGGAGAGATAGCGATCTCTGCCAGGCTGCAAAGCGCTGACGACAGGACTGCGACTCTTATGATCTGTGTTAAGGATACGGGAATTGGCATCCCGGAAGACCGGCAGAATATTTTGTTCACACCATTTACCCAGGCAGACGGCTCCACCAAACGAAAATACGGCGGCACTGGGCTCGGGCTCGCCATCTCCCGCCAGCTCGTCGAGCTGATGGGAGGTCGGATTGGAGTGGTAAGCCGGGAAGGCGAGGGATCGACCTTCTGGTTTACAGCAGTGTTTGAAAAGCAGGATATAAAAGCCTGGTCAGCAGCCGGTCGATCCGACCAGCACGGAGCTGTCAGGGAGCAGGCGGTGGAGCAATGCCTTGCCCTGGCGGATATATCTAAAAAAATCGGCAGGAAGATACGAATACTGGTGGCTGAGGACAATCCGCTTAACCAGAAGGTGACAAAAGCCATGCTAAAAAAGATGGGGCTTTCAGCTCACATGGCTGCCAATGGTTTGGAGGCAATAAAAGCTCTCCGAGACATACACTACGACCTGGTGCTGATGGACTGCCAGATGCCGGAGATGGACGGATTCGAGGCCACACGATCCATCCGCAATGGCGGGTCGGTCATTTTAAACCCGCGCATACCAATTATTGCCATGACTGCTCTTGCCATGCAGGGCGATCGAGATATGTGCATAAAGGCGGGAATGAACGATTTTATTGCCAAGCCGGTTCAGCAGTATGAGCTGGCCGAGGTGCTGACCAGGTGGCTGGCCAGAGGGTTGGATAACGATTGTGCAGTGAACAGACTAAATCAAAATAGATAAGAATAAAAACGAAAGAGCAAGAAGGGCACCCATGCAGTATTCCGAGGGCCGCATGGGCCGTGTCTTTGTGCTGAGAATAGACCACGGCGAGGATCTGATTGAGTCGCTGAATAAGTTCATTTCTCTGAAGAAGATTGAGTCTTGCATGGCGCTTTTTCTGGGGGCGCTTCTTGACGGACGGGCTGTTACCGGTCCGATTAAGCCTGAGATTCCGCCCAAGCCTAACTTCGAAGCTTACCAGAGCGCCTGGGAGGTCTTTGGCATGGCAACGATTTATCCCTCGAAGGAGGGGCCGAAGATGCATATCCATACAGGTCTGGGACGGGGACGAGAGGCTCTTACTGGGTGCATCCGGGATCGGGCCGAGGTCTATTTGATTGTGGAGGCTGTGCTATTCGAATTCTGCGGCCTGGATGCTGAAAGGGCCTGGGACGAGAGGATGCAGCTGTTTCTGCTCTCTTTGAAGGAGAGGCTATGAACCTCTTCAGACCGTTTCAAGACCATCAGATTTCTTCGTTCTTCTATGCTTTTGTGTTTAGATTCCCGCAGCAGCGGGTTTAATTCTGGCTAGCTTCTCCTACGAACCACAGAGGCGAGAGAGACACAGAGATAATAAAAAAGAGATAATAAAAACCATTGCATCGCCAACATAAAACAGCGAGGAACCTTCCAAAGCAATCGGCATTATTTTTGCGGCGAAATAAGGAAGAAGTTATGAGAAGAAGAGGGCAAGATGGTGTCGAATCAATCCGAAAAAAAGGGGTATCAGATCAAAGGTAACATTCTGACCTGGCTTCGCGCAATGCGCACAGGGTATCAGTCCTGAAATATTCTAATGACCTATCATTTATGTCTAATTTAGTACATCAAACTGCTACAAATTCTCTTTTGTGAACATGTACATAGTCAATAGATGCTGTTATGTATACATGTGTCCAGTCAAAGTGTCTATTAATACTAGGAAATATTCTTTATCCAATTGGAGAATACATGAGACTTAGAGTTGTTAGTTCAAAAAATGAGATTCCAAATCTCAACCCTAATGAAAAGATGGTTCACCTCGCTTTTCGTGCGAGCAACGTAGACTTCCTCAGCTTAATGCAGAAATGCCCCAGATTGAGAATGATTCAGGTTCCACCCTCTTACAGGAAGACCATGTCAAACGCCATTCAGGTATTCCTGGACATGCAGGGCATTGAATTGCTGGAGGGAGATGTTTGGGGCCACAGAAAGGACCTGGACGAGTACTTCACTGTGGATGATGCGACCCTTGAGGAGATACGCATCCTCGTTGATGGCGGCTCTTCAATGGAGGATCTGGCAAACCAGGTCCAGAAGAAGGCTAGGCTCGGCCCGGACCTTATCAAGTATATAGCCAAAAGCAAGATCACTACGTAAAGCGATCGCGTCATCAGACGATCCCTGAATTCGCACAACGCGAAGAAGGAGAGCCGGGACAGCAATATTCCGGCTCAATGAAAATTTTTTAATTCAAGTCTCTCTCAGAGACTATGCGAACGCCGGCGTCCTTGATCTTGTTCTTTCTGGCGGCGTTGAGAAGCATTGGCGTGAGACTCTCCACCAGAGATGACGCTGCCAGAGGCCCGATCCTCAAGGGCCGCAGGCTCTTGATCTCATTGGCGAGCCCTGCCACAAGCTCCAGCGCGACAGCATCATCGCCGCACAGGAGCGTATCGGCTTTCAGCTCCCTATCTTTGGCCTGCAAAGCTGCCGCGCAGATAGTATGAAAAGCAGAGACGATCCTCATTCCATCAGGCAGCATGGACTTAACCCGCAGGGCAGCGCTTCCCTCCGCAGGAGGACAGTACTGGAAGAACTTGCCGTTGTAGTTCATGGGCACAACCGGCGAAATAACTACCTGAGTGCCGTAGCATTCCTTCAGATCGCCTGTCACCGAGGTGAGATGCTCGTAGGGCACACAGAGCACTGTTACGTCCGAGGCGGCAATGGCGCTGCCGTTGTCTGTGCCCCAGACTTTTCCATTTTGACCAAGGATCTGAAGCACGGCTTTAGCACCCTCCACAGCGCGATCGGCCATTCTTGAACCTATTATGATCTCGTGATTTTCTGCCCAGCGAACGGCAAAGCCCGTTCCGATATCTCCAGTTCCACCTACAAGAGCGATTTTCATAAGAATGGCCTCCTAGGCAATGGCATTCCTCAACAATTGTATTTATGGGTTGCGTTTGCATTTCTGTCAAAAAGATAATTATATATGTAAACACAATTATTAGTAATAGTCATGAAAGCCCTTGCCATTAACTCCAGTCCCAGGAAGGATAAGGGAAATACATCGCTTATCCTCAATCCTTTCCTGGAGGGATTAAGAGAAGCCGGAGTCGATGTCGAACTGTATTACACTTCCGACTTGTTGATAAATCCATGCAAAGGAGACTTCAGCTGCTGGTCAAAGCCCGGCGGCAGATGTGGACAGGAGGATGATATGACCTGGCTTGACCCTAAAATCAGAGATGCGGATATACTCATCTTGGCATCTCCGGTTTACTGCGACGGAGTCACAGGCCCCATGAAGACTCTGATGGACCGAACTGTAACCCAGATTATGCCTGTCCTTGAGATCAGAGATAACCATACCAGGCATCCGCTGCAAAAAAATGTAAAGAAGAGCAAGATCGTGCTGGTTTCCAATTGCGGTTTCTGGGAAAGAGACAACTTCGATCCTCTTATCATGCATATTCAGGCCTACTGTAAGAACGCCAACGCAGAATTTGCCGGTGCGCTCCTCAGACCTCATGGTGAGGCCTTAAGACCCATGCTGGATATGGGGATGCCCATAAAAGATGTTCTGGATGCTGCCAAAGAGGCCGGACGGCAGTTGGCGACGACGGGCAAGATCTCTGCAGATACGCTTAATGCCGTCAGCCGGGATCTGTTGCCAAGAGACATGTACCTGCAAGTTGCCAACGCCAGCCTTTCGGATTTTCTTGATAAGAGCAGAGCCGGACAATAGGACCGGATTTTTTTTACTGAGCATAGATATCAGCCATCACACAGGAGAGAACGCAGTTGTAGCCGCTTGCCGCACCCATGCAAAACCTCTTTATCTCATTCCCTCCAACTCACAGCTTCAGGCAGGGTGTCTGATGAGAGAGGTATTGCTGGAATCCCGAGAAGACAAACAGCATGTCTATCTGCCGGATAAATGCATCGGCTGTGGATCATGCGTTTCAATCTGCCCCAAAGGTGAATTGATTATAGGCTCGGTAGGAGCCGTGGCCCGGGGGCTGATTGACAAGGACTTCATTGAGAAGAAAAGAAGTGGAGCTTGCGTTTTATGTGCTTTATGTGCTCGCATCTGCCCAACCGGGGCATTAGAGCTACGAACGGCAGGCAAGCAGGAGAAAGATGAATCCTACCTGAGCGTGGCTCTGAAGGCTACCTCCGTAAACGATAAGTGCGTTCATTGCGGGTTATGCGCTGAGGTTTGCCCGCAGTCTTGCATTGAGATTAGAGATCTTCATCTGGCAGAAGACGCGAGCCTCCGGGTTGAGGGAAAGACGATCATAGACCTGAACCGATGCGTCCACTGCGGTTGGTGTGCCCAGATCTGCCCGACGGGGGCCATAGCATTTCAAAAGCCGTTCGCCGGTGAGTTCTCACGGGACGACAAAATCTGCCAGGCCTGTCGGACCTGTATTCATACATGTCCTGCCAATGCACTGTTCAATAAAGAGAGCAAGCCTGGGGAGATCGTCGAGAAGGTGAGCCACAGAAAAGATGCCTGCATCTACTGCGGAGCATGCGAGTTGGCATGCCCGGTAAATGCTATCACCATCTCCAAGAGAGAAATCATCCCTGAGATAAAGGCCAAGAAGGCTCTAGAGAAGAAATTGGCGGCTCCCGCAGCCAGACCTACATTGACATCGATCCTCAAGACCGATGAGGAGGCGTGCCTTGGCTGTGGCAACTGCGTAATAGCCTGTCCGGTCAATGCCCATTTCGATCCTTATCTGGCTGCCGGCCACTTGAATGAGCTGGACGAAAAACCGCTCCTTGAGGTTTTAAACGGCACAGTGAGAGTGGTAAACCAGGAGGTCTGCGGCTCCTGTGCCACATGCAGCATGATCTGCCCGGTGGAGGCCATTTGGCTAGAGCGAAAGGAGGTGGCCTAGAATGGCTGCAGCTACTGGTACTACTACAGGTACTACAATTATCAGAAACGGTTACGTTTTCGATCCGCTCAATGGAATTAACGGCGATGTGAAAGACATCTTCATCCGAGACGGACGTGTGGTCACAGGCCTCACCAGCGCCGAAGAGAGGGACGCTTTGATCATAGACGCTCTCGGAAAGACTGTCATGCCGGGAGGCGTGGACTCGCATTCCCATGTGGCCGGCGCCAAGGTCAATGCCGGACGGCTCATGCGCCCTGAGGATCACTACAAATCGACGCAAGCTAAGACCGCGATCACCCACTGCGGCAGCGGTTATACTGTCCCATCTGTTTACAAGCAGGGATACGACTATGCCGCTATGGGATACACTACTGTCTTCGAGGCAGCGATGCCTGCTCTTGAGGCCAGGCACACCCACGAGGAGATGCGGTCTACTCCAATTCTGGATATGGGCGCTTACATGGTCTTCGGCAACAACTGGTTTATCATGCGTTACCTCAAAGAGGGAGACCTAGATCGCGCTGCAGCATATGTCGCCTGGATGCTGAGAACCCACAAAGCCTACGGCATAAAATGCGTGAACCCTGCGGGAGTCGAGAACTGGGGCTGGGCCAAGAATATAAATGGACTCGATCAGCCCAACATCCATTTTGAGGTCACACCCCGTGAGCTGATTCGGGGGCTCGCAGAGGTAAATGAGATGTTGGGGTTGCCCATGTCTCTTCATCTGCATGCCAATAACCTGGGACATCCCGGCAACTGGGAGATCACCAGGGACTCGCTCATGATCCCGTCAGGAATTGGGGCCAAGAACAAGTCGGATCTCTTGTGGGCTGAGACCAAAGAGAACGCGAAAAGAAAGCAGACGGTTTACCTGGCTCATGCCCAGTTCAGCGCTTACGGAGGATCATCCTGGAGGGACTTCTGTTCGGGTGCACCTGACCTGGCCAAGTACATCAACCAGGTAGACGATGTGGTTATAGACAGCGGGTCCGTGCCATTCGGGCCTGCAACTACAATGACCGGCGACGCTCCGGCTCAGCATGATCTCTACATGCTCACAGGCCAGAAATGGTCCAACACCGATGTCGAGCTGGAATGCGGATCAGGCGTTCTGTCGCTCGTTTATATGAAGAGCAGCCCGGTTCACAGCGTTCAGTGGGCCATCGGCCTCGAGGTCATGCTTCTGATCGATGATCCCTGGAAGACCATCATGACCACCGATCATCCCAACGGCGGCATATTCACTCAGTACCCGCTGCTTCTAACATGGCTCATGTCCAAGAAGGCCAGAGACGACACTGCCAAGGAATGTCATAAGTGGGCTTACGATAAATCAACTCTTGGCGGAGTGGACAGGGAGCTGTCACTCTACGAGATGGCCATAGTCACCCGCGCCAACCCTGCGAGGACCATTGGCATGGCCTACAGGAAGGGCCACCTGGGAGTGGGAGCAGATGGAGACGTGACCATCTACGACATCGATCCGACAAAGCTCAACCTCAATGAGACGAAAGCCCTGACTGCGAAGCTGTCCAGGCCTGACTACACAATCAAAGACGGTAGGATCGTTGCCAAAAAGGGCGAGATAGTTTCCGTGCCGGAGGGCAGGAGGTTCTTCTGCCGACCTTATGTTGAAGACGAGCTGGAAAAGGATATGCTCCGGGATGTAAAGGACTGGTTCAAGTACTACACAGTCGGGTTTGCCAACTATCCTGTGCCAGACAAGTATCTGAAAAATCCTGTGGCCATTCAGGTTAACAGGCCTCTTGAGGCCCTGGTGAGGAGGTGATGGCAATGGCTGAGATTCATCTATTGACCAAGGGCAAGGTTGACATCATGATTGAGGCTGAGGTCATCAGGCCAGAAGCATTTGCAGGAAAAAAGAAGGAAGAGATCGAGGGGCTCATCATCTGGCAGGGTGCGGCCCAGATTCCGCTGGCAGAGTTTTTCGATGTGGATGTGGACGGATCTGCAGGATTGACAACGCCCGAGGAGACCAAAATCATCATCGAGGGTGATGTATCCAGGGTCAAGCGCATCGGCCAGGCCATGAAGGCAGGAAGCATTGAGATCTCCGGATCGGCTGGCATGCACCTGGGAGCAGAGATGGCGGGAGGAAGCATCTTTGTGCACGGGGACGCCGGGTCTTGGTCGGGCCGGGAGATGAAAGGCGGCCTTTTGCACATAGGCGGAAACTGCGGAGATCATGTGGGCTGTTCCTACCGGGGAAGCTGGCGGGGCATGACTGGCGGCCAGATCAAGATCGACGGCAACGCTAGAAGTCAGCTCGGTGGAGGGCTGGTTGGAGGCCAGATCGTCGTCGCCGGAAATGTGGAGAACTTCTGCGGCATTCGTGCAAATGGAGGGGCCATAGTTGTCAAGGGATCAGCGATTCGGGGAGTTGGTGCAGAGATGAACGGAGGCACGATCGCCGTCTGCAAGGATATCAAGCAGTTCTCGCCAGGATTTGTAGAAGCTGGACGGGAGGAAAACCCGAAGATTGGAGAGATTCAGCTTGAGGGGAAGTATCGCAAGTTCACAGGAGACTATGCTCTCGGCAAGAATCCCAAAGGCACTCTTTACTGCAGGGAGGTATGATGGTATGATGGAATTTTTGCTGAATACCGGTAGCACAATAGATGAGGGCAGGCTTGCCAAAGGTGGAAACAAGCTCACAGTGGATTACACCCAGGAATGCGCTGTTTGCAGGATGAATCCCTCGGATTTTGCAGCCCTCGGCTCTCCTCAAAAGGTAACGATCTCGAGCATGGACGGCAGACGCAAGGTGGCCGTCTTTGCGAGTGCCGCTAATTCCCTGAATCCGGGTCATATCTTCATGCCCCGGGCAATCTGGGCCAATGTCGTGGTTGACCCTGAGACGTTCTCTACTGGATCGCCGCTATACAAAGGCTCTCCTGTGCGGGCTGAGGCCACGAGTGAAGAGGTATTGGATGCAGGAGATCTGGTTAATATGCTATATCGGAGGGGGAAATGATGTCGGCCAAGAACATAGTCTGTCCGGTCTGCGGAGCCTCCTGCGATGATATTCAGGTGGAGCTTTCCGGCGACAAGATTGCAGTCAGAAATGCCTGCAAGATGGGCAACGCCAAGTTCCAGGAGGTTGTGAGCAGCCACAGAATCCGTGAGCCAACAATCAGGGAGGCGGGGGCTGTTCGGCCTGCTGGCTGGGATGAGGCCATCGAGAGGACTGCACAGATTCTGGCTAATGCCCGGCGTCCGCTGATCTTCATGGGAAGCGAGACCTCCTGTGAGGCAATGGAGGTTGGGCTTCATCTGGGCGAATTTTTGGGGGCGGTCGTTGACTCCAACTCGACGGTCTGCCACGGGCCCACAGCTATGGGAATACAGGAGGCCGGACGCGTGGGGGCGACTGCCGGGCAGAGCAAGTCCAGGGCTGACCTCACGATTTATTGGGGGACAAATCCCCTGGAGTCAATGCCGAGGCACATGTCTCGGTATGCCGTTTACCCGCGAGGCCACTGGACGAGAAGGGGCAGGTTCGACAGAACTGTGATCACAGTGGACCCGAGAAAGAGCATAACTGCAGAGAACTCGGACATTCATATCCAGCTTAAACCAAACACAGATTACGAATTGATGGCTGCCCTGCTCACGCTCCTGCACGGCAAGAGGCCTCATCCGTCTGTTGAAGAGGTGACTGGCGTCTCGATATCCCAGATGGAGGAATTGCTGGAGACGATGAAGAGCTGCAAGTTCGGGGCCATTTATGTGGGGCTTGGGATAGCCTCATCATTCGGCAAGCACAGGAACGCTGAGGTCGCATTCAACCTGGTCAAGGAGCTGAACGCCCACACGAAGTTCATCATCGGAGCCCTGCGGGGGCACTGCAATGTGGCGGGATTCAATCAGATCGCAGGATATCTTTACGGCTTCCCGTTCGGCCTGGACTTCTCCCGAGGCATTCCCCGTTACAATCCGGGAGAGTACACGGCAGTAGACGTTCTCAGAGACCGGGATGTGGATGCAGCACTGATCCTCTGTGCAGATCTCGTATCCCATTTTCCGGCGACCTGTGCCGAGTATCTGGCAGAGATCCCTGTGGCCTGCATCGATATAGCTCCATGTCCGACCACCATGCTCTCTGACGTCGTCCTGCCGGGAGTGATAGACGCAATGGAATGCGATGGGACCTTCTACCGCTTGGACGATGTCCCAATCTACTTCCAGCCTTTCACCAGCTCGCCATTCAGCTTCACAGAGAGTAATGTTGATACGATGAAGCAGATATTCGAGAGGGTAAAGGCGATAAAGAAGGGATAAACGGCGGGAGCTGGCAGGATTTGCCTGCTTTTCCGTCTTTTTTTTAAGCCTAAATGCCACGTTTGGCGCAATACTCATCAAGCGATATGTACTGATCTTTTTCTCTCTGCAGCTTTCGGTACTGCTCATCTGCATAAGCTGCCAATACATCCTCTTTTTTAATTTCAACAGTCGCCATCTAAACCACTTATATCACTGATTGATTATTAATGTTCCCTAATTTGATGTTGATTGCAATTGGCTTTTCGCCAGGATTTAAATACCCATTTGCATCCAAGGATCTCGCGAATGGACCCCCTCTGAAAGAACCATCCAGGCGCAAGATTTAAGCCAAATTAGCCCTTTTTGGCGGCTGTCACAAAGCCAATCCCTATGAAAAGGGAACTGAAAGTTTACCGCCACATCGCAGAATACCCCGGCGGAAACGTCACAAAGCCAATCCCGATGAAAAGGGAACTGAAAGATAGTAACCAACATGCAACAAGATTCCAGCATGCTTAGGTCACAAAGCCAATCCCGATGAAAAGGGAACTGAAAGAAGGTAAAAACCGGTCTAGCATATGACTGGCGGGTGGAAGTCACAAAGCCAATCCCGATGAAAAGGGAACTGAAAGACATACACATCATCATCGAAGTAATAAACCCCATCCTGGTGTCACAAAGCCAATCCCGATGAAAAGGGAACTGAAATGTGAACGCAGCGTCATTGGTACAGATGGAGATCCCCACAGTCACAAAGCCAATCCCGATGAAAAGGGAACTGAAATGAAAATGGGGGGTCGAAGATGAAGCAGAAACCGCAACGTCACAAAGCCAATCCCGATGAAAAGGGAACTGAAATTCTATTGGCCCGCCGCCGCGTACGGGGCTTTCATCATCGTGTCACAAAGCCAATCCCGATGAAAAGGGAACTGAAAGTTGTTGTTTTCCTGCTATCAAATACATTATAACTGTCACAAAGCCAATCCCGATGAAAAGGGAACTGAAAGGCAGCCATCGGCACAGGCTCCTCCTGTCGCGGCTGCAGTCACAAAGCCAATCCCGATGAAAAGGGAACTGAAAGAACAATACCGGGAGGGTTCGGACACCTGCCGCACGGTCGCGTCACAAAGCCAATCCCGATGAAAAGGGAACTGAAAGCCTATGTGGTCCTCATGCGGGTGAGTCGCGACAAGGTCACAATCGCCCAACTTTCGGCTTATGCCTACCTGAGGCGTTTGGACTCTCTCGGCAACATGTGCCTTGGTGGGCTTTCTCCCCGCGCTCAACTCCGATGGTCACAAAGCCCATCCCGATGAAAAAGAAACTTAAGGCGCAGAATCATCAATTATCTTCACGCCCCATTTTCGCAATATTTTACTACCCACCAATCCATCCCTCTGTCATGGGTGATCTCTCTCTATCCCAGTTCGAAGCCAGAATAAAGTTTGACTCCGACGCCGATCTCTCCCACTGGTCTGGAAATACCCTGAGAAGCGGCTTTGGTGCCCACCTCCGGGCGCTGGTCTGTGCAGTTGGGGCCAGGGCAGGAGCTGGCGGGCCGGGCCAGTCCGCAGGAGTTTGCAGCGATTGCCCGCTTCGTACTGTTTGCGTTTACGATTATTTTTATAATAGCAGCCCCTCGGAAGGAGCAAAGGTGCTGCGAAAGCAAAGCGACATTCCGAGGCCGTTCGCATTTGATCCGCCGTCCCCTGGCAGGCACTCAGCCGGATCAGATGCTGTCTTTAATTTTACCTTAATCGGTCGGAGTGTCGAATACCTGCCTTATTTCCTGCTGGCGCTGAGGAACCTGGGTGAGAGCGGCATGAGCCGGGGCTATCGACTGGGCTATGGAAAGTTCCGCCTGGAGGCGGTGGACTCTCTGGGATATGGAACCCGAAATAATATTTTCTCTGGAGACACGGTCTACAACCGGGCCATTCCCCTCAACTTTCAGGAGATGCAAAAGGCCTGCACCGATCACCGGGGCGACCTGACTGTGCGATTTCTTACCCCGGCGCAGATCAAGGAGGATGACAGGTTCACGGCCACTCCGACCTTTCGCGGCCTGATGTCAAGGCTGCTCTTTCGGGCCAACGCCCTCGCGGAATTCTACGGCTCTGGAATGCTCTACGACAACGAGCGGGTTTTAGCTATCCTTGGCGAGTGCCGGACGGTGAGCACCGTCAGTGCACGTACCGAGGAGGTCAGGGCAGAGAGGTACTTCCACAAGCAAAAGATAAGAAAGCAGCGAATCCCGCCGTTCTTCAAGGGTGAGATAAAATACCACGGGGAGTTCTCCAGGGATGTCATGGCCCTCTTGGAGCTGGGCCGGCTCATCCACGTGGGAAAGATGGCAACATTTGGAAACGGGCTGTACGAGATCGAGGTTTGAGGCGAGCTAAGAAGGCAATCGACCTCTGCGTGCGCGTGCATGTGCGGGCGAGGGGGCGGGCGAGCGCGGGATGGCTCCTTAACTGCAATCCAAAAGAGGCTTAAGATTATCTGGAGAAATTATTTCAAGTCCTGAGCTATCAGGAAGCTTAAATCTCTGCATATTTTTGTCAGAAGTAATTAAATAATTCACGTTGTAAGCGAGTGCATAGCCAATATGAACCAAATCCTGTGGCGTCATCCGCTCATCTCTATATTTGGTATTTAGTCGATAACATGTTATAGCTACAGCAGCATTGGGATGAAGGACGTCGATATTCAAGCCACCCCAAAAGGCGATCAAATCATGCAGCTCCCTCAAGTTATGAGGTCTCCCATCCCGTTCCCCTTCCAGACAAAGAGTAACGCTTTCTCCAAGAACTGAAATTGGGACCGAAAGCTGGAACTTTCCCGTATGGCTGCTCAAATGCTGCAAGTTATTTTTGATTTCAGTGGAATTTATATTTCTCTTTTTAAGAATCCTTTGATCTAAGGATATGGAAAAAAAGAATATATCCGAGTCAACGGCAACGTGAATCATTACTCTGGAAATAGCTTATTGATTCGCGCCAGCATCCGGGCGTGCTCTTCCTTGGTCACAGCCCATACTATTCGACCATGAATATCCGTCGCTCCTCCATAGGGCAGTTGATTTCTGGAATGATCATAATATTGCCCAACAGCGGATTCCTCTGTTTTTCCGGCCATAATAAATGGTTCTTGCTGAAGAGTTATAAGGATTACGACGGCGATTGTTGCGCGCTTTTTGATATTATTAATCGCCCTGCCCGCTTAAATGTTCTTTGACGGGCAGGCGCAGATCCTGAGCAGGGCGGCCTCGCTGTGAGGGCGGGCCCACGGGCGCGTGGAAGTGAGCACAGGTGGAGTGGGACTCAGAAGGCAAGAACCAACTTGAGTAAATGGCCAGATATTTATAGTTATTAAATATTTATCCATCTAAAATATCCGCAATAAAATATTCATATTGCTAAAGATGACGCTTCATTTCCGCATCGATATGGATTCACATATGCTGTGTATGTAGCCGAGCTTTTTTCCATTTTATACGGAATATAAGTTAGTGTAAATATTCTATGCTTACCTCGCTCTATCTTTTTTGCCGAAAATGTATTTACTCGATCAAATAAATCTTTTGAATTCAAATCTCCAAGATCATCCAAAGGCTGGATGATATCATAGCCTTGGATATTACCTTTTGAATCGGTAGCCTTTACGGTGAAACCAAGCGGCAATTCTAAGGTCGTTCTGCTTTTTATATATTGGAAAAAGCTACCTCGTTTTCCAAAATAATTTATATGTGATGCAATATTCTTCATCCGTTCAGGGATCATGCTAGAGCAATTTTCCAGCGAAATCGCTATCTCAAGCATTCCCTGGAAATAGCAATATTCTCTGTATGCAATTGTGGATTGGTAGGGATCTGAATTATTCTCTCTGCTTTCATCAAGAATTTTTATAAAAGTATTAAGAACATATAACCTATCTGGGGGAGAGAAACGGATATCGCTTCCTTTAATAGAATTGAATATTTCCTTAGCCAACTTTTCTCCACCAATTCGGAACGATGCATCTATAAAAGCTAACTTAATTGAATAAGGTGTTGGGATAAAAAGTGTCTTGCCACCTTTATTCGTCGCAGTAGAAATCTTGAGAGAGAATAAGCTGGTCGGCATATAATCCAGTACCAACCATCCTTTATCTGAATCGGTCATATCTAGATCTCTAATGAGTTGATAATTTCGTTTATCGTCGTTGCGAATTCATGTAGGTTTTTAAATTCCCATTTTGTGATTGAATTAGGACTAAGTTCATTTAACGTATTGCATATACTACTAATCTCTTCTTGATATTCTGTATTCAAGGCACTCACCGTTGGTGCTGGGAGCATAGTGGAACTTGCAGTTACGCAACCCTGAAAATTCACGATATGTGGATTTTGTGTATTTCTATGGGCACCATCTGGCTTCAGGAAGGTAGCTAATATGCTCTTTAAAACAACTACAGCCCTCTTTTTGCGCTCTTCGGGATCGATAGGGTAAGTGCGTGTGATATCATTGAAGCCAATTCTGCAAATATCTGCATTGAGGACAATGGCATACCTGCCACTTGATGCTGGTCTATGGAAAATGTTTTGACCAATATTTGCACCAGTATCATCTCCTCGGCCGCCAGCCCTTTCTGTTTGGTCGAATTTAACATGGAAAAAGGATTCTGTTTTTGTTTTTTCTGGCTCGCCAATTGCCCAGCCGAACTCAACAACTGATTTTCTGCCTATTGAACGAGACTGGGGTTTATCAGCCGCAGTAAGTCCAATATTCTGGGTTATCATTGTTCCTTCGACATCATCCCCGATGCAATTTTTAACAACCCAATCAACTATCTCAGAGTTTGCTACGTCTTTGCGTTGCCTGAATTCATCTAATAATCTATTATCGATATTAATGCGATTCGGATTAAAACCCGAACAGCCATTGCAAAGGGCTCTTCCATCCTCTCCTGCGATGGAATACAGATGATCTGCTTGGATATGCTTGAACATATCTCCTGAAATCGCATTCACTGAATGTGCGTCTCCCTTTGCATCAACTATTTCAACCATCCTTGTCTGAAGATAGTTCCCTTCTGATCCCTCATTATTCAGAGCATGCATATTAAGTGTTAAAAGCCCGGATATACTTAAAGAATTTATCCTCATTGTAATTCACCTTTTTTTATTTCGCTTTCATTGGATTCGTCTTTATCTTTAGCGTCTCTAGCATATCCATACGCCAAGAGAAGCATGCCTACCAGATATGAACCGTAATTTTTTACGAGATCTATAACTTGGTCGAGATCCTTTGTTGTTACCGCGTTTCGCCGTTCTTTTTTTTCTTCTGCATGTCTTGCATTTTCTGCATTGTATTGTTGAACGAAGTCCGCAATAGCAGCTACTAGCTTTTCAGGCTGTTCTACAACTCGCTTCCAGTCTTGAGCTAGGCCATATTTAATATCCCACTCTCGCCTGCCTTGTGCCTTGCGATATTGAGCGCTCACGGTAGACTTTCTTATTGCTGATGCTAAGTTCAGAAAGCCCTCGTTGGATATGATCTCGGAATAGTCTTTATTCACCATAAATATTCTCCGTAAATTTTGAACTGTGAATTGCATTGCCCACTTATTTTTTTCTCTGCATTGCATGATATAGGTACCATAAAGCGATAAAAAATCCAGTAAATATCTATGATCTCCAGAAGATAGAAAATTTCTGTACTCCTGCAATAATGGAATATCGCTTGAGATATTCTCTTGAAGAGAGCTGATGCATTTCTCATGCTCTTCAATAATTTCTATAAAAAAATGGGCGGTCTCGTTATTCTCGATTGCAAACCATCCCGGCAGCCCGATAAACGAATAGTTCATCAATGAAGCCGCTGTTCCCATGCTCTTGAAATATGCCTGAGAAAGCCCTTCGATTACCTGGTTGGGGAGTCTCTTCAACATTCTAAAAGCACCTTTTTCTCGGTCATATTCCTCTGAGTGCTTAATCAAGATTTTAGCTAAACTTAGTGTTGCCTGGATATCCAGCTTTGTTCCGCCCCATAGATTCATAGCAAAAAGTTCTCTAGTAATTGATATTAATGCATTGTATGATATATCTTTTGGAATTATAACGAAAAATTTAAAATCATCTCCATTTCTATATGGCAGCAAAAACTTATACATCCCACGATATTTCATCCATTCTGAAAACCAGTCAATGAAATCTGAAGGATGACCGGATTTCCCTGTGGAATCTGGCTTTGGCCTATTGACGCCTTTCCCGCCAATTGGAAGAAGAACCTGAGATCCTGATACGACCTTATTCATTTCTTCGGAGCAGCAATTCTCAGAACACGAATCAGCCAAATTCTTGAGATTATTTACAGCTAATCTTGTTACCTTCTCGCGATTATTAATAAAATATTCATAGAATTCTTTATCGCTTTTCCAGCCTTTGCGCATACTTGCTAATATTTTATGAAGCTTAAGATTAGGATCTGCTGCAGGAGGTTTATTCATTCCTGCATCAATCATCTCATTTTCAATTTTACCCTTTTTTCTTCCAGTGTTTTTTCCAAATTTAATGTAAGTCTCTTCAATCTGTTTGTTCTTGGGATAATCAAATAATTCTCCTATTCCGGATGGTACCTTCTCATCATCCTTCTGCTTAACAAAAGGATAGCCAGCATCAAGCCTGGTAATATTATCTAAGCCCTCCAATCCTTCTGCAGAGGGTACTTCAATAGCAAAGCTATCTCCTCGATCCTTGATTGTAGTCTTGGCCCCATTGCTATATATTTCATTTATCAGGGTTGCTGTTCCCAAGGCCTTAAGGGCATCAGCATATGTATTAGTCTCCTTTGAAATCTTAAAACATAAATTTGGGCTCATTTTAGGCTCCCGATTTTTGACGTTGCTCTCTGATCAGCCAACCGAAGAATTCTCACAGATATCCAATATAAAAATAGTTCATTATCTATATTACTGATTTCTAAGTATTGCTTAAATGTATCAATATCATCTCGGACGGGCATATCTTTTGTTTCAATATTTTCCAGATCAACATCAGCCAATCTGATTGATTCAAATAATACTTTTTTGGCTTCAGGAATTAATTTGAATGGCTGAAGATTAGATGTCCTTGGACCATGATGCCTGGCAATAGCTGCCATAATACCGATCGCTATATTATTGGGATCGTCATTGTCCCTAAATATAGTTTGACTACTATTGATTATCATTGGAATAACTGCATAAGCCCCCTCTGCCGCATGTGGACCCTGGTGGATCTTGAGGCTCTGCCATTTCTTCCAATCCTTTCGAGGATCATATGTCGTATGAGCTAATGGTAGTCCTTTCGCAAATTGATCTGCAGAGGGATTTGAAATGCTTTGCCATTCTCGCATGGTGCCTTGCCATTGAACGCTCAATTTGCCAGTATCATGAAGGGCACAAGAAAGAAGAATCAGTTTTTTGATGGAATCGCTATTTTTCATCATCTTTCGGCCCAACTTTTCTAATCCCTTTTCGTAAAGAGGCATTAGATTTCTTGCTTCTTCGAGGACACGATTGGTATGCTCTAGGAAGGATTCACAAGAATATTTATAGCTCTTATGAAAAGATTTATCCGCTGAATAGATGCATCTTTCGCCTTCATCTCCAAAAACCAGCCCTATTTCTTTTGAATATCTCGCAAATCGGGGATTCAATGCAGCCAGCCAGGATATTTCGTTGACGGAGTCTGCAATTTGCCATTTTATGCTTTTAAAGTCCTCGTCATCACTAAATACTGGAATTTTAAAGACCCAATCACAAGCAGCTTCTTTCTTCAATTTGTAAAGTGTTGATCTGGGAACAGACAGCATCTCTGGCCAGGAGTCATCTAGGTTTTCATCATCCGGACTGGGGGTGAGAATAATATTGATGTTGTCTACTTCTCGTATTAGTTTTTGAATATTGGATGGATGACCATGATCCATTGCCTCGTTTATTTCTTCAAAGCGATTCGCTAGAGAATCGATCAATTTTGAATCCTCAAAAGGAGCATGGACTATTTCAACTAAATCCTTTTCGGAGTCAGGATCAAGCTCCTTTCTGTTATAACCCTTGACTTCTTCTCTGGTAGCATCGACTTCATTCTTGGTGTAAGGAAGGGTGTTGGAAGGATCCCTAAGCTCATAAATGAATACATTCCCTATTCCAGAATACCTAGCGCATCGTCCAGCACGTTGTATTAGGGAATTTGCCGGTGCCAATTCGGTATGCATGGTGTCGCATGAGATATCGATGCCAGCTTCGATTACCTGAGTTGATACCAATATCGCATCTTTACCTTCTGAACCTTTGCCGAACCATCCCTGCAGATTTTGCTCTATCTCTTTTCGGTCCTTCTTGAAAAAGCGGCTATGAAGAAGAGCTATATCTGTGTATTTTCCTTTCAGCAACTCCTTGAGTTCAGAGTATATCTTTTGAGATCTATCTACTGTGTTACAAAGAACCAATGTTTTATTTTTGTGATTTCTAATTACAGCATCTGATGAAAGTGGTTCATTCTTAAATGAATATATTCTACTCCGTTCTATGTAACCAGGAACGCTTTCAAGCTCCCGTATGCTACATGTCACGGGTTCAGCTTCAATCTGTTTTGCCAGCCATTTCTGTGTAAGCTCAGTCAAAGTAGCAGTCATTACGCAAAACTGAGCTAATCCCTTGAATCTATTCATCATCTCTACTGCCGTTAGGAATGACCTTTGAAACTCCATTAAATGGACTTCATCGAATACAATCAATGACCCAATAATTGCACCAATGTTGATATTGCCAAGCCTATCCGGCAGGGATACTGGTATGGTTAGATAACTCGATAATAGCTGATCTATTGTTGTAAAGACTATATCGCCCTCAAAAAAGGGGTCATTTTGGAGTTCACCTGTTTGGATTGTGATGCAAATTTTATTTTTTGCCAGATATCTTTCTTCGAGATCATCCATAAGCTCAAAGCCTGCCGTTTTAGCAATTCGCTTTGTGGAATTATAAAGATCGAAGGCTAATGACCTCATCGGCAGGGCATAAATAACGCGATCTGCAAGGCATCGATTGAAGTACCTGGAATATAAAAATGGCATTAATACTGCAAGTGTTTTTCCAGATCCAGTTGGGGCGCGCAGGATTATTGAGTTCCCATGATCAATCTGAGAATATACATTTTCTTGATAGGGATATGGGGCCCAGCCCGTGGCATCCATGAAGAACTCTCTATAATTGCCTGCCATATTAGATCCTAGTTCCCTGATTTCAATATTCCGCTTTAGCAGCAAAAATGTTATGCTTTAAATGGCTTAAAGGTATTTCCATCTACATGATTGATTGCCGAATCGTATGCATCTAAATAATCCGTTGAACTGACATTTGATTGGAAGATGCCTTCGGGCATTATTATGATCCAATCATTCAATCCCAATATTGGGCTTATATTTCTCTGCATAGATCTACCACTACGTTTATGGTATTTAAGGACTCCTGTAAAGATATGCTACTATACAGGAGTAATTTAGTGCGTCTATTTACATATGCAAAAATATTATTGAGATAAAAATATTTGAGATTCTTTGCAATGCCCAATGCACCTGTAACAAGGATAATGGATATCAATGGTCAGCCCTAACCGAATATATAGTTTTATGCTGCATCCATCTCGCTAATATTTGACCTCTTTGCAATTTAAATTCCCTTTTCATTGGGATGTATTCCGTCTCTGCAAAGATGTGCTACGATGCATTTCAGTTCCCTTTTCGCGGGATATTCATCAAAACCAATATATTGTCTCTTGGTCTTGATATTTATATCTTCTTCTGCGAGATCATAGCAGTTTTTCAATAACCGCAACTGTTTTCCGGGTCTATTCGCGAAGTTCGAAATCAGTATTCATGTGTCCTTGCCAGTTCATTGATATTATTATGTAATTTCTGCTGTTGATATATGGCCAATGGGCCCGCCCGGACCGCCCGCATCTCCCCCCCAAATCCTAAAATAAAAATAGTAGTACCCCCTCCTACTTTCCTAGGTTTCTTTCCAATGTCCCGCATCATCCTCTCAGACCGGGGCTCATTCCTCGGCAAATCCGGCGAGCAGTTCCGCATCACCAGAAAGGATGAGCCGGAGGCGCTGGTCCCAGCCCGAAAGGTCGAGCAGATCCTGGTCCTCGGCAGCGGCATCTCCGTCTCCTCCGATGCCATATGGATGGCCGATGAACTGGGCACAGAGATCCTCTTTGCCAGCTACTATGGCAAGCCCCTAGCTCGGCTCATCCCTGCAAGCCTCGGAGGCACGGTAAAAACAAGAAGAGAGCAGTACTACGCCTAGGATGACGCCCGCGGAACCGATCTGGCCAGATCCTTCATCCGCGGCAAACTGAAAAACCAGTCATCGCTTCTCAAGTCATTCTCTCAAAATACGATGAGGTCGTAAAGCAGCCGCATCCGTCCCGGATGCAGACCTCGCTTTCCCGCCTGAAAGAGCCAGGAGCATCTCCATTCTTTCCTTCTTCTTTCTGGCAATATCTGCTCGACCATCCTCTCCGCATCTATATTGCGCCGGCATACCGGGCAGATTCGGATCCATTCGAGACCGGTTGCATCCTTCTGAATCACAGATGGAAGCGACGACTCAATCCTCTGAAGCATGGGCTCGGTGCCGTACCGTGATCCGCAGATCTTGCAGGCTACCAGATCAAAAGAAACCTCGCCCTCAGGCTCAGTCTCATCCCAGGGCATCAGAGTAAGAGCCTTGGTCGGGCACATCATCACACATAGATCGCACTCCTCTTTGCACATTATCCAGTGAATCGTCCTCTTCCCATCAGTCTCGCTCCTGGCTATGTTCTTGCTTGGACAGACATTGGAGCAGGATTGGCAGCCCAAGCATCTGCTGGTATCGACTCTAATCATCTTATCCCTCCAGGAGCTGCGGCTGATCGAGCTGTACACGAGCGTGCCCTCTGCAATGCCAGATCAAAATCATCTGAAAGAGCCTGGGCCGGGCAGGCTGCGATGCAGGCAGGCCCACCCTCCCGTCCCTGGCAGAGATCGCACTTGTGAGCGATTTTGTCTGCCCAGACTACGCCGAAAGGACAGGCGAGGGTGCACAGGCCGCATCCATTGCATTTCCCCTCTTCAAAGATCGTCATCCTTCCTTCTTTATGCAAAGCTCCCATGAAGCAGATCGTGATGCAGCAAGCCTCCTCGCATTGATGACAAAATATGGGAACGGCTGCCAGGTCCTCCACGTAGTGCATATTGATGTATCCTCGCCCATCATGCTCCATCTGGCAGGCCGCCTCACAGCAGCGGCAGCCAATGCATCTGCTGATATCAATATAAATCGCCATTTGATTTCTCCAGGATCTGTCATCTACGCGGCGAGTTATGATTCATCTTCCTCGGAACACTGGAACCTTAAATGTATTGATTAAAAAAGCTCCCCCGGGCCAAAATCCAGGCCCGGCTAAAACTCCCTCACGCCTCTGCAGGGGCGTCCTCTTTCGCCATCTCGTAGTAGCTATCCGGCACTCCGGCGAGCTTTCCATCGCCCTTGATGAGCGGCGGGTAGATGAAGACGCCATGCTGATCCAAATCGTAGTCCAGACCCAGGAATCTCTTGATGTACTCCTGATGCAGTTCCTCCGGGTCAAGCTCAGTCTCCTCTGGATGGAAGATCCGGGCGAGGTAGGCAGCGCCTATCAGGCCTTTGCTTGCATCATTTCTCAGATTGCCGCTCAGGATGTAGACACGACCACTCTTAACAGCTGTCAGGTTGGAATACTCCGGGCGGCTCATGAATGCCTCACGCGCCTGCATGATTCCTGTGGCGTTATCGGCATCATAGCCGCTTGGCGGGTCGAGAACCAGACCGCTGTAGGTGGTGGCAACTACCAGAAGAACTATGTAATCTGGATCTTCTGCAATAACCCACTCCGGGTCTACCTCAATCCTGTAGGTGGACTTCATGAAGTCGGGCAGATCTGCTGCAATGCTCCTTCCTCCGGCCAGCTCCATCATGCTGGTCAGGGTGTCAATCTGGGCAAAGGTGAATAGAGTCTTCTCGTCAGCATCCGGATAGGCGGCAACGAGGACTGTCGGCTTCTTTTCATCCGGAATCTTTTCTGTGGCCTCCCTGAGACTATTGAGCGAGTCAATATGCCACTGGATGTACTCTTCCGCCTCCTGCCTGGCATCGAAGATATAGCCCATTTTCCTCACAGCATCGGTGAATGCCGAGGTCTCAGGATTCCGTAAATCCGGATAGTAAAGACCGGCGAAGAGAACAGGGACTCCCGGGAGATTTGCTTGCTTGTCTTTGGTGATATTAGAGAAAACAAGCAGAAGATCTGGATTCAGACTCAACACCTTCTCGTAATCCGGCTCCTTGTGCATCGCCCCCACATTCGTCCTGCTTGAGAGTTCTGGAAACTCTGCTGGGGATTTGGCAACAGCTAGATCCACACCCACGACTTTGTCGGTCTTCTTGAGGATCTGCATCAGATCTGCGTTGTCCAGGTACTCAGCTACAATCCGTTCCACCGGCTTCTTGATTGTGATGGGCTGATTGTTGCCATCCAGGACGATGATGTTCTTTTCTGTTCCGTTTATCGTCTCCTCTACCTGGGCGATGTCCGCCAGGTCAACTGTGCCATCGAAATTTGCATCAGCCAGAACAGTTTTATTCTCATTTCCGTCGATCATAGCTCTTATGGAGGCTATGTCGGACTGATCGATGGTTCCGTCCATATTCGCATTGCCAAATACATGCAGCACATATCCTGATGCGGATACGCATGGCAGCGCCAGGGCGCATAGCACCAGGAAGGCCAGTGGAAATCGAATTGATCTCATTTCTTCCTGACTCCTTTTTCCCGGCCATGAATTACGAAAAGCCAGCTTTCCATCTCGGAGCAGAAGGCAGTCATCGGAAATAGGCCGGTAGAATATAGTTTTAGCGCATTTAGTATGCTAAAACAGTTTATGAGTTATAATGCTTTTGGGAGGAAATGCTTATAAATATGAACTTAGTATTAATTATTGCCTAAAGGCATTTTAATATTTATCCTTGAAAGCGCTAAGGTCAATCAATTAGGGAGGGACATGCGATTTGGACCAGAAAGATTCTGCATGCAAATACACCGGCCTAGACCGGGTTTATTCAGTCTCGGACCTGGCGGCATTTCACGGCCACCTGGGCCCGTATATCGTTCTTGGCTACAGGATAGGCAGATATGCAAAAGAGAGCTTCTGCAGCGATCCATTTCAGATGAAAGCCGTTGTATTCTGCCAGGGCGCACCTCCTCAGTCCTGTCTGGCAGACGGCATTCAGATAGGCAGCGGTTGCACTCTCGGCAAGAAGAATATTGAAATCGTTGTGAGCAATGAGATAGCAGTTGAGTTCTCTCAAGGCGAGAGAAAGACAATCATCCGGCCGAGGCCAATCTCCTTTCTGCCTCTGGACGGTGAAGGTTCCGACCGCCTTATCGAGAAGCTGGCTGAGGAGATGTATGCGACAATTTCTGATTCAGATCTATTCTCTGTGGAGGTCACAGGCGATATTGCCTCAGACCAGGAAAAAAACCCTTGAATGTCATCGATCTTCAGGGGATCTTCACTGCTTATGAAGGTGGAGATAAGTCGGTTATCAGAGATCTGTCGCTTCATGTAAATCGTGGCGAGTTCGTGGTTATTGGAGGGCCAAACAGCGCCGGAAAGACCACTCTACTGGAGTCGATAAACGGCCTGGTCAAGATCACTCACGGAAGGGCAAATGTCCTGGGCCTCAATGTTCGAAAACAGGGTGATGAGGTGCGACAGAGGGTTGGATATGTAATTCAGAACTTCTATTTCGACCCCTTCACCCCGTTCACTGTCCAGCAAGTGGTGATGATGGGGCGATTTGGCCACATGGGACTCTTGAATCGTCCAAATAAGTCTGATTATGAAGCTGCAGAGGGGGCACTGATGCTCGTAGGCATTGAAGATCTGGCGGACAAACGCATAGGGACTCTGAGCGGCGGCCAGCAGCAGAAGGTCATGATCGCCCACAACATCGCCAAGGCCCCGGAGGTCATGATGCTGGATGAGCCATTCAGCAATCTCGATTTTTCTGCTAGGGAGTTCCTGCAGGGCGTGTTTTCCAGGATGGCAAGAGATGGAGTTCCAATCCTCATGGTGGCCCATGCCTTTGATGGGCTGCCGGATATGCCCATTCATCTCGTCGTCATGAACCGTGGACAGATAACCTCCGACCGGTTTTGCGGGGCAGATGAGGTTGAAGAGGTCATCAGAAAGGAGTGCGGGGTGGCGGGAAATGGGGGGAGGAAGAGGGATTAGGCCTGATTAGGCCACCCGGCTTGCGCGGCTTATTCCGCGCAAAATTGCATGGAGCCATGGTAATCTCTAATTCTAGGGAAAAGCTAAAAGGCGAGGAGATTATATACTTTCATGGATCCGCTTCTCGTTTTCCTGGGAACAATCGTGTTCGTGAGCTTCATTATTCCCAGGCTTGGGCCTTTCTTGAGCCTTTTGATAACTGCCATTCTCTACGGCCTTTTCACCGGCATGGGTGCGGAGCTGATGGGCTATGTGGTTGCGGGATTGGGTAGAATCTTTTCCTCCCTAGTTATAGTAGTATTAGCCGGTGCGGTGATCGCCGAGTACCTGCGAAAGACAGGGGCTATCGATCGGATTGTGGCGGATCTGCTGTTTATGACTCGCAAGGGTCTTCTTGTATCAGGCCTGGCTGGATATCTGATCTCATTGCCTGTGATGTGCAGCATTACGGCTTACATGATTCTGGAGCCCGTTGTGAGCGGCCTTGGGATGCAGACTGCTGGATCGAGCAGGAGGTTTCTCTTCATGACTGCTGCCTGCTCCGTCATCTCCTTCAACCTCATCTACCCGTCGCCAGTAATGGTATCTCTGACAGGCTCTCTGAATGTTAAGCCCTATGATCTCTTGACTCTAAGCATTCCGATTTCCTTACTTCTGTTTGCTCTGGCTTACATGTACATGCTGCATTTGCCGTCTGAGGGAGCGAGATTCATCGAGTGTCCTGTCATCAATATCAGCAGAGCCAAAGCCTGGTTCCCATTGATTCTGCCAATGGGATTGATCCTCTTAGGCGGCCTGTGGGCAAAGGCAGAGTTCATAGGAAATACGAGCATCAGCTTGCTAATGGGCGCTTTGCTCTGTCTGGTTTTAGCGCGAGAAAAGATGCAGGAGATAATTCGCACAGCTTCACGCCGGTCGGGAGTGATCATGCTCGACCTTTGCGGAGCTGGAGCTTTCGGGTATGTCATAGCGCAGAGCGGCCTCGGTAAGGAGATTTATGGTTTGGGGCAAATGTTGCCCGTTCTCGCCCTGCCGTTCATAGTGTCGGCAGTGCTCCAGCTTGCCCAGGGATCGAGAGTAGTAACAGCAATAGTTGCTTCTCAGATATTGAGTAACTATCCTCTGGACGGCATGATTCTAGCATTGCTGATTAGCTCAGGAGCGTTCATGTTCTCCTACTTTTCCGATCCTTACTTTTGGCTGATTAAAGAATCGACAGGAGCTAGCATGAAAGACATGGTGAAAGGATACACACTTCCTCTGAGCATATTGGGTCTGGCTGCATTAGGCGCGACTGTTGCGTATTCACTGATCTGGAGTTAGTGGTTGTCTTCCTTTCTCCCTCCACTATCCTGATCTCATCTTCTGTCAGCCCTCAAAGCTCGCAGACCAGGAGCATCATATGTCCCAAAAAAGAGGGGATGAAGGGCAAATTGCTCCTCTTAGATGTTGGTGTTGCCGGTCACTTGCCTTGCAGATCAATATGGGTAGATCTGAGGATTGCTGTTTCCGGTTATGATCGTTGTAGCATCCATGATGGGACGATTATTTAACCATCTGATCCCACCACCCATTTTGCCGGTGTTGCCTGAGATGACACTGGCCCCTTTAATGTAAAGTCCACCCTGGGTAGCTATTCCACCACCGCCGTTACCTTTTGCGACGTTTTCCAATACCTTGCCATCTATCAGAGTAGTTATGCTGGAACAACAGCTGTAAACGCCGCCGCCCATATTTATCGCCACATTTTTAGAGATCGTGCTTGCTCGCAATGTGGTTGCTCCATAATTATAGAAACCGCCGCCGTAACCTGCAGTGTTCCCGGATATTGTGCTTTTCAACACATTTAGAGTGCCAACGTTATAAATGCCGCCACCCAGGAATCGAGCAGTGTTTCCTTGGATAATGCTATCTGTTACAGTCAACTTCTTTCCAAGGTTGAGTACACCGCCACCGCATATGTCTGTTGTCCCGTACTTTGTTTTGATTAACGAACCGGAGCCGCCCGTGATCGCCATATTTGCGAGGGTTACATCTATGTTAGGATTATTCTTACCAACCGTGAATACCGACCCCGCCTTATTGCCATCAACTATGGTCTTGGCAGAACCTGCACCTTTTAATGCCAGCGATTTATCGATCTGCACGTTCTCCTTGTAAGTGCCAGAAGCGATATTGATGGTGTCACCGGATAAGGCTGTAGCATTCACTGCCCCTTGAATCTTGCTGGCCGTTGTACCGGGCTTGACATAATAACCTAAAATCCCTGTTGGCAAAGATCCTTTGGCAGCTTTCATTTTGATGTCATACTCTGTTCCGTAATTCGATGTCCTGGTCTTTGCCTGCGCAATGCCTGTTATTGGTGTACATGTGGCTGTGCTGGTGAATATGCCATGTACGTGCTCAGTTTGCGCTACCTGAGTAGTGGTACCCGCTGAGGAAGTCTCGCTTAATCCTGCTAAGGTAACCTTGCCCCCGGAGATGTCCTTGATCATCGTAGCTACTTTGTAAGTTCCACTGCTATCCTTGGCTGTGCCATAGATCTTGATAGAATTTGCTGCACCGGTGGTCGCAGTCTGGGACGCAAGAACTGAAGTGCCCCTTGTCAAAGCTTTTCCATAATATCCTGTGAGTGTGACATAGTCTCCTGTCAGCATGCCCTTGGCTTCTTCCAGACCCACGCTCGCTGATCGAGTGGTGCTATAAGATGAAGTCGCCGTACACTTGATGGAATCTGCCTTGGGAACTGTTAACCACTGCTCCGCTGAGACTTGGGTTTGAGTGGTTACGCTTCCTTCTTTAGGCAGGACTTTGGTGGTGTAAGTAAGCCCATTTGGCGCATTGAGAACCTTGACGTACACGCTGGCGCTCTTGCCAGAAGCGTCTTTGACCGCATGTGTTTGCTCAAATTTCGCTATCGGGCCACTTATTGCAGTTGAAGGTGTTATATCAGCATTATTGATCGCTATTTGGCTGCTCACGGCCGAGGATGCCAGGGTATCAAAATTCATCGATACTGAGCCACTCTCACCATTACCGCCGCCTGAAGCAGTGATCTGGATGCCATAGGCACCTTGGATAAGGGCTATGACCATCAGAAAGATTACAAATTCATTTTTAACAGATATTCCTCCATATCTGCCCATTGGAAGGACTGAAGAAAAAGGTTGCGTATATCACAATCGTTATGGATGTACGCTCATAGTGCTGCAAATGTCAAATTTCCGGGTGCAAAACGTGCGGGTGAAAGCTATGCGCACTTGCTTTCAATAAGTGACACTGCAAAAGCAAAGCAAAGCTTTTCCGTTAGAAGTAACAATTATTGTGCCATGAGTTACATCTTGTATGCTCCAATCTTTCGCTCATCTTGGCCACTCAGCTCACAGTGCAATTTTCAGGAAAACAAGGATTCGGTGAATTTCCATGCTCGAGCCGCTGATTGCAAATAATGTGGTCTGCCACGCTCTGGAGGCCATGATCTTCGCCTCCGTTGCCTGCAGTATTTTAGGCGTCATCATCTCCAGGATGAGCCTTTCGTCGATTGGCTTTACGATGTCACATGCCGCTTTTGCCGGAGCTGCCATCGGCATGTTCCTTGAGAAGAATGCTCTGATTGCCGCAGTGGCCTTCAGCATGGCCGTGGCTGCCCTGATCGGGCCAGTGAGCGACAAGGCCAAGATGGCAGCAGACGCGACCTTGGGCATTCTTTTTGCCATGTCCATGGCTGTGGCCATCTTCCTGATATCCTACATGGAGTACATGGGAAAAGGCATCTCGGCAAGCGGGCTTCTCTTCGGCGATGTGGTATCGCTCTACAGAGAGGAGATCTATGCCCTAGCTGCGGTCTCTCTTTTGACTATCGTCTTCGTTGCCCTGTTTTACAAAGAGATCACTGCTATCATGTTCAACATGAAGATTGCCGAGGCCGCTGGCATCCGGATTCGGCTGGTGTACTATCTTCTCCTGTTCATCATCGCCATATCGGTAGCTTTGAGCCTCAACATCGTGGGCGGCCTTCTCATATTCGTGCTCCTGGTAACACCAGCCTCCATCGCAAGCCAGTTCTGCTTTAACGTGAAGAGCATGTTCATAGTAGCCCCGGCAGCAGCGCTTATGATCTCTGCAGTTGGCGTCTGGGCCGGGTTCGAGTACACACTGCCGGTGTCACCCCTTGTTGCGCTGCTGCTTACTGCTGTCTTTGCGGTATCGGTGATATTTTCCTTCAAGCGAAGGATAAACACTGAGATGGATTGACTCTGTGCCGGAGCCGTATTTCGGCAGCCATGAAACAGTCGTGAGCACCCGCGACCTCGCATGGGTGCCCACACAGGCGAGCGCACTCACTTGCTTGCGATGGCCTACGCAGATGTGCCTGGCAATTTGATGGGCCTGAATGATTTTGCGCCTGGAACATCTGATGGCGATCAAGCAATCGCCTGTTACCATTTGCATTGTAGTAGTAACTCTTAAATAATTCGTATTACTAAGTGCAATTTATGAAAGGAATTCGCTCATCAAGCTTAACTGTATCAATTATGGCGATCTTGCTGCTCGCTTCCGCCTGTGCATTGGCAGCCCCGGCAGCTTTCAAGATCGTATGCACCACAAGCGTGATCATGGACCCGGCAACCTACATCGGAGGCGACAGAGTAGAGGCCATATCAATTGCCGACCCAAGTCTCTGTCCGCACCTTCAGTCTGACATCATCCCAAGTAGAATTCAGCTCAACATGGACTTCATCAAGGACGCTGACCTGTTTATGGCCTACAATGACAGCAACGACCAGAAGTACAACATGCCGGCAGTAAACGACTTTATGAAAGCCAACAGCTACGGAGCTGTCTCCTGGAATACCACATCCAACCCATCCCGCGGCTGGAATACTCCGACTAACGCCCGGCTCCTGGCAGAGGAGGTAAAGAGCTGGCTGGTGGAATTTGACCCGGCGAACCAGAGCTACTACGAGGATCGCTACAACGATTACGTGAAGAGCTTTGATGCTATTGAGCCAAACGAAGCTGAAAAGAGACAGCTTAACGAGACCGAGGTCATAGTCATGCTATGGCAGAAGGAGCCGGTGCAGAATTGGCTCGGCATGGATGTTATCAACTTCTTTGCCCCAGAGTTCGCTATGAATGGATCCAAGACGGCAGCTAAGGTTGTAGACGACATCAACGCCTACCCGGACAAATACGAAAACGTCTCCTTCGTCATAGAGAACATGCAGTCTGGAGAGCTGGCCAAGGGCATTGAGGAGGCGCTCAAAGACAAGGACATTAATGCGACGCGCATAATCTTCACCAACTTCCCGAAGTCTGTAGAAGGAACAGATACCATGGCAGATGTGCTCAACCACAACAAGCAGCTTGTGCTTGCTTCCTGAGAATAGATGAGGGGCGGGCAGGCGGCTTTGGTAATATTAACGCCACAAAGTTTATTATCTAATAAGATACACAAGCCGTCCAGTGCGTTGAGCCGATTAGGCGTGCCATGCCATAATTGGGTTGAACACTGCATCCAAAACCATCGTTGCCCCTGCATCTTCACCATCCCGCCGAAGATGTAAGGGCCCACTCCTTTTCTCGATTTCCGGAATACTGTGGTGGCACTCCTCAGGGATGGTCAATCTTGGTTTACCTGAAGAGCGTACTGAGAAAGAGCAGCAGATTTCCAATCGTAAAGAGCAGGATAGCGAATGCTCCAATCATCTTCTTCGGTGTAGATCGAGCGATAAACAGGACGATGAACATGACAGCCAGAATAGAAAGAGAGACCATTAGAACTCTGCGTAAAGGTATGAGGATGAGTTTCGTTAAGCCATAATCGTATTTAATATAATCCAGCAAATCGGACGCAGAGTAAAAAATTTCTTGATAAATAGACAGCAAAATGACCGCTAATATTATGGCAAGTACCAGCCTTCTATTCCATTTTGCGTACTTCTTAACTTTTTTTAAAAAATTGCTGTAGGTTCTTGATAAATGAAGCTCCAGATAAGCATTTATCTGATTGATTTTATCATTTATAAGGAAATACTCAGAGGCGAGAAGGATGCCTGCAGAAAAGTTTGCAATGATCCCTGCCTGCTCCAAAGTGCTGGAATCCAAGCCAGATACAGCCAAATGAATATCAATTAATGGCATTATTTCACTTTAGCCTCTCAGGTGGTCTTAGCTATTTAATGTAGTTGCTGGTCGCATATAAAAAGGCAATGCAAATTTGCCGCGCGGGTGCGCTTCCTCCGTTTCACCGACCGGCTTCCAGCGGCAACTCTATTAAAGAGCAGACACAGACGTTGCACCATGATAATAAAGAATAAAACCGCGCAGCAACTTGGATTCTGGTCAGCTGTTTTAACTTCCTTAATGATATTATGGCTATCAATTGCCTTAGGATTATATCATCCAACTCTGCATGCACCATGGAATGGCATGCAAGCCTATGCTGACAATTTTTTGGCTGAGCCATTCTTGGCGTGGATAATACCTTGCTTTTTACTTACACTTTGCTTTTTGACTGTGATGGCATGTATTCATACCTTGACTTCTGAGGAGAAGAAATTATGGAGCTTGCTTGCTCTTGTATCTGCAATTGCTTATACTGTCAATGGCAATCCAAAAATCCCCAGTTATGGCAATGAAATTTCCCCAGGTATACTTAAGACTTTTCCATTTTGCTGCTCAGGCTTGATCATGCATTTGGGA
>Ga0074195_1000381_pt1 | contig 93151 bp, 105 predicted proteins | sample EPASupsiteHSE623_FD_64525 | JGI IMG/M metagenome (GOLD analysis project Ga0074195, IMG submission 64525) | Bioremediated contaminated groundwater from EPA Superfund site, New Mexico - Sample HSE6-23 | ecosystem: Environmental > Aquatic > Deep subsurface > Groundwater > Contaminated ...
GTTGCTCCTCAGCATTGCCCTATCCTCCTGGCGAGAAAGAGCCGGTTATAGTATCTACAATCACACAGGGTAAATGCCATTTACACAAAATAATTTACACTCCCGGTAAAGCATTTGTATCCAAAAATGGTCTCCCCTTAAACGGCTTACCCATGCTCTTCAATATACAGTCTAAAATACTTTTTCTAAGTGAGAGTCTGTTTTTTTGAACATAAAAACAAGCCTAGAAAAGTCATAGGTCTGTCAACAGCTGCATAGAGAGGGTATTTCATGTTCTATTTTTTGTGGCGCCAGCGACGGTTTTCTTTGAAAGGACTTTCATTGCCAACCATAGGTCAGTCCCTTCATCATTGGGTACTTGGTCTACAGTCATGCACAAGGAATTTAGAAACGCTGCTGACAAACCCGCTCCGGAAAATCCCTTTGAATCTTAGTCAGGAGTGCATGGACCAATAGTCGCTGCACCATTCCCCGCAAAACGCAAGCTGCAAGTAAGGAATACAGAGGAAAGACCACCCGGGCTATTTCGAGGTGGTCTCCTTAACTCATTATCGGTCAAGGCAACTTTTACAGGCCTTAACAGGTCCGCGGACTCTTGTCAGGTAAAACCCTGACCCTGTATCAGGTTGCAACCCAGGGAATCGGAGCCGGGTTGGCGTTGTTCAGACCCAAATGGAAGAAGGTGACCGGGCCGACAACTCCGTCAACAACAATCCCTTCCGATGTCTGGAAGGCAATAACAGCCTGTTGGGTCCGGGTACCGAAATAACCGTCAACAGCACCGCCGTAGAATCCAAGATTGAACAGAACCGTCTGGACAAACGCAGTGTCCGTACCGTTTCGGCCCAGGAATAGGTTCCGGTCGCCCGCGTAGGTGTGAATCCAGATCTGATCTGCGGTAAAGGGGCCTACAATACCATCCGCGGGCAGGCCGGCCCCAAATTCTGCGTTCATGTCACTCTGGAACGCCTTGACGGCATTGAAGGTGTTCATCCCAAAGAATCCAGTTGCCGGGTGTCCGATGATTGAGGAATAGCGGAAGGTGTTGAGCCGGTTCTGCAGGACGATCACGTCCCCCCCGCTGGCCCCGATGGTCAGCGTTCGGCTCCCGAACGGCGGGCCTCCGTACGTCGTGTTCGGTCCCACCCCCTGCCCCAGGGCGAAAAAGGTCTGGGGTCCAATAATGCTGTCCACTGCCAGGCTGAAATAGGTCTGGTAGTTGATTACCGCCTGGTTTGTCTGGCGGCCAAAAACCCCGTCTACCGCGATGGCGGGGCCGATCGGGCCCAGGGGCGGGTTGGTGTTGTTTACCGTTTGATTAAACAGAAATTGGAACACCTTGACATCCGTACCTTCCATGAATGGGGATGTCAGAAAAAGGTTCCGGCTGCCAAAGGGGAAAAAGGGCAGTGCGTCCTCAAAAGTTGCCAACGTCAATCCCTCCCTTGCAAGTTCTGCTCTATAATATGCAGAGTGTGGCAAGAGGGACTATGCTGGGTCGTTTATTCGTAACGCCCGTACTTGGCGGATGGAGGCTCTTTCATAGGAATATCCCATAGCGATGATTTATTTTTCCCGCAGCAAAACATACCGTGCCAGGTCGGCCAGGAAGCTCCCCCGCTCCCCAAACACCGATAAGGCGGTCACGGCTTCCTGGACGGCGCGTGCAGCTGTCAGGCGTGCCTGTTCTAACCCCAACAGCGCCGGGTAGGTGGCCTTTCGGTTTCGTTCGTCGCTTCCCACCGGCTTTCCCAGAACCGCCTCGTTGCCTTCCACGTCCAGGATGTCGTCGGTGATCTGAAAAGCCAACCCGAAATTGTCGGCATAGGTGGTCAGGGCCGCCAGCCCTGACGCCCCAACCCCGGACAGAATGCCCCCGCAGCGGACGGCCGTTCGAAACAGAGCCCCTGTCTTGTGGCTGTGCATGTATTCCAGGGTTTCCCGGTTGATTGCCTCCCCCTCGGACTGAAGGTCGACAACCTGGCCCCCGATCATGCCCAAACTGCCCGCCCCTATGCTCAATTCCCGGACGCAATCAATGACCGCTTCCGCCGGTGCGGTTTCCCGGTTGGCGGAGACCAGCTCAAAAGCATTTGTGAGCAAGGCGTCCCCGGCCAAAATGGCTATTGCCTCCCCGTATACCTTGTGGTTTGTGAGGCGGCCCCGGCGGAAATCGTCGTTGTCCATCGCCGGCAGATCGTCATGGATCAGGGAATAGGTGTGTAAGAGCTCAAGGGCACACGCAGTGGGCAGAACCGCTTCCCCACTGCCGCCGACGGCTTCCGCCGCCCCCATCACCAGGACCGGCCGCAGCCTCTTACCCCCGGCAAAAACACTGTATCGCATGGCCTGATGAATCTGCTCGGGGTATCTATCAGGCGGAGGAAGAAGCCGGTCCAGGGCCTGATTAACCACTTCGGTCATTTCCTGCAACTGTTTTTCCCAGGTGTTCAATCTGACCCTCCTGCTTCCGGGTAAACCTGTACACTAGTTTCCCCGCCCGGTTCCTCAATCACGAGTTCCAGCAGCTGTTCAGCCGCATCCAGCTTCTCTTTGCATGCTTTGACCAGGGCCACCCCTTCCTGAAAGAGGGCCAACGCTTCCTCCAGGGGTATTTCCCCGCCCTCCAGGCGGCGAACGACTTCCTTCAGGCGGGAAATGGCAACTTCATAACTCAGGCCGCTGCCGACGGAGACAGTCTCTATCCCCATTTGGTTTCCTCCTTGACTTGATCTACAGTGCATAACAGGCGTCCTTGGGCCAGGCCGACTTCCACCCGGTTTCCGGCACTGACCGCATCGGCGCGGGTAACGATCGTATCCCCGGGGTACAGGTAGCAGATGCTGTAACCGCGCGATAAAATCTGCAGCGGGCTGAGGGCGTCGAGTTTGCCGGCCAGGAGCCCAAGCACGCTCTTTTCCCGGCCCAGGTACTGCCCCAGGCTCTGCTTGAGTTTCCTTTTCAAGTCCTGAAGCTGCCCCTGCTGCTGACCCAGGACAAACCCCGGCCTTGTCAGGCAGGGTCGCCGGGCCAGCCATGCCAGGCGCTCCCGCTCGAAGTCGATCTTCCTGCTCAAACCCTTCTCCAGACGCAGGAAGCACTGATCCAGATCGTGAATCAGGTTTTCCCAAACCGGAACAGCCAGTTCCCCAGCCTGTGAAGGTGTGGCCGCCCGGCAGTCGGCTACCAGATCGGCAATGGTCACGTCCGTCTCGTGCCCGACAGCGGAAATGACCGGGATCCGGGACGCGAAAACGGCCCGGGCCACCTCCTCGGTGTTAAACGCCCACAACTCCTCCAGGGACCCGCCGCCGCGCCCGACGATAATTACATCCACATCGCCCTGCCGGTTCAACAGCTGCAGGGCCCGGGCGATCTGTGCCGGGGCCCCGGCCCCCTGAACGGCGCTTGGGGCCAGGAGGATCCGAGCCGGAGGGAACCGTTTGCGGATCACCCGGAGCAGGTCTTTTAGAGCCGCGCCATCCGGTGAAGTGACAATACCGATTTTGCGCGGCAAAACCGGTATTGTCTGCTTACAGGCCTGATCGAAAAGCCCTTCCAGGGCCAGCCTGTTTTTGAGCTGCTCAAAGGCCAGGTGAAGGGCGCCAACTCCATCAGGCTGCAGTTCCTCCACATAGAGCTGGTACTGCCCTTCCCTTTCATAAACCGATATGGCTCCCCGGGACAGAACCTTCATCCCGTTTTCGGGCATGAAAACCAGCCGTTCCCGGCGGGAGCGAAACATGATGCAGCGCAGGGAACTGGCTTCGTCCTTCAGGGTGAAATAAAGGTGCCCCGAGGAATGATCCTTGAAATTGGATATCTCCCCCCTGACCCAAATGTTTCCCAAGGCCAGATCCTGCTCAATAATGTTCTTCAGGTACGCCGTCAATTCCCTGACGGTGAGAACCTGCCTTAACATCATTATTTTGCTGCCTCAACCAGGTTGTACATCAGCATGGCGATAATCATCGGGCCCACGCCCCCCGGAACCGGAGTAATCCAGCCGGCGACATCCGCCCCACCTGCTTCCACGTCGCCATATGTTTTGCCGTCGATGTATGAGGTCCCGGCGTCAATGACGATGGCGCCCGGTTTGATCATTTCTTTCTTGATGAACCCGGGGCGCTGGGCTTCTACAATCAGAAGATCACCCTTTACGGTGTAGTCGGCCAGGTTCGGGGTGTCGGGATGAATCAGGGTGACCACTACTCCCCTGGCGAACAGCATCATGGTAATGGGTTTCCCCACTTCAATCGTCGATCCAACAACGACAGCGTGTTTCCCCTTCAGGTCAACACCCGCCTGGTCGATTAGCCGCATGCAGCCGGCAGCGGTGCAGCCTTCAAAGCATTTGTCCCCGATGACCAAGTTGCCGATGTTTACCGGGTGGAAGGCGTCGGCATCCTTTTCCGGCTTGATGGAGTTCATGATTTCCTTCTCATAGTGATGCAGATGCTCCGGCAGCGGCAGCTGCACCAGGATGCCGTGAATACTGTCATCTTGGTTGAGCCTCCCGATGAGCGCCATGATTTTGTCAAGCGTGGTATCTTCCGGCAGGTGGAAAACTTCGGGCTTACCGCCGATTTCCTCGGTGGATTTCGCCTTGCTGTTCACATACAACTTCGATGCCGGATCATCACCGACCAGGAGCAGAGCAATGGTTGGTACTACCCCCTTCTCCTTGAGTGCGGCCACTTCCTGGGTCAGGCTCGCCTTGATGTCCTTGGCCAGTTGTTTCCCGTCAATGATTTTGGCTGTCATCTTTTTCACCCTTCCTTTCTAAAATACTCCTTTTTATAGAACTTGCATTTAGAGAACTCGCAGGCGGGGGGGCAAGGGGTTGCCGCACTCGCAGGATTTCGGGTTTGCCTGAACGAGTTTGGTCAGCCTCGGGGGCTCGTAATTCGCTTCGCTCAGAACTAGCCCTTTTCCTTGGCTGCCCTCGCTCTTTTGATTCAACTCATCCAATTGCGAGTTTCCGGCAAACCCCTTACCCCTGGCAGTGCTTCTATTTATGCCGCTCAACCCCTAAGGTACTTATCTATGGCCTCGGCGGCCAGCTTCCCCGCACCCATGGCTGAAATCACCGTGGCGGCACCAGTGACGATATCACCGCCGGCGAAAACCCCAACCCGGGAAGTTGCCCCCTCTGCGTTGACTGTGATATTCCCATGGCGGTTGGTCTCAAGGCCCGGAGTTGTCCGGGTGACTAGTGGGTTCGGCCCCTGGCCGATGGCCATGACAACCGTGTCGAACTCCTGGGTGTACTCCGATCCGGAGATGGCAACAGGCCGGCGCCGTCCCGACTCATCCGGTTCACCGAGCTTGTAGCGGACGCAGGTCACAGCCCTAACCCATCCCCGGTCATCCCCCACTATCTGAACCGGGCTCGTCAACAGGTGAAATTGAACACCTTCCTCCCGGGCGTGTTCAATCTCCTCTTTCCGGGCCGGCATCTCCTCCTCGGACCGGCGGTAGACGATGGCCGCCTCCCGTGCCCCCAGCCTGAGAGCTGTCCGGGCGGCATCCATGGCCACATTGCCCGCACCCACGACCGCCACTCGTTTGCCAACTTTGATTGGAGTCAGGTAATCGGGAAACAGGTATGCCTTCATCAGGTTTACCCGGGTCAAGAACTCGTTGGCCGAGTAAACCCCGTTTAAATTCTCCCCGGGGATGTTCATAAAATGAGGCAGCCCGGCCCCGGTACCCAGAAATACGGCGTCATACCCTTCACAAAACAGCTCATCGATGCTGTAAGTGCTGCCGATAACCGTATTGGTCCTGAGCTCAACCCCCAGCTTACCCACAAGGTCAATTTCGTACTGTACTATATTTTTGGGCAGGCGAAACTCCGGTATCCCATAAACAAGTACACCGCCGGCAATATGCAGGGCCTCAAAAACGCTCACCGCGTGCCCGGCCCGGGCCAGATCAGCGGCAGCGGTCACGCCGGCAGGGCCCGACCCCACCACCGCCACCCGCTTCCCCGAAGAAGGCGGACTGGTTGCGCCGCCGTTCCCTGACTCCGAAACACCCGCCGCCATCGCCCAGTCAGCCACAAACCGTTCCAGGCCGCCGATGCTGACAGGCCGCTGTTTCTTGCCTAGGGTGCAGAACTTCTCACACTGGCTTTCCTGGGGGCATACCCGCCCGCATACGGCAGGCAGGTTGTTCTTTTCCTTGATTTTATGGATGGCCGCTTCGTAATTCCCTTCACAAACCAGGCCGATAAATGCCGGAATATCCACCCCGACCGGGCACCCCTGGCGGCAGGGGGCCTTGGCGCACTGAAGGCAGCGGCCGGCTTCCTTCTCGGCTGTTGCGGGAGCAAAACCCAGGGCCACTTCCTTAAAATTGCTGATCCTTGACGCTGGAGCCTGGGCAGGCATCACCTGCCTGTCAATCTTTACCGGCACCGGCATTCACCCCTGCTCTTAAAAAGTTTCCTGGCCGCTGCTTCCTCTTCCCGGAACAGGGCCGCCCGCTGAATGGCCAGATCCCAGTCCACCCGGTGGCCGTCAAACTCAGGACCGTCTATGCAGGCAAACCGCGTTTCATCACCGACTGATACCCGGCAGGCCCCGCACATACCGGTGCCATCAAGCATGATCGGGTTCAGGCTGACCAGGGTGGGAATGCCGTAAGGCTTCGTCAGATCCGACACTGCCCGCATCATGGGCAGGGGCCCAATCGCCACCACCAAGTCGAATCGTCGCCCCTCCTGCAGCCACCGTCCCAGGGGATCGGTGACTTGGCCCTTCTCCCCGGAACTGCCGTCGTCAGTGACAAAGGTTGCCGTGTGGCTGATAGCCTTCATCTCGTCTATGAGAATGAGGTAATCACGGCTGCGGGCGCCGACGATGGTGTCGACTTCGTTGCCGCTCCTATACAGAGCCCTTGTTATCGGCAGCAAAGGGGCCGCCCCCACACCTCCACCCACACAGGCCACCCGGCCGTATCGGCGAATTTCAGTGGGTTTTCCCAAAGGCCCGACGACATCGGATATGAATTCCCCTTCCCGAAGAAGCCCTAACTCCAGCGTACTCCGGCCTACCTCCTGAAAAATAATTGTCAGCGTTCCCCGCCCGATATCGGCACCCGCGATCGTCAGGGGAATTCGCTCTCCGGTTTCCCCATTTTTAACAATCACGAACTGACCGGGTTTTGCCTTGGCGGCAATGGCGCCCGCTTGTATCTCAAACCTCTTGATTCCGGGGGCAAGCATGCTGATGGCGACTATTTGGTGCAACCAGACTACCCTTCTTTCTGCAGCTATTCAAGGTGATTGTACCAGAGCGGGCGGCGGTTGTTAAGAGTGAAAAGAAAAACTGGACCTGTGGTCCAGTTTTCGGACTAGAATAGCCTTGATAACCGCAGGCCATCCAATGTTTTCTTGGTGTGGACCCTTCAAGGCTACTTCTTTTCCAACTGCCACTTGGCAGCTTCAACGAGGTTCTTCATTAGAAGGGCCACGGTCATGGTGCCGGCGCCGCCCGGAACCGGGGTAATGTATGCGGCCCGTTCCTTGGCCCCTTCGAATTCCACGTCACCGACAATCTTGTCACCGACGACGTTTATGCCCACGTCAATAACGATGGCGCCTTCTTTAACCCATTCGCCCTTAATTAGGCCGGCCCGTCCCACAGCCACGACCAGAATCTCGGCGTCCTTGACATGCCCTTCGGTCAGGCCGCGCTGGGCGGTGGCGACATGGCAGATGGTGGTAGTGCAGAACTGGTTCAAGAGCAGCAATGCTGACGGTTTTCCCACGATGTCGCTATGGCCGACTACAACTACTTCTTTGCCGTACAGGTCTACCCCGGTTGACTTGATCAATTCCACAGCGCCGACCGCCGTGCAGGGGGCCAGACGCGGTGCTCCAAACGAAACAAGCCCCATATTCGTGGGAGTTACACCCTCGACGTCTTTTTCGTAAGTGATACTCCACTGCACCTTTTTGGCATCGATTTGCTGGGGCAGGGGCATCTGCAGGATCATTCCGGTAACGGACGGGTCATTGTTCAGTTGGGCGATATAGTCCAGAAGTTCCTTCTCGGTGGTTTCGGCCGGCAGTTCCCGAAGTTCATACTTGATGCCAACGGCCTCGGCGGTTTTCCGCTGTGAATCGGTGTATACTTTGGACGAATCATTCTTCCCGACCTGGATAGCTATCAGGAACGGGTTAACACCTTTTGCCTTTAATTCAGCGACTTCTTTTGTAACCTCTTCTTTGATTTTGTCTGCAAGTGGTTTTCCTTTTAACAGTTCGGCTGCCATTGATTGTTCCTCCCTCCTTAATCTAAGAGCAGTTGAATCGCTCTCTTCTCGGCTTTGGACCCCAAGTCTTAAAACTTAATCCCACCCCCCGGGCTTGGTTGAAACGTTTACAGTATTCGCTAGAAATTCCAGACTTTCCTGCCGGGTTGAGGAAATTATTTTCATTCTCCACCAAGAAACCCCATGGCAGTCAGGGCTGCACCCACGGCGTTATCCCCGCTGAATTTGGGCTCGGCAAACAAGAGCCTTGCCCCGACAGCCGGGTGTTCCAACTTCTCCCGCAGGCGGTCCCGGATATAAGAGTTGGCTGCCACCCCGCCGACAAACAGGACGTCTGCCAGCCCCTGCTCCACAACCGCTTTGCGGACCACCTTCTCCAGGGTAATGGCGATGCAGTGCTCCACAGCTAGGGCCACTTCTGCGGGCGGTCCACCACGAAGGATAAGTCGTGCCGCCGCCACCTCAGGGCCCGAAAAACTGAATTCGTAGCCCCGGACAGCCGACGGGATCCTTATGTCCGTTCGCCCCCCGCCGGAGGCCAGCTTTTCCAGGGCTGGCCCCGCCGGAAAGGACAGCCCCAACCTCACCCCGACACGGTCAATAAACTGCCCGGCGTGCAGGTCGGTGCTTCCCCCTAAAATATTAATATGAAGGTAACCGTCTCTGCATTCAACCAGCAGAAGTTCGGATGTTCCACCGGACAGGTGAACTGCCAGAAATTGGCGGCCCATCAGCATCTGCCCTTCAGCCCCGGCCGACCAAAGGCCTGACACCAAGTGCCCCTCCTGATGGGTGGTCTCCCTTAATTTGACGTTTCGAGCCGCGGCCAGCACCAGGGCAAAAGACGTACCGACAGTAAACACCGGCATGTATGATCCCTCGGCGGGGCGGGGTCTGGCACTGACACCCACCGCTGTCAACCGGGCCAGAGTCTTTGAATCGATCCCGGCGATCAGTTCAGGCAAGTTCTGCAGGTGTTGAAACACGGCCTGTGACTGCATCAGGCCGCGTTCGCCGGTTTCCACTTTTAACAGCTGCCGCCGATCATAGATCAGCGTGCCCTCTTCGTCAACAACCGCCACCGATGAGGTGTAACAGCTGGAGTCAATTCCCAGAAATAAATCCATAATCTCAATCCTGCGGGGGGAGCCACCCGACCATGGTGTCGCCGCCACCGGCAGCAGGCAGCTTGTCGGTCTCCCCATCGGAGGAACCATCTCCGGATACCTTAACCAGATTTCCCAGAATCCCGTTGACAAATCGGCCCGAGTCCTCGGTTCCATAAACCTTGGCCAGTTCGATGGCCTCGTTGACCGCTACCGCGCCCGGCACATCGTTCTCGTAGACAATCTCCTGAATAGCCAGGCGGAGAATATTGCGGTCAACATTGGCCATTCGTTCCAACTGCCATCCCGGGGATAGTCTCCGGATTGTGTTGTCAATTTCGGACAGGTTGCCGATGGCGCTTGTGACCAGTCTTCTGGTATACTCAGCCGTCGCACCCCGGATTCCAAACTCCTCCAGGGTATGTTCCAAAGCCGTCGTGTGGGCAACTTTACCGACGTCAACCTGGAAGAGAACCTGGAGGGCTGTTTCTCGTGCTGCCCGTCTGCTCAATTCCTCCGGCCTCCTTTTTTATCGGTAAACTCTGCGGGGCAAGGGGTTGCCCCGCTCACGGGAGTTCGGGTTGCTTACTTCAATGAGCTCAGGAATCCTCCCCTCGCCCCCCAAAACCGGACTAGTCCCCGAAATACCGCCGCAATAGTTCCCGGAACCCTTCCCGGTCATCCAGACGCCGCCCCAGGAGGTACCCGATGATGATGCAAATGGTGATAAAAACCGCCTTGAGGATACCGTAGTTGACTATTAAGATGCCCAGAAACAGGCCCAATATCGCACCGATAACCTTTCCCCGGTGGTTGGTCCATATTTCCGTGAAAAAATCGTTCAAGGGAGGCTCACCTCACTCTACCCTGGTACGAATGTCGTATGATATGTCCTCAATGACCACCCTGACTTCCTGAACATTTACCCCCGTCAGGGCTTCCACCTGGCGCTTCACCGTCTCCTGGAGCTCGTCGGAGACCCTGGGGATAGACACATCCGGTAACGTGACCGCACGCAGGTTGATGGAAATCCCATCCCGGCCGGAGTGGACGAAAGGTTTTAAATCCCGCACCCCGTCCACCTGCTTGGCCGCGCGCCGCACCAGGCTCTCAAACGCGTTGAGAGTGATACTGATATCGCCAAGGCTGGTCTGGGTAACCACAGCGGATCCGCCTTGATCCCGGCGAACGGCCATCCCCAACAGGTAAACCCCGACGATGATTAGGACCCCCGCTACGAGAGCCATAATCCAACGAATGGATGGGTCGGTAAAGGCCCGGTTAAGGTTGGCGCCCAGGTCCGGTATCAGCCCAAGGCTGCCCAAAAACGCCACTGCGGCAGCCACAATGAGTAACAGAACCAGGATTGCGTAAATTAATCGCTCGGCAATTTTCATGTGGCACCCTCCTCCGCAAGCTTTACCCCCTGAACTTTCAGGGGGCAAACGTTCTACCTGACTCTGGGCTCCTCGTCCTTAACATCCGGTGTCTGGAATGAGACTCCCTGGATGTGGACGTTTATTTCCACAACTGCCAGACCGGTCATGCTCTCTATGGCCCGTTTCACGTTTTCTTGAATGCGAAGGGCTACATCGGGAATCCGCACACCGAATTCAACAATCACATAAAGGTCCACAGCGCTTTCCCGCTCGCCGACCTCAACCTTGACTCCCCGGGAAAGGTTCTTTCGGCCCAGCATTTCCGCAATACCGCCGGCCAGGCCGCCGCTCATTCCGGCCACACCCTCTATCTCTGTCGCCGCCAACCCGGCAATCACTGCCACAACTTCATCAGCAATGCGGATAGAACCAAGTTCGCTGCGGGTTTCCTGGACAACTGAATCCTTCCTGTCCAAACTTCACACCTCCATTGTTAAACTCTCCCATCTCCAGGGTTATTATACCAAACTAAGGCCTGTTTTTCCAGCTAAATCCGCCGTCCCAGCCGAACCCCTGTTCCGGCCCGCCTTGCAGTAACTTTTCTGTCCTGTCCACACAGCCTCGAATAAAGACTGAGGCCCAAAGGATGCTGTGAGTTATCCTTTAAACCCTTTCCTATAAACTTCCGCGAGCCCAACCCTGTAAACCGCCGCCTGAAGCGACAAAAAATCCCCCCTTGCATCACCGGGAGGATACTATCAATTCTATTAATGTGGTTAATTTGTTCTCGAGCAAAAAGGCTTCCCATGCCGACGCTGAACTAACATAGTTCAGCACTCTACTGCCATCCGATCCTGGACGAAATGGGTGTTGATATCCCCCTTGCGAAAATAGGCATTGTTCAAGACCTGCAGGTGGAAGGGAATCGTCGTCGGCGGTCCTTCGATGATAAACTCGGTCAGGGCTCTCTTCATCCGGTTGATGGCCTCTTCCCGGTCCCGCCCCCAGGTAATCACCTTACCGATCATGGAATCGTAAAAAGGAGGGATGGTGTAACCGGGGTAAGCGGCACTGTCCACCCTGACCCCAAACCCTCCCGGGGGCAGATAGTCAGAAATGGTACCGGGGGAGGGGCGAAACCCCTTGGCCGGGTCTTCCGCATTGATCCGGCACTCCAGGGCCCAACCACGAACCTTGATATCATCCTGGGAAAAACCTAGCGGTTCCCCTGCGGCAATCCGAATCTGACATTTAACAAGATCGATTCCCGTAACCAGTTCCGTCACCGGGTGCTCCACCTGGATCCTCGTATTCATCTCCATGAAATAGAATTTTTTGTTCTTGTCCAACAGGAACTCAATCGTCCCGGCATTGGTGTAATTGACAACCTTGGCCGCCTTAACAGCTACATCCCCCATCTGCTTTCGCAGCTCGGGGCTCAAGGCCACGGATGGGGATTCCTCGATCAGCTTCTGGTTTCGGCGCTGAATTGAGCATTCCCTTTCGCCAAGGTAAACCACATTTCCATGTTCGTCAGCCAGAATTTGAATCTCAATATGCCTCGGTTCCTGCACATACTTTTCCAGGTAAACAGCCGAGTTTCCAAAAGCCTTTTCAGCTTCCACCCTGGCCATCTGCATGGCTGAAAACAGATCGGCCTTGCTGTGGGCCAACCTCATTCCCCGCCCTCCACCTCCGGCAGAGGCCTTGATCAGAATGGGATAGCCAATCTCTTCGGCCACCCGGGCTGCTTCTTCATCGCTGTTTATGATTCCCTGCGTTCCGGGGACAACAGGAACTCCGGCCTTAATCATCAAATCCCGGGCTACAGCCTTGGCCCCCATGGCCTCGATGGCCGCTGCCCTGGGGCCGATAAACCTGAAGCCGGAGGTCTCGCATATTTCCGCAAAATAGGGATTCTCGGCAAGGAAGCCATAACCCGGATGAATGGCGTCAACACCGGTAATAGAGGCGGCGCTGATGATATTTGGGATGTTCAGATAGCTGCGGTTTGACGCCGCGGCCCCAATGCATACAGCTTCATCAGCGATTCGGGTATGCAGTGAGTCACGGTCGGCTTCCGAATAAACCGCCACTGTCCTGATGCCCAGTTCCCGGCAAGCCCGGATAACCCGGACGGCAATTTCGCCCCGGTTGGCAATCAGTATTCGATCAAACATTATATCCTCCCAATTTTCCATACGTTATGCCGGGGCTCTATTCCTCCGCGATCAGAAACAGTTCCTGTCCGTATTCCAAAGGCTGGCCATTTTCCACCAAAATCTCGACAATCTTGCCGTCCACTTCGGCTTCAATTTCATTCATCAACTTCATGGCTTCAATAATGCAGACAACCTGCCCAGCCTTGACCCTGCTGCCGACTTCAACGAACGACGGGGCATCGGGAGCCGGAGCCCCATAAAAAGTCCCTACCATGGGAGCCACCACGGGAACCAGGCCAGCCGTGGATTTTCCTTCTTCCATGGCCGGGGGCGCAGTCTCTCTAGCAGCCGGAGAGGCCGGTGCCGCCTGAGGTAGAGTTTCACCGGAGGCATTCCCCTTTTTAATGCTGATCTTAAACCCTTCGCTTTCCAGATTCAGCTCTGTAATCTCCGTTTCATCCAGCATCTTGATTAATTCCCTGATTTCTTTTAGGTGCATTCTGCCTTCCTCCTTAGATACCGGGGCGCCCGGTGCCTTGACAGGCTGAGGTCCGTGTGATACCTTGGGGGCCGCTTCCTTCTTGGCCTCCGCTTCCACCGGCAGACCTTCATCGCGCACTTTTTTTCGCCACTCAAAGAATTTCCGGGCCACCGGGGGGAACAGGGCATAGGAAATGACATCTTCCTCGCTCTCGGCCATATCCTTGATTTCCTCAGACAGTTTCGGCCATCTGTTCTCTAAGATATCAGCCGGGCGGCAGTCAATTACCGGCTGGTCGCCGACAATCATTTTCCTGATCTCATCCGTGATAGGGGCCGGCGGCTTTCCGTAAAGACCCCGGACGTAATCCTTCACTTCTCTGGGAACCATTTTATATCTTTCCCCGCTGAGGACGTTTAATACTGCCTGATTTCCCACAATCTGGCTGGTAGGGGTAACTAGTGGCGGGTAGCCCAGATCTTCCCTCACCCGCTGAATCTCTTCCAGCGCCTCACCAATCCGGTGCAGTGCTTTCTGTTCTTCCAGCTGGCTGACAAAGTTGGAAATCATGCCCCCGGGAACCTGATGATCGAACACTTTCATGGCGGTAATCCGGGTGACGCCGCGCTCGAAACCTCTCTTCTTGCGCAGATCCTCGAAATAGTTGGCCACATCGAACAGTTTATGGATGTCCAAACCGGTGTCGTAAGGCGTACCCTGGAGGGCACGGACAATCGTTTCCACGGGGGGCTGAGACGAACCGAAGGCCAGGGGTCCGGTAGCCGTGTCAATAACGTCCACACCGGCTTCCGCGGCTTTCAGGCAGGCGCCGACAGCCATTCCTCCGATGTAGTGAGTATGCAGTTGGATGGGGACGGACAGTTTTTCTTTGAACAGGCTCACCAGTTCATAAGATACATAGGGAGCCAGCATGCCGGCCATATCCTTGATGCAGATGGAATCGGCCCCCATGTCTTCCAGCCGCAGAGCCGTTTCCAGGTAGTGCTGGGTGGTATGGACCGGACTCAGTGTATAAACAACAGCCGCCTGGGCGTGCGCACCCGTTGCCTTAACCGCCCGCATCGGTCTTTCGAAATTGCGGATATCGTTCAGGGCGTCAAAGATGCGGAAAATGTCAATCCCGTTTTCAGCGGCCTTGGGCACAAAGCGATCCACAACATCGTCAGAGTAATGGGAATAGCCCACCAGGGACTGTCCCCTGAGAAGCATCTGCAGCGGGGTCTTCCGGACATGCTTTTTGATAATCCGAATCCGTTCCCAGGGATCCTCATTCAAAAAGCGGATACATACGTCAAATGTGGCCCCACCCCACATCTCCAGCGAATGGTAGCCGATCTGATCAATATCTTCAAGAACGGGAACCATGTCCTCAGTTCGCATTCTGGTCGCCCAAAGGCTTTGATGGGCATCACGCAAGGTGGTATCGGTGATTTTTAGTTTATTCACCAGGTTTCCTCCCTCTTTCCCTGTCCCGAATATAAATGAAACTCAGGTTGGAGCAAAACGACCACCTGAGCAAAACCCTGCCGCCACAGACCCAAATTTACTTATGATATATTATAGTCGTGCCGGCACAGCTTTTCAATATCCATTAGACAAGTATACAGAATGCAATCAGAGAACACCCGCCCAAACTCTTTTTTATTGTTTGGGCACAATAACAATGTCCTCGGGCCTGACCTTCAAGGACCGCACAGCCAAGTCAGTGATTTTGGCAAGCTGTTCCTGGGCCAGGCTCCGTCCCTGGACGATGATCGTTACCGCGGACGGTTGAATGAAGATAATGGCGTCCTTGAACCCCTTGGCGATGATCAGGTTTTCCAGTTCCATTTCCTTCTCCAGATTTTGAGCGATAACGATCAGCTTCTGCTGCGCGTCTCGACGGGTCTCCGGGCCGGAGTTGGGGTTATTCACAATTTCTCGGAGAAGGTCAATCTGCTGACTGCGGATTCGGTCCCTCTGCAGCCGATACTCCGAATAGAACTCTGAACCGTTTTTCCCATTCTGGGCCAACAGTTCGGCCAAAGCGGAACCGCTGATCCCCAGGCCGGGGTTTTTGCTGCCTGTTGCTCCGGATACGGCTGCCTTATCGTGATCCCGGCTGCTGTTTGCCGTTTTCTCTGTCAACTCCTGCTTTTCTCCCTGTCGGGCCCGGGTTCGGCTGTCATAACTGGAATCTGATGTGCTGAACCAGATAAAAGCCGCGCACATCCCCAACAGCCCGATCGTGACCATGGTGCGCCTGCGGATAAACAGTGTCATCATTCCACTCCCTCCTTCGGTAGGACACTCACTTTATAGGCCGGTACATGGAGAACGGTTTCCACCGCCCGGGTTAGCTGTTCGCGAATGAGGGCGTTTCCCGCCCCTTCGGCCACCACCAACACCCCGTCCACCTCAGGCCTCAGCTCTCTCTCGATTACCGGCTGTTCCCCTCCATACTGGCTCAGGTGAACCAAGACCAACTGCCCGTCATCATTGACCTCCGTGGTCAACCTGGATCCCCCGACCCGGTCTTTTTCCTCCACGGTTTTCTTGGCCGTGCTGTGGTTCATGGTGTACTGGTAATCGGGGCCGGCGGCCAGCGTCACCCGCACGGTCACGCTGCCCACCCCGACAACCTGGTGCAGCACTTCCTCAAGCCGGGATTCGATCATCGTTTCCGTTTCCACAATGCTCGGGTAGGCCGAATTAGCTCCCTTTGCATCCACCTTGGGGGTTTCTTTCGGCACCGGCGGTTGAGAAACCCGCGATCCTGTAAAGAGGCTGCTGATGAGAAGCAGCGAAATGCCAATAACGGCCAGCCCACCCAGGGTTAGGATCAGACGGGTCTGGTTCTGGTTCAGGGATACATTCCGGTTTCGCGGCCATATGGCACTGAAACGCTCCCACAATGACACCGCTTTCACCTCCTATTTTTTTCGGTTGGGGTCAATATGCTGCCATTCCCGCTGACCACAACCTGGACCTTTTCCTCCGGGATCCCGTAAAAATTGGAGACCGTTTCCCGGACCTGCCTGATCATGGCTTCACTGCCCGAATCCCCAGCAACCGGCGCACCGGTATCTGGGGCCGGAGTCGACCCTTGGCCTACATTGATTGGCTCGATTTCCGGGATAATGCTTTCCCCCTCTCCGGCCGCCCCGGAGGACTGGCGGGGCTCCACCAGCAGCAGCACTCGCTCAATCCGGCCGGCAGCCAATTTATCCTTCCCTGAAACTTCAACTTTGGCTTTAACGGCACCCACCCCCGGGTTAAGTGCCACCAGAGCCTCAACCTGGGCTTCCAGGCGTTGACCGTACTCTTCCAGAGCCATTTTTTCGGATTCAAGGCTGATATTGCGGCCGTTTTCCATAATAGAGTTCAGTTCCCGGCTCTGATCGGGGAACTGCCAGGCACTCACTTCCACGGTCATGTTGCGATTAATCAGTGACATTACCGGGCCCAGGATGCACACAATCAGAAATAACCCCATCACCACCTTGACGTACTTCTGCATGCTGCTTGAGGGAAGGATCAGTTCCATAAACGCCGCCAGCAGGATCAAGGCGGTAACGTTGCGCACCATTTCCTGAACCGGTTCCAGCACGTGAACACACCTACCTCAACATAACGGTCAGATTTCCGGCACCGACGATGGCTGTTGTCATCAAAAACAGCATTACTCCGGCCGAGGCCACCGCGGCAAACACCAGGGTCAGGTAGCCGGCAATCGTCTGCAGGCTTTCCGCCAGTCCCGGATCCCCAATCGGCTGAATCAGGGCCGCCGCAATTCGGTAAATCAGCATCATGGCCACCAGTTTCAGCACCGGGAAAATGCAGATAACAAAGATGGCCAGGGCGCCCAGCATACCCAGGGTGTTTTTTAATAGAAGAGAACACCCGACAACCGCCTCCACCGCATCGGAGAGCATCCCTCCCACGACCGGCACGAACGCCCCGGTCATGAATTTGGCCGTGCGCAGGGCTACCCCGTCGGCCACCGAACCGGCAACACCCTGAATAGTGATGATTCCGATCATGACCGTCAGGGAAACCCCCAGAACTCCGACCCCGATATCCTTGAACAGGCTCGCCAGGCGGGTGACCTTGAACCGCTCGGAAACATGGCTGACAACTCCCAGGATGGCACCAAAAAAAATGAGGGGGAAAACAATATTCTTGATCACTGTCCCCATCACGCTTACGGCCACAACCAGGACGGGATGAAAAAGGGCGGCCGACGTGAACCCGCCCACGGCGGTCAACAGAGTTAGCAGCACAGGGAGCATAACCTGCATAAAGGTTACCATCCGGTCAATGGTCTCCCGCCCGATTCCGATGGCCGCAGTAAAGGAGGCAGCGGCAATGGTCAGCAGGACCAGGTAACACACTCCGTGAGCCAGCTGCCCGCTTCCCCCTTCCCCAAAACCTGTCTGCAGGTTCTGAAGGACGGCGCAGACCACCGCCAGAATCACAAGCTTCCCGAGAAGAGATGAGTTCTTCAGTACTTCATTAAAGAAAAACCGGGTAAGGCCGGCCAGGATATCTTTCAGGTTCAAGGGCAGCTTTCCCTGACGGATATTTTGCAGCAAGTTGGAAAAGCTGAGCGACGGCAAATACTCGCCGGTGTCATTGTCCAGCTGATCCAAAAACGAACGAACCTCTTTTAAGTCCAGTTTCTCCACCTGTCCGTTGATAATGTCTTCTGTCCGGACTTCGGCGTTTTCCGCTCCCGCGGGAACCGGTGCCAGCAGCAGCGTAATTAAGACCAGCATCCCTACCGCAACCAAACGTCTCATGGCATACCTCACGGCAATAACCGGATCACTGTTTCCAGGATAGCGACAATAATCGGAATGGCCAGGACCATGACCAGGATTTTGGCGGCAAACTCCACCTTGGCCGCCACTGCGGATTCCCCGGCATCGCGGCAGACCTGGGCGCCAAATTCGGCCACGTAGGCCACGCCGATGATCTTGAACAGTGTGGACAAATAGAACACGTTGACATTGGCCCGAGCCGCAAGATCGCGGAACAGGCTGACCACCGTCGCAATTTTCCCCAGCATGAACAGAAACACAATGACCCCGAAGGCAATGCTCAACTGCACCGCCAGTTCCGGCTTATTTTGCCGGATCAGCACCAGAAGCACGGCAGCCACCAGAGCCAGCCCAACGATTTGCATTATTTCCACAGCTCCACCTCCATTGCCCGGCCGTTGGGTACCGTCCTGGGAACGCCCTTGTCAGTAAAGCTGGAACACAGACCGCACCATGGTAAAAAGCTGACTGATCAACTGCACCACCATTATGAGCACGAGAACCACTCCGGCCAGGGTCAACATCTGTGCCTGTTCTTCTTTGCCGGCCTGTTTGAGGACGACGCTCAGCACCGATATCAGGATTCCGATCCCGGCTATTTTGAAAATTAGACTGACGTCCAACTGAAGCTCAACCCCTTCCTAGTAGTCTGCTGCAAAACATGTTTTAGGTATATGATTTCTATAATTTGACTCAAACAGAGACTAGTTGAAAAAGCTCCAAATGCTAGGCGCATCAAGCATTCGCGGCGATGGCGTACTAAACGTACGTCGAGCAAGAATGCGCAGATGGAACAACGCAGATGGACTTTTGCAACGGTCTCCTAGTAAATAACCAGAATTACGAACAGCCCCACCAGGAACCCCAGATACCGCCACATGCGTTCCTGCTTGCGCTCCCCTTCAGCCTTCTCTTCTTCGATTTTGAGCTGTTCCATGGTCAACCGGATATTCTTCTGCTGATCGGCCCGGTCGGACGATCCCAGGCCCCGGCCGAAAACCCTTAGAATGTCCATCTCGCCGGGTTTTAAAGCCGACTCCGCCGCCAGCACGCGCAGGCCGGCATCCCAGGCTTCGGAAGCAGTGCACCCGGTAGCCCGGGATAGGTTCCCCCGCACCGCCTGGCAGAAAACCGAAACCGGCGGGTCACAGGCGCGCCCGATCTTATCCAAAGCCTCCGGAAGCGGTGTTGCCCCATAGGCAATCTCAGTTTCCAGCATGCGCAGGGCCGATTGGATCAACCGCAGCTGGGACGGCCTGCGGGCAAAATTGGTGGCAACCGTCATTCCGATCAGCCCACAAGCCACGATGACCAAACTTGATGCCAGCAACCTGATCACTGGGTCCCCCTCCCCCGTCTGTCCACTTCCGTTTCCGTCCCACCGTCGATAATTGCTTCCACAGTACCCACACCCCGAGACCGCCCAAGGGTGATAAACCTCTCAAAAACCCGGAGCTGCAGAACTCGGCGCAGGGCGGGGCGCTGTTTGATCTCGTCCAGGGAGCTGCCATGGACGGTAGTAATCAAGGAAACTCCGGCCCTGAGAGCCTCTTCCAAAGCCCGGACGTCATCGGCATGGCCGATTTCGTCGGTCGCGATCACCCGGGGCGACATACCACGGATCAGCATGCCCATTCCTTCCACTTTCGGGCAAGCATCCAAAACGTCAGTACGGACACCAATGTCATTTTGGGGTACACCTGCTACACACCCTGCGATCTCCGACCGTTCGTCGACAACCCCCACGGCCACCCCCGCAAAATCGAGGTGGGGAACCCCATCGCTCACCTGCCTGACAATATCGCGCAGGAGTGTGGTCTTGCCGCAGCGCGGTGGGGATATGATCAGCGTATGGAGTACCCTATCCGGCGGCTTGACGATGAACGGCATAACCGGGTCAGCGGCACCGTGAATTTCCCGGGCCAACCGAAAGTTGATCCCGGCGATGTATTTGAGAGTCCGAACTCTGCCTTCGTCCAGCACAGCTTTCCCCACCAAACCAACCCTGTGCCCCCCCGGGACAGTGATGTAACCATGCCGCAGTTCCTCTTCCAGGGCATAGACCGAATACTGGCTCATCAGGTGGACAGTTTTCCAAACATCATCCTGGCTGGCGAGGTATCCGCATACCAGGCCGGGGTTAGCCTGCCCTTGCGGGGTGACGGCCAGATCAACATCCCCCGTCCGGATTAACAGCGGCTTTCCCACTCGAATCCGAAGTTCTTCCGCTGCGGCCAGCAACCGGGGATCCAACCGGGAAACCACCTGACGCAGGGCAGGAGCAAGGATGGGAAACACGTCCCGCTCGAAGTTAATCACCCCGAAGCACTCCCCGGCAATCTTCCTCCTGACGCTGCCTGGCCCGTATCCCCCTGGTTGCGGACCAACCAGGACTCTCCCAGCGGCGGGGTTAACCTTGTACAAGCTATTCACCTCTTGTGTTATAAATATTTGCAGCGCCGCCCAATTATGCCATCCTGGCACCAATTAAGAGACAAGCCTGGCGGCAATCCCTGCCGCCGCTGTACCCGCCTTACCCTGGTCCATTCTTTTAACCCCCATCGCCCGCCTGCCTATCCCCCGCGCCGGCCCGCACCAAAAAAAAGCCTTTCCCGGACAACTGTCCGGGAAAGGCTTTTTCGGCATGTGCTATTTGTACCGCCAGATGGGCGTTTTTTCCGCGGCCACTTGAGTCACCGGCAGGGCCCCTTACCGGGTCAGGCCAGGCTAAATATCGTCGTTGTCTTTTACTCCAGCAAGGTCAGCATCTATGCCTTTGGTCTCGATATCAAAAGATCCGTCATTGATAAAAACAACTTCGTTACAGTTTGGGCACGTTACTTCGATAGTATCATCGTCTTCCAGGATATCAGAATCAAACATGACTTCCTTATGGCATTTCGGGCACTCAACTTCGATAAAATCCTCATCCTCGAAGTCCAACTCGCTTTCCAGGTCGTTGAGGTCATCATCTATACTTTCCATATACTCTTCCAGTTCCTGCTGGGCAGCCCTCAGTTCTTCAATATGGCCGGCGACATCGTTTAACACCTGAATGACGCTGGCTATCACCTTCCCTTCCTTGTCAGTGTGGTCGATATCCAAACCCTCGGCCAGGCCCTGCAAGTAGGCAACTTTCTGTTTGAGTGAATCAACCATCGATAATCCCCCTTCAGCACAGTTCTATCTGTTAGTATGCCAATCACGGGGGAAATTAAACAAAAAACCCCCAAAATGGGGGCTGACATTTGCTGTTTACACTCTTTCGATATAATCCCCGGACCGGGTGTCAACCCGGACGATGTCGCCGATATTGATAAAGAAGGGAACCTGAACCATCGCGCCTGTCTCCAGCTTGGCCGGTTTCCCGCCGCCCGAAGCCGTATCGCCCTTGATGCCAGGTTCGGTTTCCACAACTTCCAATTCCACCGCGTGCGGCAGGTCGACGCCGATAATCTCTTCATGGTACATCATGACGCCCAAGGACATGTTCTCCTTCAAATACTTGGTGGCATCATTCAACTGTTCCTTGGACAATGAAATCTGGTCGTAACTCTCCGTATCCATGAAGATGAAGGCGCCTCCGTCGTTATAGAGGTACTGCATCTCCCTCCGCTCAAGCCTGGCGCGGGGTAGTTTCTCACCTGCCCGAAAAGTGCGTTCAATGACCGCACCGGTCTTGATGTTTTTCAACTTGGAACGGACGAAGGCTGATCCTTTCCCGGGCTTCACATGCTGGAACTCGACAACTGTGTAAATATCCCCCTCCACCTCGATCGTCAGACCTGTGCGAAAGTCGTTGGTTGAAATCATTTCCTCAATAACCCCCTACCCGCCTCATATGATTCACCGGACTCGACCGCAGACCATCAGTTCTTTCGGCGACCCGGTCAATACCCTGTGCCCTTCGTCCGTGACCACTACCACATCTTCGATACGAACTCCGCCCCACCCGGGTAGATATACCCCCGGTTCTATGGTGATCACCATCCCGGGTTCCAAAACCGCTTCGTTCCGGGAGGAAACTGACGGTTCCTCGTGGATGGCCAGGCCGACGCCATGGCCGGTGCTGTGGCCGAAATAATCCCCGAACCCGGCTTCGCGAATAACACCGCGACAGGCTTCGTCAACCTCGTTTGCCTTTTTTCCGGCCCGCACAGCCTCAATCCCCGCTAGTTGGGCCTTCAGTACCAGGTCGTATATTCCTTGCTGTCGGGAGTTCGGCTCACCCAACACAACCGTCCGAGTGATATCTGAGTTGTATCCGTTCAGGACACAGCCGAAATCCAAAGTCACCATATCGCCTGCTTCCAGCCGGCGGTCTGTGGCCACCCCATGAGGCAGGGAACCACGGGCACCCGAAGCCACGATAAACTCAAACGCCGCTTTTTCCGCCCCTTCCCGCCGCATAAAGAACTCCAGTTCCAGCGCCAGCGTCTTCTCCGTCGTCCCCGGTCGAATCAGATCGAAAACATGGGTGAATGCCCGGTCGGCAAGGGTCACAGCCTCTTCGATACGGGCAAGTTCCCCCTCGTCTTTGCATGCCCGCAGCCTTTCCACCATCCCACTGACGGGCACGAGTTCCACCCCGGATGCCTTCTGGTTCAGATCCTGGTACTCCTTAAAAGTCAGGTGACTGGCCTCAAACCCCACCCGACTGAGCCCGATCTCGCCAAGGAGTTCGACCACAGCATCAATCGGACCGGCTTCATGCCGGGTTATCTGAAAACCGGGAGCCTGACTGGCCGCCTGTTCCATATAGCGAAAATCAGTTACCAGAATGGCCCTGTCCATGGTTACCACCAACAGCCCACTCGTCCCGGTGAAGCCGCTGAGATAAATCCGGTTCTCGGGCTGCCAGACCAATAAGCAATCAATGTTTTTTCCGGCAAACTGCTGCCGCAGCCGGTTAATACGTTCGTTAACGGCTTATCATCTCCTTGGCCCGCCTTCCGGGGCAGCCTTGATGATCTCGACCGCTGCTTCCAGGGCCAGAAAGTAGCTCAACGGTCCGAACCCGGAAATCTGACCAACAGCCACAGGAGCGATCACGGAGTTCTGCCTGAACTCTTCCCGGGCATGGATATTGGACAAATGCACCTCAATCGTGGGTACACCAATGGCCGCAACGGCGTCCCGGAGAGCGAAGCTGTAATGGGTCAGGGCACCCGGGTTGATAATGACCACGTCAACCGCCGCCCGTTCCCGGTGCAAAAGGTCGATAATTTCTCCTTCATGGTTGGACTGATAACACACCAGTTCCACGCCCTGCTCTCCGGCCTTTTCCTCCAGCCGGCGGCAAATTTCGCCCAGGGTGGTTTTCCCGTAGACACCGGGTTCACGTTCACCAAGAAGGTTTAAATTCGGCCCATTAATCGCCAAAATCCTGGGCACACCCAATCACCCCCAGGCTGGAATTCCCGCTTTATTTTACCATATCCCCAAAGTCGGGGACAAGCCCAGAAAGCATTTACCTCGCCTGCGGCGGGGCAACGGGTTGCTCCGCTCGCAGGACAGGCTCAGCTGCCGCTGACGGTCATACGGGCAATGCGCACCGTCGGCGCCCCTTTGCCCACAAAAAATGTCAGATCATCCGCCACCTCATCAATTGACTCCAGCAGGTCGATGATGTTCCCGGCGATGGCCACCCCTCTGACGGGAACCGTCAATTTTCCATTTTCGATGCGCAGGCCGGCCGCCCCCAGAGAAAAGTCGCCCGAGATGGGGTTCGCTGTATGCATCCCCATGACCTCGGTGACATATAACCCATCCTTGATTCCCCCCAGAAGTTGGTCACGGGAGACCGTCCCCGGTTTCAGGTAGAAGTTTGTGGTACCGACATCCGGGGTGCTTTTGAAAGACCCCCTGGAGCCGTTACCGGTGGAAGCCACATTATCCTTGGCAGCCGTATAGGTATTGTAAAGAAAGCCGAGAAGCCGGCCATCTTGAATCAGCACGGTTTTGCCAGTGGGGACTCCTTCACCATCGAATGGGCTTGACATGAGTCCCCCCGGCATGACGCCGTCGTCAATCACCGTCACCTTGTCGGAAGCGACTTTCTGGCCCGCTTTGTCCGCAAACAGGGAGCGCCCTTTCTGCTTGGCTTCCGCTGTCAGAGCCGGTGCAATCACACCCAGAAAGTTGGTAGCGATGTAAGGGTCAAGAACTACCGGCATCTTCCTGGTGTTAATTTTCTTGGCCCCAAGCATGCGGACCGCCTTCTCGGCGGCTTCTCTGCCCACCTTTTCCGGGGACAGATCCCGATACTTGAGGGAATACTGGACCGAAAAGCCGGTCTGGTTGTCGTCACCATCCTGGGCTACGAGGTCAAGGTAAATTCCGCAGTACGCCCCTTGGTATGATGCCTCGATCCCCTCGGAGTTGGCGACTACCACCCGATAATCCGAATCCTGGTAGGCGGCTCTTTCCGTGATTTTCACCCGCGAATCAGCTCCCCGGCCCGCCTTTTCCATTTTTTTGGCCAGAGCGATTTTTTCTTCCACGTTGGCCTCTTCAATCTGAGGGTCGAAGATATCCATCTTGGCATAGGACCCAAAGGGCCGAGGCAGGCTGTTAAATTCATCCTGAGCCGTCTGGCGGGAGATGGCCAAGGCCTGTTCCACCACCCTGTCCAGGGCCGGGGGTTCCAGGTCCGAGGAAAAGGCGAAACCGAGGCGGCCCGCCCGGATCACCCGAACGCCAAGGCCTCTGTCCTCGGCCATCTTCATTGTCTCTACTTCCTGGTTTACTACTTCGATGGACAGTTCCCGGCCGTAACTGAAAAAGGCCTCCACCTGCTCGGCCCCCATTTTCCGTGCCTGCTCTACCACTCGCCGGGCTGTATCCAGATAACTGCTACCGCCCATGTCCGTCACCCTCCTCGTCTTCCAGGATGCCGCCGACGACAAGTTCCGGAATTCGGATCGTGGGCTGCGCGTCGGAAACCGCCACACCCTGACCATCTTTGCCGCAGGTGCCGATGGCACAGCCGCTGTCGCTGCCGACCATATCGACAATGCGCAGAGCGTCCGGCCCGTTTCCTGTCAGTGTGGCTCCCCTGACTGCCGATTTAACCTCGCCGTCCTCGATCAGGTACCCTTCGGCAACTTCAAATACAAAATCACCATTGGTTGTGTTCACCTGGCCGCCTCCCATTTTATTTACCAGGAGCCCGTGCTTGGTGTTCCGGATCACCTGATCAGGATCAGTCTTGCCAGCCGCCAGATAGGTGTTGCTCATGCGGGGAATCGGTTTGTGCTGGTAGGATTCCCGGCGCCCGTTGCCGGTGGAAGGCCGCTGGTCCTTGAAAGAGGTTAACCTGTCATACATATATCCCTTGAGAACCCCATTTTCAATCAAAACGGTTTTCTGTCCGGGGACTCCCTCGTCGTCAAAGCGGTAGGAACCATACTGATTCGGGACAGTGGCATCATCGATCACATTGACCAGCTCCGACGCCACCTTGTCTCCCATTTTCCCGGAATAAACGGACAGCTGTTTTTGAATCAGATCCGCCTCCAGCCCGTGCCCGCACGCCTCATGAATCATGGTTCCGCCGGCTTCCCCCGCCATCACCACGGTCATTTTACCGGCCGGTGCCGGTCGGGCCGTCAACATCAGGATTGCCCTGTTGGCCGCAGCCCGGGCAATGAACTCGGGTGTTGTTTTCTGGAAAATCTCCAGGCCGGAAAAACCGCCGGCAGCCTCGTACCCCGTCTGAATGGTCTTGCCGTCACCGGCAACCGCGTGCACCATCATCCGGGTCCGGATCCGCCTGTCCTCAACATAGTCCCCTTCACTGTTGGCGATGGTCACTTCCTGAATCATGTCCCCGTAACCGACCATCACCTGTTTGATCTGGTCATTCATCTCCCGGGCAGTTCGATTGGCCCTTTCCACCAGATCAACCTTATCTTCGATCTTGACTTCATTAGGGAGGTTTTTAATATCAAAATCCACCACCGGTTTGAGAGCGGTCAGATTGATATTCTGCTCCTTCTGCCCGCCCCTGGCTGCCCGGGCAGCCGTCTGCGCGGCGTTCAACAGCCCTTTTTTACTGGTATCGTTTGTGTAGGCGTAAGCTGTATTCTCTCCGAAAATCACCCGGACACCAGCGCCGGCGTCAAGACCGGAAACAACTCGCTCGACCTTATCGGCCTCCAAGCCCACCGCATTCGTTTCCTTTCGCTCCAGAAAAATGTCTGCGAAATCGCCCCCCTGGGACAGCGCAGCAGCCAGGATTTCGCCCAGTTCCTGTTTGCTCAACACTAGACCGTCACCTCTATTGGCATAATTTACATACCATATATGATACCCCAATCACCACTTATTGTCTACGATTCCCAGCCCGGATATGCGGCCCGGCCAAATTAGAACCGGCTTTAGCCGTGCCAGGGCCGCCGCCGAAAGGCCGGTGACCAGCTTCCGAAACCGGGCGCGACTTTGGTCCGGGGACGGCGCGCGAGGCAGCGGCGAAAAAAAGGCAGCCCCGGCCCTTGCCTGCTGGCTGCCTTATCCGTTATTCGGTGTTTGGGGTGCCGGTCACGGCGCTTAAATCCACAACCGGAAGAAACGGGTCATCCCGGCCAGTGGGAACATCCGGCGGCGGTATTGACTCTCCGGGCTGAAGCGGCGAATTGGTACTCAGGAACGAGACAGAAAAAGTGGCAACCAGCAGCCGTTTTTCGGCCGCAGCTTTGGCTGCCGCCACCGTACCCTCACCCGTACTCATTTCGGAGGAGCCGCCGGAGCCGTTGGCCCCGCCGCTTTGGTCACCGGTGCTGCTCGTGGGCATCTGCGTTTCGCTGTAAGGGAGAACACTAAAAGACCTAATCAGGGTAAGGTTCGGGAGATTTTCCAGGGCGTTTATGAATCCCAGGATATGCCTGTAATCCCCGGAAACGGTCAGATCGGCCGGCAGTTCTGCATAGGTGCCGTGGTCAATAATGGGCTTGGGCAGGCAGGCCTGGAGCGCCACTCCGCTTTCTTTGGCCCGGAACTCAATTTGAATCAAGACATTCCCGGCGTGAATTTTGGTAGCCAGGAGTGCATTCAAGCTTGCCAGTTCAGTCTCGGCCTGTTCGGTTTCCCGCTGCACCCGGTCCAGCTGTTTGGCTGTCCTTAACAGATGCATCTGCTTTACCGTTGCCGACTGAAGTCGGCCCTGAAGTTCCATATAGCGCACCATCTGGCCGGCGAGCACATACCGGTAAAATAATGAGACCAGCCCGAGGGTAAGGGCAGCCCAGATCAGGACCTTCTCACGACGGGAGAGTCTGGAGAACATTATTTCCCCCCTCCCCCGGCCAACCGGCAGATAATCTCGAACCTGACTACTTTAGTCGTATTCAACTCTTTTTCCACAACGTTCTTCAAATCAACTTCGCTGAAATAACTCAGGTTTTTGAGGTGCAGAATGAACACACCCACCGACGAAAAGGACGTGCCCCAGCCTTTAATTACAAGACCCTCCTGAGTCACGGACAGTTCCGTCAACCACATGTCCTTGGGAAGCTTGGCGTTGGTTTCCAGGAGGTTTTTGGACCAGAGCAGGCGTCCATGGACAAGTTTGTTCAGCAGGGCGCTCTTGGTATCCGCTTCCTGCTTGATCTTCTGCAGATTTTCAATCCGCTTCAGAATCGGATTGAGTTTTTTGACTTGGGCTTCCGTCTCGGCAAGCTGCTGCCTAGTTGATTCCATATGATACAGAAACCCGGCATAGGAAACAACGAGAGCCAAAACCACGGCCAGCACCAGGCCGACCTTCAGGCCCCGGACCACAGCTCCGGAATAATTCGACTGGTATTCAGGTGGCAGAAGGTTGATTTTCTGCATCAATCCACCACCTCACGTAAAGCCAAACCAACAACAACCCCCAGGGAAGGGGCCATATCCTTCCATCCCTGCGCCAAAGCCAGGCGTTTCGTGTTTAGGTTTTTCAATGGGTTGCCAAGTTCCACCGGTACTCCCAGTTCTTCCGCCATTAAGACGCTGAGCCCCTTCAAACGCGCGCCTCCGCCGCTGAGCACGATCTTCGCGATCCCCTCCCGAGACTGCACCCGGAAAAACTCCAGCGACCGCCGCACCTCATGAACGAGTTCGCCCAATCCTTCCCTCAGGGTCGTGTCCAATCTGGCCGCTTTTTCGGAAACCCCTTCCGGGGCCGACAGGATTTCCCCCTCATGCTCCTTTAATTTCTGGGCACCGGCAAAATCCAGGTCAAATTCCTGCTTCAAACTCTCGGTAAGGTTGTTGCCGCCAAAAGTGATGGTCCGGGAAAACTGGAGCGAATTCCTCTTAAAAATGCTGACACTGGAAGCGCCGGCACCGATATCAACACAGGCGAGTCCGGAAGAACCTTCGGCCATCCAATCGTATGAACGTAACAAAGCCAGCGGTTCAATTTCCACAGCCACCGGTTTGAGGCCCGCCTGCAGGATAACCTCGCAGAACTGATAGACAACCTGCTTCGGAACGGCAATTAGCAGATACTGAGTCTGTTTGGTTCCGTCCCCCTCCGTCTCTCCCACCGGCAAATAGTCAAGCATCAGTTCGGGAATAGGCAGCGGGATATATTTCTCCGCCTCGTATTTGATGGCGGTTTCTACCTCTTTGGCAGGCATCGCGGGCATTTTGATGTACCTGGTGATCACATTCTTGCCCGGGACCGCGGTAACAACCCGCCGGGTCCGGAATCTGTGTTGGTGGACGGATTTCCGGATCAGGGATGCCACTTCCTCAACCCTGATCACGTTTCCGCCACTGACAGCCCCTGCCGGGGTGGGAATGAGGTCAAGGCGGGTAATCTTTAGCTCTTTTCCGGTTCGGCGGGCTTCGGCCAGTTTGATGAAACTGGTGCCGATATCAAGGCCGAGAAAGGTTTGTTTCGCCCCAAAGACCACTCGCCCTCACCTCTTCTCCTGCGAAAATCATGTTCCCCAAGGCTTTCTCCGGTACCCTCGATAGGATTCGACAGCTATCGGCCCCTTTCCTGCCAATTGCCACCGAGGCCGGGGGAAAAAGGGAAATCCGGGAAACAAGTGATGCTTCAAAACACCGGATCCTGTTCTTCCCAGGACAGGTATTCCAGCTGCGCTTCCGGCAGTCCTTGCGGGATCTGAACCACCAGCGACGGATCATAGACAAAGGTGTTGTTTGTTCCCAGGGCGTAATTTTGGGAAACCACGACCCCGGTCATGTGCACATCGTTACCGGTGATGAAAGTACCTTCCGGGCAAAAGATGTAACCTGTAAACTCGACATTGTTTTGCGTCGTAACGTCTCCTACGGACACGATCGTGCCTGAGGCAACCAGGTTATTGGCCAGGGTAACGTTCCCTTTGACATAACTGTAGGGATCAGGCGGTGAACTGGAGCTGAAGGTTTTGTTGCCCGGGTAAATCGTGTAACCATGGCCCTGGTACCACTCTTCCGGCTTGAGGGCTGGCAGTTGGGGGGGCTCTACGACGACTCCTCCGTGGGTGACAATCCCGTCAATCAGAGAACCCTGGCCCCGAATCAGATTGCCGTTATAGGAGACATCCCCGTGGATAACGGCATTGTTGTCCAGTGTCACATTCCCCGTCACGAAAACTTTAACCGGACTGGAAACCGAGCCCACGGTGACGTTCTGGGCAATCCGGAAATCCCCGTTCACCTGAATCTTTCCCGCTGTCTCCAGGTTGTTCTTGAGTGTGATCTCCTGGTTAAAGAAAATATCCCCGTTAAGCACCGAATTGTTGGCGATAGTACTCACCTGCAAACCGTAGGATCCCAGCAGGTCATAAAAAACCGAATGTACCTTGATCCTGGCCTTGACCGTTTTTTTAATCCGGTCACCGACTTGCCCCACTGACTTGACGTCGTATATGGTAGGCTCCGGCTGGGTGACGGTCACGCTCGCTATTTTCCCCGGGCCAAGGGCCATGGGCGTAAAACTGCTGTTCCACTCCGCCGGATCCAAAAGGGGCGAGATCTGCAGCTTGGCCTGCAGCTTCTGAATCCCGGCTTCGGCCAGGTACAACGCCTGCAGGTCGCGGCGGTGAGTGACAGATATCTTCTTCTCCGTGCCGGCAAGGGTTAACAGGGCCGAGCCCACCAGCATCACCACCACGATCACCAGGAGCACGACCACCAGGGCCGCCCCCCGTTGATCCCGCCAGAACCTGTTCACTGCGCCACCCCCTTGATCGGTGTTGTGCCCCGGTTCACAACGCCCCGGGTCAGTACACCGTTTTCATCCGGATCTGCACTTCGGACTGCTGCACCACAGTCTTGTTTTTGGCTTTGCCCACCAGCTTGATCGTCACAATGGAGGCGTCCGCCGGGAGAACTGCCCCCGGGTCGTTATACCAGAAACTGATGCTGTCAATGTAATTGGCCACCGGGTCGGCGGGATCAAACATGGAATTGCCAGACTTTTTCACGGCCCGCTGCAGCTGCATCCCCTCGATGTCAACCCCGGAAGCAGCCAGATAATAGTGAACCGTATTTCCGCTCTGGTCGATTAAATAGAGTTCGGTCTCCGTGCTTTGATTCGTCAACTGGAGAGCCGTCCGGATCTCCCGGGTGAGCCGGTCCATGCCGATGCGCAGGTGCTGCTGCAAATCTATCTGGCTGTCCCCGGCCCGAAACGACCAAACCCCCCGATCAAAAAGGGAAAAAGCGGCTGCAAATACAACCGCAACCAGAACCGTCGTAATCATGACTTCGATCAGACTCAGCCCGCGCTGGTCGCGGAGCAGCGATGGTTTCACCTTTGTTCCTCCCCTCTTCGATCTGTACGGCAATACACAACCACCAGGCAATCATCCCGGGATATGCCGTGATGGCTGCCATCGGTTTAGGTGCCCGGGATCGCTTCCAGGGTAACCAGGGAGACCTCCTTCCGCTCCCCGTGGTCGGTAAAGCCAACCACAACCTCTATTTGTACCAGCCGCTCCAACTGGTCAATAGGCGACAGCGTGACGGTATAATCGTATCCTTCGAAATCACCGGTAAAATTATCGTTTTCCCCCCAGCCAGCTGCCGGTAGGGGGTCTTTGTTTTTCTGTTCCTCCATCTTTTCCTGAGCCAGATTGAGGGCCACGCTTTCCCGGCCGGCCCAGTTATAAATGTTGATTCCGGTGGTGAACATCCCCATCATCGGCACCAGGGCGAAACCAATAATGAGGATGGTCACGACCACCTCGACCAGAGTCAACCCCCTGTCATCCATTAACCGCATATTCATGGCATCAACCCCTGTTTAGCCAGCTTTGCCAAACGCGAAGAAACTTTCAGGGGAGAGTGGGAGTCACCCTCACCCGCCCCGTGTTCAAGGCCACATCCACATAATACCGCTGGCCCACCCTGTTCTGCAGGGTTACTGTTCCATTCCCGCTGGGCAGGACAGGCGTTCCGTTTCGCGAGAAAAAGAGCTTCCGGTTCTTGGGGAAACCATCCGCCTCGACTGCGTCATCGCTGCCGAACACGGCACTGACGATATCCACATTGGGATCAACCCGGCCGGTTTTGGTTTTCTCGGTTCCCAGGCGGATGTAATAGACATCGTTATCGGTGTCAAACAGCAGGTTATACCCGTTGTCCTCCTCACTGATCGCCTTCTGCTGAACCAGCCTGATATCGCTGGCAACCGTCCGGGCCGAGGTGTAAAGCCTGTACTTGTTGATGGCCACAACGAGGTTGGGCCAGGCCAGAGCCACCAGGATACCCAGGATAGCGATAACTACAACCATTTCTACGAGCGTGATGCCCCGTTCATCCTTACCCAGCCGCACGCAATTCACCCGCCTGAATTAATGGAACCGCCACTGAAGGGGCCCCGTCACATTCCAAACAGCCCCAGGTACCACCCTATCAGGGGCCCACCCCACAGAAAAATGATGATCGCCCCCAATACCAGAAAAGGGCCGAAAGGAATGGCGTCCTTCCCAGACTTCTTTTTCAACAGAATCAGGAAAATTCCTACTACCCCGGCCAAAATGCTGCCCACAAACAGGGCGGAAACAGCCAGAGGCCAACCGGTAGCGAACCCGATAAAGGCCGCCAGTTTGACGTCCCCTCCGCCCATGCCTCCCCGGCTGACCAGCGAGATGGCCAGGAACGCCGCCCCTCCGGCGGCAAAACCGAGGAGAGCCGGAACCCAGGGGACGCTGCCGGTAAGCAGATTAGCCGACGCCGTAAGGGCGAAACCCCAGATGATCAGTTTGTTCGGAATCAAGTAGTGCGCCAGATCGATAAAGGCGATCACGACCAGGACCCCGGCCACCACCATGGCATAGGCCAGCTGGGGTGTCGGGCCGTAAGCCCGGAGCAGCAGCACCCAGAGGATTCCGGTCACAATCTCCACCACCGGGTATGTCCGGGAGATGCGGCACCCACAGTACCGGCACCTTCCCCTCAAAAACAGATAACTAAGGACCGGCACCAGGTCCGCGGGACGGAGCCTGGACTGGCAGGCCGGGCAGTGGGAGGGTGGGTAGACAACCGATTCCCCTCTCGGAATCCGGTGTATGCAGACATTGAGAAACGAACCGGTAATCAGGCCGAATAAAAACAGCACCACCGGCAGCAGTACAGCTGTTGATGACGTTGATACTGCAGTCAGCGCCATCCCCCCTCTCCGAATTCCTTAAATGCACAGACGGGCCTCATTTTGGGGAGCCCCTGAGCCCCTTCAGGCAGACAGGGCCGCTGTTATCGGCCCTGTCTGGGATTTGATTTATTCAGGAATCTTAATGTCGTCAGTAGACGAACCAGTGTCCGAACCTTGCGAATAGAGATCGTATGTGGCACTAGCTCCGGTGCCATTTTTCACGAAAACGTAATCGTGGCCCCATGGGTCATCAGGTATTGTCTTCATGTATGTCGGCTTGAGGTTAGCAAGTGATCCGGTTTCTGGGTAGGTGTCATTGTCCGTGTAGTATAGTTCCAGGGCCGTTCCGTACGTTCTAAGATCAGCCTTGGCCTTGCCCTGCTTGCTCTTAGTGGTAGCGTTTACAAAACTGGGGATGGCCAGGGCAGCCAGAATACCAATGATCATCACCACAACCATCAGTTCGATCAATGTAAAACCTTTCTCATCCTTACCCTTTCTCTGCAACATCCTTGCGAATTTCATAATCATTTCTTTTCACCTCCTCCCGCAAACAACTGAGAAAACCCCTCTTTGTTCTTTATTGAATTGCCCCTAGAATGGAAAACATGGGGAGCAAAATGGAAATTATTATTATCCCGACGATCAAACCGACCCCCACCACCAGCATCGGTTCGAGGATGGTTGACAGCCGTTCCACCATGGTGTCGACCTCCCGGTCGTAGAACCCACTGATCCGCTCCAGTAATGAATCCAGCGCCCCGGTCTCCTCCCCGACCCTGATCATCTGAATGACCATGGGAGGAAACACCCGGCAGGATTCCAGCGGTCCCGCAATGCCGCGGCCGTCCCTGATGCTCTCCTGGGCGCCAACCACGGCCGCAGTGACCACGGAGTTGGCGGCGGTCTTCTTGACCACTTCCAGCGCCTGCAGAATCGGCACCCCGGTGCGGAGCAGAGTCCCGAGGGTCCGCGTAAACCGGGAGACGATCATTTTCCGGATCAGTTTGCCGAAGATGGGAAGCCTGAGGGAGATATGGTCCAGCAGAGTTCGCCCCCGCTCCGTGGCCGCAAACCTCTGAATCAGGAAAGCCAGCCCGGCGCAGACACCGAGAACTGCCCACCAATAACGGCGCAACCCTCCGCTGACGGCCATAATCAAACGGGTCAACAGCGGCATCGGCGCATTCATGTCCCTGAGCAGGCCGGCGAAAGTCGGCAGGACAAACGCCAGCAGAAACCCCACGGCCAGAATGGCAATAACCAGGACCACGGCCGGGTAAGTCAAGGCCGATTTGACCTTTTCCTGGATTTCGTGATCTTTCTCGTAGTGGGCCGCCAGCCTCTCCAGAACTTCGTCCAGAACCCCGGCCACTTCTCCAGCTTCAATCATATTCGTAAACAAAGGCGGGAACACCCGAGGGAACCTGGCCAGTGATTCGGTGAGGGTCTTGCCGCCCTCCAGCTCTTTGATCACCTCGGCCACGGTATCCTTCAACTTACCCCTGTCAGTCTGCTGCTGCAGAATCTGCAAACAGGGCAGCAGGGGAATACCGGCGTTGATCATGGTGGCAAACTGTCGGCAAAAAACCGCCAATTCACGGGTGTGTACCCTTTTCCAGTTGGCCCAGTCAATCTGGCGAACATCCTTTTGCCAGATGCTCCCGCGCTCGGCCTCAATGTTGACGATGAAGTAGCCCCGTTCCCGTAAGGAAACCACTACTGATTGGGGCGACTCAGCCTCCAACACCCCGGTGATTAACAACCCGGACTGATCTCTGACCTGATAGGCAAAACTTTCCATGTCTGTGTAGCCGGCCTCCCTGCTAGGGCTTAGGTCCTGGGACCGCGACCCTGAAAAACAAACAGGCAAATCCCGGGCGCCAAAGGCCCTCCCCGGTTCCGGCCGAAGCCATCGGGCAACAAGGCCGATCCAATTAGGTCCCCCGTGCTACGGTGTGCCTGTCCTTAAAAGCCTCCCAGCAGCCTGTGGAAACTGTCCTGATCAACAACCCTGGACTCCGCTTCCTCCATGGTGACCACGCGGGATTGCACCAGCTGCCTCAAGGCAGTTTCCATCGTCTGCATGCCGAACTTGCCCCCGGTTTGGATGGAATTTAATATCTGGTGGGTCTTCCCTTCCCGGATCAGGTTCCGGATTGCCGGGGTGACCACCATTATTTCCAGAGCCGCCACTCGCCCCCGCCCATCCGCCCGAGGCAGGAGCTGCTGCGCCAATACCCCCTGCAGTGTGGCCGCCAGCTGCACCCTGATCTGCTGCTGCTGGTTCGGGGGAAATACGTCTATAATCCGGTCCACGGTTTGAGCGGCGTCCGTGGTGTGCAGGGTGGCAAAAACAAGGTGCCCCGTTTCCGCTGCGGTGATCGCTATGGAGATGGTATCCAGATCCCGCATCTCGCCAACAAGGATCACGTCGGGATCCTCACGCATGGCCGCCCGCAGGGCATTGGCGAACGAAGCGGTGTCCTGTCCGACCTCTCTCTGGTTGATGACGCTGGTCTTATGCTGGTGCAGGTATTCAATCGGGTCTTCTATGGTGATGATATGGGAGCGGCGCTCCGAGTTAATCAGGTCAATCATGGCCGCCAGAGTCGTCGATTTCCCGCTGCCGGTGGGCCCAGTAACCAACACAAGCCCCTTGGGCCGGAGGGCCAGATTTTTGACCACATCAGGCAGGCCTAAATCAGTGATTGACGGTACCCGGGACAACACCACCCTGATGGCCATGCCGATAGAATTCCGCTGGTGAAACACATTGACGCGAAAGCGCCCGCTGCCGGCGATCGAGTAAGACAAGTCAATCTCCCCGGCCGACTCCAGCCTCTCCCATTGCTCCGGGGTCAGAATCTGCCTGGCCAAGGATTCCGTGTCGGCGGGGGTCAGTGCCTCCCCATCAATGGCGGACAGTTCCCCGTTAATGCGCAGTACCGGGGGTGAACTGACCGTCAAATGCAGATCAGACGCTTTTCTGGCTACCGCCAGGATCATCAGATCCCGAACATCCAACCCGACCACCTCTAGTTCTCATCGACATTGGCGACCCGCATTACTTCCTGAATGGTCGTCAGTCCGCTCAGGGCCTTTTGGATGCCATCCTCGCGCAGGGTAACCATGCCTTCCCGTACAGCCACGTGTCTGAGCGCCTCGGAAGGCTCCTTAGCTAAAATCAATTCTCTTTGGGCGTGGCTCAGAACCATGAATTCCTGAATTGCCGCCCGGCCGCGATAACCGGTGTTGTTGCACTGCCCGCACCCCCTGCCGCGGTAGAGAGCAACCGGCTCCGCCTCCGCCACCCCCAGAAATAGTCTTTCCGGAGTGCCTTCAGGGAGCGGGTACTGTTCCCGGCAGTTGGGGCAAATCAGCCGCACCAGCCGCTGGGCCACAATGCAGATTACCGATGAAGCCACCAGAAACGGCTCAATGCCCATGTCAATCAGGCGGGTGACCGCACCCGCCGCATCGTTCGTGTGCAGAGTGGTGAGAACAAGGTGCCCGGTTGTTGCCGCCCGGACAGCGATATCGGCTGTCTCACCGTCCCGGATTTCCCCAACCATTATGGTATCCGGGTCCTGGCGCAGAATTGACCTCAGCCCTGAAGCAAAAGTCAGTCCGGCCTTAGGATTGACCTGAATCTGGTTGACCCCGGCCAGGACATATTCCACCGGGTCTTCCACAGTAATAATGTTTTTTTCCTGGTTGTTCAACTCGTTCAGGACCGCATACAGGGTGGTTGTTTTTCCACTTCCGGTCGGGCCTGTAATCAGAATCATTCCATAAGCCTGCCGGATTGCGGATTGAAACCTCTTGAGGACCTGGGGCTGAAACCCGAGTTGATCAAGCCTGATCAAGAGATTTGTCTTATCCAGAATCCGGATGGCGATTTTTTCGCCAAAAATGGTGGGAATCGAGGACACCCGGAGGTCTACGCTGCGCTTCTCGGATGTAATCTGGATCCGGCCATCCTGCGGCACTCGCTTTTCGGCGATGTCCATTTTGGCCATAATTTTAATCCGGGAGCACAGGGATGCATGACTTGTCTTGGGCAGGTTCATCACATCCCGAAGCAGGCCGTCCTGCCGGTAACGCACGCGGACTCTTTCCTCGTGTGGTTCAATATGAATGTCACTCACCCGGTCCTTGATGGCCTGCTGGATGATGGCGTTAACCGCCCTGACCACCGGGGCCTCATCCGAACCGGGTTCCACATGATCTAAGTTGAATGTTTCGGTCCAAGCTAAAGCAGCCGGGTTTTCCAGTTCTTTAAAAGCAGCAGTCCCCATAGACTCGTGACCGAAAAACCGGCGGGTGGCGGCGTCGATCTCCCTCTCGGTCACGATCACCGGTTCAATCTCCAGCCCGCTGATAATCTTGGCGTCTTCGATGGCCACCAGGTTAAGAGGATCAACCATACCAACGGTAAGCTTGTTCCCCTTCCTGGCGATCGGCAGGATTTTGTGCCTCCGGATCAGCGGTTCGGGAAGGATTTTTACCGTGTCCGCGTCAAGGTTCTGTTTGTAAAGGGAGACCTGGGGTATCCCCAGTTGGAATTCGAGGACCTCAATAATTGTCTGTTCGCTAACAAACCCGAGATTGACAAGAACCTTCCCCAACCGCTCCCCTGTCTGCTTCTGCACCTTGAGGGCTTCCTGGAGCTGTTCGTCGGAGATCATTCCCGTGTCCCGGAGCATTTCACCGAGCAGCCTTTTTTTGGTTTGCATCATTGCCCCCCGCTTCTGTTCTCCAGTAATTCGAGAAAAAACAAGAAAGTCCTGCTAAAATTACTAGCAGGAACATATTTTGCCATATCATCAAAGGCTGGCCCAGATTAGCAGATTGTGGCCGCCGCCCCAAGGATTTCCGCCTCGGAGACGTCATCAACCAAGCGAACCCGCCCAATCACTTCCGGCAGCACCAGCTTCAGCTTACCCGCCTCAGCTTTCTTGTCATATTGGACCGTTTCCAGGATCCGGGTGGGGGACAGCCCCGTGGCGCCGATGGGAAGGCCGGCACCCTGGATAATTTTCACCAGCCGGTCACGGTCTGGTTCAGGCATCATGCCCCGGCTGACGGCCAGATTGGCGGCGGCGACCATGCCAATGGCCACGGCTTCACCGTGCCGGTAACGCTCATAATTGGTCAGGGTCTCCACCGCGTGCCCGAGGGTATGACCGAAGTTGAGGATGGCCCTCAGCCCCTGTTCGCGTTCATCCTGCCCCACGACCTGACTTTTGGCCATGCAGGACCGTTCAACCGCCTGAATACTGACGCCGGGATCCAGGGCCAGTACCCGGCTCAGGTTTTGCTCCAGGAAGGCAAAAAACTCCGCCTCCCAGATCACCCCGTATTTAATCACCTCAGCTGCCCCTGACCGCAGTTCCCTCACCGGCAGGGTTTTCAAGGTGCCAATATCGGCAACTACCACCAGGGGTTGGTAAAAAGACCCAATCAGGTTTTTCCCCCGATCGTGGTTGACCCCGACCTTACCCCCAACGCTGCTGTCGACCTGGGCCAAAAGGGTCGTGGGAAGCTGGATCAATGGGATGCCCCGCAAAAACGTGGCTGCCAGGAATCCGGCTGTATCCCCTATGACACCCCCACCAAGAGCCACAATAGCGCTGCGGCGATCCAGGCGGGCATCCAAAGCCCGGTCGTACAACCATGAGACAGTCTCAAGGTTCTTGTACCGTTCCCCGTCCGGCACCACCGCCTGGGCAACTTGAAATTGAGCCCCGTTAAGCGCTTTCTCTGTTTCCCGGCCATAAAGGTCGTAGACCGTCGGGTTGGAAACCAGCAGTATCCGGCCGCTCAAGGAAAAAGCCCGCAGAAACTCGCCCGTTTGTCCGATCAGGCCCTCGCCGATAAGAATGCCGTAACTTCGTTCACCCAGATCAACTTTCAGTGTTTGCAACCGCCGCTCCTCCGCTGATAAATTCCATGATTTTCTGAATAATGTCGTCGGGATCAAAATTAGTGGTGTCGATGGTCAGGTCAGCACACCGGTAGAACGGATCCCTCTCCCGCAGCATCTGTTCAATCCGTTCCGGCGACCGGTCTTTTTTCAACAACGGCCTGTTGCGCCGCCCGACCCTCTGGTGGATCACCTGAGGGCTGGCCGTCAGACAAATCACGGTTCCGTTTTGGCGTAAACAAGCCACATTGTCGGGGTTCAGGACCACTCCACCCCCCGTAGCTATAATACAATCGCGTCTCTCGGAGACCTTTTTCACGATCAGTTCCTCTTCCGACCGGAATCGGGTCTCCCCGAAACGGTTGAACAGTTGGTCGATACTGAGGCCGGTGACATTTTCAATTTCCCGATCCGTATCGATAAAAGTCTTGTGCAGCTTCGCCGCAAGGCGGCGCCCTATCGACGATTTTCCCGTACCCATAAAACCAATCAAAACAATATTGGACTTCATGATCACACCTGCCTGATATAGTTCCGGTATGAACTCAATCTTAGCTTGAGCTCATCAACTGTGTCCCCACCGAACTTTTCCATAACCGCCGCAGCCAGTTCCCAGGCTGTCATAGCCTCCCCGACCACAGCCGCCGCCGGCACCGCGCACACGTCCGACCGTTCCACGGTGGCCTGGAACGGCTCCTTGGTGACGATATCCACGCTCTCCAGGGGACTGTACAGGGTCGGAATCGGTTTCATAACGGCTCTCAAGATTAGGGGTTCCCCGTTCGTGACTCCCCCTTCCAGCCCGCCGGCCCGGTTGGAGAAACGGAAAAAGCCCTCATCGCCATTATACCCTATCGGGTCGTGATAGCTGGAGCCAGGAACCTCCGCACCGGCAAACCCGAGGCCAATCTCCACACCCTTGATCCCGGGAATGCTGATCAGAGCCCGGGCCAACCGCCCGTCCAGCCGCCGGTCCCAATGGACGTAACTCCCCAGGCCGGGGGGAAGGCCGTCGGCGACAACCTCAAAAACTCCCCCCAGAGAGTCCCCTTGTTCCCTGGCCCTGTCAATCTCCCGCACCATCTGGGCGCTGGCCACGGTATCAGCACATGATACCGGTGACACCGCCACCAGGTGTGACAGTTCCATCACCGAAAACTGGCAGCTGGCGGCCTTTACCGGTCCAATCTGGACCACATGGGATATAACGTCAATTTCCATGTCGTCCAACAGGGCCCGGGCCACTGCTCCGGCCGCCACCCGGACTGCCGTTTCCCGGGCGCTGGCCCTTTCCAGGACGTTGCGAATGTCCCGGTGGCCATATTTTGTGGCCCCAGCCAGGTCGGCATGACCGGGCCGGGGTCTGGTGACCACTTTATTGTCAACATCGCTGCCGGGTTCGGGACTCATTATTCGTTCCCAGTTAGTCCAGTCCCGGTTTTCAATCTTCAGGGCTATCGGGCTCCCTAAAGTCAGCCCGCCGCGGACACCGGAAAGAAACTCCACCCGGTCGGTTTCAATCTGCATCCTGCCACCCCGGCCATACCCCTGCTGGCGGCGGGACAGCTGCAGGTTGACTGAATCCGTCTCCAACCTCATCCCGGCCGGAAACCCTTCCACAATAGCTACCAGGCAGGGGCCGTGCGATTCTCCGGCTGTCAAAAACCTAATCATTCTCTCACCTTCTCCCGTCAATTCCCGTTCCCCATTCACTATCAAAGGCGCCGGCCTTGTATTCATCCATAAGCCTCCGGGCGATTGCATCCCCAGGATCATCGGCCAAGATCCTCCGTAACTGTTCCTCCACGTCGGCCTTGTCACCCCTTCGGAAATAAACCCGGGCCAGACCGAAGCGCAGGGAGTTGACCTCGTCCCGGACCTGCTCCACTTTTTGGGGGGTGGGAACATTGTACTGCGCATCAGCCTCAACAGCCAACCCGTTTCGGAAAGCAGTTTCGGCTCGGTCCAGTTCGCCCCGGTAGAGAAAGTAGTTTCCCAGGTCAACATGGTACCTGAGTATATACTTCCCGTAAACTGCCGCTTTTTTCAGCTCGGCCTCGGCCATTTTGTGTTGATCAAGCTGCCAGTAAAACCGCCCCACCTGGTTATGAAAAAAACCTTCCCAGGGAGACAACTGTTCGGCCTTGCGGGCCTCAACCAGGGCCGCTTGCATTAGACCGGTGTTGTCTCTGGCCTTGGCCTGTCGTTCCAGTTCCCGGCTGAGGTGCGAATGGTAAACCGGATCCAGCGGATTCAGCCGGGAAGCCGCCCGAAACAGGGGATATGCTCGTTCGCGGTCACTGCCGCGGGAAACTGATAATCCCTGAGTAAAGAGCTTCTCCGCCAGGTAACCGGAACCAACACCGACTACAAACACCACCACCAGGATGGCTGCCACCCCCCGGATCACGGCGCTGTGCCGGCAAACGTCCATGACTGGGGCATTTGCCGGCGGCCTCATTACCGCTGACGTCCCCAGGAGGAACCAGAACAAAAGAGTCACAGCCGGCATGTTCCAGGAAAAATCAACCGCCGCATGCAGCAGGAACGCCGATACAGCTGCCACAATCCCCAGATAAATACCGGGGAGAGTGACACTGCTGCGGTTGGCCCAGGCGTCTACCCAGAACCCCACCAGAAAAACGAGGAATAAGACCAAACCAACAATCCCCGTTTCCGCCCAGGTCTGCAGGTAGTGATTGTGGGTGTATTTTGAGTAAAACTGGTCATCCCGGTAAAAGAAGTAGGCCGTATGAAAGTTACCAAGTCCCACCCCGGTCAGCGGCCGTTCCTTGATCATGCGCCAGGCGACCTTCCAGAATGACAGCCGACCGGACAGCGAGCTCTCCCCGTTTGACTCCAGCACCGGGATGTTCCCCCGCGCTTCGTCAAGCCGGAGGGACATATTGCTCATACCCCTGTCAAAAAGGCTGCTCCGGTTGATTCTTCGGACAATGTCCGGGTTTTGCTGTACCGCCCCTGCTCCCACCACCACCAGCTTTGCAGAGATGGCCGTCACAATAACAAGGGCCGCCAACAACCCGGCGGTTCGGATCCGTCGGCCCCGCCCTGCCCCGCACAGAACCAGTAGAAAACCGGCAGCCGCCGCCAGCATTGCGCCCCGGGACAGAGTCAGAATCAACCCGACAAAAATGGCCACAGCCGCCCCCCAGACAGGGGCCCGACGCGGGCTTTCGATCAAGTGTCCGACGGCCACCAGCCCGGCCATGGCCAGATAGATGCCGAAGGCATTGGAGTTGACAAACGTCCCCTGAACCCGGGCTTCAGCGTTGACGAACACAAACAACCCCAGCCCATATACGGCCAGCACAGCTCCGGTGTAAACAACCACCAAAGTCAGCAAACCGGCATGCTTGGGCTGCAGTACCTGCAGGGTCAGAAAAAACAACAAAAGGTAAGCCAGGAGCTTCCAGAACTCCCGGATGCTCTCGTTGGGCTCAATCGACCAACTGATGCTTAAACCGGAGATGAACACAAATGCCAGAAGCGGTAAGATGAGCCGCCCGCCGCGGACCATCAGCTCCTTTTCGGGCCATGTCCGGGCAAGGTACAGCAGGAAAGCCAGCCCGATCAAAAACTGAAAGTAGGCCAGAACCGTAAAGTTGTAGCCGTTCCCGAACACGGGGGACAAACTAATGATGACGCCGAAGGCGATTATTGCCGGCCAGGGTGCCGGCGGCTTTCTATTTTCCCCGAGCCCCCCCGATACCACAGATGGCTCCACATAACCACCCCCACCGCTCTTTTCATGTTATTCCACATTTGCCCCAGTTTCCCTGCACAGGCAGAAGATGTTGGGTGGCAGGAATTTCCTAAAGAACAAGAAGACCGCTTATCGGCGGTCTTGTTATTCCCGTGCGGTTTTCAATTCCTGAAGGATGGTGGAAAACATCTGAACGACGGTTGTCTTAAATTCCTGGTCAAGTCCGGCGACCCCGACAGTTCTATCCATCTCCAGTCTTCTTTTGGCCCCCTTAATGGTATAAAGGTCCGTCTGTAGAAGTCCTTTTATCCTGGCCAGAGTCTCCAGGTGCAGCTGGGTGTAACGCCGCCGTTGGCCCTTTGAGCAGCTTATCTTCAGGTAATCGGCGAACTCTTTTTCCCAAAAGCGTAAAGTGCTTGGCTCAACCTGAAGGATGTTGCTGACCTGTTGAATTGTCAGCTTCTCAGTTGATCCTTCCCGCGAACTGTCGGCCACGATACACTCACCCCCAGACCACAAATTTGATTTGACTAGAAGTTTTTCCACCTCTGCCAACCAAATTCCTGCCATTGACAACCACAATTTTCCTACAAAACCAATTCTAAAGTGACAAATCCTTCCAAGCGAAGCGGCAAAAAACTCTTTAGACCCCTAGTTCCCGGCGAACGACATCCATCATCAAGTCAACCGGAGCCGGCAAACCAGTCCACATCTGAAACGCCAGAGCCCCTTGGTAGACAAGCATCCCGAGTCCGGGAACAACCCGGCAGCCAATCCGTTCCGCCTCCATAAGAAACCGGGTCCTAACCGGGTTATAAATCAGGTCACAGGCACAGAGCCCAGGGTGAAAAAGGCCGGGATCAATGGGCGGCATCCTATCCACATCAGGCCACATTCCCACAGGAGTAGCATTGACCACCAGATCCACACCGGTGAACATCTCCCGCACTTCCCCTGCATCTGGCTCAAAAGCCACCGATTTCACCCCGGTTGTATGCCGAATATAGGAGACAATCGCCCGGGCTTTGGTTAGCGTTCTATTCAGGATTATCACTTCCGCCGCGCCCCCCAAGGCGCAGGTAACAGCGACGGCTCTGGCCGCCCCTCCGGCGCCAAGCACCACAACCCGCTTGCCCTCAATCCGGAAGCCCGCCTCAGCCAAGGCCATCAGAAACCCTTTGCCATCCGTATTATGACCGGTCAACACCCCATTCTGGTTCACAATAGTGTTGACCGCCCCAATAATTCTGGCTTCATTGCTGATACTGTCCAGGCAGGGGATGACCGCCTCCTTATGCGGAATGGTAACGTTAACCCCGGCCATGCCCATGGCCCTGATACCAGCGATGGCCGCCGGCAGTTCGGCTGGATCGGTGGCAAGGGGAACATACACCATGTTCAGCTGCAACTTGTCGACAGCAGCGTTGATCATGGCCGGGGACAGGGAGTGCTCCACCGGATAGCCGATCAACCCCAATACCCTTGTCTTGGGTCCAATTCCGGAAACCAAAAAAGAGTCCTCCCTTCAGTTATGCATAATAAATCGATCTCGATGGCAAAATAACAAAAAATTGTCAGGAGGGAAGTTTACTATGCATCATAACAAACTGTCAGAGTTAGATTTTGCCACACTGACCAATATGGAAGAAGGGAAATTGAAAGAAACCGAAAAATTCATCAACGAGCAAAAGGCAGGTGCCGGTGGGTCGGAGATTTATCTCCTGGCCCTGGTCAACCCGAAGGAAAAGTAGCAGGAAAAAGTGGGCGCGAGGCGCCCATTTTCCATGAAATCTACAGACAGTTGGCCTTCTGGTGTTTTTTCCCCGCCAGCAGTTCCAGGACCTTCTCCTGAAGGAACTTGAGATCAAAAGGTTTGGCGAAATGTGCGGCGGCCCCTGCCATCAAGGATTGGCGTTGCAGGTCCTCGTCCCTGCTGCCGCTGTATGTAATCACTTCGATTTCCGGGTGCCGGGCCTTAATTTCCAGGGTGGCCTGGATTCCATTGACCACCGGCATCCTTACATCCATCAGTATCAGCTCGGGGTTGACCCTTTCAGCAAGTTCAATTGCCTCCTGTCCGTTGGCAGCCTCCCCCACGATTTCCAGCTCCGGAATGTTTTGGACCAGATATTCACCCATGACCCCGCGGATCATCTCATAATCATCAACTATTAACACCCGATGCAACAGTAACATCTCCTCGACAAATAACTAAGTTTGTCTCCTGTATTTCTTCCATTTTTCATTATACAGAAATCATGTGTCGCATCGGCTCGAAACCTGTGGATGATTAATGTTTTACCCGATTCCGGGCCAGAACAAACCGTTCCAGGATCCGGACAAGCCTGGTCCCCACAAACTCCCTCCGGCTGATGGGGGCAACAAGAATCGTAAACAAGCCCAACCGGTTTCCCCCCAGGACATCGGTAAAAATCTGATCCCCAACTACAGCGGTTTCGGTCTCATTCGTTCCCATCAGCGACATGGCGCAGCGAAATGCTTTCCGGCTCGGTTTGCGGGCTTTGCAGAAAGCCGGCAGGCCCAGCCGGCCGGCAAGGTTCTCCACCCTTTTTTGGCTGTTGTTGGATACGAAGCAGACCTGTATACCTTCGGCCCGAACCGCCCCAAACCAGTCGACAATTTCGGGAGTCAGGTCATCCTTACCCCACTCCACGACGGTATTGTCAATATCTATAATAAGGCCTTTAATCCCCCGCCCGGCCAACTCCGACGGGGATATTCTCACCACAGAGTCAACGTACAAATCCGGGTTAAACAAAACCAGGGCCATAACAACTCTCCTTTGGGCCGCCGTCAATTCCACGATTTGTGTCATAAGTATACCACAGTGAGGGGGTCAGCAAAAGTTGCTGACCCCCTCACTCCCGCCTCTGCCCATCCGCCATTGCGAGCGGTTCTTCCAAGTCAAGGTGAGACAGCATGTACCGCTATTGATTTCCCCGGCTTGTATCGGACTTTCCCGGATCGTCTGATCCGCGGGACGCCTCAGCGGGGTCATCTTGCGCCTCACTGTGACAGTTATTTTGCCCCGGAACCACTGTTGGTTCGGGGGACTGGCCTCCGTTCCCATGCAACCCATGCTGCTGGCCATGACACTGGGATCCGTGCCCGCGCATCATCCAGAAGTGCATCAATGGACAGGCCAGCATCAGTAACACCCACAGAGTTGACCCGTTTAACCGAATGCCTCCCGGCTGCCGGACAACCACGAATATGAAATAAATCAGCCCAACACTGACCACCAGCCAACCCCAACCGCCAAACATACCCTTCCCTTGACCCTTTTCATTCATGCCTGACCCTCCTAATTGTTTATACCCCATATGGGTATTATAGGGCAGTCCTCCCCACCTGGCAATCTGTCAATGTTGAACAATGTGTGAACTTTTGGTTCAAGGGGAATAATAGCGGAAAGCAAGAGCAGTTCGTTTGAAGGGGGTTTGCTTATGTTCTGGTACCACCCGGGGTGGATGTTTTTGGGGATGCTGATCTGGTTGGCCCTGATGGTATACTTCTTTGTTCTCCTGGCGGGCATTAACCGGTCGCTGGCCCGCATCGCCGACCACCTGTCACGAAAAGGGCCGGAGCCACCAAGGCCTTAACCGGTCGCGTTGTTTTACGACAGACCAGAAATGCCGGTGAAGCGGGAAGCAGTGAATACATGAAGCCCCGGGGTCCTAACCCGGGGCTTCATTGTCACACATAGGCCGTCCCGTTTTTTACCTGTTGAGCCAGTGGATCGCTCGAAGTTCTCCCCGCGTCTGCCGCCACGACGCTTCCTCCAGAATTGCCTCGGTGTTGCTGGTTCCGATCCGGTGCGCGCCCGCCGCCAGAAACGCAAGCACATCATCCAATGTCCGGATCCCCCCGGCGGCTTTAACTTTAGCCCCGGGACCGGCAGCTTCCACCATCAGCCGCACATCGGAAACAGTTGCGCCACCGGGGGCAAACCCGGTTGATGTTTTCACATAATCGGCCCCGGCAGCGCTGCAAATCCGGCAGGCCGTTTCCTTCAGTTCATCGCTCAGGTAGTAATTTTCCAGAATAATCTTTGCGGAAACGTTTCCCCCATGGCAGAGCCTGACAATCGACCCCACTTCCTGTTCCACGTATCCCAGGTCATGGGAAAGCAGCTTCCCAATATTGAGGACAGCATCGACCTCCTGGCACCCATCAGCGATGGCGTCCTCCGTTTCCCGAAGTTTGACGGCGGTCGTGTTGGCTCCCATCGGAAAACCGATTACGGTCGTCAACAGGACATCAGACCCGGCCAATAGTCCCCGCCCCCGCATCACGTCCGCCGGCCGCAGGCAGACCGACGCCACGCCATAACGCACCGCCACCAGGCAGCCGCTCTCGACCTCCCCATCCGCAAGGTTGGCCCTCAGCAGGGCATGATCAATAGCCTTGGCTATTCCAGCTGCTGTCAACACCAGGGGTTCCCCCTTTCGTTTCTCCTCCCTGAACGCGGGTAAACTGGCGTCTCTCCCGCCAGATTGCGCATGCGTCCAGCCTTAAACTGGCCGGTAAATCTTTCGGCGGGCTCTGATTTCGTCTTCCTTCATTAAGAGGTGGGCTCCGGGTGACAGCCGTTCCCCATTCTCGATTATGATCCGGTTAAAGTAGGGGCAGTTCCCCCCGCTTCTCGATTCGTCCAACCGAGTTCCATATTTGGCGCATTTCTCACCAAGGGAATCAAAAAGACCGCAGTCGTCACATCTCATTGAAAATGCCCCCCTCGCTCCAGGATGCTTTGGCTGCAAACAATTCCGGAGGCGCTGGCCTGTGCCAGCCCGCGGGTGATTCCCGCCCCGTCCCCGATTGCGAAAAGATTCTTCACCTTGGTTTCCAGTTCCGGAGTCAATTCCGGCCGGGATGAATAGAATTTGACTTCAACACCGTAAAGAAGAGTGCTGTCTGAGGCAACTCCAGGCGCCAACTTGTCCATGGCCTCCAGCATCTCGGTTATGTCTACGAGGTGCCGGTAGGGCAGCACGAGTGAGAGGTCACCCGGGGTGCCGGCTTTCAGACTCGGCTCCACCAATCCGTGCCGCAGCCGCTCGGGCGTCGATCTCCGTCCCCGCCTCAGGTCACCGAGGCGCTGCACAATCACGCCGTTGCTGAGCATATTGGCCAGGCTGGCCACATTCTTCCCGTACAGAATTGGTTCTCGAAAGGGTTCCGTAAACCTCTTGCTGACCAGGAGGGCAAAGTTAGTATTCTTCATCTTTTTTTCGTAATAGCTGTGCCCATTGACAGTGATCAACCCATTGCTGTTTTCCACAACGACCTCACCGTAGGGGTTGACGCAGAATGTCCGCACCTCGTCATCAAACTTGTTGGAGTAATAAACCAGCTTGGGCTCATAGACATACTTGGTCAGGTGCTCCAAAGTGGTGGCCGGAACCTCGACCCTGACACCGATGTCTACGGGGTTATTGGTTAGATTCAACCCCAGGCGTTCCGCCTCTCGCCTGAACCATTCCGCCCCGTCCCGGCCGGGGGCGCAGATGATAAATTGGCTTTCGATCAACTCCCCTCTGACCTTGACCCCGGCAGCAGTTCCTTCCCGGACAACGATTTCGTCGACCTTGACACCCTCCCGGATTTCCACCTGGTCTCTAAGGGTGTCCCGCATCCTTTCCAGGATACCCCTGTTGTTCTCGGTGCCGAGGTGGCGTATCCGAGCCGGAACCAGTTTTAGATTGGCAATGGCCGCCTTCTTCTCCAGAAGCTCAACCCGCTCGGTATATTCGCCGAACACCTCCCCCGGTGCCCCAAAGCGCGAATAAACCTGGTCAACCCGTTCAATCAGGTCCGCCAACCGTTCCGTACCGATGAATTGATCCAGCCACCCGCCAAAAGCAGTCGTCAGGGTCAATTTCCCGTCGGAGAAAGCCCCGGCACCACCCCAGCCGCTCATAATAGAACAAGAACTGCAGCACCGGCAGGGCCCGGTTCCTCTGGGACAGTGCCGGTGATCGATCCCTTTCCCTTTTTCCAGAATTAGCACCTTGAGGTCTTTGCCGGCAAGCTCCAATGCCGCGAAAATGCCGGCGGGCCCGGCCCCAATGATGATACAGTCGTACCGCATCTGCAACCCTCCATTACAACGATACCCGGAAGAGTTCCACAGTAACTGATCTTCTTCCTGCTAACCGCCCATGAATGCCCCTTGGATTTTCTCAAAACCCGAGGGGGAAATCAACTATTCGGCGCCGGCAGGCATGTGGGGTCTCAGCGAAGCCGATAGGGCACACTGGAGATGGCCACATTTTTTTCGTGGACCAGGGCGGATCTGATGAAGAACCCGGTCTGGTTGTGGAGAAGGTGGTGCCACCATTTGCCCACTATGAACTCAGGCACCAGGATAGTGATAAAATCATTTGGTTTGGACGCGTGCTCCTCGGATTCGATGAATTCAATTAAAGGCCGGATAATGCTGCGGTAAGGCGACTCCTTGATTATGAGGGGTATGTCGGGGACCCATTTCTCCCACTTCTGCCGGAGTTTTTCCCCATAATCCGGATCAACCGAAACGTGGTAGGCCACCACATTGTGGCTGAGGCTCCGGGCATATTTGAGCGAAGTGATAACCGCTTTATTCAGGCCGGCAACAGGAACGATAATGTGATGCTCACCTTGGAAGGTGACCCGTCTCTCTCCGGTTTCTTCAAGCCGCAGCTGGTTGGCAATAGAGACGTAGTGCCGCTTGACCACAAGCATTAGAGACACAAGGAAGGGGATCAAGATAAAGACTATCCAGGCCCCCCGGGCAAACCTTTCCACTCCGATAATCAATGTCACCACGCCCGTGACTACTGCCCCGGCTCCATTGATGACGGCTTTGTACCTCCAGCCGCCTTCTCTGCCGCGCAGCCAGCGCCGGAACATCCCGGCTTGGGACAGGGTAAAGGACATAAAAACCCCAACAGCATAGAGCGGGATCAGGAGGTGGACGTCGCCGCGGAAGACGACCACAAGCAGGATGGCCAGGGCCGAGAGAATGACGATACCGTTGGAATAAACCAGGCGCTCACCCCGCATAGTCAGCTGCCTGGGGGCATATCCGTCCTGTGCCAGGATCGAAGCCAGAAGCGGGAATCCCGCGTAGGCCGTGTTCGCAGCCAGAACCAGGATCATGGCCGTGGTCGCCTGAACGAGGTAATAGAAGAAAGTGCGGCCAAAAACACCCGCGGCCACCTGTGAGATAACCGTCTCTTGGGGGTTTGGTATCGCTCGGTAAAGGTTTGCCAGCAGCGAGGTGCCGCCAAATAACAAAAGGACCAAGAAAGCGAGGAGGAGGAGCACCTTCTTGGCGTTTTCCCGGGAAGGTTCCTTGAACACGGGCACCGCGTTGCTCACCGCTTCCACCCCGGTCAGGGCGGTGCACCCCGAGGCAAAGGCCCGTAAGAGCAAAAACAGAGTTACACCTGACACCACCGGTGGAACGCTGGCCGTCTGGGGGGTTACTCCAAGGACATAGAACTTGAACAACCCGAAAAAAACGAGTATGAGTATTGTAAAGACGAACAGGTAGGTGGGAAGGCTGAAAATTTTGGCCGATTCCCTGATCCCCCGCAGATTTCCGATAGTGAGGATGATGATCATAAAAACGGTAATGGCCACCCTGTAAGGCAGGAGGGCCGGGAAGGCGGAAGTAATGGCTGCCGTACCCGCCGTGGTGCTTACCGAGACAGTGAGAAGGTAATCCACCAACAGAGCGGCTCCGGCCACCAGCCCGTACTTGACTCCGATATTCTCTCTGGCAACCACATAAGCCCCCCCACCATTGGGGTAGGCTTCAACGGTCTGGCGGTACGAAAAGTTGAGGATCCCCAGGAGGCCGATGATAGCAGCCGCGACAACCAGCAGCCAGCTGTAGGCGGCAGCACCGATGACAAATACCAGGACAATCAAAATCTCTTCCCCTGCATAAGCCACGGAAGAAATGGGGTCACTGGACAAAATGGCCAGACCGCGAAGAACCGACAACCGCTCAAACCTTAAGGACTCTGTCTCCAGCGGGTCGCCAATCAGCCGGCGCTTGATTCGTTTCACAATTTGCTGCAGCATATTCATTACCTCGTTGTTAAAGTGTCAACGAAACGGGATTATTCTATGCGTTCCAGTCCGGTCAAACCGTATCCGAACCTGACCGGAAAAAATTTGACAGCCTTACCCTCACCAAATTAAAAAACCCCGAAAACGCGGGGTTATTCGACAAAGAAAAGCCACCGTTTTACCGGTAGCTCTCTGTTTCCCATATTGATTTAGCGGTAGGGTGATTATTCCTGTTATCCATGCTTTAATTTTCTGCCCCTGTTACTCTTCTCGCGCTGGTAATCCCCAAACCACTCCAGGCTGCTCAACCAGATATTATCGTCTTTCACGCCTTTGAGTTTTCCTTCCTGAACCAGCCGTCTCAAATACGAGTGCTTGTACTTCGTCGCCTGACTCAGCACAGCCAAAGGCACCAGGTCGGTTTCAATGACCACGCTCGGCAACAGCAACCTGTCCAGGTTGTTATGGACGGACCGGGCCACCAACTCAACCAGGGCGCGGCAGTCCCCTTTCTGTTGGGCTCGCTCAAGAGCAGAAAGGTACTTTTCCCGATGTTGTTTAAGGATAATGGCTGGGGGGTAACCATGGGAAATCAGAAGATAGTTCATCAGTAGCCTGCCAGTCCGGCCGTTCCCGTCAACAAAAGGGTGTACCTGCTCAAAATCGGCGTGCAACCTGGCGGCCCAGGTTATCGGATGTTCTCCTTCCGGCCCTAGGGCTGCCCGTTCAGCCCATTGTGACATCAACTGAGGCACCTGGCCTGCCGGAGTCGGCCGAAATTTCGCGCCAGCAATCCGGACCGATGTGTGACGGTAGTCTCCCGGTTTATCGCCGCTGACCGGTGGGTAAACATCCCAAAGAGGGCGCATATACACCAAAGCTACTTTTAGACGACCAATGACCAACAAGTGGGATGGTCGCCCCCTTGCTACCAAAAAGGACAGGCGCTAGGCCTGTCCTTTATTCATGATTATTTACTTGCCTTCCCAGACCACTTGGCCGGGATATTTTTCTTCTTTGAACTGAAGCATAAAACCTATTGGTTTTTTCCTTTCCCCATTTTCTTTGAAAGAAAGCTCCCCTGTAATCGATTGGAAGTTCAACGTTCTAGTGGCATCGCAAACCTGCTCCCTGGTGGGCATCTTGCCCCCGTTTGCTTCAATGGCGGCCGCGATCGCTTTCATCGCGGTGACACCGCCCTCATAACCAAAGACAGCGTATGCATCCGGAAGTTTACTAAACTTCTGTTGATACTTTTCAGCCCACGCCTTGCCTTCGGCTGTACGAGCCAGGTCAGGAGCCGGCGTGGTATAATATGTCCCAACCACGTATTTCCCGGCAATTTTTACCAGATCGGGACTGTCAACTCCATCGCCGCCGATCATGTTTGTTTTAATTCCTTTTTCGGACATCTGTTTAACCAGCAGGCCCCATTCAACGTAAATACCACCGAAATAAACAAGATCCGGTTTCTTTTGGGCAATATTGTTTACCACCCCACTAAAATCAACTTCCCCCGGTGTTATCCCCTCGTAACCTACGACCTGCATCCCAAGGTTTTCGGCGTCAGCTTTAAACGGGTCCGCAATACCCTGACCATAAGCGGTTTTATCATGAATAACGAAAACTGTTTTTGCCTTCAATACATCGGCTGCAAACTTCGCTGCATTTCCTGCCTCAATATCATCAGGCGTAAAAACTTGGGCGATATTTTTCAAGCCTCTCTTTGTAATTGATGGGTTACTGGCAACAGAAGTTGTCAACAGGTTTCCTTTTGCGTAAACTTCAGAGGCTGGAATTTCAACGCCTGAATTTAAATGCCCAACAACCGCCAATACCGATGGGTCGCTGTTCAGTTTCTGGGCTAACGCAACACCCATCTTTGGGTCCGCCTGGTCGTCCTGAGGCACAAATTCGACCTTAAACCCCTGTTTTTCTATTTCACCTTTAAATTCTTCTATGGCCATCTGGGCGCCAAGTTTGACCGCTTCCCCAGCTTGAGCTACCGGCCCGGATAGAGGTGAACCGGAAGCGATCCTGATCACCTGGTCGCCTGAGTCTGCGTCATTTTTATCGGTACCCGCTTTATTTCCACCACACCCGGTTAACATAGTTAGAGATAAAGCGCTGATGCACAGTACCGCAATTAATAAGAAAAGCTTTTTGTTTCTCATGGACCGTACCTCCTAATTATGTTGTTTGTACCCCTTGCTCCTTGCACCTGATTCCTGCAAAACCTTGGTGGCTTTGGAAATCGTGGTTAAGAAATTTAGCGTTGGGTCTTGACATATTTCCGTAGGTCTTTTTAGCACATCACTTTTTAAACCCAACCGTTTCAATTCCAAACAGACATACTAACCGACTGTAAACACCTCCTTCAACATGCTGTCTACTTACATAAGCCACGGTAACACTAATTTGTGAACAACATGATTTACAAGGACATTTAAAGCAAATTTTGTGCCAAAAGGGTATATGATATAGAATTGCGCAATTCTCCCTGTTTCCCATTATTGCAAATGCATCTAATTTTCCAGCTTTGTGCGATACAAAATAAAAAAGCCAACTCAATTTGCCTTTTTTTCATCGTAATTGGCCAATCCCCTTTGAAACACCCTTCATAAAGCGCAAACAGGCTTGGCCGATTAGGCAAAATCGGTTTGCCTCTTTAGGGGTTTTATACTAATATTATATTTTTTCAGCCGGTATTCCAAACTCTGGCGTTTAATTCCCAGGATTTTAGCAGCAGCAGTAATCCTTCCACCAGTCTGTTCCAGTGTCTGTATAATAACCTCGCGCTCAAAGGAGGCCATCTGATCCTCCAAGGATTTTAGTTTGTTACGCCCCCCTCTTTCTCCATACCCCACAGCAGACTTAATGTGTTCCGGTAAGTGTTCGGGAAGAATTTTCCCATTCTCCCCCAAAAAATTGACGGCAAATTCCAGGGCATGTTTTAGCTCCCGAACATTCCCCGGCCAACTATATTGCTGTAAAGCCTCCATTGTTTCCCTGGTTACCTTAACCCGTGGTGCTTTTTGATCACCCAGAAAATGCTCTACCAACAAAGGGATATCGGAACGCCTCTGCCGCAGAGGGGGAACGCTAATAATAATAACCCCCAGGCGGTAAAAAAGGTCCTGCCGTAATTTGCCCTCAATTACTGCTTGAATAGGGTCCATATTCACCGAGCTAATAATCCGACAGGAAAATTCAACTTCTGCAGTGCCACCAACGCGACGAATTCGCCCCTCTTCAAGGGCTCGCAAAAGCTTCGATTGCAATCCTACGCCCATGGAATTCACTTCGTCGAGAAACAAAGTGCCCCCGTCGGCTTGCTCCAAAAGCCCCGGTCTATCAACCGCCCCTGTAAAAGCACCTTTTACTGTCCCAAATAGAATTCCTTCCAGGAGGCTTTCCGGGATAGCAGCACAATTGATGGCCAGAAACGGTCTTTCCAGGAGGGGGTCTGCATTGTGAATACTCTGGGAAAATAATTCTTTTCCTGTCCCCGTTTCACCGCAAATTAATACAGGAGAACTATTTCTAGCGGTAATCCGCGCCAAATGTAAGGATTTTTGCATTTCCTCACTGGCGCCCACTATATCCTTAAACGTATAGTAAGGATATTTTTTCTTTTTCCTCCGTTCATTAGCAGGTAAAGACTGTTGCTGGTAATCCAGAATCTTATCGTATAGTTCCTGAAATCGTGAGACATCCCTCTGGTGGCCCAGCATTGCAACCAACTCACCGTTAATATTGATTGGGTATGAGCTGCTCACCGAACGAACATGCTTCCCGTACTTGGTCACATAACTGTGATAGACATTGTCTATGGCTTTACCGCCAAGTTTTAAGGACTTTAAAAAGATGCTGGTTTCATCGTCCATGTCATACAGTTTTGTGATATGCTGGCCAATAACTTCGTTTATTTTTAGCCCATCCAATCTCTCGGCAGCCTTGTTCAAGTAAATTATTTCACCCTGGGGGTTACAAATCATAATACAATCATCAATCACATCTATGGCCATCTTTATACCTAAACGAATGGCTTCAGCTTCTTGCCCTTCCTCAGAAAGAGCAGCGTCAGGCAAAGTGCGCAAAATAATTGCCCTGGCTACCATCTTTTCATTCCAACGCAGCCAATGCGTTGAGCACTCAACAGCCCCATGTGGGCAGGCAAGCCTAGACTTTTGTTGATGCTTGGCGAAGGTTAACTGGGGTAAGCTCCTTTTCAGTGACGTCCCTACCAGTTCCTCTCCCTTAACCCCCAATAACTCTTCAGCCTTGCGGTCAAGCAATAAAATCACATCGGAGGAATTGATAATGACGATACCTTCATTTGTTGCCCTCACGCGACAATACATTAAGTCCTCTAAGGAAAATTCTTCCAACGTAATCCCCCCCCCTTCTGCACCCGTAAGGTTCGCTCAAAAAGATGCGAAATCCTGCTTTAATTTTATGGAAGTTATAGATGAACGTCCTCCCAGAAGGCCTCTGGAAGGACGTTCATCTCTGGCACCACCTGTTCCATTTCTTGCATATTCGGGGTTTTACCTGCTGCCAGTCTCGGTTTTTAGCCTCTGTTCCGCCCTCTGAATGATTTCATCCAGTTTTTTGACAACCTCTTTTGGCAGCAGTTCCGGTTGATGATTCTTGAGAATTGCTTTTGCTTTTTCGTTGACCCTTTGCTTCATGGTTTTCTTGCCGCCCTGTTCCCACTCAAAATATCTCCGTCTGTCTATTAATGTAGGAAACCAGGTTTTTTGCCGGAAGTAATTGAATGTATGCTCCGCACCCAGGAAATGACCTCCCGGGCCTATCTCGTCGATGGTATCGACCGCCAGCGTATCCTTGTTTACCTCAACACCGGCGACAATCCGGCGGGCCATTCCAATGATCTCGTCTCCAAAAACCACCTGTTCCAAGGAACCTGACATAGCACTTTCCACAAATCCCACATCGTGGATTAGATTGGCTCCGCTTAATGCCACCGAATAGCATTGGAAAACCGATTCGATTACGGCCTGCTCATCCACCATTTTGGCATCAGTGGCACCCGCCGTTGACCAGAAGGGTAAGCCTAAATAGTGGTACACATCTGCAGCGGCAGAATGCCCCAAGACAGCCTCAGGAGAGCCATAACAACTAGTTGTTGTCGCCATATCCATCGTAACAGGGATACAACCGCCAATATACGGCGCGCCTTCTCGCTTTAACTGGGTTAATAAAAGTCCAACAAGGTTATCAGCAATGCCTTGCGCGAGAGCGCCGGCAATCGTGACCGGAGCAGTCCCCCCTAGTTGTAATCCTGGAGGATAAAGCACAGGCAAGCCCCTTTCGGCCATAAACAGCAGCTTTTCCAGAGCCTCTTTGGGATGGATTAAAGGGGAGATGGGGTCTCCCGCATACATCACCAAAAACGGGCTGCGCTGCAGCTGTTCCAGACCCCCTGCCACCACAGAACACATCTCAACTATGTCCCTGCAGCCGGCTCCATCTACAGCCCAACACGCAAGGGGCTTAGTCGTATACTGAAGCATGGCGTGAACTTCATGGACATCCGCCAGTGCTGGCGGACAGTCGGTAAGCCCGGCCAGTGACATGACAAAATCGATATTGGGTAAGGCATCACACACCTTGGCCACATCCATAACATCCCGCTTGACTACATTTCTTCTTTCACCCGTTTCCAAATCAATGTAAAAAGGGTTGGTCGGACCCGGCCCGAAATAGCTGTTATATCCTTCTAAAAACAACTTCCTCTTTCCATTCCGGTCACACAAGACCACCCTTGAGGGAGCAGTGTTCAAAGCTTTCTTGATAAGGTATGAGGGGATCCTGACTCTGACTCCATCAACCCAGCACCCGGCTTTTGCCAGCAGCGATAAAGCTTCCTCCGCATGAACGTTCACACCTGTTCTTTCCAGGATTTCCAGGGAAGCCATGTAAATCTCTTGACACTGGTCATCCGAAAGAACTCTAAATTGTACTGTCGCATTGACTTTATAATTTGATTTAATGCTTTGCATTTTTGATCGTCCTCCCTCCCTTAATTCAGTTTTTCTCTATTAAAAAGAGCCTGAACCAACGTGCCGCCGTGCAGTCGGCCAACCGCATAACAATGCGGCTAACTTACAACTAGTTTCTTGCATAAATCAGTTGCCGACGCGGCATCGGGAGCATAACCGTCGGCACCAATTTCACCGGCAAACTGCTGGGTAACCGGAGCGCCACCGATGATGATTTTGATAGAGTCCCTTAAACCCTCTTCCTTGAGAACTTCAATGGTGTCCTTCATGGCCAGCATCGTGGTCGTTAACAGGGCCGACAAGGCTACGACTTGGGGTTTATGTTCCTTGACTGCTTCCGCAAATTTTTCCGGAGCTACATCTACACCCAAATTAACCACTTTGAACCCACCACTATCCATCATCATGGCGACCAGATTCTTACCAATGTCATGCAGGTCGCCTTTCACCGTACCGATAACCACTTTGCCTTCCGACAGCACGTCCGTGTCAGCAATTAGCGGATTGACCAACTCCATACCCGCGTTCATAGCGCGAGCCGCCATCAACACTTCAGGGACAAACATTTCACCTGCCTTGAAACGGGCGCCTACCACACCCATGCCGGGTATAAACCCTCTGTTGACAATCTCTAAAGGGTCAATGCCTTCGTTGATCGCGCTCTTCGTCAGCTCTTTTACTCTTGCTTCGCTGCCAGCAATCACACCATTGGACAGTTCTTCGAAATTGGCCATTTTTATGAACCCCTTTCCAATAAAACTCATTCTTTTTAATAGCATTAGGATATAAATTGACCACGCTTTATCCTTTCCCCCAAACCAAATCATAAAAATTAATCGAATGTTTTCCTAACCCCAAACACCTCCCAGAAGCTTAATCAACCTGCTGCAAGGAACACGTTGCAATTTTTATGCCAATCCGAATAATGCGCTTTCTTGAATGGACCGCTGAGGAGAACAAAAGAATAAGGCAAAACCTATTTGCCTTTTCCCTAAAAAGTTTTTTGTTTTCTCCCAACATCTTTTTTCAACAAAGCTTTTCGAATAAGCATAGAGATTTTGCCCGGGTGGCAAAATCTCTATGCTTGTCAGGGATATAGCTTCATCGTTCAATGAGGGCCTTAAAGGCGGCTGGCAACCTGCTGGCAACGCTTGATTTTCATTTTTCCTAACACCAAAAAAGGGGCTATCCCTCTACTTTGGGAAAGTCCCTTTCACCAGTTTCATTTGTCACCTACCGGTTACCGGTAGCTCTCTGTTGACAGTTCTTTAATCAGTTTCTGGATGGCCCGCTTCTCGATGCGGGAGACGTACGACCGGGAAATCCCCAAAACCTTGGCTATCTCCCTCTGTGTTTTCTTGAGACCGGTCAGCAGCCCATAGCGCAGCTCCAAGACGCTCCGCTCCCGCCTGTTCAGCCTTTTGACCCGTTCCAGGAGGCGGGCTTCCTCAAAACTGCTGTTCACAATGTCCACAACCACTTCCGGCTCCGTTCCCAGGACGTCGATAAGTGTGATTTCGTTTACTTCCTCATATTATCTACGACGCGATACCTAGCATTTGCAGGGTGGAGCCTCTCAAGTCCATACAGCGCGCCGTAGCTTGCCCTGTGGGGCGCGAAACGCAGGCGGGTGGTAGGAAAGGATGGGCAAAAAAGAGGCCTCCGGGACGTCCGGAGGTTATTTAATATTTATAGGGGTAATTTTTGCCTATCTTGCCCTCTGTACGTTCAATTCTTCTTTTAACATCCTCTATTTCGTAAAATTCATCATGACTATGATCTTCATCCCCTGAAGGTTCTAAGTTTTCGAGTTTATCCCATATTGCTTCTAAAACACAATGGACTTCGTATTCTTCTTTAAATTCTTCCTTCGTTACATAAAGTGGGCAGTTAGGGCTGCAGCTTTTTTTGTGCCTACATTCCTTCAATTGCCCTCACCTCCTGTATAAAGTTATGCCAGGAGGTTTAATCCTAAAACTTTTACTTTGCAGGGCCGATACCTCTGTCGAATTGCTTCCTTATCGTACAAATACAAAAGCCTCCAGAGTCTCCCCCGGAGGCCTACTATCTCAATCTTCCCAAACCTCACTCATCAAGGTCCGAACCGCTTTCCGCACCTTAGCCGTGGACTTCTTGTCTATGGTTATCACTTCCCCAGTTATCGTGACCACGTCGCCTTCCTTGGCCTCCGCCGGCACCAGGCGCTTCGGAAAATCTTTTATCTCCCTCCCAATTTCTATCAAAGCATACTCGCCTTCAAAGCGGTCAATTACTCCTTTTGTCATGTCTGCCTCCTATGGATTGCACCTTTTGCATGGCACATAGCCTGCATTTACAGCCTCATTCCTGGTCTTGAAATACACGCGATTTTCCGGATTTGGAAGGGTTGAACACGATGGAAGATGGAATTTGTGCGTATTCTTATTTCCGATGTACTGGCCGCCGTTGGCCGATCCGGTCACGGACCCGGCAACAGCCCCAAAACCTCCAGCCGAAGTCTTATTTGGGGCCCGGGGTTTAATGACACTGGCGTTTTTATTGATGCTGATATTTTTCCCGTCAGATTCGACCACAATCGTTCCGGCTTCATCCGTCCGGTAAATTTTAGTTCCAACGTTTTGGAGTGCTTGAAGCGTTGAATCTTTTGGGTGTCCGTATGTGTTCCCGGCCTCTACGCTAATGACGGCGTATTTTGGGGTGGTGGCAACCAGAAAAGCTGACGAGCTGCTGGATGTGCTGCCGTGGTGCCCCACCTTGAGCACGTCGATGTCCAGGTCATAGTCGCCCGTGACCATCTGAGATTCCGATGTGGCTTCTGCGTCCCCTTCAAATAGGAAGGTAGAGTTTCCATAGGCCAACTTCAGGACAGCACTGTAATCATTGAGGTCTTCATAACTCGCCACGTTGGGGGCCAAAAACATAGCGTAGACGCCGGGGCCTAAATCAAGCCTTACGCCACCTTTAGCAGTAGTGACCTTGAGTCCTTTATCTTTGATTTCCTGGAGCAGGTTTGTGAACGTCACCGTAGTATGGGAAACCTTCGGAAGGTATACCTCCCCGATGGCGAAGTTCCGGATCACCCCGTCGAGGCCGCCGATGTGATCTTCGTGGGGATGGGTGCCGATAACGACATCGATGTTTTTGATTCCCTGGGCTTGCAGGTACGCCTCAACAGTTCCCTCGGCAGCATTTGGGCCGGCATCAATGAGGATGGCTTTCCCCGCCGGGGTTTGTATCAGGATGCTGTCGCCCTGGCCAACGTCGATGAAATGGATCCGGAGTTTGCCAGGTGGAGCAGGTTGTGGGGTGGTGGCAGGTTGTGAATCTTGGCCGGAGGTATCCGTAGTGGCATTGTTCGGTTGCGCCGGCTGGTTGTCTGCAGCTTCGGTTTGGCTAGGTTGGGAGCCAGTACCCGATGTGGACGTAGTATCACCACAGCCGGCAGCAAAAGCCAGCGCCAGAAGCATGCAAAATATGATAAGCCACGATAACGGTCGTTTCATAAAAACACCCCCATGGTAGGGGTTATTCGACATTTGGTAGATGTTTCCTTTAAGAATTTGATGCTGTCATCCTAAATGTCACTGCTATCGTTCACCTCGGGCGTTAAACGCTGTTGGGGCGGCTTGAGCATCCTAGCCAGCCAAATAGTCCACTAATTCCTCTGAAAGAACAAATCGCTTTACGTTATTATAGGTAATTTCGTCAACAAGGCCATAGTTTTCAAGTATTATAAATTTGTTGTCTAATTCCGGATGGTCATCATAGTAGTAAACCAGTTCATTGCCTTTACCCATGTAGACCCAAGACTTCTTTAATAACACCAATTCTCGACGAAGTGGATACTCGGTCAAGTCTCGACGCATCTCGTCAAGTAAATCAGGCATTATTTTTTCGAGCTTAACCATGTTGGGTCCCCTCTCAACAGACTGCGCTCCCCCCTCGACCTCTGAAAGTGCCGCTGCTTCTGCCTGGTGTTTCCACTCGCGGAGTTTTTCGACGGTATATCGGACTTGGTCGTTATCGATTAGTTTTGCGCATTTTTGGCATAGCCAAATTCCGTTTTCTGAAGCTCGTCGTTGTTCATCTGTCAGTAATTCTTCGTAACGAGGACCTTTAAGTGCAGCCGCAGTAATATGTGCAGCAACTCCAACGTTGATGACTTTACATGGATCTGTTTGTGGTCCGGCAGTAAGTTGTCTGCATTTTGGATTGGAACAGCGATACCCAACCCGCTTGGCCAGCAACTCTTTCACGGCCATAGTAAATTCGTCACGCATGTAAGTATTCACCTCAATACCAACAAGATAAAAACGTTTCGAAACCCAACAGCATCTAACGTCCCGGCGGTTTCACGAACTCGCGAAAGCTGACGCGACCTTTGCAACACCAGCTAATTCTCTCCCTACCACGCAAAAGGCGTGACAGCCAGTGAGTTAGGTCGGAGCGGAGCGGAGCCGCGGGACCGCCAAGTTAGAAGAAGTTAGTTCCGCTCCTAAAATATATACTTTTTACAAACTTTTCCTCCTACTTTGTACTAAGATTTCCTCTCACATGGTCAAACCGTGAATTGACTCCTAATCGTGAGCAAAAATCGTCAACAAATTTAATGCTATTAATAGTACCCCATTCAGCACAGCCGTGTCCTAAGAGTTGATCAGGATAGTAGGGGTTTCCGGCGCCAGTAGCTTTATTTATCTTAAACCTTGCTTTCAATGCGCTCTCAAGTGTATGCTCCTTAATATTCTCATTAAACTCTGAATAACCTACGACCCATTCTGGTTCATAATGAATTAGAGCATTTCTTAATTGAACGAGGAAATGCACATCTTGGCAAGGTGATTGTCCCTTTTTAAACAACTCTTTTTCTGCTAACTCTAAGGCGATTTGGTATTTTTCTATAATTGAATATTTCGCAGTACGCGGAATTCCACGGCTCCAATGACTTGAAAAGAGTTTAATAGTTTTAGAATCCAACTGTTTAAATATGCGGTCGTGAGCAACTGTTGTTTGATCTACTGAATCACAAAAAAGTTCATTTATGGAAGCCTCCAAAAAGGCAACCGCTGTAAAAATGGCACTGGTAACATAAGCTCTATGTTGTGTAAAAAAATCTTGGGAGTATATACCGTCATGGCTCTCCTCCATTTGATAGGCTAATCTTGTGAAACATGCCGCAGACTGAATATGCTGTATTGAAATATAGGTGCGTGATTTTATTTCAATTCCCATAAATCTCCTCTAAAAAATAAGATTGACCCAAAAGTTATGCATTCAAGCCTAACCAGCCTAATGTTCATGGCTAAACGAACTTTCGTCGTTGGCGCGTTTTTTTGCCTGCTTCGTCTGTGCCCGCACCCAAACCAGCAAAAATCGTGACAACAATAAGTTAGGTAGAGCCGCCAAGCGAAACCTTTTAGCCGGGTGTTAGATGATGTGAGGCTTTTGTGAAAGTTCTTAAGATTCATCGTCTTTTGATTCTCTTGACCTTATTCTTTCTACTGTACCCATACCCTTGCCCTTTATTCCTAAATTGGGGCTTCTTCCTTAAACATATTGTCCATTTGCCCTGTCCAAACGGGTTTGGAGATTTTAATTTCGGTTATCACTGGTGCAAATTTCAACATGTCTTTATCATCATAGGTATATAATACCTCCGCTTTAGAAAAAATTGCAGTGGCCACATGCACCGCGTCTGCACCTTTTAGCCTAGAATATTTTCCTGTTAGAGCTCTGGCCATTTCCGCAATAACTCTATTCACAGCGACGAATATGAATTGAGAGCGTTGCAGGTACTTATTTAATAAGTCATCAAATTCCTGAGTTTTTGGAGGGCAAAATTCGGCTACAACTAAGGTGCTTAAGGCTATTTCCAGTTTACCCTCTTCCGCTTCTCTCAAAAGTTTATTACATGTCTCACGAGCATTATCGTGATCGTTATTGTTCCAAGCCGCCCAAACAGAGGTGTCCCAGTATTGCCGTGGCTTACCTTCTATCATGGTGCATTTTCTCCATAAATTCTTTAAATGGTAATCCTCCAGTAATCGTTAATCCTGATGACAAAACGTCTTCCACTGAAGGTAAATCATTATCCTCAGGAAAAATTGAAACACCCATAACGTTTATAATGTTTTTTGGGTAACCATCTGCTGTATATAACACAAGGCCAGTAATACTTACCCTGCTACCTATGGCCTTGGCTACTATTGGCAAATGAGTTTCAAGATTTAAATCACACTTTACGGGCCATCCTGTTATAACATCATAGACATTAAAACGCGGCTTCCCTGCAATCGTTACCATTTTCAGTATGCCTTCAATTGTTCCCAATTCTCTAGTTGATTCTTTAAGCAATGCATCAATATTTGTTACTACCTTTGGGGTTAATTCTACAGAGATATCCCCTGATGTAACAAATACCGTCTTTGTGTCTCCTTTACTTTTTTTGGCAAGTTCCTTAGCATATTTTATAGCATTGTTTGAAAAATGTGTGGGTCGCCGGGGTTCGTTCTTCAATAGCGACAGCCCTTTTGTAACAACGTCCGATACATCATGGCCGTTATAAGACAATTCTTCATCATCAACCGCAACAAGTTCCATGCACGCGCTTGATTTTTTCAGGTCTGAGATTACCCACTTCAAGTTTGCTTCCTTTTTCTCTGAAATTGAGGTTTCTACTTCCCTTAAAAGCTTCAAGAGCATATTGGCCGAATCAACAAAGGCGGTTACAGGAACACGGGAATCCGTGGCCTCCTCTTTGACATTTAAAGTAATCCCCATTCTTAACCACCTCCTAAGGCAAGCACTGATGGCGCCAACTCTCTTTGGCAGGTACCGATCATGGCGCCTCCTCGTTATCATTCTTAACAATTTTATTCTGCGCCAACCATTTTTTCCCTTTAATTCTTCAGAAAGAAAATAAAGAGCCCCACTCAGCTACGGCCAAGTGGGGCTCTTAAGTAAAAGTATTATTTCTTTCTTTCCGAACTGTAAGTCTTGAACACCCCTGGGTCATATGGGTCGAATGACTTCGGAGCGGCATCCTTCAGCGCCGTCTTGGCAACTTTGTAAGAAGCCGCCTTGGGGTCAGTAATTACTTCGTGAGCCCCATATGCAGCCAGGGCGATCAGGATTGAGTTCAGAAATGCTAGCCCGATTATTGCTGCAACACCTTTTGCTTCACCGGTAAACTTCCCAGTCACGAAAGCCACGAAAAGCTGGAGAATGAAAGCCCAACCCGCCGCATAGGGCCTCACCCAAACGTCGGAGCCTTTCTTCATCAGGGGCTTCGTGAACATCACGATCACATACACCGCCGCCAAAAGACCAGCATAGGTAAGCAACAATTCAATTGTGAAAAAATCGTTGGGCAAACTCATGGGTTTCATTCCTCCTCAAATATTTTTAGTGGCGCAGCCGGTAGTCATCGACCCCGGCCGCGATTGCTTCGGCGATCCTCTTCTGTACCGCCGGGTCGTTAAGCAGAACCTCCTCAACCGGGTTGCTCAGGAACCCCAGCTCCACCAGGATAGCCGACATCTTCGTCTCCCTGGTCATGTGGTGATTTCCCACCCGCACACCGCCGTCAGGCCAACCGGTAACTTTCACCAGACGCCGCTGCACGTAGCCGGCGAGGAGCTCCGCTTTCCCCCCTCGGGCATAAATCCAGGTGGACGCATACCGGGCGGTATTGTTCCGCGAAGAGTTCACGTGGATGCTGATGCAAATGTCGCATTTGGCCTGGTTCAGTATCCGCGACCGGGATGACAGCGGCAAAAGAATGTCACGGGTCCGGGTCATGACCACGGTGTGGCCCCGGCTCACCAGGACCTGCCGCAGCACCTTGGCAATGGCCAGGGTGATGTTGTCCTCCTGGGTGTATATTCGGTCCTTTTCTTTCGGCTGGACCGGGTCGACCGCCCCCGGGTCAAACCCGCCATGGCCAGCATCAATTCCGATTTTCACGGCGCTCCCCCCTTTCCTCCCAAAAATCCAGCGAGAAAGGCCCCCGCCAGTTTCCCGAGTTCGATTAACCACTTGAGAGAGACCGTAGTCGACGAACCCGGATGCTGGCCGCCGCCATTCCCGCTGATCCTCAGTTTCCCCGCGACCAGCAGATCCACGGTGTTTTTGACGCCGGCCGTCTCCTGTCCGAGTGCATGGATCTCTCTCTGCATATCCCCCAGGCCCTTGTCCAGCTTCGTCTCTAGCCTCGTGGCCGTCGCCGTGAACAGGGCCAGGGCCTGCTCAATCATGAAGTCTTGTTCAGATCCCACCTCCCCATTCCCCCTCTCCCCGTTTTACCTCCCGGTCGGCCCGGTTCTATCTCAAAGGCTGATACCCCGTGTGATCCTCGCCTGTTTGCTCCCAATCCACATGTCAAGTTTTTCGCCGCTGCCGATGATTTCAACCCTGCGCTCACCAGCATACCAGTTTACCTTTGCGCCCAGCAGTTCCGCTACATATCGCGCCGGTGTCAGAGTGCGCCTCCCTTCGATAACAGGCGGCACATCCATGGTGAACGTTTTGATCTGGTTCGTCAGATCCAGAATCCCCTGCCCGACAAAAGCGTCGTCAATGTCCACCTTGCGGACGTGTCGGAACAGTATCGCTTCCGCTTCCTCAGACGTGGGGTAACGTCCCTCTCGCATACGGTACGCGGCATAGATTAAGGCCACCGCGCCGGTCACATGCGGGGCAGACATACTGGTACCGGAGAGGAGTTTGTACCCGCCTCCCGGCCAGGCTGAGTAAATCTGTGTCCCTGGAGCCCCAATGTCAATACCGTCATAACTGCTGCTGTACCCTGCCGGCTGGCCGTCCTGGTTCGTCGCGCCCACTGTGATCGGCTCCCACAAGAACCCTGGCCAGGAGAATATCTCTGCCGTGTCAGCCTTCCCGTCCCCTGCATTGCCGGCCGATACCACCACGACCACGCCGCTCTCGACGAGCTGGCGGATGAGAAAATGCACAATTGGGTCATACGGCCCGCCCCAGGAACAGTTCACGGCCACCACGCGATCTTGCTCAGGCGCGGTCTTGTTGTGACCGATGACGTGCCGGAAAGCGTCCTGGAACGCGAACCCATCCCCCGGGCCGAATACCTTGATCGGCATGATTCGGGCCTCAGGGGCCACGCCCGTTGTCCTTCCGGCGATGATGCCCGAGACGTGGGTGCCGTGCCCCTCTCGGTCGGTGACGTCAACGATGCTGGTATTGTAGCCGTCGGTGGTGAAGTTGCGCGGACTTATAATGCGCCCGGCAAACTCCGGATGTGTCACGTCCAGGCCAGTGTCGATGATAGCCACCACTGCGCCGCGCCCCTTGGTCTTGCCCCAGAACGAAGGGGCCTGCACCTGCTGGATGTTCCAGGGTATCGCCTGCTGTCGCACAGCCTCTTGGATTTGATACGGAAAAAGATTGCTCATGTTTTCCCCATCTCCCCTTCCTCGATAACCTCCCGGCCCGGCGCCGGGGCAAACTAAAACCGCCTGTATCGGCGGCACGTTGAACCCCTTCATTTTGTACAAATGCTTGTCCTCCAGTTTACTTTCCCATCGACTGTAATATTGGTAAAATATAGTCAAAAAAGGAGGTCTTGCCCTATGCGAAAGTGGTCGATTGTTGCATTGTGTGTGACCTTAATCTTTTTGGTTTCGGTGAAAATTGCTCCTGCGGCGGAAAGTAGAATTGTCACCGCGGTCAAGGACTTGATCGCCAGCGGCAAAATGAGCACGGCCGACTTAAACCACAGCGTCATCGACTTGGTCTACGCTTCCCAAGGTTCTGTAACCGCAACCGTTTACAGAAGCGTATATCAGACTAAAAGCGTCCATCCCTTTGTCATTACGCCCTTGACAAATACTGACGCAACCGACAAAATAACTCGCTTCATCTTTGAACTAACCAACCGCTATCGCCCAGACACCGAATTGGCCATGTCGATCGACTATCCGGAAAAGGTAACCGTCCATGCTTACACTTACGGCATCCTGAAGGACGAAGCAATGTGGGCAATCGTCAATGGCTTGCCTGATTGCCTGTACAACGAACCCTATCACCATCATCATAGCGGCGGATCGGGCTTGCCCGCACCTCCACCTGACACATCCGGCGCATGGATGGATCCCTATTCCCCTGGTCAAATCGCCGCAACCATGGCTGCAAGCACTTTCACGATTAGCAGCACCACATACACCATGACCAGCGCCGAGACAACCGTAACCAAAACTATGGACGTAATGCCAGAAATAAGGAATGAACGAACCTATATCCCGGTGCGGTTCCTGGCCTATTCGCTCGGCGTGCCCGAAGATGGGGTCAAATGGGACGGCCAAACGAGGACCGTAACTATGGTCAAAGGGAACACCACTCTGAGCCTTACCATCGGCAGCAACATTTTGACCGTCAATGGCGAACCACGGGAAATGGACGTTGCCCCTTACATCAAGGGCGGACGCACCATGCTTCCGGCCCGATGGGTGGCCGAGCCACTGGGGGCGAAGGTGGAATGGGATGAAAGCAAACGGCAAGTCATCGTCACGATTGAACAGAGTCAGGGAAATTAAGCCCCTGGCTCTCCCTCTATTGCGGTTAGGATGGATTTGATGTCCTCAGCCCGCTTTTTCAGCCCCTTAACCTGCTGAACGATAGAGCCCAGCTCCTGCTTCAGTTTCACCTTGACCTCTTCCATATTGGCAGCCTCTTTTACTTCCACATATTCTTGTTTGGTAATCACAAGCTGCCCGGTTTCAGCATCAAGGTCAATGGATTCACGTTTCTGCATCATGGCACCCCCTACAAGATAGTGTCTTCCCAGTTACTTGTCATGGCGTTCTCCTCTGCCGATTCCAACCGCCACCCGGTAAATCCTTTTCTCACCGCCGACAATGACCAGGCAAAGCTATCGTTGCTCATGCCCGTCGATTCTTTGACCACAAAATAAGTGGCCCCAATCTCAGCAACGTATAAAATTACGTTTGCCATCGGTGTCAGATGTACAAACCAGGGGCTAACGTCGGCATGTGGCTCGATGCACTCAAGGAAAATCGGGTCAATATCAATGCGGCACTCTCCGTTTGCCATAGTGCCTTTACCTTCATCGACATAGCGTATCTCGGGAGATTCCCTGACAGATAAGCGGCGCGCGCCATAGGTCGGTGTCACTTCGACAGCGTTTTTGGGAGAACCCCATACATCCAGCGTTCCCTGGACAGTAAGATCGCCCCCGATAATGGCGTTATTGCCCGAATAAACCCTGAATTCGGCATCCACATCAAAATATTGTGCGTTTTTCACGAAAACGGTTTTGCTGGACGGTGCCACGATATAGACATTGTTCGTCTTGCTTTGGAGTAATAATGCTCGGTCAACGGTGGTCGGGACTGTAGCGCCTGCGTCAAGGGCAATACACTGTACGCTGTCATAGCCAACATCGCCCCAAAGCATCCCTGCAACAGCACCGGCAGTCTTTATATCTATTGCCCCAGTAGTAGCTGCAGCACGAATTCTGAGTGTCTCCTGTCCGTTTACCACCACTGAAAGAGCGTCTGGAGGTACTAAAGCGATATATGTGGTATCTGTTTCAGTGCCTGTACGGATAACTGTCGAGTATATCTCTCCATTGATGATCTTCAATCCATATTTGCCGGCCGCATAATTCCCGGCATGTACACGCAAGTTTGCGAGATTGTCGAAGACCTTTAATCCATTCCCAACCAGCTTGGTAAAGCCATCTTCCGATGAAAGAGCCGTCAAGTCCGTGACTATAATCTTGTTGGCGGACAATTCGGCGATATGGGCGTCAAGGATCTGAGCCAGCCCGATATGGGCCGACAGGATTGCCGCATCCGCGATCAATGCAGACCCGATGAACTGTCGGGCATAGCCCTTGTCCCAAACAGTATCATGCAGACCGCCGTTGTTGACAGCGACGATAAACTGCCCATCGGTCAGAGTAGGCATGTTCTCGCTGGTGGTGTAGGTGTTCGATACCCCGTCCCAATAGATATGTTTCAGAGCCGTGTTGCCTGCCACGATGACATGCTCCACCCCGGCATAGTACAGCTTGTGCTGGTTCCACGCGACAGAACCAGCGGCGGGGCTGTTGTCCGTCCATGCGTCGCCAAGGAGGACAACCGTTTTCGTGTTCAATTTGGTGGCGTCCACAGCGGCTTTGGCGATTTTCTCCGCTATGATGCTCTCATTGACCAGCTTATAGGCTGTGATCTGCCCCTTGCTGGTCTTGATGCTGTTCAAGTACTTGACCATGGCCTGGCTGTCGGCCAGCATGGATTCGATTTTCTCGATGGGGTCGCCAACTTCAAGCTCACACTGCCACGGCTGGAAGACGTTGTAACGGTAGCCGATGATCCTTACTCGGTCGTCAAACCCAAGTTCCGTGTCAATCAGATCGGCCAGATGCCCCACGTCGTAATCTTCGTGCTGGTAGCCAGGAAGCGTCCGCAGGTCAACGTGCTTCGCCCTGTAGTTGTGCCGGGGTCGGCAGACTTTGGCAAGATACTTGGTGGCCGCATCCTTCAACTCCTGGGCAGTGGCAATATCCTGGTTTACCCAGATGCCTTCCAGGACTTCGGCGGTATAGGTGTTATTGCTGAGATAAAGCAATCCCCCGTTGACACTGCCGATGTCAAGGTCATCCGCGCCGAAGGGATACAGCTTCGTCACAATGTCGTAATCGTCCGTCCGGGTGATGTTCTTCAGGTTCTTCTCGTACCTCACCTGATACCCGGTGTAGACCGCCCAGGTGGTTTCATCTCGCAAATGGACTTTTCTCTCAATGACATTCCCATTGCCGTCAAAAACATATTCCCAAACCAGATAGCCGCCCCAGATCTCCTGAATGCGGTTGATGTTCTCCAGCCTGGATATTTTCTCAGTTTCCAAATCGTGAATACCGGTCACATCCACGGTGCCGACAGTCCAGCCTGTGCCCTGCAGTAGAGCATACAGCGCATGGCCGGCACTCCCTACGGTATAGATGCCCCCGGACAGATCGCTCCCTCCGGAGAGGATGATCACGGCCAGAGCAGGCGGCGTCGGTGTCTGCGGGTCGTTGGAGATGCCGGGGTCAACGTAGTCCTTGCCCAGTTTCACCCACGATTCATGGGCAGTAACCTTGCCCCATGTTTTACCCTCATTCCGTGACTTTTCGATAGCATCAGGACTGAGAATGATATACTCCCTGCCCCCGGCGTAGATTCGAAACTGGTCGGTCAGGTATTGCCACTTTGAAGTCTGCCCCGGGAGTTTTGGCATGGTGCCCATAACCGTAAGGGCAAAGATTTCCTCCAACTTCTTGATGGGCAAGGAGAAGGTAAGCGTACTCCTCCCATTTAATTCGCGGTCAACCCAGCAGTCTTTGAGTCCGTCCGCTTCGGGCGATAAATAAGCCGCCGGAGCATCGGCGGCGGTCTTGACTTCGATGAATTGAGGGATTGTCAAAGGCATAGAGTACCACCCCAAAGGTAGATTTCTCCCTGAAATTAGTCCTATAGACATAGATTAAGGCCTTGTACTATAATTAATCCGCTTGAATTATTTGGTTAAATTGTTAATTAGGAGGTTATGGTTTTGACTGAATATTGCGAAGGCTTCTGGGCACTTAATGATGTTGATAAAATAGCTTTCCTTGCGGGTAACGTAATTTATGATGCCACTGAGGACGAAAAAGAAAATACCACCTTGCTTGAAAGACAAATTATGAACAAAATAGCCGAAACTGTGCCCGAATTGTACCAAAAATATCAAATAAGAATAAAGTCATTTGTTAAAAGGGAAAACAAGCCTTACCGAGTGAATTACGAGCTATATACAATTTCTAAAGTAAAAGATTTCATAGTAGAAGGACCAGACCGGTTATAAACTGGTCTTTTTTCTTCGACTACAGCGACACTGGATATTCTCCAGTCGCTATGAAAAAGGCCGAAAAGTTTGGCCAGTATTTCAGGATTTCCCAACTTCATGTCGAACCCTTAGCTAATAAAAGGGGGGATTGATAATGTTATTAAACAACAACTGGGCAAAAGATTTACTGCCGCATCTGGCCTCTTATGAAGGGGTAAGGCTCGATAAAAGAGAAGGCAACTGCGCGGCTATCCCTATTTGCGAGTTTATAGGTAACGCTAGACAAGGTTGTTACGACAATGGCTCGACCAACATGCGCGATATCTGTATTGTCTCAATAATAATGTTATTAGCTAGATTACAAGGCATCACAATAGAAGAGGGCGAGATCAAGGAACCCGAACCAAAAGAAATTGGTTTTAAGCCCCAAGGGGCTCAAGAGGAAGAGGGGTGATTCCCCTCTCTTTATTTTTTCAACTCTCGCGGCCCGTTAGTTAAATAACAATCTCCTGTGGCGGTTGCTTCTTGGCTATAGCGTCCTCGGCCAAAAGTAATGATTCGCGTTTGCAGGATTGCAGGTATTCCTCCAACGTCTGCCCTTCCGGTGGGGTTTTGCCCCATCGGTATTTGAAGGTGTCAGCTCCATCCGTGACGTTAAAGAGGTAAGTTGTAGATTCTTCAAAGGCTTTTGCTGTAAGCATTTTTATCCTCCTTCCTAAACGATAAGCGAGTAACCAACGCTGTAGGTGTAGGAACTTGCATCAGCGTGAGACACATAAATACTCCATGTACGCGGCAAAATCAGCGATGTGCTTTGCTTTACATGAATGCTGGTACCTGACGCATTGGGGTAAAGTGCATAGACAGAAATTCCTATTGCGGTTACGGCGGTGGGATTAACATTAAGATTATAGTCAGTACTGCTCACGGGATCGCGCCCGACAATATTTAGGGTTAACCCTCCTGTGCCACTTGCGGCTGTAACACTTAGGATAACCAATACACCACGAGAGTTATGATTCGTTTGGAGAGGACTGCTCACTGCCATCGTCCTCGCTGCACTTACCAGCAGTATGCCTTCAGTGTTGTTGCGCCAGCGGTCCCAAGAACTTCCATTGAAGCCTGACAATAAGTCAATAGTGACCATCCCTATGGGGTCCCCACCATCACCAGCCGTACCAACATAAGCAAACTCTGCGGCATTTGTATCTGACACCTTAATTGCTCCGATTAAATTGTCTCCTGGTGGTATACTCCCCGTTAGTGTAGCATCAACCTTCATCCGATGATTAACGCTGTCCCAAACGTCGGTGATCATCGCCCGTAGTTGCTTCACAATCGCGATCAGCGACCCGTCGCCCGTCGCCGCCGCATCCGTTGTTGCACCCAAAGACGCTTCTACCCCGTCAAGGTAGCCTTCCAGCGCTTTCAGCCGGGCAAGTGCTGTGTTGGCGGTAGGGGTAGCGGAAATTTCGCCCAACCTGTCAGCGACAACTTTTAATCTGTCCAGCAGAGTATTTGCCGTTGGAGAGGCTTGAACTTCGCCCAACTTGGTCAAAAGTGCATCCAGATCAGTAGACAGGCGCCTGATTTTGGCACTGAGCGAACCAACCGCGCCAGCAGTTACCGTCGCGTCCGTTGTTTGGCCCAAATCGGTCAATATGCCCTTCAATGTCGCGATCACTGATGCTGAGGCAGTCGGGTCGGTTACGGCAGCTGCCAATAATGCACCCAGACGGTTTTGGAGTTCGGTATCAGTAGCAGGCAACGGATCGGCCGCGCTCACCGGAGTCCAGATGTTGCTTGCGTTCTTGAACCACTGGCCAGCCGCAGCTGTATATTTGCCGCTTGCGTCAGGGCTGGCAATATAGGGCGTTCCATTCGCGTCTTTGGGAAAGGGCAGGGTTGGCAACTCAAAAGCCATCGTCTCTCACTCCTTTTATATCCAACGGTCATACCAATTCAGTGTCGTGGTACCCGCCGCTGCCGCCGTCACCGCATTGTCGCCCGGTTGAAGGCGGGGAAACACGCCGTTGGAGTTCGGCAAAGCGTTGGCGTTGTCCAGCACGGCGGTCAGTTTGTCCGTGTCAATGACCAACGCGCTCCCGGCGTTGATCGTCCCGGTGTAGGTCATGGTGTAGCCTGCCACCACCACGCTTGGGTTGGTCACTTCCCCCTGTATGGTCAGGGTGAAAGGTATTGCCACCGTCCCGGCGTTGACGGCGGTGCCGGATCCCGTGAGGGAATTCTGGACGGCTCCCAGGATGTAGGGGTTGAGCATTTCAAAGGCAATGGCGAATTCGATGTACTCTCTCCCCCGGGGGATTTCCACGGCGTCAGCCACCCTTACCTTGTAGACCTTCCCCGGCTCATCGGCAAAGGTGAGGTTCTGTTCCCCGGCCAGGGGGTTCAGGTACCCTGCTATCTGCCGCAGGACGGTGGGGCGGTAATCCACATCCGTAGCCACCATGGAAACTCTTTTCCCCACCAGGAGTTCCAGCACTCGAGGGCGCAGGTTGACGCCAAAAGAAAGTTCCCCATCTCTGCCGGGGATTTCTTCAGTGTATTCCCGCTGCCCGGGCACCACCTCGTGTCTGTTATCCCGAAGCACCTTCACGCCCAGCGGCTGAAGGATACCGTCCGCATCCACGGTGAGCGCCAAAATTACCGCCCCCTCGCTGTGGCCAGAGCCATGACTTCTTTTCTCAGGCCCATGCCGACCCGTTTGATGTCCATGTCATCAGAAAGGACCAGCTTCTCCGGCGCCAGAAGTGGGGCGTTGATGTTTACGATTACCGCGCTCCCTCCGCTTGCCTGAGCCGGCGGGGCCGTTCCCCTCCGAATCGCATCCACCAGGTTGGCCGGCAGGACATACTCCCCGCGGTGCACCTTAGCTATCTGATCATAGAGGATAAGCCCGCCCTTGTCGTAACTGTTGTGGACCGAGGCAGAGCTTTCAGTGTTCTGGTCCCACACCAGCGGCTGCCCGATTGCCTTCCGGATCTGGTCAGCCCAGCGGTGAGCCGCCCGGGCCCCTGTGATGTCGCCGGCGGCAAGGTCTGCGGTATAAACACTGCCGGCCCTTGCTATCTCTGCCATCGCCTCGGCGATATGGGTTTTAAAGTAGACCAACCTCTCCTGCCAGCTCATGGTTGACGGATCCTCGCTGTATTCGCCTTGTGACGGCCCTGGTATGTTCGGTTCCGGTGTCGGCGACGATTCGCTGTCGCGGATCCTGTCTATCTTTCTTTCGACGCTGCTGAAGTCACCCGATTCAAGACCTTCGATCAATGCGTCAACTAGATCCTTCCCGGTCTCCAGCCACTCTGGCTTTGTGGCAGCGAGGGAAGCAATCATGTCCATGATGCCGTTTTCGGCAATCCGGCGCGCTTTCTGGTAATGCTCCTCGAGTTCGTCGCGCTCTTCGTCTCCGGCTTCCTTGGCATCGTCAATCTGCTTTTGCAGGGCTTCTTTCTGGTCTTCCCGCGCCCATTCTTCCTGCTGGCGCTGAAAATCAGCCTTCTCCTCAGCAATCTGCTTGTCAATATCGGCCAGGGCCTTCTGGTGCTCAATGCCGGTCCGAAGTTCATGCTCCCGCCGTTTTTCTTCAAGTTCTTTCAGCTTTTCATTATGCTTGCGGGCGGCTTCCTCTTGGTCAGAGGCCTTCCCTTCGCCTTCCAGGGCGTCAATCTGATCCTGAATAGCATCGGTCGCCCGCTTGGTCCTGGCCTCGATGGCATCCAGTTTATCTTTGTATTCATCGTCCAACTCTGAAAGGTATTCTGAGAGTTGTTGCTTCCGTAGCCGGTACAGATCCTCCTCAATGCTCTGCATCTGCTGCATATTCCACTCGTGGGCGTCTCTCAGCTTCTGCAGGTACTCGATCTGCTGCTCGGTACTCATCCGGGCCATGTTGACCTCGTGGCGCATCAGATCCATGGATTGGCTGTAGGCATCATCATAGCGCTTTTTCTCTTCCTGCTTGACCTGTTCTTGCAGAGAAAACTTCTGCTGTTCAACCTGCCACCAAGTTTGGGAGTTCTGAGTAATGCTCTTGGTGAGGTTGTCGATTTCCGCTTTCAGTTCTTTTGCGGCTTTAGCGTCATGGGCTTTGCTATATGCCTGCTGCAGGGTTTGCAGTACCCGGACCTGGGCCACATTTTCAGCCTGGAGGGCCTTGCCCTGACTTTCCAGGGTGGCCAGCTGCTGCGCCCGGACTTTGTTCAACTCGACAGTCTGATATGCGGTACCCTGGCCGGATTCCATGACTTGGACCAGGTACTGCTCCTTTGCCGCCAAAATTGAGACGGCGTTGGCTGCAGCTTCGGTGGCCGCTTTGTAAGGGTTTAGAACGGCTGTTGTTGCTTCGATGTATTGTTTGGCGGCATCAGCGGCTTTGTTTTGGCTGCCTGTGGATGGAAGGGTATAGGTTCCGGTTCCGGTTGTACGGCCTGCTCCCCCTCCGGCTTGCCGGAACTTACCCGCATCATAAGCGTTCGCTTCAGCAAAGAGGACTGCATATTCTTGCCGGAGTTGGCTGAGGACATTATCGATCTGATTTTCAATTTCCCGGACCTGCTGATTAAATTCAATGGTCGCACCTTGGGCGATATTGGCCTTGGCCGTTTCATCCAAATATGGGTTCCATGTCTTTTGGCTTTTGATTGACTGTTCGACAAATTCGTCTACTGAACCAAGGCGGCCTTTCTTTTTGTAAAGGCTCTGAAGCTGCCGCTGTAAATCCTCTGCGTTTTCCTGGCTTTTTGCGCTCCTGTTTCTTAATACCTCTGCGGTGTTCTCCCGGAGTTTTTCGGTGTTTAAGGCGATGGCTCTACCTTCGGAATCCCACTGACTGACTATCCCGGGCATAATGTCACCGAGATCGGCAATAACCCGGTTGAGTGCCTCCTGGGCGCGCTTCTTCTCGTCGGTACCGTCCTTCAGGGTTGCCAGTTCTTTTGTTAAGGCATCATACTGCTTGGCAAGTCCCAGAACCTGCTGCCCCTGCGCCTCCTCCTGCTGCATTGCCTGGGCCTGGGCTCCCTTGTATGTGAGAAAAGCTGCGCCCAGAGCGGTAACAGCCATGATGGCAAGGCCTATAGGCCCAGTCAAAGCGGCAGTGGTAATACCCATTGTTGCCAGCATAGGCTGCAGCACGCGGAGGGCCCCGACAAGGGCTCCGATCCCGACTACCAAGCCGGCTGACCCTATGAGCATTTCCACAACCCGGCGGCCGCTTTCGTCAAGGCTATTAAATCCGGCTGTGAGGGTATAGAGAACCCCCAACATCCCGACAGCGCCTTCTTCAAAATCCTCGAACAGCAACACCTTGGTCTTTTCCAGGGTGGCGTTGGCCTTGCGCAGCGCTCCATCAAAGCTGTCGGTCATGGTGTCGGCCATCTTTTCGGTGGCGCCGTCAGCGTCGCCCATAGCGGTGACATACTCGGCCAGTTTGTCGCTGCCCATTCGCATGCCGGTGGCCAGGGCCCGGATACCATCCGAGGTCCCGATGGTGGTCAGGATCAGGTTCCGGCTTTCTTCGTTATAGGGGGCCAGGGCGCTCTCCAGCTCGGCGATGATCTCGTGCCACTGCTTCATGTTTCCGCTGGAATCGTAGATTTCGATTCCAAGGGACTTCATCAGGTCCCTGGCTTCCTTGGTCGGGTTGATTAACTGCAAGAGAGCGGCCTTGACGCTGGTGCCGGCATCCTGGGCCTGTACCCCGGCGTCACGCATGGCGGCAACCGCTGCAACAACCTCTTTGAAATCCTGCCCGGCCATTTTGCCGACGGCGCCCGCCGACCCCATGACCCACTTGAAGTCCTCAGCTTTCATAGCCGTTGAGTTCATGGCCTCGGTGAAAGCATCTACTACTTCGGTCGTTTGGCTCCAGTCAAGTGCAAAGGCTTTGACCGTGGAAGAAACGGCGTAAGCAGAGTCCTCCATCTTAATTAGGCCAGCTGTAGCGAAGTCGAGGATGTCCGGCGTCGCCTTAATAACTTCGTTGGTTTTGAGGCCAGCTGATCCAAGTTCGTAGTAGGCTTTTGCCACCTCGGTAGGCCCCTGGATTCCCTGTGAGGCCATGGCCGCATCGCGAAGTGCGCCGGTCATATCTCCGATGACAGCTTGGTCCTGTTTTATGGCCAGTTCAAACTCACGGCCGGTAGACATCACTTCGGTCAGGGCGCGTTGGAGAGTGTAGAGCGCAGTGGTCAGCGCCAACATTTGAATCATGTCGTTATTGGCAGCCTGCCCGTGCTGTTGGTGTTGCTGGCCTAAGCTGTCGAGTGCCTTGTCTGTTTGCCTGATGGCATTGGCCGCTTCTTTTGCCGAAAGTCCGTTGGCGCTAAGCGTAGCCGTCAGTTTTTTGTTTTCTTGCTCAACCACCCGCTCAGCTGCAACCATCTGATTAAAAGCCGCATTAAGCTTCTCGGTGTCAACGGTGGTTCTTTTTTCGACATTAGACAGATCGGCCAGTATCTTGTTGAACTTTTCGGTTGCTTCCCTGGCCTTTGTTTTAGCTTGGACATAGTTGGTCATTACCTGATTGACCGATTCGGTTGTAGCAGTTACCTGCTTTTCGGCCTGCTCTGTCTTTTTTAGTTCGTTCTGGAACTTCTGAAACTGCTGAGTAAATTCGTCGTAGGCTTTTATTGTTGCCTGCAATACCGCGTCTGACATGCTCCCACCTCACAGTGAAAGCACCGCCCATGTGCCTGTGCCCACATAAGAAATTGCAGGCCGGCGGGTGGGCGCCCGCCCCTCGAAAGCGGCCAACTTCCAAGGTGCCTGCAATGGTTATTTCACTCTAAACCCATGAGAATATTTCTTAAAGGGATCTTCCCCGGCTTCAGGGTTCTTGGAATATGTGTCCCACCATTCGCGGAACTTCCGGTAGTCGTGCAATATTTCATCTTTCGGCGTCTCATGCCCGCGCATTCCAAGGGCCGAAAAGGCTGCAGAATACTCCTTGGTCAGCGACACAAGCCGCCGCTGGTCAGCCGTCCACTCCGCCGGCGCCCCAGGAAATACTGCATTCTCCCCAGCCGCTCGGTAAGTCTCGATCCATTCACTGCAACTGAGAATTATCGGTAAAAAAAATCGGGCAGAAGGCCCTCCTTGAACTGCTTCCATTTAGTGAAAAGGGCGACAAGGCCCTGATGATTGCGTTGGCCAAATTCTTCTATCTCTTCCTCAGATGCGAAGAAAGGTTCTTCAATTTTGTCTGACCTGCGGGCGCAAATAAGAATTTCCGTTAGCCCCTGGTGGACCCGGGCCATGTGTTCCGCCGTGTTCGCCTTGAGATGCCGCTCCAGTGCCTCAATCTGCTGGGCCTGGTCCATAACCTTGTGGTCATCCTCGGTGTAGAAGTTCTGCATGTACTCCATGATCTGTCTACCCCGATCCTCGATGGCTTTATCCCGGTCCGCTTTTTCCTCCGGGGACAGCTGGGCGACTTCTTCATCGGTCAGTTTGTCATAAGGCCCGGCCAACTCCGGGGGGATGCTGTCATAAAAGCGCTTCAGGATTTCCCGCTGCTTTTTCAGGATCCCGGGGTCGACGCCGTTTTCCCGGCAGGCCTTTTCCAGGACAGTCGGTAATAGAGCCTCAGAGAAATAGCCGCCGGCGGCCATTAACTCTTTCAGTTTTGAGCTGTACGCGCGGGATGAGATACCCTTCTCTTTGAGCCCCATTTTGACAAACACAATTCCCGGCAGGCCGGAGATCTCGGGGGCATACGTGCCTGATGCTACCGCCTCAAGCCGCCTTTGAACCATTTCCTTGGTCAGTTCGGCCATTTCAATTTACCGCCTTTCTATTTGGAAGCGGAGGGGCAGGTCAAGGCCCGCCCCCCCACGCCACCAAAGGTTTTTAAGCCGTCGTGAAGTTGGTGATGCTTGCAGCAGCCATGACGTTGCCGGCCAGGTCCTTGACGTTGGTGGCCACAGCAATGTATGGGGTCGCTGCGGTGAGGTCAACTGTCGGGTTCAGGGTGACGATCTTCTTGGTGCCGTCGATGCTCAGGGTACCGGCAACCGTGGTACCGTCAGACGCCTTCATCAGGATAAAGTTGCTGCCATTTACGGAGGCATCCTGAATGGCTTCGCTGAAGGTCCAGACAACGTTTGAGCTTATGACGACTGCAGGAGCTGCGTCAGCCGGGTCCACGGATGAAACGGTCGGAGGTGTGCTGTCAATCGCCACCGGCGCCTTCGGGTAAACGACCAGCGCCTTCTCGCCGGTAGTCAGGCCGTCATCGGCATGGAGGGTAATGGTCAGCTTGCCGGCGGCCACAGCCTCCGAGAAATACCCGGGCGCTGCCGCCACGGCTCTTTGAAGCCTTTTTACGATCTTGGTACCAGCGTTCGTCTGAATCAGCACTGCCAATGCGTAATACGTGTTTCCCGCCTTATCTTCCAGGGCCACGGCGGGGCTGTTGGTGTCTGAGGTCGTCGCCAGGGATACGACCGGAGTTCCGCTGCCGTCGAATGCCTCGATGACGATTTCATTCCCGAATACTTCCTTGTAATTCAGGGCTTCGAACGGCCACCGGGCGTTGCCGGTCTGGACGCCGCGGGTCAGGGTGCCGATCTTGGCCTCGTCAATGAAATCGCATCCCAGGGGAGTTACGCCGTCATCATCGAAGCACTTGGCCACCATGAAAACAGGCATATTGTTCGACGGATGGTAACTTGTGAAACTGGACAGTTGCTGCCTGGAAGCATAGGCCATAACGGCCTTTTCGGCATCAACACCATCAACCTCGAACGTTCCGGTAACACCCTCGAAGTTATCCGTAATAGCCACCGGGCCGTCTCCGGAAAAGGTGTTTGTCCCACGGCGCTGTAGAGTCCGCTGCGGGTCGTAGGCGAAGGCCTGCACGCCGGGGATTTCACCATAGGCGAAAGGTCCGCCGATGATGAACAGTCTTGAATTTTTGTTCTGGCGAAGTTTGCCCATCTATCATTCCTCCTTGAAAAATTACGCCACCGGCCTATGCCAGTGGACGCTGTACGTGAGAAATATTGACTTGTTCGCAGGATCGTTGGGGTCCTCGATTGGGTCTTCCAATGGCGAATTGGGCGGATTACATTCGAACCATATTTCGCCGGCTTGCACCGGGTTCGCCGGGACTGTCCAGTTGTAACGGGGAATTATCAATCCTCCCCTGCTGGGCCCGGCCAGGGCATTGTAAACCTTGTCCCGGAATTTGCGGACTTCGTTCCAGTAGAAGTCCTTCGTCGGATCCGGTGCCCGGGTCTTGCACTCAAACTCAATGAGTGTCAAAAACCGTTCACCCTTCAGCCCGGAGGCCAGGAGGTTGCTGAACGGTACCCCTCGGGTGTGGTCTGGCAACGTCCGCATGGCCAGCATGATGAGCCACTTCCCGCCGTTGACCAGGGCCGTTTTGGGCTTTTCGACCAACTTCAGGTCAGCGGCTGTGGCCAGGCCGAATGCAGCCAAGTTGGCAATTATGTACTTTCCGTTTGACAACATCATGTTATCCATGGCATCACCCCGGAAGGAATATTTTGATTCGACGGCGAAAAGCTACCGGAAAGGTGGTGATAGCTTGAAGAAGGACATTTTCCCGACTCGCAGACTGAAAGTCCATGAGAAGGATTGGCCCGGCGAAAGGATTATCATCCAGCACGACGCCTCAGACCTTGTCCGTGAAGCCTTTGGCCTTGACAAGAAAAAACAGGACAAGCCCGCCGACATAATCCCCCTCAAGCCTAAAAAGTGACCGGCATTAGCTGGTCCTGCTCCGTATGCCTGATTGCCTCCCTCATCTGCTCCTGGAAATAACGGTCAATCAAAACCAGGTTGCGTCTGAAGAAGCCTTTGCCCTTCACCCGCGACACCATGCCCGCCCGCTTGTTGATCCGCCTGTGAATATTGCTGATAACAACCTTCCCATTTACGCTTTTCAGGATGCCAACGGCAAACAGGTACCGGCGTTGTTTTGGTGTCAATTCCTTGGGGCCGGTGGCTTTAAACCCATATTCCTGATGGACGGCGTACTTGACATTGGTCCCGATCCTGCCCTCATAGCCTTCAATCTGCGTCAGTGATTGGTTCTGCCCTTCGGCGATGGCCGCCGGATCGCCCTCTACGCTCAAGCCGTACTTTTGCACCAGGTACCCCAGGATGCTTGCCCTGAGCCTCCCCGTATCGACCGGGCAGTCCTCGGCAATCCGGGCCGCACCCCACAGCACCGTCCTGGCTACAGCCGCCCTGACATTGGCGTCAAGTAACTTTCTCCTGCGCTCGGCTACCTTCAGCAGTTCATCCACACCCTTGAAGGTGATGCTGAAAAGCTTGTCGCTCACTGTATACCCGCCCTTATCTTCCAGCCGATCACCCCGCCAAGGAAACTATGACCGATGCTCTTGGGTTTGTACGTTGCTCCGGCATAGACAATGCGGTCGGCATAGACAGGAGCCGCTGACAGCGCCGGCTGCCGAATCTTGAACTCCATGTCACCCAGAACGTAAGCTCCGCCGGAAACCTGGATTTCCTCCAGGGTCAATTCCCGGACGGCCGCAGTTATGGCGGAATCGACATAGACGGGCGTATCGGGCGTGCCTTCAACCGGGTCCCCCGGGTCGGTGTGATCGTATCGCTTATAGGTGACCGGTTCCTCCACATCGGGAGCTATGCCGTCCAGGCATTCGCGCATATAGCCGAGGTCGTCTTGATTCAGCACCGCAGCAGCACCCCCATCGTATCCCCGCCCAACTTTATTCCCAGTCGGGAAGTTCTACCGTTTGCCCTTTCAGGTCATGGAAACAGTCGTTCAAAAACTGAATCTTACCATCGGTAATAGAGCTGTGACACCTTCTGTCAGGTTTATCTTTGTCTACCAGTAAGGAAGGGCTAACCGTAGGCTTCTCTGGATTACCGTTGTAAGACCAACTGTCATTAAACGCATGGGCACAACCACAACCAGGGCAGTGAAACATATGCGTTTTTCCGTTAGTATGAACTTTAGCTCCCATGATGGCTACACCCCCTCCGGCGGATTAAAAGCATCCGTCCAGGTGATTTCAGCCACACCGTCAGCCGGCGAGAGCAGGGCCAGGTCCTTGAAGATGGCGGCCTGCTCCCGGCACTCCTTTGCGGTCATGGTTTTGTCCACAGTCCGCCCGTCCACCGTGAACTTGAAGTTCCGTTTTGCCGCATCCCCGGCCCGAATGAGCCAAAGGTGATGGCTGGCCATGTTCACATCATTGCTGTACCGGGCCAACAGGGCAGTGATGGTCAGGTCGGGGAAAGTGTACGGTTCCACTTGGTCCAGGACGTTCAAGCGCACCAGTTCAATGTCCGTCACCGATTATTCACCTTCCCGCGGGGGCCAACTCCACTGCTTCTCCTTTTTCCCGTGTTCCACGTTGCAGATCAGAGGTGCAAATTGGTTCTGACTGTTGTTGCTGAACAGCCGCAGATTGACCTTGCCGTCTTCGTCGACCTTGGTGATAATGGCCGGCAGGGTTTCACCTTCCTCGGTCAAGAAGTGAACAATCCGGCCAACAGTGAGCTTTTGAGTTTTACCCGGTGTCTTTGCAAGCACTTGATTTTCCCCTGGGTTTTGAATTTGTTCAGGCGCTTGATTATCGTCCAGTTTCTGTTCAGGCGTTTGGTTCTCTTCCGGTTTTTGTTCGGGCGCTTGATTATCGTTCAGTTTTTGAGCGTCTTCCGGAATTTGGTTCTCTTCCGGTTTTTGACCCTTTACAGGCATCAGATAAATCCTCCTTGTTAATTTCTTTACGGGGTAATGATGTTGGCGTTTCGAAGAGCAGCCAGGGCCGCGTTAAGCTGGGCCTTGACAGAGTTCAATTCAGTTACAGCGGTATTGAAATTTGCTTTGTTTTCGTTGGCTAAGGTCACCACAGCGTCAAACTCAGCCTTAGTCGGTGCGGCTACTGAAGCAACAGCATCGGCAGCGGCTACCGCCGTAGCATCGGCAGCGGAAACGTTAGCGACAGCCGCCTGTTTGGGATTGGAAGTGAGTTCGCTGCCGGCTGCAGCTGTGCTTTCGTTGGGAGTCTCTGCGTAAACTTTGTCTTCAAAAGCGGTCATTTGATTCACCTCCGGTAAATTATTGGGAGGGGCGTTGACCCCTCCCCGCCGGTTCTTAAGCTACAGCAGACTTATACATCCCGCGCCAATCAACGGCCTTGGCCTTGGCGATATGGCGGACCTTGTACTTGATCGGTTCATCGTCCATGCTGAACGGGTCAACGGCCATGCCGCTGATGGTTGTCCAGCCGGGGGATTTCAGGAACAGCTGCGGGCTTTCACCCACACCGCGCAAGAATCCGACTTCGATGGTGTCAATGGTGGACGGATCGGCGATCACATACCAGTCGTTGGTATCGGGTAGCCAGTCGCAAATGAGCGGCTCAAGGCCCACATCGCGCAGGACGTTGGCATCGTTGTTTGCGGTTCCCGGTACCTGGGCACTCTGCAGGAGTTTGCGGGCTGTCCATTCGAGTTCCGGAGGAACCACGAGGTACTTGGGTTTGACGTAAATCTTCTTACCCTTGTCGTCGGTCTGCCGGCGCATGGCCGTTACGGCAGCAGTCAGGCTGGGCTCTGCCAGGGCCTGGTTGCCAAGGTTGCCGTGATCGGCATGGAATAGGGCCTTGGTGTCGCCCATGGTCGGGTTGTCGATCAGGATGTTGAATACCAGGGTGTTGAGCAGCCTCGCAGCTGCACGGCCGAAGCGGTCGGGCATTTTGCGAATGGCATCCAGGTCATCGTTAATGATGGCCTTGTAGAGCACGGAGAATACCCGGCCAAAAATGGCCAATTGATATGCTTCCTTGCTTTCAACTAGGGTACCATCTTTGTATTCGCCAGGCTCACCCTTGATTTCTTCCAGGTCGTCGGCCTCAGACACGCGCAGGATTTGCTTCTCTTTAAAGTCGGGCAGGGTGGCAATGTTGACGATGCTCCGCCACTGATCGGGTACAGCCTGATAGGCCCGCTGCAGGACCTTGCTCAGAACGTTCGCCAGCAGATACGGAAAGTCAGAAGTGCTGGCCGCTTCCACCAGCACTTCATACATACGCCTGATGCTTTGCATTTCCAAGGCCTCGTTCAGCTTGGCCTGTTGGGCCTCGGTCAATCTTTCCAGTAAAGGCACTGGTCATTCCTCCTTGATACGTTTTTGACTTACGTTTTTCGACCTTACTTCAGTTTGACATTGATGGTGTCGGTGCCGCCGGCGGCAATAATCTCCAGGGCGTGGCCGAACAGCACGCCGGTGTTCTTCTTGGAGAGCTTCGGATTGTCGGCCGTCACGTAGTATATGGCGTCTCCGATAGCCACAGCGCTGTTGCCGCCGGCGTCAATGGCCTTGACCGACAGGTCATAGACGACGTTTCCAGTGTCCACCGTCGCATAGCCGGCCGCATCGGCGTCGATGGTAGCCACACCGGTTATTTGGCCGACTGCTATCGGGTCGCCGGATTTAACGCCAACACCGACATTGAGCCAGAGATGGCGTCCTTCTTGTACTTGATTCTTTGCCATGTGGTTTTACCTCCTGATTTCGTATTTACTTTACTGCTGCCCGGCCGGTTTCTGCTCGGGCAAGCCGAACATCTTGTCCATCTTCGCCTGAACGGTATTTACCAATTCGTCCGACTTCGGCGGATCACCCGTAATGCCCATGCCGGTGATTTTGCCGGCCTCGGTCAGCTTGGACAGGTAGTCGCGCTCTTCAGTGACAGCCGCGGTGACGGCTTCCTTCAGAGCGGTTTCGTCCAGGGCGCCGTCCTTGGCAAAGTCGCGGGCCTCGAGGTGACGGTAAAGCTTATCCTGTGTCAGTTCGGGCAGCTTGGACTCTTTGAGCTGCTCCCGGATCATCGGGCCAACTTGCATCTTGATACGGGTGCGGGTCAACTCTTCGGCAGCGGTTTTCGCCGGGGCCATAGCAGCCTCTTTGATCTTGTCGACTTCTTTGGTGACAGCTTCGGCTACGAGTTGATCGACTGTTTTCCCTTCGCCGGCCAGCGCTGCGGTTTCTTTGAGCGGTTCTTCCTTCGGTAGAAGGTCCGGCCTGTGCTTCTTCAACTCTTCAAACGTGATTTTGGTCCAATCCATGGGCTCATCCTCCTTGTTTGGTTTTGCTCCTTCGAGCAGTTTGTCAACGGTCCCCCCGGCTCCCGGTTCGGTTACGATGTCGATGCTTTGGAGGCGCTTGACCGATTCCACGATTTTGCCTCGCCGGCCCTCGGCGTCCCCAATGCGGGCACTGCCGTAACCGTTGATGCTGGGGCCAACGAAAACGATCCCCTTACTGTTGAGTTCTTCCGCCGTAACCAGCGCCGGCTTTAACCATGCGGCTGATTCTAACAGTACCAGTGTGGCTGTAGCCCGGCCGTCAGCCTCTTGCTTGGCGTCTGTCCAGTACCCTACTAGTTCCCTCACGGACCTCTGCGGCCGTTCCCTTTCCTCCCGGTCCGTCGGGTGGTCGGCAAAGGACTTGGCGCCCTCAATCATCGGCACCACGGTGGCAATCGATTCCCGGGTGTAATACTTGCCGCCCGGGCTGCCGTCCAGCTTGACGTTCCATCCTGTCCGCAGGACGGACATGCGGAACTTGTTGCCTCCCAGGGCCTGGGCCTCGGACAGTCGCGTCAGGCTCTCAATTTCGCCTTCCTCCATGCCCTCGGACAGGTCGCTGATCACCGGGGCTGGAATGGTCGCGCCGCCCGGCTTCACCTGCAGGACATATTCGGCCTCTTCCCATGCGCCCAGGGTCACGTTCTCACTGGCGTCGACCGTGTAGGCGACCTTGAAAAGCTTGTTTTCGTGGTCGTCTTTAATGACAACGTGGTCGGGGTAGGTGTCCCTGATCCAATAGCGCCAGGTTCGGCCCCCGTCGGCGTCCGGCGGGTCAATCAGGTCCCGGATTTTCTTGTCCAGGTCATCGTAACTCATGACCTCCATCACTTTGATGAGGTCTCGGCCTATTTTTGGCATATGATCACCTCACATAAATTTTATGGTTAATATCCAGTAGGGCAGCGGCACCTGATTTCCATGGATATCACACCCTTTCAAACAATAAACCGGATTATCCGGTTTTCTTTTCTTTCTCATTCCACCACTTTAGATTTTCCTTGGCCTCTGTGTCTTTCGTCTGCCCTTCCGCTTCAGTTGCGGCAACATCAGGGACTTGATAGCACCGGCAACGCGGATGAAATATTGGTCCTCCCCTTGGAGTCTCATCAATGGGGAATATTTTATTAGTTAATGGTCCGCAAAAGGAGCAGGTTCTTTCGTCGGCTGCCACCAGGATTCTCACTCTTGGCACTTTATAGAGCCTGGCAACCGCTTTACTCGCTTCGTTCGAAGCCCTTAAAATCTCAGTCCTAGCCACAACCTCCGCCCGCTTCTCAACTGACGGCCACACGCCTTTTTTCAGTTTGGTATTCCGCAACCGCTTGGCAATCTCGGGTATACTCTCCCCCTGGATATAGCCCAGTTTCAGCTGCTCCTTGATCTGGTCCCGGACCTCCTGCGTCACCCGCCGGATCAGGCCCAGCTGATAATCCTGCATATAGCTCAGCACCGGCATATGAATCATGGTGAATGTGCCGGTAACCCCCATAGCGGCCAGAGCCGTACCGCCCCCGGCCAGCGCCGGGTATTGGCTCAAGCTTGCCAGTGGGCTCTCGGGCGAAACATCAGACCTGCCACGCACCCACATCTCGGCATCGTGCAGCAGTTTGTCCATGACCCGGTCCACCTCAGTCAAGAGAGATTCCAGGCGGACCTTCTCCCATCCCTCAGCGGTAACCAATACGGCCTTGATTTCAGCTTCGGCGGTCCGGAATGACTTAAGGAGTTCGCCCAGCTTCTTCTTCTCCCAGCCGGCCAGCTTGCGGTTCAACTTGCCGTGCATTTTTTCCAGTGCGTCCAGATCCGGAGGGGTCATCGATTATCGCCGCCTTTGATTCCAAACTATAGATTGGTAAATAAGACGTTTCGCGCACAGCATCGCAATATCCGGTCAAAACTCCGACCGCAGGGTCAAGGTACAGGCCATTATAATAAACGACCCAGTGAGTGAACTTACAGTCTCTAAAATGAAGAACCACGATGCAAACAGGAGGCTTTGGATGTTTTTTGAGGCTTATTAGCTTATCCCCGCAAGAAATACCAAGTTCCCGAAGGGATTTGATAACCTGCTTTGTTGTTGTGCAACCCCTGGTCTTGAAGATGGCGATAGATTCCTCAAGGGTTATGCCTGCAAGTGTGGCAGCACAGGCCTGACCGCATAGATTAGAGCCTTTTGGCTGCGAGACCAGTTTCATTCTTCCTCGCCGCCCTCATCATCCTCCCCGGACTGTTGGCCGCCTGGCTTTTGGTTGCCCTTCTTGCCTCCCCCTTTTGGCGGATTAAACGGAGGAAACAGGTTCGTGTCGTTCTCCCGTTGTTTCGCGGCCCGCTCCTCTTCCTCGGCGGCCATCATGGCTTTTTCCTGCTCCCAATCCTCGACGCCCAACTCCAAGGCCGACGTCTGTTTGGACTTTACGCCCATCTCAATTTGTTTGGCCAGAGCATCAGTGAGCTCCTTGATTTCCTTTAACACCAGCGGCGGGAAATCAATATCGATATTAACGTCAATGGTGTCGATTTCAAGCTCTACTGTCTTTCCTTTTTCCTGCCTCGTCACCTTGATTCGCCCCGGCAGCACTCCGGCATCAACAGCTGCCCGGATGACCCGTTGGAACATTGGCAAGAAAACGGCCAACTCAAACAGCTTCTGGCGCCACTCGAACATCTTTAACATCGGCAGTTCCATGCTCTTGGTGCTGGCCAGGTTGCCCACTTTGGCATCGCCCAGGTAATGCTCGAAGATTCCGGACCCGGCGCAGATCATCAGTTTAATAGCCCGGCCGTCCTCGCTGGCGTTATCGGCCTTAACGTCCGAATTGAGCACGCTCCACTCGACGCCTTCATTCTCAACAATGACCCCGCCGGTCTTTGGCGGTACCGGCTTTTCAGCACCGGTTAGTACCTTGTTGAGCATGTTCAGGGCGCCGTTAACTGCATTCGCGACACCAGTCACTCCGGTTTTGATTTTCTTCTTCCAGGCGAAAGCCGCGCGGGCTTTGTTGAGCTTTGCCCTGTCCTCCAGCCACTCCTTGTAAGCGTTGAGGTACCCATGAACCCGGTAAAGGGGCGAATTGCCAAACTTCGCGTATAGCGGCACCCCTACCTTGATATGGAGAATCTCCTCGGCCGGGATGTAGTCAGCGTCGGTGCCGGTATGGTACTTGGCGATAACATACATCTTGCTCTGCATGTCCCATGTCTGTTCTACCCATTCCCGGCGATAGAACAAGGGCTTTTCCGCGTCGTCCTGGTCGGTTACAATGTCAGTTATTTGCCACGCAGGGATACAGCGCACCTGGACCCGGCCGCTAATCGTATTTACAAAGAAGCGCAAGAAAAACTCCCCGTCGATTTCCAGGTCGTCGGAGAGCTGAGACTGCCGTTGAAACCACTTATTGCTTTCGTCCTTCCAGAAGGCTTTCAGGACCTCGTTTATCTCCGCGTCTTCGGCCTTGAAACTGATCCCCTGGCCCATGGTGAAGTACCGCTTGATGTCCACGATCTGCCCAGCCATAGGGTTATTCTTATAGGCATCCCGGACCTTTTCGATTACCCGCTGCCGTTCCTGACCGGTGATCTCCCAGGGAACAAAGGACTGGGAGACGTTGATCCATCCCCGTTCCTCGGCCTGGATGGAGGTAACGGCTTCAGAGAGTTTGGATATGCTCTCCTGCATCACCTGCATGTCGTCTTTTAGCACCCTCTGAGCTATGGGTTTAAGGATATTCGTTGCAATCGACATATTACCTATTCCCCCATCGACACGTCATAGTCGTCGTTATCGTAGACCTCGGACTGAGGCATGGCCATTGTCGGAGTAAACGCCAACACAACTGCGTCCCCACGGTCCGGACTGTGCCCGATCCGTTTCTTCATTTCGTCCTTTTCCTCCACCTTGACCTGCCCCTTGGATGTGATCTTGTATTTGATGCCGCATAGGTCACCCAGCAGGTCATCATCATCGGGCAAAGCGATCGGATAAGGATTCACCCGGGGATCCGGATTGAGCAGCTCCCGCATCATCCACCATAATTCGCTGCGCAGGTTGATAAACCGTAATGGGTCGCTGGCTGCCCTGGATACCTCAACCCCAAACACCGGATACTGCTGCTCGGCAAGTCTGTCCATCACGCCGGCGCCGTAACCGATGGTGTCCACCTTAATGGCCGTGGCCTGTCTTTCCCGATACTCAACAATGGTGTGCCCGGCGGTAACCATCGTGTCCTGCTTGGCAAACACTTTCAGGGGCAGAACCTTCAGCCCGCACCTGGTAGCTATGACCGTCTTGTCGGACCCGAACCTGGCCACGTCCACCCCAAGTTCCACCGGCACCATGCCGTCTGGCACTTCCCGCTCCATGGCTGCTTCAATCCAGGACAGCGGGATCAGCGTGTCATCCGATTCGGTCGGAAACTGCCCTTTGACCCTGGCCTGATATGCCGGTGACTCCGGGCCCCATCTGAGATACTTGTCCGCTACCCAGGCCGGCGTGATCAGCTTCGGATTCGGCAGCGGCCCGGTTATTTTGGCCTCCCATGTGCCGTTGACAATCTCCTCTTCTGTGATGCCGAATTCCGTGAAGTTCGGCGTGTCAAAGGCCGATATGGCGATTGTGTACCAGCCCGGGCCCCGGAAAGCGTTGTAGAACGTCCCTGAGAGCGATGTCGGGTTGCCCAAAAGAAGTAGGCGCGCATGTTCTGATGTCAGCACGCCCTCAATGGCCTCGAATATGTCCTCCGGTATGCCGGCCGCTTCGTCACCGATGACCAGGATATACTCCTCATGGTAGCCCTGGAACCGGTCGGGATCGTTGGTGGACAGCCCCATGGCATACCATTCATCCTGGATTAGCTGTATCTCAGGGCTCTTCGGCAGGATGTGGCCGCCCAGCGGAACCTTTGCCCGTTTATAGCTGGCCCTTACCTCTTTCCAGACCAGTTTTTCCACCTGGCGCCAGGTCGGCGCGGTGGACAATACAATACTTCTCGGGAAGTTATACAAAAACCACAGGATGACTTGTCCTGCGGTGAATGACTTGCCTACGCCGTGGCAACTGCGGACGGCGGTTCTCGGGTTGTCCCGGACACTGTTGAGTATTTCCTGCTGCTTTTCCCAGGGGATGGCCCCCAGGATGTTTTTGACCCACCAGACCGGTTTCTTTTTGCCCTTGGTTCGAAGTGTCCGCCTTTCTTTGGGATCAAGACTCTTCAGTGTCATCTTCATCATCCCCGGCCACCAGATCGGCCCAGCTGTTACCGTTGCCCAGTTCGCCGGCCTCCAATTTTGCCTTCTCCAGCGCCAGCCGGTCAGTGGCTATCTGCATGTCATGTTTCATCTTCTCGACCTTGACCTTCTGCTCATCGGTGGCCATGGCCTCGTACCGCTGGATAAGCCCCTCCAGGGTTTTCATTGCTTTGGACTGAGCGGTTAAGAAAGTGGCCTGACGATCCCAGGAGAACTGAAATTCCCATTCTTCCTCCAGGAAAACTTCTTCAAGGGGTTTGCTGTCCGGATCGTTGGGGTCGTATCTTGGATTAGAGCCAAGCTCGCTCTTTCTCTTTTTCAACTCCTTGATCATTTCCTGCTTTTCTGTCACGAACATAATCCGCTGCGCCCGGGCGATAGCCGTGTACTGGATCACAATTTGGTCCCACAGGATGTCCAGCGGGCTCTTCAAGTCAATCTCTTCGATGATGGCCCGCGTCTCCTCATCCTCGGGGAAGATCCTGGAGTAGAACCCATGCTTGAGCGCGTTTCGGCTGCCTGGCTGCGCTCCCGTGCCCGGCGCACCTCCGTGGTTCCAACAGACGTCCCTGCCCCGCTCGGCCAGGTTGCGGCATTTCTTTCCGTTACGCACGGCTTTGCATACCTTCTCCGGATCTGGGTCGGACAAAATAGCCCGGCGCTCACGGCGAAGTCTGCCCAGCTCCTTCTTCTCCTCTGCCGGCAGTTCCTCGTATGGGACGGCGTTCAATTCAGCCAGGCGCGCTTCTATCTGCACAACATAGGCCCGAAGCTTATCCTCGGGCCAGTCGGTGAATTGCTTCTTCAATTTTTCCCAGGGGTGGGGATTTTGTTTCGTTTCTTTTTGGGGTCCATTTTTACGTTGCGTTTTGTTGCATTTTTTTGTTGCATTTTGTTGCGTTTCCGGGGGGTCATCAGACCCGTTTTTCAACTTACCGAATTCCCTCCGGACAGCCACCGGATGAAGTCCCTTGGCCCTGGCAAACTCAGCCACGTTTTTATATCGACCCTGGCAAAATTCCAGGTAGAGCTTTTCCCAATTATGCTTTGCGGTCCGGCCCATCACCTCACCTTCTCCCAAGCAGGCCGCTTATTCCTGCTTCGTTTGGGTCCACTGCACTATGCCCCAGACTGCCAGGCCCATATATACAGCGAACAAAAAAGCCTGGCTATAGAGCCCGGCCCCGATGTCGATAATCATCCAGATTGAGTTAGTCACCAGCCAAACATAAAAGCACCAGCGGTGCCGGTAGATGTTGGCGACAGTCCCGACGATGCTGGCCAGAGTGATAAACCAAGTCCAGTCCACATAATCACCCCAAAAGAAAAGAGCCCGAAGGCTCTATTTCACTCTAACCCTGAATTTATGTCCACAATTTACGCACTCATATTCGATTAGTTTCTCCTCGTTAAGGTCTTGCCAGCCTACCTCAATTTCTATTCCAGTCTCCTTAACGTTTTTACTCCCACATTCGGGGCAAACCTTTTCTCTTGTTACAACCGTGTTAATCACCTCCCCTCCACCGACCTACTTCGGCAAGAGGAAGAGATTTCCTGCCCCCTTTTAAACCGGCAAGGACAGAACGGCCCATGAGCAATAAGAAAAGCGCCCAGCTTTTGGGCGCGAAAATCAATTTTATAATAAAGTCAATCCCCGGTTTTGTCAACACCCTTTTTCATTCTCCGAGAAAGGGATTACGGAAAACACTCAGAGGTAGCTTCTTCTTTTTGCGTTTGCTCCGGCTCCCACTTCCCCTGGCCGGCGGTCCTCCCGGCAACACATCCCTTTCCCTTCTGTCCGGGGGTGATGTCCGGGCCCACCACCTGAACAACTCTTCTGACTCCGCATAAATCAAATACCGCGGGCAGCTCGTATAGCATCGGGCGAGGGAGCAGTCGCAACCGTACCGTTCGCGGTTCTCGCTCGTATTTCGCTTTTGAATTGCTTCAATGCTCTTACGGGCTGTTTCATCAACTGATTTTCTGGCAGCCTCAGCGGCCTGTCTCAAAACCTTCCTACGGGCTTCCTCCCCCATCCCCCGACCCCCTTCGTTGGCTTAATTCAGCAACGCGACCAGTTGGCTCAATTGGTATTGGCATTTTTGTATCCGCTGAAGGTTACCGAAGTATTCATTGACCCGGACACAATCCACTAGGCCGGCTGTGGTGGTGCCGCTTTCTACAGGCACCTCAAAGGCCGTTGCGCATCCCCGGCGAACGTTCAGCCGTATATTGCACATCTCGACCGGCGCATAATATTTAAGAGCCCTTTCAATTTCTTTTGTTATCTCCGTTTTCATCCCGCTCGTTCCTCCCCAGGCCAGGGTTCGTCCACGTCCCGAACCGTGGTGCACACCCAACCAAATTCACCTAACCTCAGCACCGCCCGCAGTGGACCGCCAAGATCCAACTCAATCGCCAGGCCTCTCGTCGGGACCCCACTTCCGGACCGAAGGCGGGCATACAACAGTGTGCCAATCAGGGTTGCCAGCCCTTTTTTGCTTTTCGGTTTCCTACCTTGCCCTCGCAAAAGCCAGCGCCCGAACGCGTGATCGCTCATAAGGATGGGCGGCATCCGGGGATAAATTGGCCTTGCCATGGTCACCGCCTCCGCACAAAGATTTCCGTCCTCGGCCGGACTCTGTCGACCTCGAACTCCGGCTCCGGGAGACCCAGGACTTTGGAATTATCGTCAGTGATGACTCCCGCATTCCGCAGGGCATCCAGGAGATACTTGCCGCTGTAGTTGTCCTTATCTCGATCCCGATCATCCGGGAAGTAGTACACCACTTGGACCCGGGCCCTTTCAAACAGGGGTAATTTCATGGCCAACTTCAAGCCACTGATAGCTTTGGTTAACTCCCGTTTATATGCCCCCTGCTTTGCCCAGTGCCACTGCTTCCATTCGTTCAGGCTGGGGGGAAGAAACGGTATCTGCAGCCAAACGCCGTCAGAAGTGATTTTGGCGTCCCACTGAGCCGTACAGCGAGGATTCTTTTGAGCAGGCTTCTTCCGGATCTCGGGAATAATGCCCAGGGCCCGGGCCTCTTTCACAGTCAATCGCATTCCCATAGGCACCTCTATCCCACCCGTCTCCTCCTCGTTGACGGGTAATTGGTCCCAAACAGCATCTTCCTGTACTCCGTCATAAACTGTGCTACATCCACTTTGTCCTTGGGTCTTTGGTTGGCTAGGAGTCTGGTGCAAAACATGTTTTAGGCACATGATTTGTATAATTTGACTCCAACAGAGACTAGTTGAAAAAGCTCTAGATGCTAGGCGCATCAAGCATTCGCAGCGATGGC
>Ga0074195_1000382_pt1 | contig 92983 bp, 65 predicted proteins | sample EPASupsiteHSE623_FD_64525 | JGI IMG/M metagenome (GOLD analysis project Ga0074195, IMG submission 64525) | Bioremediated contaminated groundwater from EPA Superfund site, New Mexico - Sample HSE6-23 | ecosystem: Environmental > Aquatic > Deep subsurface > Groundwater > Contaminated ...
GGGGGGGGGGGGGGGGGGGGTGGGGGGGGGGGGGGGGGGGGGGGGGGGGGGGGGGGGGGGGGGCGGGGGGGGGGGCGCGCGGGGGGGGGGGGGGCCGCCCACGGCAGCCGGGGAATCGACCTTCTCTCCCACGTTCACGCACCAAAGAGCCTGGCCGGTCTTCCCCGAAAGGGCGTAGGCCTTTCCGTCATCCGTTCCGATCAGCACGTCGGGGACTCTGTCCCCGTCGAGATCGACCACGACCGGAGCTGCCCGGGTTCCGCTCCCCAGCTGTGCGGTCCAGAGCCTGGTTCGTGATCGCCCCGCGAACGCTTCCACGTGCCCCCGCTCGGTCGCGACGACGAAATCATCGACTGTGTCGCCGTCGAGATCACATGTGATCGGTGAGCCGAAGAGCGGGCCCGCGGTCTTCAGAGTCCAGAGCGTTCCTCCGGACCGACCCGAAATAGCTACCACCGCCCCCTGGGCACCGAACAGGAGCACGTCCTCGATCGCGTCACCGTCGAGATCCCGAACCGTCGACAGGTCGATGAGCTTCCCTGCGAGAGCGTTGATCGACCAGAGGAGATCGCCGGTCCGGCCGGAGCACGCCACGAGCTGACCGGTCGTGAACCCCTTGATCACATCGACGACGCCGTCGCGGTTCACGTCGGATAGAACCAGGTTCGTCTGGAGCAGGGTGTCTCCGATGTTGCCGAACCGTGTGGACCAGAGAACGCGTCCCAAACGACCCGAGACGGCGACGATCGCGAACCGCCTGGTGGCCGCGATCATGTCGGGGAAATCGTCGCCATCGAGATCCACCGCGACCGGGATCGATCTGGATGCTCCCTTCAGGTAGCGCGCCCAGCGTGGCCGCTGAAACGTCGGAGTCATGGGGGCGAGCTGTCCCGCTTCCGTGCCCACGACCACGTCGACGATCTTGTCCCCGTCGATGTCGCCCACGGAGGGAGCCGCGAGCAGCGTGCGCATCGGCGCGTTGGGCAGCCCGAACAGACACCGTCCGGTTCGCCCGTCGAGGAAGTAGGTCACGCCGTCCCTGGAGGGAACCATGACGTCGGGCACGTCGTCCCGGTTGAGATCGGCCGCCACGATCTCGCCGTGGATCGTGGCTCCGGTCCGGAACGTCCAGAGGATCGAGCGCGTGCGCCCGCAGATCGCGTGCACGAACCCGTCGTGGGTTCCGATCGCCACGTCGAGATGTCCGTCTCGGTTGAAGTCGGCCAGGGTGGGAAAGGAGAGGCCGCTCTGTCCGACGGGCACCTTGAACCGAAGCGATCCGTCCGCGGCAGACAGGCAGAGGACGTGGCCGTCGTGCGCGCCGACGACGATCTCCAGCTTGCCGTCCCGATCCATGTCTCCGAGGGCCGGAGAGGACGTGAGCGTCATGCCGGTCTTCTTCTGCCAGAGACGTTTTCCATCGGATCCCGAGAGGGTCTGGAGCACGCCGTCTCCACACGCGACGACCACGTCGAAGAGGCCATCCCCGTCGACGTCGCCGAGCGCCGGCGACACCAGGATCTCCCCGGTCGCCGCGTGCGTCCAGAGAGCCTTCCCGTCCCGACCCGACAGGGCGCGGACCGTGCCGTCCTGGGAGCCGACGACGACGTCCGGCCCACCATCCCGGTCGAGGTCGGCAAGGGTCGGACTCGCGTAGATCGGGTCGGTCGCTGTGAAGGACCAAAGCTCCGTACCATCCTTGCCCGAAAGCGCGAGGAGCTTCCGGTCGGTGCAGCTCAGCGTGACATCCGGAGTTCCATCGCGGTTCAGGTCCCCCGTCGCGATCGAAGAGATGGCCATATCTCCGGTGCGGTGGGACCAGAGCGTTACTCCGGTCTTTCCGGAGAAGGCGTGGACGAGACGATCGTCGGTGGCCGCCGCGACATCGAGAATCCCGTCTCCATCGAAGTCGGCCAGAGCCGTTCCGGTCAGTACATGCCCGGACAACGCCTTCCTCCAGATCCGGTGTGGGTCGTCGAGCCACAGATGACACGGCGTCGTGGTTCCTCGTGTGATCTCGACGCTCATCGTGTCGCGCGTGAGCATCTGACTGACGCATTCCACCTGGTATCGCCCCGCAGTGAGCTCAACGGGACTGTCCAGAGGAAGACGATGGGCCAGTGACGGAGTGGACGCGCCCTCCCGTGTGATGGTCACGAGGCTCGCCCAGTCCGGACAGCGGACCACGAGATGGCCCGTGTTCTTCCGGAGCCTGACGACTCGGTGAACCAGCTCCCGGTTGGCTCTGGCCACCACGCCGTTCGAGGTGGCGGGCAGATAGCCGTCCTTTTTCAGCGTGAGCGTGTAGGTGCCGATGGGAATTTCCGTGGTGAAAGGGGTCGTCTGGGTGAAAACCGGCGCGTGATCGGAAGGATCACCTTCGCGACGGACCTCGCACCGTGCTCCGGAAGGATCGGACCCGAGGCTCAGGATTCCATGGGGATACCGCAGGACCGGACGATATTCGACCGACCACCCCGCCGGAATTCGGACGTCGACCGTTCCTTTGTCGTACCGGTCTTTTTCGAGTCGGAGCGTGTACGTTCCGGGCTTTGCCTTCCATGCGAGTGGCGTCCGACCCAGCGGGCGATCCCCCCAATACGCCAGGGCCTGGGACGGCTCTGAGTCGAGATGGAGCGTTCCCGGCTCGAACAAGGCCGTGTATACGATCCAGCCGATGACGATCGATAGGACGCCGATCGTGGTCGCCAGAGCCATGCGTCTTCGTCTTTGTCTATCCCTGGAAAGGCGAAGGAACCGGTGCTCGTCCTCGGAGAGTCCGGCAAGCGCCATCAACGATCGACGGACGAGCAAGAGGGCCGACCCGGCCAGGAGATCCTCGGCTTTTTCTCCGGCCTCGCACCATTGCCGATACGCCCTCGTGAGCGTCCGTGCCGCGCGATCGACTTCGCTCGTCTCGACCGCCCACCTGTCGACCGGTCTGCAGATGATCTCCGAGGCCAATCGAACGCGTCGTTTTCCGGAGGTCTCCTCTCGGACCACCAGATGGTCTCCGATGAGCTGTTCGAGGGTCCGCACCGCTGCCTCGCGATCCGGGAAAGCCAGGATCTCGTCCTCGTCCAGAGACCGAGCGTGTCGCTCGGCTCCCTCCTTGACCGTCAACGTCTTCAGCATCTGGCGGGCAAGGGCGCTCCGATTCCCATAGGAAAGCGAGCTGATCCTCTCCTCCACGTAACGTCCCAGCACACCCTGGACCCCTCCCAGGGTGTTTTGGTACAGGTCGAACCCGATCACGGTCGACGCGGACGCCTTCATCCGATCGAAGAGCTGGCGGCAGACGATCTGCATCACGGGCAGGGCCGTATCGCCAGCGCCCCGCGTGCTCTTTGAAATCTCCGAGGCGAGGAAACGCGCGAAGCCATCCTGGATACGGAAACCGAACGCGTCCAGGCGAGACGGTCCTTCGATGATCTCGACGAGTCCGGACTCTTCGATCTCGCGGATTCCGACCGCGCGGACGTTCCTTCCAAGCCCTTCCACGAACGGGTAGAGAGTCCCGAGGAACTCGGTCCGGATCGATAGAATCCACCGGGCCGGAATCGAGCGGTCGTCGGCGAGCCGTCGAACCAGAGTGAAGAACCGGCCAGGGTCGGGGGAATCCTTCGGGTTGAGAGTGAAAAGCTCCTCGAGCTGATCGACGATCAGGATCGGTGCTCTGCCAGAGGCGGCGCAGAGCTCCGCAACGAGATGGGAGAACGCCCTCGCGTCCACCGAAGTCTTCACTATTTCTCCACGGATCGGCGGATCGGGAGACTCCTGCCGAGCGCGGACTCGCGCAGCGACCTCGTCGAAGAGAACTCGGGACGGGTCCGAGCTCGAGATGACCGTCACGGGATCGAAGTGTGTCGGATCGAGAGAGGGAATCACTCCCGCGTGGAGCAGCGAGGACTTACCGATGCCGCAAGGACCGAACAGGAGCACGACTCGCACCGTCGATCGTTCGAGGAGATACGTGATTTCCGCGACCTCTGCGTCTCGACCAAAGAAGATCGGCCGATCGGCGGAATCGTAGTGGTCGAGGAACTTGTACGGGTGGGGAGGAAGCCCTTCCTTCGAAGAGCTTCGGGGTTTCGCGTGCGCGTCGCTCAACCACTGGCTCAGCAGTTCGAGGATGGAGGAGGCCTCCGGCCGACCGTTGGGATCGATGACCAAGGCTCGCCCGACGATCTCGTCGAGGTTCCGCGGCACGCTCGGATTGATCGACGAGGGGGGAGGGGCCGGGGATGTCAGGGGCCCGATCCACCTCCAGACGCCATGGAGTCTCTGTCCGGTCAGCATCTCGTGCAGGACCAATCCGACAGAGAAGACGTCGCCGGGGGGACCGTGATGTCCACAGGCCTGCTCAGGGGCCATGTAGGCCGGGGTTCCTCCGGACGATCGAGGCGCGACCGCGGCGCCGGTGGCGGCATCGTGCGTAACGTAGCAGCCGAGGCCGAAGTCCGCCACCTTCACCCGCCCACCTTCGTCAATGAAGATGTTGGATGGCTTGATGTCACGGTGCAGGATGCCGAGCCGGTGAGCCGCGATCACAGCCTTGAGGATGTCCTGGGTGATGCGAACAGCCTCGACGATCGTCGGCCTGCCTCGGGCAAGACGCTCTGAGAGCGAGCCGCCTCGCACGTACTCCATCACGAGGTACTGGACGTTCCCTGCGACCCCGAACTCATGCACCCGGACGATGTGGTCGTGCTCGAACGTCGCGAGCAGTCGCGCCTCGGCCTCGAGGGTCGCGCCCGAGTCGGTGGCCGATCCGGTCAGGAGCTTGACGGCCACCCGCCGCCCGAGGCGCACGTCCTCGGCGAGGTACACGATGCCCATGCCGCCGATCCCAAGGATCCCGGCAGGTTTGAACCGTTCCTTGAGTGCTTCGGGTATTTCCGGACGGCCTTCAGCCTCCTGTTGGGCCACGAGCCGTTTACGGGTCAGGACAGAAGCCGGGATCGACGGATGAAGGGTCGGTGAGCACAGAGGGCAGTCAGAATCCGCGAAGGGGAGTCTCTCGCCGCAGCCGGGACAGATTCTCTCTTTGGGATCGGTCGGAGCGAGAGGAGTCTCTGCCATGGAAATACTCCGCCGGACGGCCCGGGCCGCGGGAGGGATCGCCCCCATTCCGGACCTCGAGACTCTGTCGGCCTCGCGACAAAAGGGATCTATCCACCAACTCCGAGCCGTGCGGTCCAGTGGGTGTCGGTACGAGTGTAACAGCTCTTCCCAAGGGGCGCCATCACCGTTCGGTGCGAGCTCTATGGTCGACTATTGGTCTCCGAGGCAGGTTCCCACCGCGCGAGCGCACTCGATCCACTGATGGTCCAGCGGTATCTCCTTGCGTTTTCCCGCGACGTCCTTGATCGGAACGGGGATCACGTCCTCGCCTCGCGCGGCCACCATCACCCCGAACACACGGTGCATCACGAGGTCGACCGCGACCGTACCCAGCCGCGTGCCGAGCAGTCGGTCGACCTCCGAAGGCGTGCCTCCGCGCTGCACATAGCCCAAGATCGTGACGCGCGATTCGAGACCTGTGAGCTGCTCGAGCTGCTGCGAGAGCCGGAGCGTGTTGCCGGAGTGTTGCTTGTCGAGGGCTGTCAGCTCAGCCTTGGCTTCGAGTCGCGACTCCTGGTCCTCCGCTTTGGATTTTCGGTGCTTGAGTGCCTTGAATCGAGCAGCGTCCTCGCTCGAAAGCGCTCCTTCGGCAACAGCGATGATACTGAAGTTCGTGCCGTTCGCGCTGCGCCGTCGGATCGCCTTGGCAACGTTCTTCTCATCGTAGGGGATCTCCGGGATCAGGATGACGTCTGCTCCGCCGGCGACACCGGCCCCGAGAGTCAGCCAGCCGGCACGGTGGCCCATGATCTCGGCGATGATGATACGGTGGTGGCTGTGGGCCGTGCTGTGGAGGCGGTCGAGGGCTTCGGTCGCGATTCCCAGAGCTGTGTCGAAGCCGATCGCGGTGTCGGTCATCGCCACATCGTTATCGATCGTTTTGGGGAGAGTGACGATGTTGAGGCCCTTTTCGCAGAGTTTCTGGGCGTTCAAATTCGTGCCGCCGCCACCGATGCAGACCAGCGCGTCCAAGCCGAGCTTCTCGTAGTTTTTGACGATCGCGTCGCGCATGTCCCGGACGTTACCGTCCTCGTCCGCCATGCGGTGTGGCTTGATACGGCTGGTTCCCAGGATCGTGCCGCCGACAGTCAGGATCCCGGCGAGGGCTTTGCTGTCGAGCGGAATCGTGCGGTTCTGCAGGAGCCCGAGGTAACCGTCGCGGATCCCGATGACCTCGAGCCCGTGTCGGCCAAGTGCGGTCTTGCCCACGCCCCGGACCGCGGCGTTGAGACCCGGTGCGTCGCCTCCGGCGGTCAGGATCCCGATGCGTTTGATCTTGCTCATCGGCATTAGCGTATCCCGCAGAGGCGACGGCTGCAACTTTGTCTTAGAGGAAAAAGGAATTGACACTCGGTCGCCAAGTGGTCAAACTGATAAGTTCAGACCTGTCGCATGTTGCGGACTTAAATGGTCATCTGGAGTGTTCCTTCAAGTAAGAGGACCTCCGGGTAAGAAGTAGGAAGGAAGGGGACCATGAAAAGGACTCTCGTGTTGCTCGGCCTTGCGGTCAGTCTGCTCGGCCTTTCGTTCACCGTGCCGGCTCTGGCCGCAGATCCCAATCTCGAGATGGGGAATCCGAGCGCCGCCACGGCCAGCGTGTCCAACCGGAACAACTTCCTGATGGAGAAGCCGTACTTCACGCTGTCTTTCAACGATCGGCTCGGTACGCCGAACTGGGTCAGCTGGCGACTGACTGCCGCCGATATCGGGCGCTCTCCTCGCTTCGCGTTCCACCCCGATGAGACCCTACCGGATGATTTCAAGCACGTCACTCCGGGGGATTACAGCGGTGAAGGGTTCGACCGTGGCCACCTGTGCAATCACGCCGACAGGAGCGCGAACGACGACATGAGCCAGTCCACGTTCGTGATGACGAACATGATCCCGCAGTCCCCCTCCTGCAACCAGAAGGCGTGGAACGAGCTGGAGATGTACTGCCGGGAGCTGGCGAAGCAGGGCAAGACCCTCTACGTGGTCAGCGGCCCCTATGGATCTGGTGGTGTCGGCAAAAACGGCCCCATGACGGTCATCGGGGAGAGCTCCAACATTGTCGTGCCCGCCAAGTGCTGGAAGGTCATCCTGGTCTTGAACGCGGGCTCGGGGGATGATCTGCGGAAGGTGAACTCTCAGTTGCGCCTGATCGCCGTCATCATGCCAAACGACATGTCTGTCGGCGATGAATGGGCCGGGTACCGTGTGTCCGTCGCCCAAGTGGAGAAGCTGACAGGATACAAGTTCTTCGACAAGGTCGATCCTTCCGTGATCAATCCGCTCAAGCAGAAGGTCGATGCAGAAACGATCCAGCCGTCCATTCAGCGCCAGTAGCTGAGAATTCTGAGCGTTTGGATCTGCCGCCGTACCCGCAAACGTTGCCCTCGATCCGGTAGAACGGCGCAGTGTGGGCTGGCCGGGAGGTCCCCGAAGTACGGTCGTCTGGCCTCGGCTTCGATTTCAAAGGAGGCCATGCGACAGGTTACCATTGCTCCAAGTCCTGTCGTGTCTCACCGCAGAGCCTCGTCGTCCAAGTATTGTGAAAGGGGGGCCGGTTGCCGAAGGGTCGTGGCGATGAAGGGAGCGGTGAGCCATGAATCGGGAAGTACGTGGCCGATTGCTGTTCGTGAGGGTTCTGTCACTGGCACTTGTACATGTGGGGGTCGGCACTGCCATGGGAGACGAGAGCACACAATCGCAAGCGTTGGAGCAGAGAGGGAGCACGCAGGCTCTCCGTAAAGCCGTGGCCGGGCTCCTCTATCGAAGCGAGTCCGACGAACCTCTCGAAGTCGTCTGCTGGCCAGGCAACGGGAGTCCGCTCGAGACCGGGACTCTGCTCGGGTTGATCCACAAGCCTTTGAATGCGCCAGTAAACACGATCTCTCTGGAGGACTTCTTCCGGGATCTCACAACGGAGAAAGACTGGTACAACGAGAAGGAGTTGGCCATCATGCGCAGGTTTCGTAAGCTGGAAAGGCTTCTGCGCACCCGACTTTCCGAGATCCGCGTATTCCGGGTCGGCACGGTCCAGGTGGGCATCTTCATCATAGGAGTGACCCCAGAGGGGAACTGGCTTGGAGTGCGTACGACATCGATCGAGACGTGATTTTCAGCCGGTCCGGTCGTGCAGCTCGTCGCGTAGTATAGTTTGTAGTAAGGTTTGTCGTAAGTTTATTGTATGAGGTGAGCCTGGAGAAGAGCCCGTCCGAGACCTGGTGGGCTTTCGCGGGAGTGACGTGACGTCTGCACGTTGGGCCGGTCGTCGACGTTCGCAAGGACAGGGGTTCGTCGAGTACTGTCTGATCGTTCTCATCGTCTCGCTGTCAGCCTATGTGACTTTGTCGGCGCTGGGATACGACGTGAGCGACTGGTACTACGACTACTCTGGGGATGTGGTCGTGGTCTCGCAAGGCGAGGCCGGACTCGTCCATGGCGAATCAAAGGGATCCGTTGGAGTTGGAGAGCCGACCTCACCGTGAGTCCGCGTCGCGGGCGCACCGGAACCCCAGGTAAGACTCTGCTGTGCGGGCCGGGGCTGCGCCGCGACGGGTGACTCTCAGATCCATGGGAAAATTGCACCAGCTTCCCCCCCGGATGACCTTGGGACTCTTAGGCCGCACCACGTCCCGCCAGGACCAACTTTCACCCGCGGTGAACCCCTCTTCGTAGTCATCCCGCACCCATTCCCAGACGTTGCCGGCGAGGTCTGCCACCCCAAATGGCGATGCGCCCTCTGGAAACGCTCCCACCGGTGTGAGCGTCCCGTAGTTGCGGCTCGTGGCATCCCGCTTCTTCCATTCACCGATCCAGCTCTTCCAGCTCACCCAACTCTCGAGCGAGTTACCGGCCATCCTCTCCGCGGAATTGGCCTTCTTTGGGTCCCACGAATCGCCCCATGGAAAATGGCGGGTGTCGTCCCCACGCGCCGCCCTCTCCCACTCGACTTCCGTCGGAAGCCGAAGCCCAGCCCAGGCAGCGTAGGCATAGGCATCGTACCAGTCGACCAACACCACGGGGCGATCCCTCATCCCGCGCGGATAGTCGGTTCCGATCCAGTTGTAAGGAATCGCCCATGCGGCTTTGATCCTGGGCGTGTGCACGTGGTTCTTCGGTTCGCTGGGATGACACCTGGAGTGGTCGTTCGTCGCCGTGATGTGATCGAGGAACTTCTTGTAGCGTTCGTTGGTCACCTCGTGGCGGTCGATGAGGAACGCCTCTGTGTGCACCCTACGGGGAGGGGTCTCTCTTTCGACGATCAGGATCTTTTCGCCCGCGTACTTTGTCCCAAGGATCGCCGCCTCCTCAAGGGTAATCCCAAGGGTCACATTTCCCTCCGGGACGAGGATCATTTCGGCGCTGTCTTTGTCAGCTCGATAGATGGACGTGCCGCATGGAAGCGTGTGGACCAGCGTGATCGAGGAGCGTGGATACCGTTCGAACAGAACGATTCTCACGACCGTCCAGATCCGGGCCATGAGGATGGCACACGCCACGAAGAAGCTCACGACCCCGGCTCGGCGCAGGATGTGGAGAATGGCTCTGCGACGGGCGATCCGTGTCAAGACCACGTCTTGGACCTTGATGCCCTCGTCGACCCGATCTCGAATTCCAGCGAGCTGGGACCAGTGTTTGATTTCGGCCTTCTTTGTCTCGTCCTGGGTCGAAATCTCTTCGATCGTCTCGGCCTGCGATCGCGAAGAAGGATCCGGTTGAATCGGACGGAGGCGCGCCAAAGACGCGTCTGGAACCGAGCGTCGTTCGATCGTCTCGAGGAGCGACGCCGGGGAGTCGAGCCGCGCCTTTGGATCCGGGTGAAGCCCCGCGCGCAGCATGTCGGTCAGCCAGGCAAACCGCTCGTTTCGACGGAGGACTCCCTGTTCGATGGAGATCAGGTCTTTCGTTGTGAGCGGGCGGCCGAACACGAGCCCCGCGAAGAGCTGGACTGCTCTGTAGACGTCGGAACACGGGTGACAGCCCTGTCCGGAAGCGACCTCGGGCGGGACCCAGAGGTCGTTCGACTTCGACATTGATGTGGGTGAGAGGTGGGAGCGCAGGTTTCCCAGGCCTGCCCCCAGGAACGAGACTTCGTCCGCTGGATCCTTGATCACCAGGCAGGGGTGCAGCTCCGACGCAAGAAGCCCCTTTTCGTGGAGTCTGACTAGCCCAAGGACGATCTTCGTGAGAAGCGGCAGAGCGGCCTCCGGGTCGATTCTCCCCCGGGATTCGATGAACGAGAGAAGGGTCTCCCCCGGGGCGAGGTCGAACCGAAGAAACGGGACGCTCCCGTCGCTGTCGAACTGACGGATCGGTCGCAGGACCGGATCGACACTCGAGCCGATCGTCTCGACGGTGTGCGCGATGTCGACCACGGAATTCGGGGAGTCGGCGCGGAGGACCAGATCGAGAGCGGGCCAGGTGTTGCGACGGGGAAGGGTCCGGATCGACACGAATGCCGAGTCGTAGCAAAGGCAGTCGACGACGGCGCTGGAGGCGAGGTAAGTCTCACCCGGCGTGTACCAGGCTTCGATCCCTTCCGGAGCCGGCAGGCAGTGGGCTGTGTCTTCACCTGGACGAGGCCCTGGAAGCGGCTCTACGTACGATTGGCCGCACCAGGGACAGACCGACAGTCCGATTGGCCCTCCCAGGAGATCCGGTGGCGGTTTGCCGCATGCCTCACAAGAATTGCCCCCCAAGGGACATGCACCCTCCTCGCGTGGGTCTCTACTTGACCCGGAACGTCGTCAGCAGGTTACGCAAGAGAGGTCGAGCTTTGACCATGGTCTTGTCGGGACCCGTCGCCTTGAAGAACCAGGGGCCGCTCGGGGTCTCGACAATGGCGCCCAGGAGCCGACAGCCTTTCCTTTCGCTTCGATCCGTCGACACTCCCATGTCCAGAGTGCCGCCCACATCGACGAATGTCACCTTCAGCCCCGAGGCCTGGAAGGTTTCCCTCTTGGCGATCCGCTCCGTGGGGGTCCCATCGGGTTGGCTCACCTGACCGTACCAGCGCGCGATGTTGGCCTCGGTTCCTCCTGCGCGCGGCCCTAGATAGAAGACGCCCAAGCGTCCGTCGTCCGCGTCGTGAGGGTCTCTGGGAATGACTATTTCGGCCAGGCGCAGCCGTGACGAGGGGGGTACGTTCTTCCACGAATCCGGAATCTGAAAGGAGACACGTTCCAGCTCCAGGATCTTCGTCCCCGGAGGACCGGGCTTCTCCACGGCGGAAAGTGGGCTGACCGGTTCTCTCCTCGCGGTCGAAGACCCAGCCATTCCCGGTTCGCCGACCCCTTTCGCCGGGGAAGCGGTCTCGATCGAACTCCTGGGAACCGAGGTCGAGCCGGCTCTCTCGTCCTGCGCCTCGGCCACGCAGGTGAAAACAATGCCGAGTACCGGAGCCATTATGATAAATCGCACAGATGATCCTCCCTCTGATCCTCCCTCGATCGACCGTGGTATTCTAGTACGGTGCCCCATGGGTTTCCAGGCAGTTGTGCCGCCCTGGTCTCCCGGATGCACCCCGTCCGCTTGCGTCAGAACTCGTCCGCGGCAGCGGAGAACAAAGGGATCGATCCTCGGCCTTTCAGTTGAGGATCCTCAGAAGGGCCCGATCGCGGCAGGCCGGAAAATTCTGCCAGGCCTGCCAACGCCACGCAGGATAACCGGCGCGCAGAGTGTCCAGGTCCTTGCAGAGCCGGAGCTCCTCCCGGGCGAAATCGTGGAAGTTTTGGTTGCGCCCGTCCTGGAATTTCATGAAGTCTTCGAGGATGCTCCGGAGCCGTGGCAGTCCGTCAGGATTGGACGTGACGGTCTCCAGCTTGGCCAGGTCCGCCAGCTTCATGAAGACTCGAAATCGCATGCGTCTCGACAGCAACTCCCCGAGTGGGGCGTCGTACGCCCGGGCATAGAAGACCTGGGCGAGGGTGAGATGCTGCTTGAACAAGATGTCGAGATAGTTGAGCTGCATCATCGGCGTGATATAGCTCGCGAGAGCCGGACGAGGAGTCCCCAGCTTGGCGGACGTGAACGAGATTCCCAGAGGCAACAGTCGGGTGTTAAGGAACACCATGATCCCCAGGCAAGTCGCGGCCCCGGCTTCGTGGATGCGCCCGACCTCGAGCAAGGCTCTCGCGGTCGCAGGCGAACTCGAGTCCTTTTCAATGCCCGAGAGGACCTGATCGATCTTGGCGTTCGCATCCGCGAGTACGGCAGAGAGATCGTTGACCAGGAGCACGCTCTCCCCCACGGCTCGCACCGTTTCCGGATCCGCCCCGATTCGGACGGCCAGTGACTCGAGCGAAGTCCCGGCCCGATCGGGGTAGAGCTGCTTCACGATCTCAACGTCGGCCACTTTGCGATCGGACACTGCTGTGGGGACCTGGAGCCAACAGCCGTGCTGGCCCAAGGGCAAGTCGAGCGAGAGGTCTCGGGGCTGCTGTCGGAAGTCGATCCATCGGGTGGACAGTTTTACGTCCAGGACCGTTCCGCTGGTCGGGAGCTTGCGCGGCTTCGATTGAAGGGAGAACTGGAACGTTCGAAGCTGTTCGTAGAGCGGCCCGCATGTCTTGTCGATCGCCGGGTCCTCTCCCGGGCGTATGAGACCGTACGGCGTCTCGTGGTCCTCCACGACGGCAAAGAAAGGGGAGCGACCTTCTACTACGGACGCCGGTGTGGCGAACCCGGGTTCGTTCGTCAGCTCCTCCACCTTGTGGATGTTTTCCCAGTTGGCGAGTTCCAGCTCCTCCGCAACCTTCTGATCGAGTGCCAGCGCTTGGCCGTAGTCGGACGTCTGGCGCGCCTGCTTGCCTGCGGAGGTGAAGAGGGTGAGGACCGGAATCAGGGCGAGGACCAGCACGGCGAAGGCCACGAGGGTCTCGACCAGCGTGAAGCCGGAGGATCGGCTCGTGTGGCGTCGGGGGTTCACCACAGCTCCTCCGCGGACGGCAGATTCCGCAGCCGCACCGTTGTGAGAAGGGCGTAGTCCCGGTCTTTCTCGGCCAGGACGATGTTGATCTGTAGCGCTCCCTCGCTCCGCGCTGTGAACGTCAGTCGCTTGACATCGGAAAGGAGAAGTTCGTCCCGCCGGTCCATCGGCAGCGCAAGATCGTCCGCGTAGCGGCGCAGGTCGTACAGTCCCCCGGAGCCCGGACGCGGCACCTGCCGAAACCACCGCACGCAGGAGTACTTGTCACGCACGAGTGCGTAGGAGAGTGTCGTTCCTGGGGTCGGGCGGATCACCTCGATCCCTTCCTGCAGCTCTTGGAGGAACCGGACCAGCGCTTTTCGGCTGGCTTGATGGACCGCCATCTGAGTGGAAAGACGTTGTCCGGATCGGCTTCCGTGTCCGAGCAGCCAGACGATGATCCCCAGGATGAGCCCGAAGAGCGCGAGCCCGATGAGCATCTCCACCAAAGTGATACCATCGGAAAAGGACCCAGGCCGATGGACCGGCCACGGCCCGTGTGACCCGGGAGGCGCTCGGCCTGGCTCCTGTTCCCCTTCCGTCGCGAGAACGAAGGCCGCTCTCAAGGGCAGCCCGCTCCCGAGTAGTTGAGGGGATCTCCGTCGCGTGGCGGCATCGAGCCCATCGCCCGGTTCAGCGCTGTCAACGACTGCTGGTACTGGGTGCGCTGGGAGGAGGAAGCCTCGGCTGCGCCGCTCGAAGGGAATCCCAGAAAGCTCGCAGTCAGAGAGTTCCGACTGGCCTGGAGCTCCGCCGATTCCGCGCTCCTGCCGGCATCGGTGAATGCACAGATGGCTCGCTCCAAGGCGAGGCTCAGGTAGCTCACGGAGACCATCCAGTTCTGGGGTTGGGCCGGACACGTGGTGGTGGTCGACGAGCCCGTGGAAATGGTTGTCGGCTTTTTCAAACCGGAGAGAATCCTGGAGAAGAGGCCGCCAAACGAGAGGAGATTTCCCACACCGTTCACGATGCTGCCGCCGAACTGTCCGATCTGGGCAGCCAAAACGCCCCCTCCCAAGAGTTGTCCGACTTGGCCGGTAACCACGCAGAGCTGGGCAATGCCGCTGAAGAGGTTGTGTCCGCCGGAAGCGGTCTGTTGGGTGACCGCGGGAAAAGCGGCCAGGACTCCACCCCAAGGCGCGCACGGTCCACCTGCCAGGGGAGCGGGAACCGGCACGACAGGTGTGGCGGCCTGGGCCTTGGCAGCCATCAAAAGGTACGACCCGTTGGGACGAGAGGGTTCCTCCCCCAGAGGGAGGACACTATCGAGCGTGGGGGTTGCCGGGTCCAGACCCAGCACCTCGGCGATCTCCGGCGCGGTGGTCGCGAGCACCAGGCCTTTGAGTTTCAGCTCATAGCGATTCATGTTGGCGTCTCGCCGCCGGATCATGTCGTCCACCAGCGATGCAAGGCTGTCCGCCGTGGAGGTCGAGAGCGGACCCTTGGTCGAGAAAACGCTGTAGATCAAGGGAATGACACGGGATACGCTGTCCAAGGACTTGTCCGGGACGGTGAGGCGCCAGAACATGGTCACCGTGGATTTTTCGCAGGTGGCTCGAACCAGAAGGTCGGCCTGGTTCGGACTGTTCAACCCCAGTTGTCCGGTGGAGATCGGAACCGGATCCTTCGTGTCTCGGAGCAGGTATTCGTAGGATCCACCCGCGGTCGGCACGTCGAACTGGACGTCCGGAGCCCCTTTGAACCAGCGCTGGGACCACGGGGTCGCGGACAGACGTGTCACCACCGTGGCGAATCCCGCCTCTCCGACGGCCAACGCCTTCATGTGCTGGCTGATGACGTCGATCTCTCGGTAGGCGCTGTGGGACAGGATCCTCACAATGACCCCGAACGTCCCCAGCACGAGAATCAGTGCCAGCGCGAGCGCCAACGTCATCCCGGCACGATGATAAGCTTTCGCAATCCGCATAAAGACCCCCTCATGGACTATAGCACTTCGGCCCGACCGCCACCAAGACTCGCTGATCCGGAGCCTGCCCAGGCTCCCCCGCCCCCTCTCTCATAGACCGATCTTGTGACCCTGATCCTCGCGTCGAGTCGATTCACCAAGTCGGACGAACTCTGATCCTCCGCTAGTTTCCCAGGACCTTGTCAGCTGCGGGAAACGAATTGTCCACGCACTGGCGGTAGCTCTTGTACCGCTGTGCCGGGTAGTGCGTCCGAAGGGTGTCGGCGTCCTGGCAGATGACCTTCTCTTTGCTGGCAAAGTTCGCGAAATTGGAGTTCCTCCCTTCCTCGAACCGAGCGAACTCCGTGAGCATCGTCTGGAGGCGAGTCGTGTCCGCGGGCCCTGTGGTCAAGACCTTCAGCTTGGAGACCTCCAGTATCTTCATGAACACACGCGTTCGCAGCCGGCGTGGCAAGGTCGGGCCGTGCGGAGCGTTGTAGGTCTTGATGTACGCGTCCACGGCGCGGGCCAGAGCGTCGTCGAAGGCGAGCGAGACCATGCGCAGATCGATGAAAGGACGAAGGTACCTCGAGCGATCGGGTGGGGGTTGGCCCAGCAGCGATATCTCGAACGTGTTGGCCAGCTTCGTGATGGGAGCCGCGAGGAAGCAGAGCACCTGGAGGCAGGAGGCGCCTCTTCGCTCGAACAGCCGCGCAAGGCCCATCTGGGCTCGCGCGGCAGCCGCGGAATCGCTCGCCCCGGTCACTTTGGCCTGGGCATTCGCGATCAACGTCTGGAATTCGGCGTCCGAGTCGGTGACCGCCTTGGAGAGCACGGCCACCTCGCCCACGCATCGGATGGTGGCGAGATCGGCACCGGTCGAGGCGGCCACGGCAGACAGGGTGGTGTTTGTACGCGAAGGGTACAGGAGCTCGAGGATCAGCTTGTCCGCCACGGTCTGATCCTCCACTTGGGGCGGGCGGGAGATCCAGCTCCCGTAGCGAGCCAGTCGCACGTCCAGGCGAGAGTCCTGCCGCTTGCGCTGAAAGTCCTCCCATTCGAGCTTCAGGGACAGATCGAGCGCCGTTCCCGTGGCCAGGATCACGGGGCGCGTGCTGAAGCCTAGCCGGAACGATTTGAGCTGGCGGTAGAGCGATTGGAACGAGGGGGAGATTCCGGGATCAACGCCTGTCTGGATCTCTCCGAATGGCAATTGCACGTCCTCGATGGTCGCGAAAAACGGTGACTGACCATCCAGGATCGAGAGCTGCACGGTCAAGGAGGGATCCGCCTCTATCTGATCGGTCAGATGGACATTTTCCCAGTTGGCCAGTCGGAGGTCCTCGGCCACCTTCTCCTCAAGGGCGATGGCCAGTCCATAATCTCCGGTCTGACGACTCTGCCGTCCGGTCGAACTGAACAGACCGATGATCGGGATCATGGCCAGACCCAGGATGAAAAAAGCCAGACCTACCTCGACGACCGAAACGCCAAGAAGGCTTGCCGGCCGCGCCCCCGCTCCCGTCGTCCGGTTCAACCGCGTTCCCATTCGGAGAGAATCCTGCCTCCTGTCCTCAAGACGGTCCGTCGACCTCGCCGATCAATGATGCCAGCCGGATCCCCAGGAGTTTCCCCAGCTCCTGGTGTGACTGGGCCACCCTCTGGACCACACGTGCGGCCAGCCATCGAAATCGGAGCGACACGTCTGGGTGATCGGGTCCGCACCTCCCAGGAGATACGTCGCAAACCAGATGACCCCCTGAGCATACACGATCGCGGTCCGTTGGTCCGTGGTGGGCGATGACGGATCCCCAGGCAGCACGCCGGCGAAGACAGCGTCGAGCTCGACGATGGAGAGTCCGGCGCGCATCCCGAGACCCCAATGGGGAAAAGTGCATTGGATCGTCTCCAGGCGGGGCGCGAGATAGTCGGTCACGCAACTGATCAGACTGCCTGCGGTCGTTCTTAGCGATCCGTTGCACATGATCCCCCCGGCCGATGGCGGGGACGAAGAAGTGTCGGACGGAACCGGAACTGGAGCGATCGGGGGAAACACCCACCCCGAGCTGTGGCTGGCCTCGAGTCTGCTGGAGTTGGGAAGGGGTGCCCCTCCGTCACCTCCGGCCGATACTCCGTCGAGAACCGGGCGGCTCGGATCCAGACCTAGGATACCGGCGACCTGCGAGGCCGAGGAAGCCTGTTGAAGCGGCCCCGCAACGGCGATGAAATCGGGTTGATTGCCGGTCCGGGTGTCGATGCCGGTATTGACCTGGGCGGAGACCGCGTCGACCTGCTCGCTGGTCGGTTGAACGTTTTCCGGAGGAAAAACGAAGAAGGTCGGGACGACCCGGGCCAGGCTGTCCAGAGTGTTGTCAGGGATCAACAGCCTCCAAAACATGACGACCGTGGATCGATCGAAAGTGGCTCGGATGAGGAGATCGGCCTGGTGCGGGTCTCCCAGGAAGAGCGCTGTCATGGGCTCCAAAAGAGCGGCTGGCGAAGACGCATTCCGGATCAGGTAGCTGTACGTCCCCCCTGCTGCTGCGACGTTGTATCCGATGTCGGGTCCGGTCTTGAACCAGCGATTGCTCCATGGCGCAGCACCCAGCCGGCCGGTGATGGAGGAGAAGCCCACCTCGCCCACGGCGATGGCCCTGATGTGAGCGTTGACGAGGTCGATCTCTCGGTAGGCGCTGTGCGACAGAAGGCGGAGAGTCGTCCCGAAGGCGCCGAGAACCAAAACGAGAGCGAGGGTGAGCGCCAGGGCGGCTCCACGGCGCGGGGAGGCGGTGTCCATGAATTCATTCTACCCCCTGAGGTCCGTATTCTCTCCACCGTCATGTACCCGATCAGGGTCATTAAGTTGACTTCGCTCCCTCATCTCTCTATGATGAAATTGGGCTGCTGCGCATCCCCTGAGATCGGAGTATCTGTCCTGGGGCATCCTGGTGGGGATCTCCATCTCGCGGATTCCACTTGGCTCATGGAGCGAATTGCGGAGCGGTGCACGGACAACCCGGATGTGCACTACCGTTTCAGGAGGGTTCCGGGAGTCGATCGTTTTGTCCCCAGCACCTGGCCTGCCTCCTGTGAGGTCCTTCTGGAACCTGTCTCGGAGCGCGCGACAGCGGGTGCCCATTGAAAGTCACCATCGCCTTGCCGACCTTCAACGAAGAGCTCGCCCTCCCCCGGCTGTTCCAGTCATTCCAGCGTGACCTGGTGGGAATGGACTATCAGGTTCTGGTGGTAGACGACGGTTCCAGGGATCGGACGGCGTCGGTCTGTCGACAATATGAGGATCGCCTGCCAGTGACCCTCGTTTCTCATCCCAGGAACCTCGGTCTCGCCGCTGCTATCCGCACATGTTTGCGGGAGGGCTCCGCACGCTCCGGGGATAAAGACTGGGTTATCACCATGGATGCCGACGACACCCATCCCCCGTCGCTCATCCGCTCCATGCCGCTTGCTCGCGACTTCAATCTCTGCGTTGCCAGCAGATTCGTTTCCGGCGCAAAGGTGCACGGAGTACCCCGAATGCGTGAGGCGCTCTCGAAGGTTGTCAGTACGCTCTTTTGCGTCGCATTCCCGGTGCCGGGCATTACCGACTACAGCTCCGGTTACCGGGCCTATCGGGGTGACCTTCTGAAGGCAGCTATCGCTCATCACGGCGACAGCTTGATCGAGTCCACCGGGTTTGCGGTTCAAGTGGAGATCTTGTTCAAACTACGGCGTCTCGGGCTTCGATCGTCGGAGGTGCCTCTGGAGTTGCACTACGAACGAAAACCGACCCCCTCCGCGGCCCGCATGGGCCATACCGTCGTTGACCTGCTGAAGGTGATCGCCAGAGACATCCGATCCCGATTCGTCGTATAGATGGTGACCCGGATTGGCCTATGCGGCCGTCTTTTCCTGGCGGGCAGGCATCCACGCATGGCGGGTGCGCGCAGCAAGGCTGCTCCGGCCTCAACAGGCACTTGGATCAACACATTGCGCCATGCACCCGGGCACGTTTCCGCCGTGGCCGGCCGGGCCGGATCCGTGCTAACATGCCGACCTCATGAATCTGTTCCAGAGCGGATCGGATGGACCCTCGCAGGCGAGACCGCTTGCCGAACGCATGCGGCCTCGCGATCTGTCAGAGTTCGTCGGCCAGCAGCATCTTGTCGCAAAGGGGAAGCCTCTCCACCGAGCGATCGTCGACGATCGACTCTTCTCGATGATCTTCTGGGGGCCGCCCGGATCGGGCAAGACAACGCTCGCGCGGATCATCGCCACCGCTACAAAATCCAACTTCGTCGGTCTATCGGCCGTCCTTGCCGGCGTCAAGGAGGTTCGAGCCATTTCCGACGAGGCCCTCCGTCGATTTCAGTCCGAGGGACGGCGGACCGTCCTCTTCGTTGACGAAATCCACCGGTTCAACAAGGCCCAGCAAGATGCCTTTCTCCACCACGTCGAGGAAGGCTCGGTCATTCTGATCGGCGCGACAACGGAGAACCCATCGTTTGAGGTGATCGCGGCGCTTTTGTCCCGGTGCCAAGTCTTCACCCTCAAGCTTCTGGACCCGACAGAGATCGAAGAGATCATCCGACGAGCTCTGCGGGACCCCGAAAAGGGGTACGGTCACCGGTCGATCGAGGTAGAACCGGAGGCCGTCGCCAGCTTTGTCCGGATCTCCGACGGCGACGGTCGGATGGCTCTCAATGCCTTGGAACAGGTTGTGGATGCTTTGACTCCTCAGGGCGCGATGCCCGACTCTCTCGTCGTGACTCGGGCCAAGCTCGAGGATGTCGTCGGTAAGAAGTCGTTGCGCTACGACAAGGCTGGCGAAGAGCACTACAACCTGATCTCCGCATTTCACAAGTGCCTGAGAGGGTCGGATGCACAGGCCGCGCTCTACTGGCTCGGCCGCATGCTCGATTCCGGAGAGGATCGTCTCTACATAGCCCGTCGCATGATTCGCTTCGCCTGCGAGGACGTCGGTAATGCCGATCCACAGGCGTTGGTCGTCGCGAACGCGGCCAGGGACGCCTTCCATTTTCTCGGTGTGCCGGAAGGAGACCTTGCGCTCGTGCAGGCTGCGGTGTACCTGGCCTCTGCCCCCAAATCCAACGCCCTCTACAGAGCCTTGGACGCGGTCAGGGAGGAGATCGGTCGCTCCGGAGCTCTTCCCGTCCCCCACGTCATCCGCAACGCGCCCACTCGACTGATGAAGAGCCTGGGGTACGGGCGCGGTTACCGGTACGATCACGATCAACCCGGAGGTGTCGCGGCCCAGAGCTACCTTCCTGAGGATCTCCTTGGAAGAACGTTCTACACGCCTTCTCCCTACGGTTTCGAGAAGGAGATCGCGAAGAGGATGAAATGGTTCGAGTCCGTTCGTAGACGAAATATGTCCGGGCCGGGCAGCGGGACGGCCGGGGAGGAGGAGCCATGATTCGAGTCGTCATAAAACACGGGGAAGGGCGTCGGGTGGCGGGTGGTCATCTCTGGGTGTTCTCGAACGAGATCGATCGGGTCGAGGAACAACCGGGCCATCCCTACTCCCCGGGATGTCTTGCCACCCTGGTCGAGGCCTCCGGAAGATCGTTGGGATGGGGGTATTACAACCGGTCGAGCCTCATCGCGTTCCGACTGCTTTCGCTCTCTCCAGAGACCGACGTGGATGAGCTCTTGGTCGATCGAATCTCCCGTGCGCTCGACTTCAGGAAGAAGATCTACGGGGTCGAAGACTGCTATCGACTCGTCAATTCCGAGGGTGATCTTCTTCCCGGCCTGATCGTCGATCGCTACGGCGATTGTCTGGTCGTTCAATACCTCACGGCCGGTATTGAGGCTCTTGGGTCCAAGATCTTGCGTGTTCTCACGGATCTCCTCGCACCGCGGGCGATCGTGTTGCGGAACGACGGGCCGATCCGAGGGCTCGAGGGCCTTGGATCGGCCGTGGAGGTGGCGCACGGTTCTCTCTCGGGGCCGATCAAAGTCCGGATGGACGGCCTCGAATTCCTCCTCGATCTGACGGGCGGACAGAAAACCGGGTTCTTTCTCGATCAGCGCGAAAACCGGCAGGCCCTGGGTCGGTACGTGCGCAACGCGTCGGTCCTCGATCTTTTTTCGTATCAAGGGTCCTGGGGGCTCTATGCCCTCAGGGCCGGTGCACGGTCGGTCCTGGCCATCGATGGCTCCTCCTCGGCGCTGCAGCTTGCCAAGGATACCGCTGGCGCGAACGGCTTCGAGGGGCGCCTGACAACGAGAGAGGGAGATGGCTTCGACGTTCTCAAAGATCTGGCCCGGGAAGGGGCACTGTTCGACGTGGCGGTCGTCGATCCACCGGCCTTCGCCCGCACGAAGAAGGATGCTCACGCGGCACGGATCGCGTACGAGCGGGTGAACAAGTTGGCCGTCCGGGTCCTGGCAAAGGGAGGGATCCTCGCGACCTCCACCTGTTCCTATCACGTCGATCGCGACGAGTTCCTCGGATGCGTCTACAAAGGCATTCGTTCGCAGGGACGGACGGCACGGGTGCTGGAGGTTCGAGGCCAGGGCGTCGACCATGCTCCGCTCCTTTCCATGCCCGAGGGAGCCTACCTCAAATGTGTGTTCCTGGAGGTTCTGTGACCAGGGGGAAGAGCGTGAGCGCCTCTCCATACAGTAACAATATTTTCTATTTGTTCGTTGATTTTGTTAAATGCAGTATGACACAATAGGACGGGCCCGTTGCCTCTCCCGGGACCCCCACTGTGCATGAGTCCCGCGAGCAGTGTCCCCCGCGGAACAAGACGGATGATCGAACGATCGGATGGCGACGCATGGCGCGCGCCCCTTTGAGGAGCTTCAAGCAAGAATGAAGGATCAGGCCCTCAAACTCAGAGAACTCGCTTCCGAGCACAAGGTCACGCCGGGTCTTTCGCGACCCAACCTGGTAGGACTCTCCTCATCACCTCGAACAGTCGCCATCACGAGCGGCAAGGGCGGGGTGGGAAAAACGAACCTGACGATCAATCTGGGGCTGGCTCTGGCGGAAGGTGGACGTCGTGTCACTCTGCTGGATGCCGATTTGGGCCTTGCCAACATCAATGTGGCGCTGGGCCTGAAGGTCAAGGCCAACCTCCTGGACGTGATCAACGGCCTCCGGTCGATCGAGGAGATCGTGGTCGACGGCCCCGGAGGACTGAAGATCGTCCCCGGAGGATCGGGGATCGCGGAGCTGGCAAACATCTCTGATCAGCAAAGAGAGCGTCTTATAGCAGGTCTGTCACGTCTCGCCAAAGGGACCGACGTCCTCTTGATCGACACATCCGCCGGGATCTCCCGCAACGTTCTGGCGTTCGCCCTGCTCGCCGACGTCGTCATCGTGGTCACGGTGCCGGAACCTCCGGCGATCGCCGATGCCTACGGAACGATCAAGGCGCTGCTCACCGCGAATCCGGGACTGGACATCAAGCTCGTGGTGAACCGTGTCCAATCGCGATTCGAAGGCAAGGCGGTGGAGGACAAGATTTCTCTCGTCGTGCGCCGTTTCCTGAACGGACGGATCGATCCCATCGGATGTCTGAGGGATAATCCCGTTGTGGGAGACGCGGTCAGGGCTCAGAAGCCGCTCATGCTCGAATACCCGTCAGCGAACGTCTCCGTGGACATCAAGAGCCTCGTCGGACGGCTCTACGCCGATTCGGACAGATCCGATGGGGTCGTCCGAGGCTTTGTGGATCGACTGCGGAGGTGGTTCTCGTGAACACGGTTCCCGCGAGGCAGCCGGCAATCGATCCCGTTCTGCGGGATGGGGCACCGATCGGTCTGAGAGCGGTCTCCGGTGCCAGGACGGTTGTGACGAGCGAAGAGAGTGGGGCGAGTTCTCAGCCAGCGCCGAAAATGGCGCGAACCATTGCCGTGACGAGCGGCAAGGGAGGCGTCGGTAAGTCCAATCTGGTCGCGAACCTTTCCATCGGGATCGCGCGGCTGGGTAAGAGCGTCCTGCTCTTGGACGCGGACTTGGGACTGGCCAACCTCGATGTGCTCCTTGGGGTGCGGCCACAACATACTCTCTACCATGTCTTCCAGGGGTCCAAAGACCTCCTGGACGTGATCATCAGCGGTGCTCCGGGCGTGAAGTTCATCGCCGGAGGATCGGGTATGCGTGAGTTGGCCGATCTGGATGACGAACGAAGAACTTGCTTCCTTTCGGGCCTCAAGCGACTCGAATCGTTCACCGACGTGGTCTTGATCGACACGGGGGCCGGTCTTTCCTCCAACGTGATGAGTTTCGTCACTGCGGCCGATGAGGTTCTGATCGTGACGACCCCTGAGCCAACGGCCATGGCCGATGCCTACGGCATCATCAAGACCCTGGCGCAGGAGACTGATACGTTCCCGCAGGTAGGAATCGTGGTCAACAGGGTCCGCACCCCTGAGGAGGGGGCGGCTGTGGCGGGGCGTATCTTCAAGGTCGCCAAGCAGTTCCTCGAAGTATCCGTGCAGTACGTGGGTTACGTCTTGGATGACCCGAGCGTGCCCCGGGCCGTGAAGTCTCAGCGACCATTCATGTCCTTGTATCCGAACACCGCGGCGTCTGTCTGTGTTTCGAATCTGGTGGCGCGGATGTTCGATGTCGAACCGGAGATGCCGCAGACGGGCGGGCTTTCAGCACTCCTGTCGAGATTCATGGGCATCCTGGGGAGGTGAAAGCGTCTTTCCGACCTCGAATCGCAGGAGGGGCGGTCAACTGGAAGGAAGACCGGTTTGTATCTCGGAAGTACCGCGATTATCGGCAGCCCGGCGTCGAGAAAAATGCAGAGTTGATGTACGCGGGGCCCAATAAAGTAGCGAGAGCCAGCCTCCGTTTCAGAGTGGGGCGAGCATCTCTTCTCGTGTAAAAGCTTGAGCATCGAATAGGCAGAATAGAGAACAAAGTAACCCGGTATCGGCTTCTTACACAGTGCAGTCATCACATCCATCCGTGGATGGGGGTAGCTCGCATGGTTATCAAAAAATTCGTGGCGGAAACCTTCCACGAAGCGTGTGAAAAGATCAAGGACGAACTTGGCCCGGATGCCATGATCGTTCAGACAACAAAAGTGAAAGTCGGAGGTTTCTTCGGCTTCTTCGGACGTTGGGTCTTCGAAGTGGTTGCCCAGGCTGCGATTCCTCAGGGTCCATTGCCTCAATCGACTTCGCAGCCCCTGCCGATCGTTGAACCGACCGTGCCCACGGCGCAGACCTCAGCGCAGCCAGAGGCCCCTCTGGCGGTTCTCCCGGCCATCCAGCAGAGCCAAGAGATCAGCTTCATCCGCGAGGAACTCGACGACCTCAAGCGTAAGATCGAACTCCTGGTCAGCGTCAAGGCGTCACCCCCAACGACGGCCCAGGAGCTCGCAGCACCGCACGGTTCCATCAATCCACCGACCTGTGACGCCGTGGTTCCTCCTTCTTTGGCTGAGACCTTGGCCTTAAAAGAGATGATGGAGCTTCTGGCAAACGTCGAGATCGACCCATCTTTGAAGGGGCAGATTCGCACTCATCTTCTCGAGACAACCCCCGGCGACGATCTGAAGAATCTGAGGACTCTCAAGGATCGAGTCATCGAGTACCTGAGCCGGCAACTCGTTCCTCACCAGGGAATTCGTCTGGATCAGGGACAAAAGGCCAAGGTCGTAGCCATGATCGGCCCCACTGGCGTGGGCAAGACGACCACTTTGGCGAAGCTCGGGGCTGGGCTCAAGTTCAATCTCGGACTCGATGTCGCGTTTCTCACTCTCGACACCTATCGGATTGCCGCACCGGAACAACTCAAGAAGTACGGAGAGATCATCGACGTGCCGGTGGAGGTTGTCTTCCGTCCGGAGAACCTCCAGGAGGCGATCCAGTCCTTTGCCGACAAAGATGTGATTCTCGTGGACACAGCCGGTCGAAGCGGCAAGAATCGCAGTGATATGTCCGATCTGTGTCGATTCCTGGACTGTGGCTACCCGGTAGAGACTTACCTCGTCGTCTCGGCCAACACGAAGTACTCCGATCTGGTCGAGACACTGGAGGACTTCAAAGACTTGAATCCCACGAACCTCATCCTGACGAAGCTCGACGAGACCTCCTCGTTCGGGACGGTCATCTCCCTTCTTTCAAAGTCCAAGAAGGCGGTTTCCTACGTCACCACCGGCCAAAACGTTCCCGAGGACATCATGCCGGCTACACCGATGCGCCTCGCTCAGCTTCTCTTCGACAAGAGGTTGGCGGCCTGACGGCCTTGCTTCGGCTAGTAGAGGACCTTCCGACAAGGGGGGCTAGAAAATGTCGGGACCGGCGCGAATCGAGCGAGGACCTCTGACCAGGGGGTGGACTGACGCTGCGGGGGCCGCCCTCCGCGTCCTGATGGTGGACGGGTCGCAGATGGCGATCCGACTGCTGAAGCAATCGCTCACGGATGTTGGCTTAGAGGTACTGGCCGTGCATACGCTGCAGGACGCGTACACCACGGTTCGGACCACCAAGATAGACGCGATCCTCGTGGAGCTGGTCGTGGCAGGGCAGTCGGGGCTCGAGATGATCACCTTTCTGATGGGGAAGGGGGACTTGATTCCCGTTTTGGTGCTCACCGCCAATGTCGAGGAGGCGGCCCGTCATGACGCGCTCCAAAAGGGTGCGGCTGCGGTGCTGCTCAAATCCGTTCCGGTGGAGGAGCTGGAGGCCGCGATTCGGATTGCCGTGGCCAAGGTCTCCAAGTCCCCACCCCGTCTGCTGATCGTGGATGACGACCCGTTCGTCCGCACGCTCCTCAGGGCCACCTTTCAGGATGAAGGGTTCGAGGTCTTGGAAGCCAGCGGAGCCCTCGAGGCCTGGGAGCTGATCCACCGTCATCGGGTGCATCTCATCGTTTGTGACCTTTACATGGGGGAATACTCGGGTCTGGATCTGATGCGAAACATGCGTTCCCATAAGGTCTCCACACCGGTCATCGTCCTCACCGGGCGTCCAAACGAGGAGTCGTTGAGACAGGCGCGGATCTACGGGGCCGTGGCCGTATTGGTCAAGTCGAGCGATCTGGATCCTCTCAAGGGGACGGTACGTCAGGTTCTCGAGAACCTGGAACTCGTGCCGCGACCCTCCGCGTGCTGACGTTGGCACGGCGGTGCGTTATTTTGGGTGAAGATGAGCCGTCTGTTGGCCCTCGTCATCGCGTTTTTTATAATCGGCGGACTTTCATGCAACGCGTGCGCCGCCCGTCGTCGTATGAGAACGGCCCCGACCAAGCCCTTGCCCGACCTCGATGCGAGCGGGCTTCTGGGCCTGCGGACGCCCGTTGTCCCGGGACAGCTCGCGGGAAGGGTCGTGGTCCTCGATCCGGGGCACGGAGGATCCGCGTCCGGCGCCCGTGGATCGAGTGGCATGACGGAGTCCTCACTGAACCTGGCCGTGGCCCGTGAGCTCAGGGAGTCTCTGATCGCTGGCGGAGCCACGGTGGTGATGACCCGCGTTGGAGATTCCGATTGTCTCATCCAGCCGAAGTTCGTCTTGCGGGACGATCTGGTGGCCCGCGCGCGAATCTCGAACCAGCTGCAGGCTGACCTGTTCCTCTCTTGTCACCACAACGATCTCCCGCGTCGGACGGGTCGGCTGAGACAGAACCGGACCGAGGTCTACTACCGAATGGACGATGAAGGTCCTTCGCGGGCTTTCGGAGCCAGGGTCTTCGACGGACTCTTCCCTCTCTTGAAGTCGAGTCAGTCGGTTCTGGTTCCAGGTGCTTTCGCGGTGCTGCGCTACAACGAACGACCCGCCGTTCTCGGCGAGCCGTTCTATATGCGATCCGCCCTGGAACGGTACTCCCATGATCCTCGATGGGCCCCGACAGAGTCTGGGCGCTATCTGGCCGGCATCGTCGATTACCTCAAGAAGTCGTGTCCGGCGCCGCGGATCGCTCGCCCCGTTGAAGGCGAGATCGTCGAACGGGAGACGTTTCCCATGGTCGTGCGGTTCGACTCGCTTCCGGCAGAGGCCTCAGTGGTCGTGACCGTATCGGGCCGCGGTGTGGACGTGAAGGTCGATCGGCAAGCGAGGAAGGCATGGGTGTCGGTCGGATCGCTCGCCAACGGTCCGGTCGTCGTGGACGCCAGTGTTGCCGGACCCTCCGGAGTCTTCTCGCCGGTGACGCGTCGGCGGTTCGTATTCAGCCTCCCCCCTGCTCGAATCCAGGCCAGAGTGTGGCCTGACGCGTTCTGCGCGTCTTACCCTGGACCGTGGCTGGTGAGGGCAACGGTCGAGGACCACCGTGGACTGCCCGTCGCTGACGGGACGCCCGTCATCGTCTCTTTGGGGAAGGCTGCAGTGGCCACAGGGGTCACGGAATCGGGGGAGGCCGACCTCATGATCCAGCTTCCGCCGACCGCTCCGACGAGCATGACGAACCCGCTCTTGCCGACAGCATCGACGACCAAGACGTCCCCGCTCTTGCCGACCGCTCCGACGAGCATGACGAACCCGCTCTTGCCGACAGCATCGACGAGTACGACGTCCTTTCCTTCCGGACCGCACTCCCGTCGCTCCACCGGAGTGACGATGGATTCGAAATCCGAGCAACCGACGTCTCTGTCGTCTCACCTTGCCCCGTCCCCGCTCTTTTCGCGAGGAGCCGAGTTCGTGATCTCCTCCGGTTCGATCACGACCTCGCTGGGCCTCCGTTCCATGGCGTTCACACCTTTTCTGTTCGCCCGAGGACGTCTAGTGGATGCGACGACGCACCAGTCGGTTCTCCGGGCTGAGGCCGTGGCCCCCCAGACTACAGGGGTTCTGGCCATGGTCAATCGCCAGACAGGCGAGTACCTCGTGAGCGGATCGGTTCCTCGTGTCTGGGTCGGATTTTCGGCTGAAGGATTCCTGCCGCTCTCGTCACAGGCCTTAGCTCTCTCGACCACAGGGGTCATTGTCGATCTGGCCCTGGAGCCAATCTTGGGAGGAGCCTTTCGTGGGTCCTCCGTGGTCTTCGATGCCGACCCAGGATCCGGATTTCCTTCTCTCTTGGCCGAATTCCATGGGATTTTGAAGGGAACGGGTATCAAGGGGACCTACGCTTCCTGGTCCGGCGTGGGCGAGCTCTCCGAGCAGGAGCGTGCCAAGATCGCCAACCGTACCCCCGCCGAATTGGGCATCACCATGCTGAGCGGCGTGGGAGCCTCTCTGGGGGGCCCAGTCGAAGTTCAGTACTATCATGCGTCCGAGCGCGGAAAGGCGATCGCCGCAGCGCTGGCCGACTCCTTCCGTCGGTACTCGCCCAGCCTGAGAGCGACCACCCTTCCAGGGACCACCTTCTTCCTCAACAATACGAAGACCACGACGATCGGCCTCCGTTTTGCAGGCCGCCGTTCCCCACGGTTGACCCACGATCAGGTCGCCTACGTGGTCTTCCACGGACTAGCCCGGGCTTTGCGCCCGGATCTTCCGCGAGGTCGGACAGTCTCCGGTCAAGTCCGACCGGGAATCGCTCCACGCGCCTGGGTCTATCTGGATAACGGCGATCGCTGCCGGGTCGCTCCCAGCGGCCGATTCACATTCTTGGACGTTCAGCCCGGAAGACACACGATCTGGGTGGAGACGCCCACGGAAAAAGGCCCCGGTCGAGGGCTGACAATGACCCTCGACGTACCGTAGCCGCGCCACGGCCCCCTTTTGGTCTAAATGGAAACCGACTGCGGATCCAGCCCTGGAGGGCCAAACGACGGTGGAGTGAATTCCACTCGTCGGGAACGTCGTTGCAGCCTCGTCATCACGACGTTCAACGGGATCGAGAACCTTGGACAGTACCTTCCCGGGACCCTCGCTGTGGTTGCAAAGAGCCCCGAATGTGACGAGATCGTTCTCGTAGACGACGGCTCGATCGACGATTCCGTGGATTACGTGAAGCGGACGTTCCCGCGCGTGAAGGTCGTGTCGTTGCCGGAAAACCGGGGGTTCGGTGCTGCGGCCAATGCCGGATTCGAGGCTGCCAGAAACGAATTCGTGGCCCTCATTTCCAACGACATGGTCGTGACGGAGGGGTTCTTCTCGGCTCTCTTCGAGAGTCTGGTCTCTTCGGATGTCTTTCACGTGAGTGCTCGACAGGTCGGCCCGGAGGGGGAGCTCCAGAAAGGCCGGTGCATCCCATTCTATGTGGGGGATTTCCGAATCTGGAAGGTCTTCTGTCGAGAGCCGGAACCGTCTTCGGCCCCCAGAAAGCTCTACCACCACTTCTGTGGAGCCATCGGTCTCTACGACCGCAGATTGTTCCTGGCGCTGGGTGGCTTCGACGACCTCTTTCTGCCCTTTTTCGTCGAGGAGAACGATCTCTGCTACCGAGCCTGGAGACGGGGATATCGGGTGCTCTACGAGCCCCGCGCGTGCGTGATCCACCACCATCGGTCGAGCACGATCGCCAACAAGTTCGACTGGACCGTGCGGAAGGTGCAGTACCGGAAGAATCGTCTTCTCTTCGTTTGGAAGAACGTGGACGATCCCCTATTTCTGTTGATCCACGGGGTCTATCTGATCGCCATGTCCTGCTTCTCTTGGATGTCTGGCCACCTTGTGTTTTACCGGGGATTCCTGTCCGCGCTCGGACGATGGTCGGAGGTCAGAAGGAAACGCCGCGACGAGCTGCCCCGATTCATCCGGTCGGACCGGGAGGTGTACAGGGAGTTCTCGCGGGAGATCGATTCACATGATCCATGACCTGGAGCCTGTCGGGCTTTCGTCCGACGTGGTTCCAGTCCGGAAGTCCGGATGTGGGCCATTGGCCCGATTCCCCAAATCGCGGAGCATCGGTGTCACGGCTTGGTCTGCTGGTTCGTCTCCGGTTCGATGATCTGGGCCGGATCTCTGATCCAGGTGGTCGGAATCGTGCGGCTCACCCCCGGGAATCGGAGAAGTCGGAACGTGACATCCGGATCCTCGGAGCCCGGCAGTGTCCGGGCCCCGACGACCCACGTCGAGGGAGGCCCCTTTCCTGAACGACCCAGCCGCGGAAGATACCAGGAGAGAGGGCCCTCGGCCGCTCGTGAGTTCAAGAGGATTCGATCCTGCGGCCCGAATCGGCGGGCGAGTGCCTGGGCTGCCTTCAGATCTCCGGTCTTCGGCATTCCCGAGACGCAGAAACCCGCATAGACCACGGCCAGGAGCCACAACCACGCGAGAGGCCAGAGCCGATGGCGCGACAGGCAGGCGGCCACGCAGATCTGCGCGAGCGGCAGGGTGAAGACGAAGAGCTTCTCGTGGTACACGGGAAACAACCAGATCGAGGTCACGGCCAGCGTCGCCCAGATCGAGAGCCACACCCAGGCCTCCAAAACATAGAACCTGATTCGGAGCAAAAGAGCGAGAGAGAGGATCGGCAAGACCACGAGCAGGGCCGTTGCCGGAATCTGATCGAGACCCAGCCACCACTTGAGGGTCAGAATCCCGTGCATCAGATCGAAACGTTCGAACCTCATGGGTCGTTCCAGCGTGGAGAAGAAAACGTGGGGAAGGAGAGGAGCCCAGAGGACAAAGGCCAGGATTCCGGCGCAGGTCATCCAGTTCCGGAACGTCCGTCGACGAAAGACCTCCAGGATGTAGAGGGCGGTCGGAAGCAGCAGCGCGAAGTAGTGGAGCCATCCCAGCAGAGCGGTCGAGAGCGCGAACGGGATGGGGGATCTCCTGCGGTAGGCGAGGACACATCCCATTGCGACGCCGACCACCAACCCATAGCAGCGCCCGTTTGTGGCGAACCAGACCATGGTGGGATTCGCGGCCAATGCGAGACTCGAGATCGTCGCGATTCGAGGGTCGTGGAACTCCAGAGCGTAGCCGTGCAGGAAAACGATGGCCATCAGGTGGCCTGTGAGCGACAGGAGTCGCACGGCAAAAGGTCCTGATGGTATCGCCTGGAAGACCAGCCAGTTCAGGAAGTAGTAGCCGGGAGGAGGGGGCTCTGCCTGGGCAATCTCCATGCACCGTTGGTATGAGCACTCGCAAGCTTGGATCGTGGCCCATTCGTCCAGCCAGATCCCCTGGAACATACCGGGCAGGTCGATGGCCAGGGCCAAGAGCAGCGCCAGAACCAGGGTCGCTCGATGGCGCATCGCGTCGTCCACCTGCTTGACCTCCAATCTTCAGCCGCGATGCTACCGCAGATCGACCGAAAATTCGAGTTCAGCGCAGCTTGCCGACGAGGTTGCCACTCTGACCGACCAAGAGACCCTCCTGCGTGACTTGAAGTACGTTGGTTCCCGTCTGATCGAAGAATCGGCCGTCTTGTCGGATCGTGTACGCTCGCTTGGTGTCCGCCTCGATGGGCCCCTGAAGCGTGAGGAGGGAAGTCTCGGACTCCTTCTTGGATGGGTCCACACGCTCCCATGGGGCCACTGTCGACCCGGTGTCGGTCTGACCGACGACCGGGCCAAGCTTCACTCGATATGTTCCGGGAAGCTGCGTCGCCAAATCGCTCTGGAGATCTTGTTCTCGCGTGAGAGCTGGATACTGGCCTGTCTGGGAGGGTTTGGCCGTGAACGAGTCGGTCGAGAGCTCTCCCTTCTTGGATTGGGACGAGTGCGAGATACCGAGGAGAGCGGGCTCACTGAGACTGGGGCATTCGATTGAAACCCGCGAGTAGTCCTGTCTCTGCCGGGCCCACCCGTTCCATGAACTCTTCGGCCAGTACGAGACGTAGGGGGAGAGGATCTGGTTCACAGAGGTGCTTTGCTTCGTGCTCGAATTGTTGCTGCTCTCAGGGAAAACGGTCTTCGTGGATTTGGCCGCATCGGTGGCCGGCAGGTGATAGACGCTTGCGTAGCCACCCCGGTTCCACACCGCGTAACCGACGCGGCGGCCTCGGTTGCTGTACATTTGCCCCACGAGAAGCCCTGTCTTCTTGTGTTTCTGGAACTGGAGGAGTCTGCCGATCTCATAGCCCGAACCGTCGAAGATGACCGTCACTCCTCTTGTTACTGAGACGCATCGGCCCGTTACGTTCTTCTTGCGACTCTTCACCACCCCGTTGGGCGCGATGGCTCCGGCGAAGCAGCCGCCGAGAGAAGAACCGAGATTTTTGTCGTCGGGCAGGCTGCACGGCGTCGTTATCGATATCTGGCTGGGGTCGGAGATCTGGTCGGGTGCTGCCGTCGCGATCTGGGTCTGGTTCGGCATGGGAATCTCCACCAGACCGGAGGTCGAGAGAATGCTCAAGTCCTTTGTTTGGGACGGAAGCTGGATTTGACTCGGGAGCTGGATCTGGCCTGGAATCTGTACTTGGCTCGGAAGCTGAGATTGGACCGGAGTAAAGTCCGTGGCCGGGATCTGGACTTGGGTCGGGATCTGGACTTGAGTCGGGATCTGGACTTGGGTCGGGATCTGGACTTGGATGGGAGATTTGACGTCCGTTGGGATCTGGATCTGGGAGGGCTTAGACCCTTGCGTTGGCTGGGGAACGACGTTGACCGGAAGCGGCGGCGGCTTGGAAACCGGTGATGGCGCGGCCGTGGGCGCAACCGTGGGCACTGCAGTTGGAGACTCGCTCGGCACCGGGGTGGGCGGGATCGTGGGTGAAGGACTGGGGGCTGGCGATGGGGATGGAGTCGGGATTACGATCGGAAAGGGCGGAATGGACGACGGAATGGGGGCCGGCTCACAGCCGATGGGGGCCCTCATGGGAATCACCCGGTTGAGCGTGGTGCTGGCCGCCTGGAGGTTGACATCTCCTTCCCTCGAGAGGGTGGTCGGTCCATGGGCGATCAGTCGGGCCGTTCTGGTCGACGGTTCGGTCGGGCCGACCGCTCGATGGTGATTCTGTCCCATCCCTTCCATCGAAGGGAAAACCGATTCGAGGTCTTCAGGAGAAAGCGGCGTGGACACATTGACGGGTCCAACTGCGTTTCCGCCACAGGCCAAGAACGAGTTCACGGCCGACAGGCCTTGGCAAACGGCTGAGGAGTCTTGCGAGATCGATACCTGAGGGGGCGTCGGGAGCGGGATATCCGTGACCTGTTGGTGCCAACCGGATGCACCCTTGTCTGCGAACGGATCGGATTCGACGACCTTGGGAGACGGGGTCCAGGGCCTCAGCCCCTCTGCCTTTGTCCCCAGAAGCTCTGTGGTCCGTCCCGAGTCGTACTCGCCATTCTTCGGAGGACCATCGTCGGACAGAGGCGTGGTCAAGTCGCAGGACAGGGTCGAATAGAGCGAGGACTCGTCAGGACCGCACTTGGAGTCGAAATCCAGCGCGATGACGACCGTGCTGCCCTTGGACGGGGAATGGGACAGGGGAGGATGGGCCAAGGACGTCGAATTCAGGACAACAGCGAACAGAACTGCGAGGCACCGATACTCGATTGGGTCTCTCATACAGCCTCGCCAACCTCCCTCACCTCATGGTTTTCGGTCGTTGCCATGGGAAATCGTCCGGATGAATTGCCGAAAGACTTCGTTCGAGAACAGGCCGCTTTCGACCTCTTTCATGATGTTCTACATCGGATGAGGGCGGAAAGTTTCGCGATTTGAAACCTTCTGTGACAAACGCTCCTTGGCGTCGACCAAGGAGGCGCTGTACCCCGCTTTCCAGCGACAGACAGACCACTTGATGAACGAAACTTGGCGAGGGTGACGAAACAAACCCACGTGGTCACGCATTTCTCTCTCGTGAAAAGATGTCGTCCTGGGCTGCGCTGGTCTTTTCCAGCCTGGCGGTCCGGGGCCCTTTGGCTTTCCAGCCACAGGCGCATGAACGGTCGGGCAGGCTCTCGATCCGAGGGTCGGTCTTCCGGGAGGAATGGAATATGAGGTCTCGCTACGGAGCGCTTCTCTTCGGATCGATCCTCTTCTTCGCTATGTCGAGTTCGACAGTCCTCGCGGGGAACGAAGACCTTCGGTCGGCCGAGGCCGAGGACTCGTTGGGCCCTGCAGAGGCGGCTGCCCCGCCCGACGCCCCAGTACCAGAGGTCAGAAGGCTCTCATATTTCGAAGTGCTCACGTTCAATTTCTCCCGTGTCATCGTGGATGACTCTTTCAAGGCTCGGCTGGCCAAAACCTCGGCAAGACGGCTGAAGATGTTGCGCAAGTTCGCGGCCTTCGAATCGATCCATAACCTCCGAACCCGGTTCAGGGCGAACGCCAAGGCTGTTGTCGAGGCCATTGATGCCGTCTTGAACCCACCCACTCCAGTTCCGTCGCCTGATCCATCGCCCGCGCCTTCACCGGAACCATCGCCTGATCCATCACCCGCACCGTCACCGGAACCGTCGCCTGATCCATCGCCCGCACCGTCACCGGAACCGTCGCCTGATCCATCGCCCGCGCCTTCACCGGAACCGTCGCCTGATCCATCGCCCGCGCCGTCACCCTCCGTGGCTCCATGAGGCCGCAACTCTGAGAGCCTGTCACGGCTCGGAGTCTGGTCCGGAGGCCTGAGAAGCGGAGGCCTGAGGGTCCGGTCTCCTTAATATGTCGTGGGGGCTTTCGCGGACCCTTCCGAATGCCCCCCCCCAGAAAAAGGCCGAGAAACGACAAGAGCCCACACTGGGGCTCTTGTGTTCCCGACGATTTGGGAGTCTCGATCTAGACGGCCGACTTCAGGTCCTTTCCTGGAATAAACTTTACGACCTTGCGGGCGGGAATCTTCATCTTTTCTTTGGTCTGCGGATTCACGCCAACGCGGGCCGCCCTCTTGGCAACCTTGAAGCTCCCGAATCCCACCAGCGTCACGTCGTCACCCTTCTTGAGTGCCTTGCGAATGGCCGTTGTCACGCTGTCGATCGAGGCCACCGCCTGGGCGTGAGTCAAATTCGCGTCGGTGGCAACGGTCTTGATGAGGTCCTGCTTGTTCACCTGGATGCTCCCTTCCTTGGTTGATCAGAAGTCCATTGACGATCTGATTGTCCCAGGAAACCCTGATGCTGTCAATGCCCTAAGTGTTCTTCGTGATCTCTTTCCTCTGCCAGTCGGCCATGCTCTTCTTGACGGCGAGGAAGTCGCTCATGTCCGTCCTTCGATGCCCTTTTTTCTCAAGGGCCAAGCAATTCGTTAAGACTTCATTAATTCCTTGTTTCCACAAGACCACTCTTGATGCAGTGCTACCTTAAATTTAGGGGGCCATTGAACTGTACGAGAGATCCTCCTTGGTCCGTGGCTCGCAATCATGTTAGGTGAGATGGGGGACCGATGTTTCCTCGACCCGTGAAGAGCGAGCCTAGAGGGTCTGGCAGATCATGTTGCTCCAACCTGGAGACCTGTTCCTGGATCGTTACCTTCTCCTTGGAATGGTGGGGAGCGGGGGTCTCGGTTCTGTCTGGAAGGCGATCGACACCCGTCTGAGTGACGAGACCGTGGTCGCCGTGAAGTTCCTCCATCAGGATTCGACCCTCCCCGCTACCGCAGCCGTTCGCTTTCGCCAGGAAGCACGGATTCTCGCCAAGCTTTCCCACCCTGGGATCCCGAAGATCTACACGATCGGCGATGGGCGCGTCGGGGTTGAATTCTTCGTGTTCGAGTACATCGAGGGATACACCCTTCGCGAGGTGATCCGGAGCGGACTGGCATTGCTCCAGGGGTTGCATTTCGCGGTTTCGCTCTTGGAGATTCTCGAGGTGATCCACGAACAGGGGATTCTCCACCGGGATGTGAAGCCGGAGAACCTCCTGGTCAATCGGTCAGACTCCCGGCTCAAGATGATCGATTTCGGCATTTCGAAGACTCTCCACGATGCCCTTTTGAAGACAAAAACCGGCATCATCCTCGGGACGCTTCAGTACATGCCCCCAGAACAGATGGCCCGGGGCGAATACACGGTGAAGAGCGATCTGTACTCGGCCGGGCTGGTCGTGTACGAGCTCTTGTCCGGACAGCCGGCCTTCCCAGCCTCCATCGATTTTCCGACCATGCTGAAACTCAAGGAGACAGGACGGATCGATCCTCTAAGAAACGAGCGGGAGAGCGTGCCCCCCGTGGCGGAGATGCTGATTGGACGGGCGTTGGCTCCGGATCCTGAAACGCGGCCAGCGAGCGCGCGCGAGTTCAAGGACGAGCTTGTGCATCTGATCGAGGCCGTGGAAGAGCGACAATCAGGGGGCGGGCGCATTCAGACCGAGCCGCTGGCGGTCCCGGACATCCAGTCGCTTTCACCCGCCGGGGGGCCGTCTTCTTCGTCTCGGACACTGGTCACCCATGATCTCGAGGACGAGGCCGCGCAAGGCCACTCTTGGCTGTGTTCTCATTTTGGGGCCTTGCGTTTTTTCTCGTTCTGGACGTTTCCGTTTCTCGGCCGCCTGGCAAAGTCTGTCGTGCTGGTCGTAGCCGTGGTTCTTGTTGTCCAGGGCATCGGAGCCACGGTGTTGTGGAATCCGCACGGACTGCGCGAGGAGAACGCCCACGCGTCGATCCCGAGCCTGCCGCCTCGATCCGCGATCGTTGATTCGACGAGCTCGAGCTTGTCCGGTGCAGCTCGATATCTGGTGGAGACGCTCCAAAGGCGCCGACCTTTTTTGGACGAGGCATGGTTACGGTGGTTCGCCCACTCCAACCGGAACCGGCTGGAGAGAGAGCGCCGCGCAATCAACCAGGCTCTCAGGAAGCACTTTGACGAGCTGGGCATTTCCCAACCACTGGCAGTTTTTCTCGCGCGATCGAAAGAGTACTTTTCGGACGCGAGAGTCCCTGAATCCGACCGTTGGCTCACCCGGTCTTCTCTGTGCGACGTGGAGCTGATCGAGCTCTTCTGTCTGGCGAATGGGCTTGAGTTTCCGGTCGCGGGATCGGTGCGGGGCTGCGCCGGGGGCTGGGACGATCCGGTGGATGCACAGACTCCCGATCTGGCCAAGGCAACGGCTCTGGTGTTCAGCGACCCGGCCCCTCTGGGCTCGGGTCTGACCGACCGTTTCTTGAGCGATTCGTGGGAGATCCCCTCGGCCGCAAGGTCGAGCCGCTGTCTTCTCTGGTACGCGGCTACGCACTGGTCCATAGGTCTGGTTGCGGATGTCACGATCGACCGACGGTTCCGGCGTCTGATCGCTTGCGGTTCGACGCCCAAAGAGCTGCCCGCTCTGACGATCCGGGCTCACGAGTGTTGGAGCCGGTTCGGGCTCCAACGCCAGGTTCCGGTGGTCTTGCTCGAAGCGAGGGAAAACCAAGGGGGCCGGGCGTACTTTGGGGCCTGGGTGCCGCGCGTCAAGGGAGCGCGCAGAATCGATCTGGAGACCCGGATCCTAGACCTCGAGCTTGGCCCGGCGAGAAAGGTCGAGCCGCGGCTCGCCGACCGTATCCTGAGCTTCATTCCCTCACGTTCAGGACCGTGAGCGCCGTTGCCTCGAGGAAAGCCGTGCTCTGTCGTGTCAGGGCCGTTGCAGCAGGATCGAGACCGCGTTGGAGTTGCTGACCGACGCGATGTCGGGCAGTCCGTCCGCGTTGAAGTCGCCGACGGCCACGCCTCGAACGCAGTATCCTGTGATGTACCTGATCGGTGAGGCAAAGCCGCCGTAGCCGTTGCCCAGAAGGATCGCCACGGCGTTGGCGTTGCCGCACGCAGCCACCACGTCCGGCTTTCCGTCCAAGTTCAGATCGGCCACCACCGCGTGCGGAACCGCGTCCGAGCCGACCTGGTACACGGTCGGAGCTGAGAAGGCTCCGGTCCCAGTGTTTGCCAGATAAGCCATGTAGTTGGTGTCACTGTTGCTGGTCACCAGGAGATCGGCAAAACCATCCTGGTCGAAATCCGCCACGTTCACGGACGTGGGTGAGTTCGAGGATGGAAACGCCGAATACGTCACCTGGGTCGCGAACCCGCCGGTGCCTCGTCCCAGAAGCACGGACACGGTATTCGCGCCGAGGTTGGACGCCATGAGGTCCGGACTGCCGTCGCTGTTCACATCGCCGATCACCACAGCGTACGGGGAGGTGCCCACCGTGTAGTTCGTGGGGGGCTGCAGACTGCCGAATCCGTCCCCGAGCAGCACGGACACGTTGTTGGAGTTGTAGTTGGCGGTCACCAGATCGTTTTGGCCGTCTTTGTCCAGGTCGCCGACAGCGATCGAATTGGGAGCGTTCCCAACGTCGTACTCGACCTGGGAGGCGAAGGTCCCGTCCCCGTTGCCAGCGAGCAGCGACAGGGTGCTGGCCCCGGAGTTCGCGATGGCGAGATCCGCTTTCCCGTCCCGGTTCACGTCCGAGACGACCAGCGAGCGGGGGGCTGATCCTGTGGCGTAGTCGACCTTGGGGGAAAAGGTGCCGTCTCCGTTTCCCAGCAACATGGACACGGTATTCGCGCTGAGGTTGGCCACACCGAGGTCCGGTTTTCCATCGCCGTTCACGTCGTTGGTCGCAACGCCATACGGACCGGACCCGGTCGGGTACGACACGTTGAACGTGCCGTCTCCATTGCCCCAGTGAACCATGACCGTGTTGTCGGTCTTGTTGACCGTGATCAGGTCGTTCTTGCCATCCGCGTTCATGTCCGCGACCGTGGTGCAGTAAGGAGCGAGTCCGGTCGGCCAGTCGCTCCTGGCCTGGAAGGATCCGTCTCCGTTCCCCAAGAAGACACAGAGAAGGGACGGATCGTTGGTTGATGCCGGGCCGATCAGGTCCATCTTGCCGTCGTTGTTCAGATCCGCGGCGCAAAGCGTGGTCATGCCGCTGTAGGCGCATGAAAGGGAGAATTTGGCAGGGAAGGTCCCGTCTCCATTCCCCATGAACATGGTGATGGTAGTAGTGCCGTTGTTCGCCACCGCCAGCTCCTGCCGACCGTCTCCGTTGAAATCGGCCACGGCTACACCCCAGGGGTAATAGCCATTGCCATTTCCGGTGTCATATTTTGTCGGGGAGGAGAACGATCCATCTCCATTTCCAAGCAGGACGGAGATGGAAGAACCATTGCCAGTGAGGTAGTAGTAGCTGTTCGTCGTCACCAGATCTGTTTTGCCGTCCGCGTTGAAGTCGCCGATCGCCACGGTCCTCTGATTGACCACGTTCGTGGCGTACGGCCTTGCCCCCGCGAACATGCCGTTTCCCTTGTTGAGAAGCACCGACATGTTCGTGGCGCCGTAGTTCGCCGTGGCAAGATCCGGCTTGCTGTCCCCGTTGAAATCGGCCAGCGTTGCGGCGTACGGCGAGGCCGATGCCCAGTAGGTGGCAGTGGCTGTCACGTTGAACGTCTCTGTCGTGTTTCCGGTTCCGGGCACGACCGACACGTAGCCCGAGTTGCACGAGACGATCAGGTCGCATTTGCCGTCCTGGTCCACGTCGCCGCATGTCACGTTGGTGGGATTGGTCGCATACGTGTAAGGAGCATAGAGGGTGCGGCCTGAAATGGGAAAGGTTCCGGTCCCGCTGTTTATGAACACGGACACGTTGTGGCTGCCGTAATTGGCCACCACGAGATCGAGTTTGGTGTCGCCGTCTAGATCCTGCGCGACGATCGATCTCGAGTTGGTTCCTCCGGTCAACGTGTCGGCTTTGCCCGCGAACCAACCGGTTCCATTGGCCAGTCCTGTCCCCGTGTTGAGGAACACGGAGATCGAGTTTGCGGAGGAGCTGGAGTTGTAGTGCGCCACGGCCACGTCCACTCTGGTGTCGGAGTTGAAGTCTCCGGTGTAGAGGGCAACGGGGTTGGTGCCGGTTGCGTAGCTCTGTGCTGTTTTGAGGGTTCCATCCCCGTTGCCCAGAAGGAGCGCGATCGCGGTGCCGTTGTATTGGGTGACGACCAGGTCGAGCACTCCGTCCGCGTTGATGTCGGCCGCGGCCAGAGAATGCGGGTTACTGGCCACCGTGTAGAACACGGCGGTCTGGAAGGTTCCATCCCCGTTGCCCAGAAGGATCGACACATTGTTGCCGTCGTAGTTCGCCGTGGCAAGGTCAGGCACTCCGTTCCCGTTGAAGTCGGCGATCACGACCATCCGAAGACCTGTTCCGGCCAGATACGAGACCCCGGTCTGGAACGTTCCGTTTCCGTTGCCCAGATAGACGGTCACGCTGTTCGAACCATAGTTTGCCACGACCAGGTCGATCGCACCGTCGGCATTGAGGTCGGCTGAGGCGACCCAGTAGGGGTTGGACCCGGCCGCGTAGTTCGTGGCGCACTGGAATGTGCCGTCGCCGTTTCCGAACACCACGCATAAGGCCGAATAGCTGTAACTGGCCACGACCAGATCCAGCTTCGAGTCGCCATCGAGGTCTGTGATCACCACGTGGTGGGGGTTCCAGCCGATCGGATAGTGGACCGCGGCCTTGAGTGTGCCGTCGCCATTGTTCAGGAGCACCGACACCGAGTGGGAGTTGTAGTTCGTGACCGCCACGTCGAGTGAGCCGTCCTTGTTCAGGTCCGCGATCGCCACGCTGGTGGGGCCATTTTGCACCGGGTAGTTGACCGCTGTGTTGAACGATCGGGCGCTTTTCTGGAGGAACACGGAGATGGTGGCCGCGCCGTTGTTGGCCACGACCATGTCGAGGAGCCCGTTTCCGTCGAGGTCTCCGTTTTCCACGTAGTAGGGCGAAGACCCGGTCTTGCACGCCAAGCTTCCGAAGAACTCCGGGTTGGCCGTGGTCCTGTTCCGGGTGGTGAACGTCCAGGCCACATCGTTCGGGTACGAGTGGCCCGCGTCGTCCTGGGTGTTGGTCACGGACACCGAGTAGACCTGGGACGAGGCGAGGCTGGAGGAGGGTGTGACGGTGAGCTTGTTCCGGGTCGCGTCCCAGGTCGAGGTTCCTGTGACGGACGGGGTTATGGAGAAGCCGCTCGCAACCGACGTTGCCGTCATGGGAACCGGATAGGTCACCTCGATCACGGTCAGGGGCGAGGCATTGGAGCTGGTCGGATAGGTCGTGGCTGCAACTGGAGTGTGGGTCTGGAAGCTCCACTGGAGGGTGTCGATGGCGTATCCGTTGGCGTCCTTGGCCCCTTCCAGTTTGACCGTGATGGTACGAGAGTACCCCAGGTGTTGGCCCAAGGTGTAGATGATCGTGTTTCCCATCCAGGACGCGGTCCCGGTCAGCGCGTCCGTTGGCATGCTCGAGGTCACGGAGAACGACGATTCGACCATCGGCCTGTTCATGGGGCCGGAGAACTCGATCTGGATGGTCGTTGTGATTGTGGTGTTCGATGTGGTGGGAGAGAACGACTGTACGACCGCTGGCGGCAACGAGGAGACAGGGGTGGGCGTGGCCGTGGGGGACGGGGTCGGGGTGATCGTCGAGGTCGGTATAGGCGTGGGCGTGGGAGTCCGGGTCCGCGTGGCGATGGGCGTGGGCGTGGCCGTGGGGGATTGAGACGCCGTGGTCTGAACAACGTTCGAGCCGATCCAGAGGCTCTGACCCGAGGACAAGGCCACCTTCTCGAAAACCCGGTAGCAGTAGACCACGGTCGTCTGGGGGATCGAATCGCTGGTCGTGGTGGTGGAGACCCGGGTGATCTCCTTCACATTTTCGCTCGACACTGTGACCGTGGGGCTTGTCGCCCTCATGACCTCGTAGGCCTCGAAATTCGTGGCGGTGCTCCGCGTCCACGTTAGCGCAACGCTGGAGCCGGCCTGGGTCGGGTTGCTCAGCACGATCGGAGAACCCAGTTCGAGGCTCGCCTTGCCCGTGCCGGTCGGAAGCGTGACCTCGAGGTATCTGCTGGGGTTCTCGCTCGTGGCCGAAAATCCCAGGCTGGTCGTCGTCCTTCCGGCCGATGAGAACACGACTCCGTATCTGCTGCCGCTTGGGAGCCCTGTCACGGTGAAGGACCCGTCGCTTCCGGTGGTGACCGTGGCGATCGATCCGATGGTTGCAGCCGCGGTGAGAGCCTGTACCTCGGCCGCTGACTGTGTGGTCAGCGGGGTGACTTCGACCGTGGCATTGGCGATTCCATGATTCGATTCGTCCAGGATCCGTCCGGATAGAGAGCCGGTTTCGACCACGACAGGAGTGGCGGTGGCCTGGGTGGCGCTTGATCCTCCGCCTCCGCAGCCGGCCAGTGAGACACACGCACAGACGAGGATCAGCAGCCAGACCGAGCGCACGTGGGACATTCCGACAGCCTCCTGGAATAATCGATTCGGATCCGCGACGATCGCCCACTCGAAGGAGGATTGCCCTATTTATTAATTTAGCCTTAATGAAAGCAGACTGCCACTCGAGCTCTTCAGTCACCCCTCGAAACAGCGGCCCTGTCGTGATCGCGGACACCGCGAGCCACTGGGATACGGAGCGGACCGGACAGGTCGCCAGCCGTGAGCCTTAGGGAATGCCCACCTTACGGCTCTCTCCTTCCTGGTTGCTCTTGGTGTGTCGGATCGTCACCTCGAGTCCTTCCTTGGCCGTTCGCAGATCCTTTCTGTTGAGAGCCACCAGCTCCGATCGACGAAACGCGCCGGCGAACCCCAGAAGAAGGAGCGCCCGATCCCGCCGGCCCCTGTCGAACAAGGCGCAGGCGATTGAGTCTTGGGCAGAAGTGATCCCCATACAAGGGACAACTGTGCCCTATAAAGGGACGATACGACAAAGGGGTGTCGGACCGTGGAAGAGCTTCCACTTTCAGACCCCCTATCCCCCTGAAGTATTCAGCGTCCAGCATGACTCCGACGTACTGACGCCTTCCTCTTCCTGTGAGCGTCGATGATTTCTGGTGCGGGGATCTCCAAGTCTTCAGCCCAAACACCCTTCAAGCCGACGGCCATGTCATCGAATTCGGCGAAGATCGTCAATTTCCCGCCGAGCGCCTCGACGTAGCGGCGAAGTGTCGCCAAGGTGAGGTTTTTCCGGCGCTCGATCCGGGACAGCTCGGCTTGGCTGATGTGCAGCTTCTCGGCTACCTCTACCTGTCGTTGGCCGGTCAGCTTGCGAAGGTGCTGAAGGTCTAGGATCTTCAGTTCATTCGCCGCCTTGGTCTTCGCCCTCTCGATCTCTTCCGGGGTATGCCGTTCCTTTTGAAACTCTGCCCATCTCTTGGTCTTCACGGTCTGCCCTTCTTTCGGAAATCTGCCAGGTACTGAGACCATATCTTCTCGGCCTTCTCGACGCCCCTGGTGTACAGCTCTTCGTTCTTGTTTCCCCCGAAGAGCAAAACGGCCTCTCGAAGCGGGTCAAAGGCGTAGAATACCCTCAACGGGCTTCGTCCTCTCTTGGGCCGAAGCTCTCGAAGCCCATGCGTTGACCCACGGATACTCGACGAGAACGGGTAGGGGAGAGCAACTCCAGCCCCGATGAGCATCTCGACCACTACGTCGAGGGACGCTTGTTCCGGAACCGAAAGCCGGTCGTACCAAGCCTCGAATTCGTCTGTGACGATGACCTGGATCATATACCCTTTATAGTATACCACGGAGCCAAGGGAGTGACCAGCGACCGGCCGTGCTTACGCCTCAAGAAAAGAGCCCCCCCTTCCCGATCCCCTGGCTACAGCTGCTGGAATTTTCAAGTCGCTGGCTGGCAGACCGCGACCCGTGACGACCACCAGGTCGCGCAGGAACTCCGAATTCCAGTCTCAAGATTACCCGCTTGACACGGAGAGTTCAGATCGTCGACAATCCGCCAGGGATGTCAAACGAGCAAGACCCATCACGCCACGGCCCGCAGGAGCCTGGGCCGGATCGGCCGGTGAGCCGGGAACGGTTCCAGGTTCTTCTTCTCTACCCACCGTTTCCCGACGCCTTCTGGTCGCTTCCCGAGTGCAGGAAGATCCTCCGTAGAAAGGCTTTGGACGCGCCTCTCGGGTTGCTGACGGTCGCCGCATTGCTTCCGAACGATTGGCCCGTCCGACTGGTCGACCTCAATGTTCGACCGGTCACCGAGGAGGCCTGGGACTGGGCCGACCTGGTCATGATTTCGGGGATGTATCCCCAGCGCTCCGGGACGCTCGCCCTGGTGAGGGAGGCGAGCCGTCGAGGGAAGACCACGGTCGTGGGCGGACCCTATCCCACCGCGATCCCCCAGGAACTGCTCGAGGCCGGCAGTGGGATCGTTGTTCGAGGCGAGGCGGAATCGACCATCGACCAGCTTGTGGAGGCTCTCCGGATCGGGGCAAAGGGAGTGGTGATCGAAAGTCCCACGTGGCCCGATCTCACGAGATCACCCATTCCCCGGTTCGATCTGATGCGTCCGGGTGACTATCGGAACCTGGCGATCCAGACGTCTCGCGGTTGTCCCCACTCGTGCGAGTTCTGCGACATCACCAAGATGTTCGGGAGGGTTCCCCGCCACAAGACCCCGGAACAGGTGGTGGCCGAGCTCTCCGCGCTCTACCGGGTGATCGGGCATGGGACCGTGTTCCTCTGTGACGACAACTTCATCGGCGTTCGGAATCGGGCGGTCGCGATTCTCCAGGCCATCACGGAGTGGAACCGGGTTCACCAGGAACCGTTCGGGTTCTTGACCCAGACGACCGTGGATCTGGGGCAGGATCTCGAAATGATCGATCTCTTGACCGCGGCCAACTTCGGTCAGGTTTTTGTCGGCGTCGAGTCGTCCGACGCCGAAGCTCTGCTGATCGCGAAGAAGAACCAGAACCTTCGCCATCCCGTGGTCGAGTCGCTCAAGAACATCTGCCGGAACGGACTCACGGTCATTCCCAGCTTCATCGTCGGACTCGATGGCGAGAAAACGGGGGTCGATCAACGGATCGCAGCGATCGTCGAGGAGGCCGCCGTTCCGGTATCGATGATCAACCTCCTGATGGCTCCCCCGGGAACGCAGCTCTGGCAAAGGCTCGAGCGAGAGGGTCGACTCCGCAAGGACTGTCACCCCGATGGTGACTTCCCTCGGACGATGAACCTCGTACCCACTCGACCGGAGGCGGAGGTGGTGGCGGAGTTCACCTCGACGTGGGACCTCCTCTACGAGCCGTCCCGGTTCTTCGATCGGACCTATCGTTACTTCCGGGCGATGCGCCCGACGCGCGCCGCGACGGCCCGATCCAGGTGCGAGAGGTACGATGGGACGGCCACGACGACTCCTCCCTGGAGCGATCGGCTGGACGATCTGTGGACTTTCTGCCTCCTCGTCTACCGCCAGGGGATTCTCTCGCCTTGCCGGATCCGTTTCTGGACCCACCTCTTCGGGATGATTCGTCACAACCCGAGCCGGCTCGTCCCCTACCTGAGCTACTGCGTCCTGGGGGAGGACATGTTCAGGATCCGGTCGCTCATGCAGAGTGAGGCACGACCCTTGTCGGACAAGAGCCCGACCAAATCCTGACGCCACGACGTAAGATCTGCGTCTTGGGCTCTCTTGACGACATCTCACGTTGTCGTGCTAGCCGTTCCCGGATTCCTCGCTCTCGCCCAGCGACACGAGCAGGTTGAGCCCGAGCGCGACGATGGTTCCAACCGCGATGCCGGAGCAGTTGATCGTGCCCACCGTGACGCCCTTGACGCCGAGGCCGGTCGCCAGGATCAGCGAGGCGCCGGACACCACGAGGTTGCGAGGAGCGGCGAGATCGACTTTCGCATCGATCCAGATCTTGACGCCCATCAGGGTGATCAGGCCGTAGAGGATCAGCGTGACCCCACCCAGGACCGGCTTCGGAATCGACTGGATCAGGCTTCCGAACTTGGGGCAGACGCCCAGGAGCATGGCAAAACACGCGGCCGCGACGAAGTTCGAGATGGAAAACACGCGGGTGATGGCCATGACTCCCATGTTTTCCGCGTACGTGGTCTGAGGCGTGCCGCCCCCCATCGCGGAGCAGAACGTGGCCACGGCGTCACCCAGGTAGGCCCGGCCCAGGTAGGAGCCCAGGTCGCGCTTCATGTACCCGGAGATGGCGGCGATGTGCCCTTTGTTCTCCGCGACCAGGACGATGAAGACCGGACTGATCACCAGCAGAGCCTCGAGGCTCACCCGTGGGGTCGCGAAGGGGGGAAGCCCAAGCCAGCTCGCACTGCGGATCGCTTCGATGGCCGCGGGGTCGATCAGGCCCAGGATCGCGGCGAGCGACCAGCCCACGATCACTCCGATGAGGATCGGAATCAGTCTGAGGAAACCCCGCAGATAGACGGCCCCCAAGGCCGTGGCCAGAAAGGTCACTGTGGCCACCAGGACATGGAGCCAGTCTTTGGCTGTGGTAAGGGCGAACTCCGGGTTGGTGGCGTTCGCAACCGACGAAGAGGCCAGGTTGAGTCCGATCAGCGCCACGACCGAACCGGTGACGATGGGGGGCATGAGCCGATCGATCCATCCGGGACCCCGTCGGATCGTGACGATGGCGGCGAGCCCGTAGAGGACCGCGGCGCCAGCGATTCCGAAGAGGGCGTCGGGGATGTTCTCGGGCTTTCCCGCGGTCACCGCGAGCACCGGTCCGATGAACGTGAAGCTCGATCCCAGGTAGCTGGGGACCGCAAATCCAGTGATGGTGAGGAAAATGAGCGTCCCGATCCCTGAGAAGAAAAGAGCTGTCTGGGGGTTGAAGCCCATCAGGATCGGTGCCAGAACCGTGGCGCCGAACATGGCGACTACGTGCTGCATTCCCATGGGGATGACGGTCGCGAGGGGGATCTTGTCTTCGGGGTAGTAGATGCGTCCTGGTTCCATTGGTGGGATCGTCCTTTGGTGGAATCGTCCTTGGGGTTCAGGGCCGGTGCATTGGCGGGTCACGCCGGCCGGAATCGTCGTCTCTTCGGCGGGATTCCCTACACAGAAAGCGTTCGTCGCCGGTTCCGGAGGCAATCGCTGTCTTGAGGCCGCGAAGCATCCACCGCCCTGAGCTGTGACCCAGGTCCTTCAGTCGGGTTACGGCCGCGTTTTGGTCGGTGTCTCTTTGATCCGGATCCGCAAGAATCGTGAGCAGATCGACGAGGGGCTCCGGATAGAGTCCCTCCAGGGCCGATCGGAGGAGCTGTTCGGACACCCGGGTCGTGCGGCCGGGGAGAGTGGCCACGATCGCCCGGCACAGAGAGTCCCGGAGCGATCCCGCCTCGGGCCATGCCTCCAGCGCGAGATCAAGGCCGGCCAGGATCCCGACGAGCACGTCGTCTCCGGAGGGCGTCATGCCCTCGCCAGCCCCCAGGATGTCGACCAACCCTAAGAGGTCTCCCGCGCCGCGGACGCGACCTAGCGCGCGGCCCACGGTCCCTTCGAGAGGACCGTGACACGAGGAATCACGGAGTCCTGTCGCCAATAGCGACGTGACCGCACGGGAAATGGTTCTGGGGCGGTTCTTCAGTAATAGGTCGACCGGGATCGTCCCGGTCAGATCGAGGACCGTTTCGCCCACTCGCACCAGCGGCCAGAGTACCCGAATCGGATCTCCGGCCGAGAGCCGGCGGGGCTCGTGGGTGAGGGCGACAGACCACGGATCCACGGGCTTCCCGGGCGGCAGCAGCCCGACCAATCCAAAACCGTCCAGCGCGAGATGGGTGGCCCGGGAGTGGACCCCGGCCACCCGGCCGGCAACAGCACCGCGGATGCGGTCCAGCGCCGGTCGTCCCGCGCGTTTTTCAGGTATGATCATCGGGCCGGTGATCAGGGCTTCCGGATCCCCACATGGAGCTGGGGTGCCTTTGCCCCGGCGATGTCTCCCCACTTGGTGAGCTGGCAGGCCCCTTTGGCCTTCATCAGTTCGTCGTGTCGCGCGTCGTCGACGAACGCCACGATCCGGCAGATGCAGCTCTCCCCGTCCACCAGCCGCCAGGGGAAGCAGCCGATCTGGGCGCGCTGATTCAAGAGGAGGTCGATGTCGCCACCGAGACACTCCGCGTGGATGATGCCGTGCTGGAACAGATCGAGGTGCATCAGCTGGTACTTCGAGTCGTCGTAGTACTCGGCCAGCGGCTTTCCGTATTTCTGGCGGAAGTGCCGGTCTGCTTCCCGGGCCTGACGGGGGCACCATTCCCGGATGATCGTGTTCATGGGGTGGTCGGCGCTCCCGCAGTCGACGCCGATCCAGCGGACTCCCTTGGCACGGGCCCACTCGGCGAATTCCCGGTCCGGCCCGGGGTGTTTCACCATATACGAGATTTCGTCGGCCGTGGGCTGATCCCAGCCGAAGTGGTGGAACCCGGTGTGGATGATCAGTATGTCGCCGCGCCGGACCTCGACACGGTCCTCCACCATCTTCGAAGTGTAGACGTCGTACTCCTTGCAGCAGTCCGACAGATCGACCACGACGCCGTCTCCGAACAGGAAGTCGAGTCCGAGCCCGGCCATGTCCTTGCCCGGGGTGAAGAAGTGGATCTCGCCGTCGAGATGGGTTCCGACGTGGTTGGAGTGCGTCAAGATCTGTCCGTTGGCTCCGTTGGGCGCAAGCCTTTTGAAGTACTTCATCTGGAGCGGTTCGTACGTGGGCCAGGCAGGGGTGCCGATGCCCAGGGGAATCGAAAGGTCTATGAGCTTCATGATTGTCTACAGATCTCCTTGGAGTGTCTTTGCGAAGGCCACGAGGGCCTCCTGGAAACAGGATACGGGGGGCTTCACCAGTCCGGCGCCGACCATGCCGATGCCGGGCGTCTTGTGAGCGATTCCTGTGTTGACCACGGGCACAGTGCCCGATTCCACGACCTTCAGAAGGTCGATGCCGGTCGGCGTCCCACGGAAATCGAGGGCCGGAATCTTGAATTTCGGATGGGTCGCCATCGTGATCTCGTACATCCTGCGGGTGTACGCCAGCGCGTCAGGGGCGTGGCCACCCACGAACTGCACGATGGCCGGAGCCGCTGCCATGGCGAATCCGCCCAGCCCCGCGGTCTCGGTGATCGTCGAGTCCCCGATGTCGGGAGCCGCGTCGGCCGCCGTAAACCCGGGAAGGTAGAGGCCTTCGACCATAGGGGAGGGGGCCGTGAACCATCGGTCTTTAAGGCCCGAGACCCGGATCCCGAAGTCGGTGCCGTTTCGGGCCATGGCGGTCACGAGCGTGCTGTTTGCGACCCCGTGGGCCGGATCCAACGCGCTTTTCGATGCGGCCATGCTCAGGTTGAGGAAAAAATGGTCGTTTCCGTCGAGGAACCGGAAGACCGCCTCGACGTCGTCGGCCGCGGCGCTCGACCGGGCGAGATGGGGCGCAAGAGTCCGGATCAGGAGCGAGGTCGCCGCGCGGTTCCTGTTGTGGACTTCATCCCCCATCTGGAGCGCCTGGGCAATGAGGTTTGAAAGATCGATCGGTCCGTGCCGTTCGAGCGCTTCCCGGAGGACCGGCGAGAGCACTCTCTCCATCCATCGGAGCCGCTCGAGGACCGTGCTGTCGAAGGCTCCGTATCGGAGGACCTTTCCCAGCCCTTCGTTGAGCGTTGCATACGCCTTGTTGCCCTGGGTCGTGTTTTCGAGGATCCAGACCGGCATCTTGGACGTCACGACACCGGCCATGGGGCCGACCATCCGGTGGTGGTGGCATGGCTCAAACGAGATCTTCCCGGACGCTGCCAGCGTCTCGGCCGCTTCGGGTGAGTCGGCGAGTCCCTCGTACAGCAGCCCGCCGATCACCGCGCCCCGGGTGGGGCCGCTCATCCGATCCCAGGTGACCGGAGGGCCCGCGTGGAGGAACAGATCCGGCCGCATCCCGGGAATGTCCCGTCCTGCCACTCCGATTCCGACGAGGGTTGGGCGGGCCGAGAGAATCCTGGACACGGCCTCGGCGTTCGCCTTTTCTATGATCGGGAGAGGCTTTCCATCGGGGCCAACGCAGCGGTCGAGAGCTGCTTGGACCGAAGGGTCGCCGCCTCCTGACGGGCGCCAGTCCACGTGAACGGCCTTGGCTCCGGCTTGGCGGAGGTTCAAGGCGAACGTCGACAAGCCGAGGTTGACGACCGAGAGCTCACTCTTGAACAGTTGATCGATTTTCTCAGCGCTCATGACTTTCTGATCCTCCCGAGAACCGCCGCGGTCTGCAGGGCGGCCTGGCGATTGTCGCTCGCGACGATGATGCCCGCGTCCTGCAGCACTTGTCGCTGTCGGTCGTAGCCTTGCGGGTCATCCGGCGTGCCGGTCACCGAGGCGATGGCCACGAGCGACCGCTTGCGGCCCGCCGCGACCTTTCGCGCGTCAGAGATCCCCTGGGCGAGAAGACCGGCCGGGTCGGCGTGGGAGCCAAACCCCAGGACCACGTCGGCGAGGATGAGGCCGGTGTTTGGATCGGACATCTCCAGAGCCAGTCGCTCGTTGCGCAGAGCCGGTTCGATCATGGGATGCGGCCTCCCTTGCGTGAAGAGGTCGTCGCCGAGATCGAGGAGAACGTGACCGTTCACCGGCTTGGCTCCGTCGACCCTGAGGTCTCCCTTCTTGTGGAGGTTTGAGCGTACCGGCACAGTGCGGCTGAGCAGAGTGAGCGCCTCGTGACCCGTGGTTCCCCCGCAGAACAGCCCCTTGAGGGTCGCTCCCGGGTGGAGCTTCGCGGCGAGATCGGCTGTCACGGACGCGGGGGCCACGGGCGATTCCGGGACTTCGATCCCGGCCAGCCGGCAGGCGACCTCGGCCGTGCTGGCGAGCGAGTCGGCGAACACAACCCGGCCGTCCGCGGTCGGTGGACGGGGCGGAGCGCCCACGAAGTGGACCACCGACTTCTTGGGTGAAGCGGCAAGTGTGTCCACGATCTTGCGGGCAACCTGTTCGGAGGGGGGCTTGGAGATCACGACCAGGATCGTGGTCTTTGGGTCCCGGGTCAGGGCCGAAAGTCCCAGGAGCATCATGGTCCCGCCCACGGCGTCGGAGAGATCCCGACCTCCGGTCCCGATGGCCTGGGAGACTCCGCCGCCCAGACGGTGGATGCAGCAGGAGACCTCCTGGATCCCGGTGCCGGCAGCGCCGACGATCCCGATCGACCCTCTGCGGACCACGTTGGCAAAGGCGAGAGGCTTTCCATTGAGGATGGCTGTCCCGCAATCGGGGCCCATCATCAGGAGTCCCCGGGCCGCCGCGTCGTTCTTGAGGGAGACCTCGTCCTCGAGACTCACGTTGTCGGAAAACAGCATGACGTGCCGGCCGAGCGCGAGCGCCCGCCGGGCCTCGCGGGCCGCGTGCTCGCCAGGGACGGAGATCAGAACCAGGTTCGTATCCGGGAAATCCCGGACCGCCTGGGTGAGGGAGGTCGGCCGGACCTCGGCTGCGGCCGCTTCGTCCCGGGCCGAGAGAAGTCCGTCGACGACCGCTTCGATTCGGTTCGGCTCTCCTTTCGCGAGCTTCACCGCGAGGATGAGATCGTTGGGGCCAGCCCGTTCGATTTCACGGGTGGCGTACCCTTGAGCCCGCAGGAGCTCTCGGTTCACGGGCGTTCCCATCGCCACGACCGCGTCCTCGACCCCGTCCTGAGACTTGAGCTCGCGCGAGATCCTCATCAGGAGGACCGAATCGTGGTAGGAATCCTTTCGCACGATGACGTGGGTTGTCATCTCCGACCTCACACTCCTTTCCGCCGCTTGAGAGCCAGATAGACCTTCTCCGCGTCCAGCGGCAGCTCGAAGAGGTCGACCCCGGTTGCGTTCGCGAGAGCGTTCCCGATGGCGCTGGGCACCGAGATCATGGGGTGCTCGGCGATGCCACGGGCACCGTACGGCCCCTGGGGATGGGGCGTTTCGACGAAGAATTGCTCCATCGAGTCAGGGATGTCTTTGGCCGTGGGGATCTTGTAGTCGGAGAAGGAGTTGTTGACGAGCCGCCCCTTGTCGAACACGAACTTCTCCAGGACCGCCGAGCCCAGGCCCTGGACCACCCCACCGATGACCTGAGTGCGACACTGCTGGATGTTGAGCACCTTGCCCGGGTCGAACGCGGAGGCCAGCTTGACCACGTGGATCTCTCCGGTGTCGGTGTCGACCTCGATCTCCACGCCGTGGGCGCCGTAGGTCCAGTTGAGGGCCGGCAACCCCTGGCCGGTCGCGGGGTCGAGGTGGGTCAAACCCTGGGCGATGTAACGGCCGTGCCCGATCACGGGGCCGCCGATGCTGTTCCCGTTCGGGAAGCTGTAACCGAGCACCAGATCCTTGTAGGCGAGTGTCTGGCCGAGCTTGCCTTTTACATAGACCGTCCCGCTCTCGCAGACGAGCTGCTCCACCGGGGCATGCAGGACCTGGGACGCGGTCTTTCGGATCTGGTCGAGGCAGTCCCTGGCCGCCTGGATGACGGCGTTGCCTCCCATGACCGCGAATCGGCTCGCCACGGTCTGCCAGTCATAGGGCGTGTAGTCGGTGTCGCTGTCCCAGGGGACATGGATCTTGTCGATCGGCAGTTTGAGCTCGTCCGCGGCGATCTGCGCGAGCGTCGTGTAGGTGCCTTGCCCGTAGTCGATTCCGGACACGAGGACCGTGGCCGACCCGTCTCCGGAGAACTTGATGACCGCGGAGCACGAGGTGAAGACCGGCATGGCGGGCGCCTTGTGGAGCATCGCGAGCCCCTTGGCGCGGACCTTACCCGACGCGACCTTGACCGGTCGATCGACTCTGGACTTGGGGTCCCAGCCGATGGCCTGGGCGACCAACCTCAGACACTCCTCGGGTCGACCGTGGTGCTCGGTGAAGAGCTCTCCCGTGATCGTCTGCTTGCCGGGCCGGAGCAGGTTCTTTCTCCTAAACTCCATGGGATCGATCCCGATGGCGCGGGCCACCAGATCCATGTTCCGCTCGATCCCCCAGAGGACCTCGAGATGGCCGAACCCTCGGTAGGCGGTTCCGTAGATCTTGTTCGTGTACACCACCTTCGAGTCGAGCTTGCAGTTCGGGACCACGTAGGGACCGGCCCCGGAATAGGCCGCTGCGCGCCCGACGTTCACGCCGTAGTCTGCGTAGGCGCCGGCATCCCACAGGTACGTGATCTCCAGCGCCGTGATTTTTCCGTCCTTGGTGACGCCGGTCTTGATCCGGCTCGTGAGGCCTTGCCTGGAAGGAAGGGTGTTGAACTCTTCCTCACGGGTGGCCACGAGCTTCACCGGTCGTCCTCCGGTGGCCTTCGATAGACAATAGACCAGAGGCTCCAGGTGGACGCCGGCCTTCCCACCAAAACCGCCTCCCACGTACGGCACTTGGACTCGGACCTTGTTGAGAGGAAGCTGGAACGTGTGACAGAAGAGGTACTGGACCGTAAACGGGGATTGGGCCGAGGTGATGATGTCCACGGCGCCGCCCGGCTTGGCCCGCACGATCGCTGTGTGCGTCTCCATGGGAACGTGTTGCACCGGCGGATTCGTGAACTGGTGCTCGAAAACACGGTCTGCCTGGGCGAATCCTTTCTCGATGTCGCCCTTCCGGATCTTCTGGTGGTGGGCAATGTTGGTCCCCGGTTCCGGAAAAAAGACCCCTTTCATCCAGGAGTAACCCGCGATATCCGGGTGGACCAGGGGGGCGTTCGGCGCTGTCGCTTCCTGGACATCGAGGACGGCGGGCAGCGGTTCGTACACGACCTCGATGGCGTCGCAGGCAGCCTTTGCCTGGTCCACGGTGTCAGCCGCCACCGCGGCGACCGCCTCCCCTTGGTGTCGGACGCGATCGCGTACGAGGATGTCCTTGTCCTGCATGTAGAGGCCCAGCTTCTGGGTCAGGGTCGCTCCGGTCAGAACGGCTCTCACCCCAGGCATCGACTCGGCCTTGGCCACGTCCAGCTTGACGATTCGAGCGGACGCGACGGAGGCGAGCTTCATCCGGGCGTGGAGCATATTCGGTACGACCATGTCGTGGACGAAACTGGCCGAGCCTGTGACCTTGTCGTAGCCGTCGATGCGCTTGGTCGGCCCGCCGACGTATGGGGCCGCCGGGACAGGCGTGGTCTTGTATCCTCCATGGTCACGGGCACGGGCCACCGCCTCGATGGCGTCGATGATCGGTTGATAGCCCGTGCACCGGCAGTAGTTGCCCGACACGGCTTCGACGATGTCCTCGCGGGTCGGACTTTCGTTCGTGGCCAAGAGAGCCCTTGCGGAGTTGATCATCCCCGGAGTGCAGAAGCCGCACTGGACCGCTCCGTGATCGATGAAGGCCTGCTGCAGCGCCGAAAGCGTGTCGTCGTCGGCCTCGCCTTCGATCGTGTCGACGGTGGCTCCGTCGCACTCCACGGCGAACACGAGACATCCGTTGACAGGCTCGCCGTTGAGCAGGACCGTACACGCGCCGCACTCACCGATGCCGCACCCTTCCTTGGCGCCATCGAGGTGGAGGTCTCCCTTGAGGACCGACAGAAGCGTGCGATGCGGCTCGACCTCGAGGGTGGTCTTCTGTCCGTTGAGCGTGAGAGTGACCAGGTGCTTCATCATCAGTGAATCCTCCCGCAGCACGAACCTTCGGAAATGAGCCTCTTCACGAGCCTCCGGCAGAGGAGTTCCGCCATGTCTCGCCGGTACTCCGCCGACGATCGGACGTCGTCGATGGGGCAAATCTTCGTGAGGAGTGTCCGGATGACTCTCTCTGTGACGATCTCTTCGTTCGATCCGGCCGGATCGACATCTGTAACCGGATCAGTTATGATCGTGGTAGCCCCGCAGCTTCCGACGGCGACCCGGATCGTGCCGGCGATCCGATCGAGCGCGACCGCCGCGTTCACCAGGGCGAGATCGTGGCCCCGAACCCTTTTGATCTTGTCGAAGGCCGTGGAAAAGGCGCGCGAAGTGGCCGGTATCCGGATCTCACAGACGAGTTCGCCGGCTGCCAATCGAGTCTTCTTCACGCCCACGAAGAAATCCGAGATGGATAGCGTCTTCTGCCCGCCAGGCCCGGCAACGATCACCTTGGCCCCGAGGAGCAGGAGACCGGGAGCCGTGTCCATACATGGGGAGGCGTTACAGATGTTTCCTCCCACGGTCGCCCGGTGTCGGATCTGGAGAGAACCCACGGCCTCGGCGCCTTCGGAGAGCGCGGGATATCTCTCTTTGATCTCCGGATTCCGATAGATCTGGCACATCGTCACGGCGGCTCCGATCGCGAGCTCGCCGTCCGGGAGCCATTGGATCCGGGTCAGCTCCGGAATCGACTTCACATCGACCAGAAGGTCGGGGTGCAGAGTTCCCGAACGGATTTTCAGCATCAGATCCGTACCCCCGGCCAGAACGACCGTCCGGTCCGGGGCTTTGGAGAGAAGTGAAACCGCTTGGGATACTGTTGTCGGCCTCTCGTAGAGGGTGTGGGTCATACTCTCACCTCGTGGTGGTCCGGAACCGGACCTCTGACACGGATTGAAGAAAGATCATAAGCCTAGGGATCGAAAAGCGCGCGAGGCTCCCCCGGTTCGTCCCCGCGCGCGTGCGCTTCGTGACGTCAGCCCCGGACGGGCTGGAAGATGAGTCCGTGGATGTCCTTGCCCATCGTCTCACGGACCTTGCCAACGTGGGCTCTGACCCTCATCCCCGTCTTCGGATCGGCGATGTCGAGTTGACCCGTGACTCTGATCCCTTGGTCCATCTGGATGATCCCCAAGGTCAGGAAGAGCTGGGCATAGTCGAGTGGGAGAGCGTATGATCTCGTCCACGTCAAAAGCGTGCCGTCGCCCTCGATCGGGACCGGCTCGAACTCCCTGCCCTTGCAGGCGAGGCAGTAGAAGTGAATGGGATACATCAGCTTGCCGCAAGACTTGCAGCGGGCTGCATCGACTGTTTTGGCCATGTCACACCCCTTCCGAGAGCACGGTCGCGACCACGTTGTTGCCGAATCCACCGAAGTTCACGGCGAAACCGCGTTTCGCTGAAGGAACTTGGTACGGTCCGGCTTCGCCTCGGAGCTGGAGGACCAGCTCGACGATCTGCGAGACGCCCGTGTTGCCCACGGGGTGACCGCGCGCTTTCAGACCGCCTGAGGGGCTGATGGGCAGCTTGCCGCCGAGCCGCGTCTCCCCGCGTTCGAGGGCCTTGTGGCCTTCGCCTTTTGGAAAAAACCCGCACTCCTCGCTCTCGGCGATCTCCAGGATCGTGAAGGCATCGTGGAGCTCGCACACATCGATGTCCGCGGGCGTCAAACCAGCCATTTGGAACGCTTTCTGGGCCGCGATTCGGACGGCCGGAAGCTCGGTCGGATCGGGCCGCTCGTGGACCGCCTGACAGTCCGTGGCCTGGCCAACGCCGGCGATGCGGACCGGCCGCTTGGCGAAATCGCCGGCCATGGACGCCGGAGCCAGCAGGACCGCCGACGCTCCGTCGCTCACGGGACAGCAGTCGTAGAATCGGAGCGGGTCGGCCACGTACGGGTTGTTGTTCGCGACGTCGGGGCCGTGGAGGAGACCCTCCATGGTGACGCGCTCACGGATGTGCGCCTTGCGGTTTACGAAACCGTGATCGTGGTTCTTGATCGCGACCATGGCCAGGTGTTCCTGGGTGACCCCGTACTTCTGCATGTACAACCGGGCGAACATCCCGGCCAGTGCCGGAAGGGTCACACCGTAGACGTACTCGGCGTAGCGATGGCTGATGTACGAGACGCACTCCGTGGCTTCGAGGTTGTTGACCTCTCTCATCCGCTCGCCGCCGCAGACGAGCACGAGGTCGCACATGCCCGACGCGACCGCCATGTAGCCGGTCTTCACGGCCGAGGCACCCGAAGCCGGGCCGTTTTCGATGGCCTCAGCCGGGGTTGGATACAGATTCATGCGGTCGACCAGGGCCGACGCGATTCCAAGCGTCTTGTTGTTCCGACCGGCGCCCATGTTGGCGACAAAGATTCCGTCGATTTCGCGGTCGCCGATCCGGGCGTCGGTGATCGCATCGTGCGAGGCTTCGCACATCATTTTGAGGAGGCTCCACTGCGCTCTTCCGAACTGGGTCGTACCCACGCCGACGATGGCAACGTCTCTCATAGCCTCGCCTCCATCGTGTCCTCGATCTGGACGAGGAAGGTCTGAAGATCGGGTTCCTTGATCGGGTAAGACGTGGCCAGAAGCTCGGCCGACACCGGGCGGGTCCCGGTCACGAGTCGTGGCTTGGCCGCGAAATACGTCTCTCTCGTCAGCGTCCAGGAGGGAGCTCCGCCCAACTCATGCTGGATTTCGTACTTCGGCCTGAGGGGGTATTCGATCATCCAGCGCCGGTGGCCGATCGGACTCTCGGCGACGATCCAGACCTCTTCCTGTTTGAGGTATTCGATGTGGTATTCCATTTTCGCGGCGAAAAGATGGGAGCCGACCCTGAGCCCTCGTCTGAGCGCGAGGGTGTGGTAGCTGATCCCGTACCGTTCGTCGAACAGCCGGCCGTTCACGATCCCCGCGAGGACTCCATCGATCGTGCCAACGAGGCAGTAGGCGTTTCGGACCCGATATTTCTTCCATCCGAGGAGCTCGGAGAACACCCGCGCGGAGACGATGTCGTAGAAGTCACGCTCCAACCAGGTGACGGGCTGGATGATCTTGAGCATGGTGTCCACTTCGTCGGTCGAGGCTTGTCGGATGACCATGGTCTCTCCGTTCGCGAGCACGACCGATTTGGGGGGATAGGGGATCATCTCCAGCTTGGGAGGGCGTAGCATCGCCTCGAGTTCATCTATCATGAAGCAGCCTCCTGATGCGTGACAACGACCGCTGGGAGCCTCGTGGGACGAAAATCCGCCAGGCTCCCATGAAAGTCGATGAGGATTATAGCACCGAGGGGCGCGGCGAAAAATGGGATCGGCCAAGAAAGAAGAAGACGTTTGGGGGAATATTCGGTCACTGTTGCCAAGGGGGATAATGCGACTTAGACTGTCACAGATCCTGCGGAGCGTTCACTCCGACGGAGTGCCCATACCGAGCGGTCACCGGAGCATCGGAAGCCATGTCTGAGGATCGCGAGCGCACGAGGCCCCCGCAAGCCCCCGGCTGTTCGACGAGCTCCGATCGCTCCAATCCGGATGTCTCACGGTCCGGAGAGGATCGTCCCGATCCTTCCGTAGCCCGGGACGAGGTGACCCGCGCCATCCCCGGACGAGCGTTCAAGGGCTCTCTTTTGGGCTCGTTGGATACCGGTCTCGGCCTCTCTCTCGTCGAGGTCCGCTCCGATCGAACCTCCCGGTTCCGCGACGAAATCGTGGAGGCTGTCTGGAAGACCTTTCCCCCCCTGATCCAGAACCGATACGAGTTCGTCGGACCCATAGGATGGGGCGGAATGGGGGTCGTTCTCGAGGCCAGGGATACCCGACTCTCGCGGTCCGTCGCGATCAAGGGTCCCCGAGCCCCTGATTCCACGCCCGAGGCGATCAAGCGGCTCCAGCGCCATGAGGTTTCGACGATGGCGGCGCTGCCGCACCCGAACATCCTTCCGATCCATGATACCTGGGATGACGAGCACGGGAATCTGTGGTGCTCGATGATGCTCGTGCCGGGTGAGCGGCCGAGCTTGGAGGCGAAACTTCAGAGCCTCTCGAAGCTCAGGGAGATCGATGAGCGCCCCATCGCGGAGCTCTTGGAGATTTTTTTGCAGATTTGCCGCGCCGTGGGATACGCCCACGGCCGGGGCTACGTCCACCGGGATCTCAAACCGGCGAACGTGTTGATTGGACCCTCGGGGGAGGTTCTGGTGAGCGACTGGGGTCTGGCCGTGCGGCTCGATGAGCAGAGCACGACCTCCGGTCTGGTGGCTTGCACGCCCGAATGGGCCGCGCCGGAGCAGCTTGGCACGTTGGGGCCTGTTCGGAGCGACGAGCGATCGGACGTGTTTGGCCTTGGGTTGATCCTGTTCGCGCTCGTCGCGGGGCGTTCGATGTCGGAACCGTCCGCGCGGCCGGAGTCGAGATGTCCGACCCGATTGACGGGGATTGAACGAGTTCCACAGCGCGTTCCGAAGGAACTCAGGATCGTGGTCGCCCGGGCCACGGCCCATGCCCCGGCCGATCGCTACTCCACGGTGGGTGAGCTTGCGGAGGCCGTGCAACGATACCAGACGGGTGAACTCCTGGAAGGCGTCGAATACACGTTGGTCGAGCGCTGGCGGCGGTGGGTTCGAAGGTATCCGGGAAGGACCGTGGCTGCTCTGTCTCTCCTCGTCGTCCTCGCGATGACCACGGTCTTCTCCGTTCACGAGGCGAAGCAGCGACGGGCCGCCGTGAGGACCCGGGACCTTGCGATGGAGGCTCTGCGATCGATGACCGACGACGTGGTGGAGCAGATGATCGGCTCCAAAACGGCTCTGGGACGGATCGAGCTCGCGTATCTCGAGTCCACGGTGCGGCAATGGCAGCGGTTCGCGGCTGGCCAAGGGGACGACGAGCAGGCAAGGGCGATCCGCGCCGAGGGAGCGTTTCGAATCGCCGAGATCCGTCTGTCTTTGGGAGAGAAGGAATCGAGCCTTGTGGGGCATCGGGAGGCCGTGTCTCGATGGGAGAGCCTCGTCGCGGATCACCCCAACGTCCCTTCGTACCGTCAGCTCCTCGCCGCCAGTATCCATGGCCTTGGCAATGTCGAGAGAGATCTGGGTCGCTGGGCTGAGGCCGAACGATCGATTCGGGCCGCTCTTGCGATCCGTGAGAAGCTGGTGTCGGACTGGCCCTCGGTCGCGTCCTATCGGCAAGCATTGGCCATGAGCCTCAATCGTCTTGGGAATCTGCTGATGGACTTGGGTCGACAGGTGGAGGCTGAGCGCGCCTTTCGAGACGGACTTGCGATCCGCGAGAAGCTCGCCCGGGAGTCACCGTCCGTGCCTTCTCATTGGCGTGATCTCGCTGCGAGCCACAACAGTCTGGGAGCCTTCTTGAGGGAACAACGGCGAGGACCGGAGGCGGAGCGCGCGTTTCGAGCCGGGCTTTTGATCCGAAAAGACCTCGTTCGGGAGCATCCGTTCGTGCCTTCTTATCGAAACGGTCTGGCCCTGAGCCACAACTATCTGGGCGATCTCCTGGACGATCAGGGGCGGCGAGCCGAGGCAGAACAGGCGTATCGGGTCGGACTCGATATCTGGCGGAGTCTTGTCCGGGAGTATCCGTCGGTGCCTTCGTACGGCCGGTCCCTGGCTTCGATCACCAACAGCCTGGGAGAACTCCTCAAGGACTCGGGGCGACGGGCGGAGGCGGAAACCGCTTTTCGAACCGCGCTGAACCTCCGCGAGAGGCTCTCGATCGACTTTCCCAAGGAGATCATCTATCAGGTCGATCTCGGTGGGTCGTGCCGCAATTTGGCGAATCTGCAGGCCGAGAAGGGCGCTTTTTTCGAGAGCCTGCCGTGGTATGCCAGGGCTATTTCGATTTTGAGCCCGGTCGTCTCGTCGGAAAACCGCCTGCTGGAGGCGCGTCGCTTCTTGCTCGAGTGCCATCGAGGAAGGGCCGTGGCTCTCGAGAAGCTCGAACGGTTTTCTGAGGCCCTTCCTGACTGGAACCGCGCGATCGAACTGGATCAGTCCGCGTCGCGGCTCGAACTCGAACAGCGGCGAACCGATTGCCTGCGAAAGACCGACCTGCGAAAGATCGAGAAGGAACGCCCGTCGGCCCTTTCTCGATCGGAGAGCGCGACGTCCACCAAGAGGGCTGTTCTCGAGCAACTCCACTGAAACGGACGTTTGAAACGGACGTTTTCGCCCTTTGAATACGCGGATTCGACGGGCTATCGGCCGGACAAACACGGAGACTCCAAGGGGCACGGAGAAGCTCGGAGATCAGGTCCTGGATTTCGACCTTGTTTCGTAGCCCTCCGTGCGTCTTTAGGGACTCTCCTGTCTCCGTGATTGCCCTTTTTCTTTCCGGCAACTCTTCGGCAAGGAGTGGCAAGCTTGAGGCTTATTTCACGGGCCTTGCTTGCTCCTAGCTCGAGGTCGCGTCGGGATACATCTTGTTGATGGCCGGCCGGAGGCTCTCAGGAGGATTGAAGGTGGACCTGATCGTCGTGAACCCCATCGAGCCGTTTACCAAGTTTTTGTTCTGGATCCGGAAGACGGAGAACAGCTCGGCCCAGAACTCCTCGATACTGCTCTGGGCATAGCTTCTCGTGATCACGCTCGCCGGGAAGTTGTTCGGATTGCTTCCCTTGCCGATCGCGGTCACGACCGCTTCCGCCACCTGGGCTCCGTGTCCGCTCTCCCGGTAGAGGGTCGCGTGGTGGATGACTTCATGAAACACCACGTAGAGGATCTCCTTGCACTTCTTGTAAATGAGGATTCGACCGGCCCCCGTCCAGTACCCTCCCACCGAGCCTCCATCCTGGTTGGAGTAGGTGATGGTCAGTCCCTTGGTATCTTCCGGATAGAGTTGCCGCATGATGGTCAGCGCGTTGCTCACCGACACGTCCGTGTAGTTTCCGGCGATCGAGACTCCATACTTGTCCTTCAGTTCGGCAATGGCCGTCTTCGTGTCGACGGTCGCCGGCGTCGTGGACGGGCTCGTTGGGGTCACCGGCGGATTCGTGCTGCTCGCCGGGGTCGGCAGGCTGGATGTTTGTTCGGGAGTGCTCGAAGGCGTGGCCGCCACCGTGGTGGCGCTTCCTGTCGTGAGGCCGGAGAGCGCGGTGGTGAGGGCCGACAGGTCGATGGTGATGCTGCCGTCGCTCGACGACTTGACCACGTCGGAGGTGCTGCACCCGATCAAACCGGTCACAAGAGCTGCGATCAGGATGAGAGCCGTGGATCTCTTCATAATCGATGACCGCTTCTTTCGTCCGAAGTCCTTGTCCGGGAACTGCCTCATTTACATAAGATGCAGGCGCGTGGCCAAAGGATAGGCGCGTGGACACCAAGGAAAATAGTTTGGTCAAATATGTTGGACGCTCTGTTGGTCTGGACCCCGCGCTCGTTGTATACTCCGCCGGGAAAGGGAAGGGGTTTTCCTTCCTTGGGCCTGATCTATCGGTGGTCTACAGGACATGGCCTTTCTCGAGGATCCTCGCAAGGTGATCGGTGCGGAGAGTATTCCGATCTCCGACCTGTCCACGATCGGGCGTGATCCGGTGTGTTCGATCCGGGTCGACCGGGAGTGGGTGTCGCGCCAGCACGCGGTGATCTCCTCGGGATCCGATGGATTCTCCGTGACCGACACGAGCAGCACAGGACTGACCTGGGTAAACGGCGCGCGCGTCCGTCGGTCGGACGGTGGAGTCACGAAGTACTCTCTGCCCCTCGCCAACGGAGACACTCTGGGGTTGGGAGACCCGTCCCAGCCCGGTTGCTGGATCGAGTTCCGCTTCTGGGATGATCGTTCGCTCCTGTGGTCGCTCGAACGCGGGATCTCGCACCAGATCGATGAGCTGGAGAGGTCTGTCGAGGATCCGACCCCGGCCAGAAGGCTCCGCCGGCTCATGTCTCGTATGGTCCGGGACCTGCGCGGCTTGTGCGAGGTCGGTCGAACGGTCAATTCGGACCTCGAGGTCGGGAGTGTCGTTGATCGAGTCCTGGTCGAGGTCCTGAAGATCACGGAGGCCGACAAGGCGTTGGTGCTCTTGGTCGATGTCCGCACCGGTCAGCTCCGCTTCTGGTCGGGACGCGACCAGAACGATACTCTGGGAGAGGCGGACGAGGTCAGTCGGTCGGTGGCGGACACGGCGTTTCGGACGGGAAAACTGACCGTGCGCACCTTAAACCGTGGGGCAACTCTCGACGCCGTGGATGCCGCCGAGTCGATGGTCCAGCACAACCTCCTCTTTGTGGCGGCCATCCCACTGGTGGTGAGAAGCGGCCCACTCGGAGTGCTCTACGTCGACTCGAAACGAAACCTGGGTGAGATGGGGGAGGCGGACGAGACTTTCCTGCTGGCACTGGCCGATCTGTGCGCTGTCGCTCTGGACAACGCTCGGGCCTACGGGCGGCTCCGGGAGGAAAAGGAAGAGATCGAGGCTCGAGTGCGCGAGATTCGGGTCGAAATCGACCGGATCGAGGAGCAGCGGTTGCTCGCCGAGGTGGCAGGAACAGAGCTGTTCCAGCAGCTACAGGCGAGGGTTCGGAAGATTCGTGAGAAGATCTGAACCTCACGGGCGGTCCCTCACGGCATGAGCAGTCCGCAACTTCACACTGTCCATGCGCTTCTGGAGGCGCTGGTCATTTCCGGAAGCCTCGAAGCCGATGCCGTCGTGGAGATCCAACGCGATTCCGGCGAGAGTCTCCGTGGCTGTTTGCAGACGCTCGAGCGGTTGCAGATCAGCGAGGCCCAGGCTTTCGAGACCCTCGCCCGTCACTTGGGACTCGAGTTTGCCGCCACCGATGAGCGCCTGAACGTGGAGCGATCGCTCGTGAAGCGCCTCGGACGCTCCTATCTGGAGGACCAGCAACTCGTCCCTCTTGAAACCACGGGTGACGCGGTGCGAATGGCGCTCTGCACGGTCGAAGCCCAGGTGACGTTGCGCGAGGTCAGCCTCTGCGTGTCCAAGCCTGTCGACGCGGTCATGGTCACTCCGAGCGTGTACCACCGGCTCGTGGAGCGGATGAAGGTCGGATTGTCCATGGGCGGGCCGCGTCCGGAGCCTCGTGCCGCGGAGCGAGTCGAGCCGAAGACCCACCAGGAGAGCAGTGCCGAGAAGTGTCTGCGCCTCATCTTCGGTCTGGCCCGCGAGAGCCATGCGTCGGACATTCACATGGAGCCCACGCCCCAGGGGCTCAGGGTACGATTCCGGGTGGATGGCCTCCTCAGGGAAGAGCCGGGGTTGACCTGCGAGAAGCTCGCTCCCATGCGGGATGAACTGATCGCCATCGTCAAGGAGCGATCCGGTCTCAGACTCGACGAGCGCAGGCTCCCACAGGATGGTCGGTTCTCGCTGGTCACCCGCAAGGATCAAGCAGCCGATTGCGACGTGCGCGTGTCGACGTTGCCTGTTGTCCCCGGTCCGGGCGAGCGCAAAGAGTCGGTTGTGATGCGGCTCTTGAGTCAGAAGCGCGAAATCGTCATGGGTAACCTCTTCGAACACTCTCCCCACCTGATCCGCCCTCTCGAGGGCATTCTCGAACATGAGAACGGAATCTTCCTCGTGACCGGACCCACCGGATCGGGGAAGACGACGACGCTCTACGCCGCGCTCGCCCATCTCAACAACGTGGAACGAAAGATCATCACCGTCGAGGATCCGGTCGAGTATCACATGGTCGGGATCACTCAGGTCCAGACCCAGCCCGACATCGGCCTCTCGTTCGCGACCGCTCTTCGATCGATTCTTCGGCAGGATCCGGACGTCGTGATGATCGGAGAGATTCGAGATCTCGAAACCGCGACCATCGCGATCCAGGCAGCGCTCACCGGTCATCTCGTGCTCTCGACGCTGCACACCAACGACGCGGCGCTGGCGACCTCCCGGCTTCTCGACATGGGCGTTGCCGGGTTCCAGCTTGCGGCGTGCCTTCGGGGGGTGCTTGCCCAGCGGCTCGTCCGCAGGCTCTGCGACTGCGCGCGCGAGGTCCGGCCCAGACCGCCCAGACCCGAGGAGCTCGAGGCATTTTCGGGCTCAAGTGCGCCCCCGGCCTCGCTTCTGGACGGGCGTGGCTGCGGGCTCTGCAGCCACACCGGTTTCCGCGGACGTCTGGGAGTGTACGAGCTCTTGGTCTGCACCGAGTCGATCGGGAGGATGATCCTGGAGGGACGCCCGGCCATCGACATCAAGAGGGAAGCTGTGCGCGCGGGCATGGTGACTCTCCGGGAGGATTCCCTGGACAAGATCCGTCAGGGGCTCACGACGCTCTCCGAGATCTCGGTGGTGGACTAGCGATGGCCGGGCAGGACAACTACTTCCGATATCGTGCTCTCGACACGGCCGGACAGATGCGGGAGGGGACGCTCGCCGCGGCGGACGAGCGCCAAGCACTCGACGCTCTGACGGCTCCCCGGCTCCACCCGGCCGAGATTCATGAGGGGGAGCCGACGGCCCGTCCGCGTCGATGGTTCAGGCGGCCGCTGACGGCCCGTCAGATCACGGGATGGACCGGACAGCTCGCCACGCTCGTCAAAGCCGGCGTTCACCTGACCGAGGCTCTTCGCATTCTCCTTGAACAAGCGGAATCCGAGGAGTTGGCCGATCTGATTCTCGACCTTCGTCGCCGGATCGATGCGGGCGAGAGCACGACGAAGGCGTTCGCGGCGCACGTCGGAGTGCTCGGAGAGCGCTATCTGGCCATGGTACGCGCGGGTGACGAAGGGCGATCTCTGGGGGAGAGCCTCGAGCGGCTCGCCATGATGCGGGATCATGACGAGGACCTGGTCGATCGGGTCCGAAACGCCCTGATCATGCCGACGATTTTGGCGGTCGTCGTGCTCGTCGTGTCGATCCTCCTGGTGGCGTTCGTGATCCCGACGATCGCTTCGACGTACGTGGGCCGAGAGGACACTCTGCCCTTGCCGACAGTCTTGCTGATGGGCCTTTCTTCGCTGGTGGTGGAAAACGGACTCTTCCTGGCCGGGGCTCTCCTCGCGGCGGTCGTTGCCGTGGGCGCCTACGTGCGCACCGACCCGGGGCGGCGCCGGTCCGACCGAGCAGTCCTGGAGTTCCCCTTCGTTGGGCCCTTTGTTCGCCTCGTTGCCGCCAGTCGTCTTTCCCGCATGCTTGGGAGTCTCGTGCAAAAGGGGGTCGACACCCGGGAAGCCCTGCAAATCTGTCGCGACATTCCCGGCAATCTGTTCTTCGGCGAGGCGATCGACGAGATCTGCACGGCCATGGCCAAGGGTCAGGCGTTTTCGGAACGACTCAAGGACTCCGGCTTGTTTCCACCACTGGTGGTTCACATGGCCCGGCTCGGCGACGAGACAGGACAGCTCGGATTGATGCTCGACCGGGCCGCGGATCGTCTGGAGAAGGATGTGTCGGCCACCCTCGAGGGATCGCTCAAGTTGATCGAACCGGCGATGACGATCGTGCTGTCCGTGGTGGTGGGGATGGTTATGATGGCGTTGCTCTTGCCCATGATGGATATGCTCAATAACCTGGAATGATGGTGGCTCTTGTGGCGCAAAGAGTGTGGCGAGGCGGCTTCTCTTTGATCGAGATGTCATTCGCCGTGTTGATTTTTTCGGTCGCTCTCTCGATTTCGCTTCCTCGGTTCGGGAGACTGGCGGAGTCGATCGATGACAGGAGCGCGGCCCGAGGACTCGCCACGCAAGCCCTCGCCGCCGTCAGACATCACCCCAGCCGCCTCCATCGATGGGTTGTGGTCCACAATTCCTCGGCTCGCCGTCTCGAACTCCAGGAGCGCGAGGATTGGAGTTCTATTCCGGGTCGACGTGGAAGCTACGGCGTCTGGACGGCATTCCATGGGGCTGGGGCAACGTGGGCGCTTGGCGCTCATGACCGGTTCACCGTCGAAGAGGGTCGGGACCTCCGGGACCTCGAGACGCCCGAGGGAACGGTGCTCGTTTTCCAGGGGACACCGTGCAGGGCCGTCGTCCGTATCGACTCGGGCGGGAAGACCCACCGGTTGACTGTCGATCTGTTGACCGGCACGAGCTGCGATGTGGCTGCGAAGGGACGATCTCGGTGAGGACCCGAAACCGTCAGTGGTCGACCCGCGAGGATGGATTCACCGTGCTGGAGGCGATCCTTGCCCTGTCGATCGTGATGGGACTCGCCGTGGTGACGCAAGGCGCGCTCCGGCAGTCGCTTCGTCTTGCGAAAAACCATGAGGCCGAGTGGATCGCGGTGGAGCTTGCCCGTCTTCATCTTGCGTCGCTCAGGGCCTCAGGCTACGAAGTACTGCGAAGCGCGGACGGTAACTACCGTCAGCACGGACATCCCGAGGTGAGCTACAAGCTGTTCGTTCGTGATACGGTCCCCAAGACGCTGGCCGATCTCCGGCTCCAAGTGAGCTGGCGGGACGAGACCGGCCCACGAGATCTGATCGTGGACAGCGCGATCTCGACTCGTATCCTTCGACCCACCGCTGCCTCCGGAGGATCGAAATGAGCGCCGGTCGCCCATCGAAACCGCGTTGCCGATTCCTCGCCCGTGACAGGCGACCGAGTGGGTTTACCCTCCTCGAGATGCTCCTGGTCATCGCGGTGTTGGGGATCATGACGACGGTGGTGGTTCAGCTCGTTCGGACCTTGCGGAAGGGGCAGGATGTTTTGGCCCGCCACCACTCGATGATTTCTGCCGGCCGCTCCTTGGTCCGGACGCTTTCCGGTGACCTGTCGGCCTTGACCTGGGTCGGACCTGGTTCGTTCGAGGCGCCGGATGCCGAAACGGCCAAGGGGCGAGGGCCTCTTCTCCGCGTGACCATCGCCAAACCGCGTGACCCCGCCATCTCCACGTCGCTTGAGCGTTTGGCTCGTGTGGAATACCGCTTCGAGACCGTGCGGGGTCGCCCTCGCGCCCGTCGGCTGGTGCGGGTCGAGACCGCGCTCCCGCTGCTGTCCGATTCCGGTTCCGCTCGTGTCGCGACAGCCCAGTCCGTGCTCGAGGGGCTCCACCGAGAGGTTCGTGTCCGTTGCCTCCACGGCGAAACCTGGACCGATGGCTGGCCTCCGAACGACTCCAAGACGCAACACTCGGTCGGGACCAGCTCTCTTACATCCTTTTCGTCGCCCGTTCTCCCGGATCTCATCGAAGTCCGGGCTGTCATGGAGCGGCCCCGAGGGGAACCTCTGACCGTGATCACGGCATTCGACGTCCCTTTGGCTCGACCGGAGGCTGAGAGGCCGTGAGATTAAGAAAAGGGTTCGCGCTCCTCACGGCACTCTGGGTCGGGGTCGTCACCGTGACCCTCACGAACTCTGTTCTGGTCAACACGGTGGACGATCGGGCAGAGATGAGTCTCCACCGGGAGCGGTTTCTTGCTCTAGAAGCGGCTCGCGCCGGCATCGAACGAGGGATCTCCGTGCTCGTCCAGGACGATCGACGGGTCGACCACCTCGGCGAGCCATGGGCATGGCCCGTTCATCAGGCCAGCGAGCAGGAACTCCTGTGGAACGGAAAGAGCCGACAGTGGTACAGATTTTGTGGCGTGAGTCAGCACTCCGGTACCCGACCTGTCTTTTCCCTCGTCGACGAGGATCGCAGGATCGATGTGTTCCGGTCTCCTGTCTCCCTCATCGAGAAGATACCCGGTATCCGCAAGGAGGCGATGGGGGCATGGCGCGCGCTTCTTTCGTCCTCGGGTCAAAGGTCGAGCGATCGGCCGCTTGTGGCAACCCCTCAACTGCTGGTCGATGCCGCTGTGGTCAGGCCGGACGTCTTTTTCGGGGAGGATTGGAACGATAACGGACTTTTGGAGGAGAACGAGAATGACGGGGATCGTTCCTTTCCGCCCGATGATATGGATGGACGGGTGCGCCCGGGCCTCTCGAGTCTTTTCACCGCTTGGACGGATGGCCGGGTGAACGTCAATACAGCCTCCGCCGACGTGCTCCGGGCCGTGGGGCTTGCCGCGGAAAAGGTGGAGAAGTTCCTCAATGCGAGGATCGATCGTTCAAAGGGGATCGAGCACCTGGAAGAGGTTCTCGGCCCCGGTCTCCCGGCCGTCGCGAAATGGCTCAAGGTGAACTCGTCAACCTTCCGGTTGAACGTCGAAGGGGGAACTTTGAACGTCGAAGGGGGAACTCAGCCTGCGGCCTCTCTCGTCCGCGTGGAACGGCTGGTGACTCGGGGCGCAAAGCGCATCTTCGTGAGCGGAGGGAGTGAAGACTTGTGAACGCGATCGACACAGTCGGAACCTTGCTCCGCCAGGCTCCTGGCGTCCCTGGTGTCGTGATGGGGGAGGGCCTGTGCAGACGTTGATCAGAAGCGCGAAAAGCCTGGTGCTCGGTCTCACGGGTCAGGAGAGTATAGGGGTGGTGCTCGACCCGCAAGGGCTCCGGGCCGTACGGCTCTCTCCTGGTCCCGACGAGATAAAGGTTTCGCAGTCGTTGCGGCTGCCACGGTCCCCTGGCCAGAGCGACGACGCTCTCGTTGATCGAGCTCTTCGCTCCTTGCGAGTCCCCTTGAGCGCATCGCTTTGCTCGAGCGGGTTCGTGCTGTTCGTCGCCGTCTCGACCTTCCTCGTCTGGAATCTGTTCGAGGATCTCGTGAGCGATCGGTTTCTGCCGGCCGTGGGCTTGGGGCTCCTCCTCCTTTTGTCGGTGGTGCGGCTTTTCCGTGGGATCATCGATCGGATCGAGGCGGTCGTGCTCCGTCGATGCGAGCGCCACGCCGACGCACTGACGCTCGCAACGGTTGTCGGACTGATCCTCTGGGGCACCCTGAACCTTCATCAGACCGCCCTCTCCGTGCTGCCGACCCTCGACTTCGAATTCAGGATCGGCTTTGGAAGGCTCACCTATCCCAGCAACAGGATCGACCCTAGAACGGGGAAGGCCGCGCCGCCTCTTCGCGTGCGTGTGTCGGAGACAGAGATTCTGTGGGGTGGGTTGGTCGTAATCCTATCGGCCGTCGGTGCCACGGCCTTCTGGACACCGTGGTTGGGGGTGCCGCTCCGGAGACTGGCCCGGGAGCTGCGGGGCTGTGGTTGCCCTGTGGCCGTCGCAGTCGATGGCCGCACCCTGTCGGTTCGTCGGTACGACGATCTGCCCCCCGCGGCCCCCCGCGACTTACGTCAAGCTCTCGCCATGCGGCTTTCCAGAGATCTCCCCGGGGGCGTGGACAGGTCGGACCTCGTCTTCGCCGTCCAGGCAACCGAGGAAGCGGAAAAGAGCCGCAGCCGGACGCGTTGCGGAGTCGTGTGGACGACTCGAAACCAGCTTCCACAGGTGACGTCGGAGACGAACGGGCGACGATCGTTGGTGGCCTCGCCTCTCGCCCTCGTCAAGTCGATCGCCGTTGATCCGTCGGCGGGTCTTGGACCTGATGCTCTGATCCTCCAGTCTTGCCCGGACGGCGTCATGGTGCTTTTCACGAGGGCGGGGGATCTCGAGGCGATTCACCCGGTCTCCCCGGTGTCGGGAGCCACGACGCTCCGTGGGGAGCTCGAGAGGACGTTGCGCATGGCCCGCCGGAACGGGGCGGACCGGCCACTTGAGGCATGGGCCGTCGCCGATTCCGAAGAGGGGCTGGAGCGGTTACTGTCTGCCAGCAGCGAGCTGGTGAGCGAGGTCCGTCCTTGGCCGACTCCGCGAACCCCGTCATTTGCCGGCCTGTCGCTCGATCTCGTGGCTCCGGCCCTCGTGGCGTTCTCGGTCGTGGAGTCTCCTGTGCTGGACATGGACCCCTCAGTCCGCGAAGGAAGCCTGGCAACATTCGATTTCGGTGAGGTTCCCCTGGCTTCGACGGCTCTCGTCTTCTCGTCGGTACTCCTGACCGGACTTGTGAGCTGGTCGATCACGGATGGCGCTTTCACGTCCGACGTGGCGGTCGAGCAGAGCCTGAAGGATCAAACCGCGATCCAGCAGATGCGGCGACCCAAGATGGCCGGTGTCTCGGGATCTCTGGGCCGGAACATCGCTTCGCGGATCGACTCGGTCCTGTCGTCCCGCGAGGAGGTCGACCGTGAAAAGATACTCCACGGAGTGAAGAAAACGGAACGGTCCAGGCCGATCGCTACCGTGTTGTGTCGGCTCCGTTCGGTCATCGCCTCGCTCGAAACGATGGGACACCCGATCGTGCTCGAGAACCTGAGCATCCGAGACGATCGCACCAGCCTGCGGGGGCACGCTCCGGACGCCCGCATGGTCTACCGGCTTCGGCAGCGGTTGCAGGAGGAGTCGAGGGAGTTCGTGGCGTTTCGCAACCTGGAGGTTACGGGTGTTGTGAACCGCCAGGATCGTCGAGACGTGGCGTTCGAGCTCAGAACCGGGGGTGTCCCATGACGGCCACGTGCGCGGGCGCAAGTCGTCTTCTGCCGGTCGTTTTGCTCTGGTGTGTGATTATTTGGGTTACATCGGCGCTCCTTCCTCTCGAGGACGTCCCGACGCTCGTGGACGCCAGTCGGCGCGTCGCCTCCTTGGAATCCGGTCCCGAGAGGCATCTGGAGCTTCTGTGGGATCTGGCCTACCGCCAGGTGCCCCCCGATTTGGTGACGCGACTCGGCGGAGTCATGACCGATTTCGTCGAAGAGTTCGCCCGGCTCTCCAACGTCCGGGTCGGACTGCTCTCTCCCGGACGCATCGAGCACGTCCGACCGTTCTCGACGTGGATCTCCTCCTTCGAGGTGCGCGGTGGTTACCAAGAGGTGGAGCGCTTTTTGGCTGAACTCGAGTCTCCGCGGCTGGTGCTCGAGGATTCTTGGGTGCTGCCGACTTATGCGCTTCTGCGGAAGGACTCTCACGGAAGGCAGCAGGTCACTCTTGGTGGAAACGTGCCGGATTGGCCTTGGCGATGGGGGGTCGTCGACATCCTTCGCCATCTCGGTTCCTCGCCCTTGAACTGGCTGCACCAGCCCATCGACTGCTCTTCGCGTCTGATGAATCGCCGTTTAGACTGGTTGGCGGGTCGATGTCCGTGTGACCTCCCTCCGGAAATCCAGGAACATGCCATTGCCGCGTTTTCGCGTCCGACGGTCCAGGCTGTCGTGAGCGCTCTTGCGCATCGGCCCGTGGTCGCGTCCAACGTCATCGACTCCGTGCGGGGAGCTTTGACCCTCGCGCTCTGGGATCGCCTGTGGCCGCTCGTCGTCGAGGGCTCGCGCGAGATCGAACGCTCCAAAGGATGTCGATCCGCGCGACTCTGTGACGAGGCCGGTCGCGAGGCCGGTCGGAACAACGGCAGACTCACGGACGGCCGGGGATGTCGAGCCTTCCTGAGTCACTACTATCTTGAGGATCGGGTGGGGTGCGTTCTGCGGAACATCCACCGACGCACGATTCTCGTCCGAGTCGGGGGGCTCGATCTTGGGTCGTCTCCGGAGGGAGGAGTACGGGGCATGGTCACTCTGGAGGTTTCGCTTCAATGATTCGGGCATGGGTGTCGTGGGTGTCGGTCGATCGCATCCTCACGATTCTGTCCATCTCTTCCGGTTTTTTTGGGGTCGGATGGCTTCTGATCTGGCTCAATTTCGTGGCCGTGGAGAACTCCGCCGCGCCTGAACACGGGGGGCGCAAGGCGATTGTGTCGGATCCTGACGACCGATGGACGAGGCACCTGTTCGTTCACGTCCCGGTTTCTCTCCACCCGCCGGGCGATCCATTTTCCGGTTCGGAACCGTCCGGAGCGTCCCGGAAGTCATCCGATCCCGAGGGGACTCCCGTCGCGCCTCCCACGCCGCCGCCTCGTTTCTCGACGTCCGGTTTTGATCCGAGGGATTTCTTTCTGTTGGGTGTCACCGAGCGTCTGACAAAGGATGCCAAGGGGGTCCACTCGATCCGCACTCTTCTTCTCCAGAACCGTTTGACCGGGAAGGAGGAAGAGCTCTCAAACGGTGACCGAGGCGTCGAGATCGTGGAGGTCCTCGAAGATGGTGTCCGGCTTCGGGGACGATCGATCGGGGAGTACGACATGCAGAAGCGGGCGGTCGTCAGGGCCGCGACGAACGGGCAAAGTGCCAGCGTCGGTGTCGCCCGGACAACGACACCGGCTCAGGATCCGGCGGCAGAGCGGTGAGGGTGATACACTTGAGAACAGTATCCGCGATATGACGGCTGCGGAGAGCGTTGCCGGCGGGGGACCCTCACGAAGAAAAATACGAAGGAGCGCGGGTTTCATGGGGAGTATTGTGACGATTCACTCGTACAGGGGGGGCACGGGCAAGACGAACACGAGCGCCAACTTGGCGGTGTGTCTTGCCATGCGGGGGCTTCGAGTGGCGGTGATCGACACTGACGTCCAATCGCCTGGGGTCAGCGTGCTGTTCTCGTTCCGGGCGAGTGACTTCAAGCACACGCTCAACGACTATCTCAAGGGGCAGTGCTCCATCGTCGATTGCGCTCGATCGGTCAAGGAGCGGATGAGTCTTAATGCCGGAGAGCTCTTCGTGATTCCGTCCGCGCTGCTTTCAGGAGAGATCGTGCGGATCATCAAGAGCGGGGGACTCAATGTCGAGACGATCACCGTGGCCTTCCGCGAGGCGTTGAACGATCTTCGGCTCGACTATCTCGTCGTGGACACTCATCCGGGGCTCTCGGAGGACACGATGCTCTACGCGGTCATGTCTCGCCTTCTTCTCATTCTGCTCCGAACCGACCAACAGGACTACCTCGGGACCGCGGTCTTGATCGAGCTTGCCCGCAAGTTGACGCTGGAAAACTTCGGCCTCGTGGTCAACAAGGTCTTGCCCACGTACGACACGGACGCTGTCCGCTCGAGGCTTGGGGGCGAGTTTTCCTGCCCCGTCTTGGGAGTCCTTCCCTTTCACGTCGACTTGATGGCGAACGAGAGCTCCGGGATCATGGTTCTCGAGCGGCCGAACCATCCTTGGACCCAGGCGTTGGCCGCGTTGGCGACCACGGTGATCGCGGCTACGACCACTCCACCGAAGTCGACGACCCTTTAAGAGAAGCGATGGACGATCGATCAACGCTCACACAGCTGATCGTGGAGCTCCGGCGCATTCGGGGCGATGTGGACCGTCTCATCCGGACCGTCGAGGAGGCGATAGGTTCGGGTGCCTCGTCGGCTCCCGGTCCGGACCTGCCGAGAGAATTGCCAGGGAGTGCGCGCCTCACGGACGTCGAGCGCTCTTTGACCTCCTCGATCGTCTCGAGTCGGCCTCAAGGTGAGCCCAGCGGCGAGACTCCCGTTGTTCCGGCGGAACCACCCCCTGCAAAAGTGGTCGAGCTGTTCGAACTGGATGATGAGTACAGAGTCGTGATGAAACACCTCACTCTGCTGTCGACCGAGAGCTCCGCGGGAGAGTTGTCCACGGCGGAGCTCGATCGATCGATCCGGACTTCCGGCGACGCGTTCGACCTGGATGAGATGACCATCCAGAACATACTGGATATTCTCGCTCGTCGAGGGACTGTCCGGGCCCGTATCGCGGCGGACGGTATCCGGCGGTACTCTCCGGCTCTGGCTAAGAGTCGGAAGGTCAAGGCGTCACCCGCGATCAGGGGCGTGCTCGACCGTCTTGGAGACTGACCCGCCTCGACGTCGCCCGGTCTTCGGAAGGACTCGAACCGTTCGGTGTCCGGGATGCTCTGACTCGTGTCACTTTCTGGCTCCGGGTCCTGCCACCGGGTAGGAGCTCGGTCTGAAAAGAGGACGAATCGTGACGACTTTTCTGACGGAGTCGTTGTCTACGGTCATCCAATTCCCGGACCTGTCCTTTCCCACCACGATGCCGATGTGTCTCTCTCTGTCACTTGCGTCTCTTTTCCAGAAGATGACGTCTCCTGCGCGAAAAGCCTGGTTACCGTACGTCATCCAGCCAAGTCCCAGGAGCTTGTTCTTCATCGTCGGGCAGTATTCCTCATAGGACCTCGAAGGAATCGCGTTGGCCTTGATGAGGATGGCGCTGACGACCGCGCAACATGCCAATCCTCCGTATTGAGTGTTGGCATTGTACACGTTGAACCCGTAGAGGGTCCCGGACTGCCCGACGGCGCCGTTGGCCCATCGCACGATGTCTCCGGTGCCACCACCCGCTGCCGGCGGTCGCGAGGGGAGTATCGACAACCCGGGCTCGAGGGAAGAGTCGATCGCGCTCTGAGGGGACATGATGTCTTCGGTGATGCGTTCGGCCTGTTCGCACAGCGTTCGATACGCGAATTCGTCCGAATCTTGTCTGGTGGTGGCCCTGACAGCGCGAAGGGTCCGTGCCATGTGGGACAGCCGTTGACCCAACTGATCCCTTTCCGTGGTGCTCAGACTCTCCGGGTGGTTCGTGACCACGTCATGAACGTAGTCCAGGAAATCGACGAGATAGTGATCTCTCTCGAAACGCTCGGCGTCAAGACCATCCTCCGCTCGATTCACGACTCGATCCAGAGAGTTGGCGTTCTCTCTGAGATAGGTCCACTCCGTAGTGCAAAGCGGTGCGGGCGTCCGGTCGCAAACGGCCGACGCGTCGGGCAGCGCTGACTCGGCCGATGTCGCCATAACGAGGCCAATCATCAAAGCGTGGACAAGGGACTTCTTCATACGATACGCTCCTCGATTCCATTCGTGTGATTCGAAAGTTACTCGATACTGGATTCCAATACTGATTTCCGAGTCAATTATGAGAGCGTATTCCCTCGCTGTCAATCAGGTGGATGACTGAGCGGCCTCTCGAGCGGATCTTCTATCGAATGGAAGTCGTTGCGTCAATCACTATGTGAGTTGATTGGTCACTTCGTGTCTTTGTCGCTCACTCGACACACTGTGTCGAAAATGACGCAGTCATCGCCGCACGACAGGCAACCGATCGTACGGATCACTCGATTCGTCAATGGTCTCGATCGTACGAGTCCGTCTATTGGGCCGCTCTGAAGATCGGCGCGTATCGAGGCCCGGTGGCCATGGGCCCGGACTTGCGGTCATCGGAGATGTCGGCGCCTTGTTCCGAGAGGCTCCCACACGTGAGGATGGGGTCCGTTTCGGGCTGGTGGCAGGTTCTTTGCTTGAAAACGGGTCTGATCTCTCGCGTACGAGCAGAGGTTACTTCTTGGCTGGCGTGACCGTGCGGACGATGGTGGCCGTCAGATCCTTTGGTGGGTCCGGAATGGACAGGTTCTCCTTCAGGAGCCTCGTCATGAACAGCGAGTTCTTGAACTCCTCTCGACAGCCGGAGCAGATGTCTATGTGATCGCTCACGACTCTTTCCTCTTCGGGTGAGAGTTTTCCATTCACGTACGACGTGATCAAATTCCACACCGCCGTGCAGGCGGCTTGATTCTGCTGTCGTCTCACTATCTCTTCCCCCTCGTTCTCTGCGTCCGCCGATATGAATGTTGTCCCCAAAGAGGATACGAAAAAAAGACCCGGATGGTTCCCGGTCTTTTTGGATCAGGGCCAAGTGGGCCGGCAGTCCACGCGAAGGACCAATCTGCGCCCCCTCTGGAAGGGTGTTGCAGGTTACGTCGGTTTGAGCTCCTTGAGCCGTCTCTGGAGCAGTATCCTGGCTCGGTTGATCCGGGATTTGACGGTCCCCAGGGGAATCCCAAGAATGTAGGCGATGTCTTCCAGCTTCACTTCCTCGATGTATCTGAGGAATATGACCGATCTGTAATCCGGATCCAGGGAAAAGATCGCCTCCTTGATCAGTTCCCGTTCCCGGGTTTGTTCGTAGGTCATGCTGGCGGCCGGCAAAGACGCCACGAGCGAGTCTGAGACCCGCGAGTCTCCCACCTTCGATTCCATGCTCACGATCGTCAGTTTCTTCTTCCGGAGGAGATCGATCGAATAGTTGTGAGCCACCCTCAGGAGCCAGGTCGAGAACGGATACTTTGCGTTGTAGTGGGATAGTGACCCGTAGACCTTCAGAAAGATCTCCTGAGAGAGATCCTCGGCCAGATGGTAGTCATGAAAGACGCTGTACACGTACTTGAAAAGGAGCCCCTGGTAGCAATCGACAAGCCGTGCGAAGTGGTCGGGATCCTTGAGAAAACAGCTGTGAGTCGATGCGCGGCTTTCATCTTTCAGTAGAGAGCGTGCAATCCGGCCGGCCCGGGCGGCCCGCGTGCGCGTGGTCGACATCGGATTTTGCTCCGGTCGCTCAGGGGCTGATGGTCACGGGGAACGGAAGAGAATCGCACAGAAGCGAGTTCGCGATCGACGTGTTCGTCACGATGAGGTCGAGATCTCCGGTGGGAGTGCTCAAGTCGACGAGGACGGTCAGCTTGGTCAATCCGTCCCCGTCGATGATCTTCGCTTGTACCCCCCCGATCTTCACGACCAGCATGCATGTGCCTCCGGTGGCGAGACATCCGCTCACCGGTGTCAGGTTGGAGCCGCGGATCGTCAAGGGATCTCCTCGCTTGAATGTGGCCGACTCCACGAGCCGCACGATGGGCTGACCGAAGGCAAGTCGATCGACGAGATTCACGTCGATGGGCGTTTGTCCCGCGTTCTGGTCGAGGGTTGCTATGCGCGTCCCAAAAGGGTTCATCACACCAGAGCCGATGAATGGGTTGGTTTGCCCCGGAGTGATCGTCTGGAGGAAGAGTACCTTGTTGAGCTTGGAGGCGGCGGCCACCGCGTAGCTTCCGTCGTAAGCGATGTCGATCCCCTTGAGCCCCGGGTCGGCCGCGACCGCCGCGCCGCTTATGGCCGTGAACGTCAGGTTGTCGGTGGTCGAGAATTGGACCACTCGGTCGCCAAGGGTGAAGATGACCTGTCCGGCATCCGTGGGGTGGCAACGGACTCCGAAGGTCTGGAGCGACAGGCCGGACGGTGGGCTTTCGATCGCCGGGTAGTACGACACTGTCTGGGTATCGACGTCGATGAAAGCTACATTCCGATCGGTCGCGTTCGCGTTGGTAACGGCGGCCAGACTGTTGTCGATCGAAAGATCGATCAGCAGCGGAGTCATGGATTTGTTGACGTACGGAAGCACGGAGACGGCCGCGCTCCCCTCAGGATTCGAGATTTTCTCCGCCTGACTGTTCATCGTGTTGATGCTGATGGCGAACTCGGAGTCCGTGCTGATCTTGATGCCCCCCAGAACCCCGGAGAGCTCGGCGCCCAGATCCTGGACGCCGGTCACTCTTCCATTGTCCAGCGTGAGCTGAATGTACCGACGGGTGTTCCCTGTCAGAGAGTTGGCCGTCACGATTGCCATCGCTCCGTCTCGACTGATGTCAATCTTCTGGAAGGCGAAGGACGCTTGCTCAGCCAGGGTTTGGTTCTCCATCAACGTCACGTCGGTGGCGAGGTCCCATCGATAGATGCGCGCCGTGGGCGGGTTGACCGAGTTCGCGGCGATCAAGGCATACTGGGCTCCGACCTTGGAGGCATCCCGCGCGAAGCGGGTGGGATCGGCGACGAGGCTCGTGGGCGTCTCCAGTCGTTCCGTGCCGGAAAGGGGAAGCGGAACGTCGGTGGTGAACGTGGAGTTGGGAGAGCCCTGGACGAGCTGAGCGAGGTCGAGGACTGTCGCGGAGGCGCCCACCCCGGCCGGGTTTCCCTGATTGAGGACCAGCAGGTAGGGCTGACACCGACAGATGACCCGAGCCGTGGTTTGTCGCACGAGGTTGGGCGCGGTGGCTGACAGCGACGTGTAGCTCTCGACCCTCACCTGTGCTGTCTGGTCCCCGACGTCTTTCACCGTGTAGTAGGTCAACGGGGAGTAGGTGTACGTGCGGACCGCGCTCTTCGAGGTCGATCCGTAATTGTCCGGATCGATCGGGTTGGATCTGGGTTGGAGATAGGGAAATGCGAAGTAGGGTCCTCCGCCTCGCACCTCGGCGACGAACTGCACGGGCAAATTGTTGGGACAGACGAATCCTGAGGTCGGCGAAGCCTTGAGACTCAGCTGGAGGCTGGTATCGACCAGGACAGCGGCCGAATAGGTGACGATCGACGAGGCACAGCCTGCCCAGTTGTAGGCCCGCACGGCAAGGAACACGAGGTCCCCGTTGGACAGCATGTCCTGCCGGATCGCCCGGTCGGAGATCGACGTTCCGGCTTGTCGCCAGCTCCCGTCGCCAGGGAAGATGTTCGGGAACGGAAGCTGGTAGTTGCAGCACGTCGTCGTGATGCCCCACTCATACGATTTAACTCCAAAATCCGGGACTCCTTTGGCCTGCTCCTCCGGATCGTAGAAGACCCCGGACCAGACACCCTCGATGGTGTTCGGGTCGTTCAGAGTACCTCCGGGAGCCACGATGCGAGGGGATGTGCCGGAGAAATCGGGCGGAGTCTGATCCTCCGTCACGGTCGTCACCGAGGTCGGAGGCTTCGACCAGTTGCAGGCATTGTCGCGGACGGTTACTGCGAGTCTGTACTCGGCCCGATGGTACTTGTTCGGAGTTCCACGCGCTTCGGTCGGAAGCGGGAATCGAAGCTCCGTGGTCTGACTGACCTGGTCGTAGATACAGCGCCCCCACATGGATGGGCTTGGATGGGACGTGATCTCGGTGGCCAGTTTTTCGAAGACTCGGTAGCGGTAACAGTTGGCGCCGGATCCATCTTTGGCTCCGTCGCACGTGAAGTCTTCGGCTCTCCATCGTCCCACGAGCGTGCCGCCGCACACGAACCCTTTTCCCGGATTCTCGATCGAGATTTGGGTGATCTTCGGTGGGGTGTTGTCGGCGACGAACGGGCTCTGCGGATAGCCGGTCTTCGGATTCTTCGGCTCGACGATGGTGGGGTTCACGAGATTACCCTTGTTGACGGCGCGAACTCCCAAATAGTAGTTGACCCCTTCGGATAGAGGCACGGCGAGGTCGCCATCCCCGCTGTCCTTGTATTCGATCACGTAGTTCGGGGAGGTGACCGGCTTGGTCCACCCCTTGGCGCGCGTGGTCCTGTTTTGGGTGAGCGCGTTGTTGACGAAATCAGCGTAACCGGTGGTGTCCGTGGCCGGAGGCTTCGTCGAAACCACGGCCATGAACGAGACGGGTGGGGTTTCGGAGTCGAACGACTCCCAGTGGATCGTCACCCGGCGCGAACGGGGATCGGATAGGAGAGGGTTCTTTGGGTCGCAGGTGGCGTTGGCATCGCGGATGGTCCACGTGTAGACGGCCCGATCCTCCGCGATGCAGAGGTTCGAGGCGTTGATGTCCACGACTGGAGTCTCCGGAGGGGTAAGGTCCCTGGAAATGGAGATCTGGGACTTCGCGATTTCGCTTTCGCGCCCTTCGCTGTCCCGTGCAGTGGCCTCCACGAAGAACGTCTGGGTCGTCGACAGATCGTAGGCCCAGGAGAACCGTTCGACCGCGAACTGCACGTTGGCTTCCGCAAAACTGGTGGAATGGCCCGTGGCGTCGACCGCGCGGATCTCCTGCAGGTTGTGATCGTTGTCCCGTGCCTCTACGGTAAAGTTGACGGTGGCCGTGGTTCCCGGAGAAACGGTGAAATTCACCAGGCCCGGTCGGAACGAGGTGATCACCGGGGCCGTGTTGATGAACTCGAAGCCGTCCGTCCCAAGGGCTGGGCACTTGCTCGTGATGACCGTTTCGGGGGTTCCTCCCTTGACCACGAGCGTCGCCTTGGGGACTTTGCACGGCTGGGTGGGGAGATTGGAGGGGGTGAACGTCCGCAGCACGTGAAAGCTGTTGGCCGATCCGCTCAGAAGAGGGAACGTCTGACCGTTGAAGGTCAGATCGACCTGGCTCAGATTGGAGGTCGGGTCGACGACGTCGACGTCGAAGGAGAGCCGGCTGTTCACCGGCACGATTCGAGAGGAGGCATCGAACCTTTTGACTTGCGGAAGATTGGGGCCGACCACGAACGCGCCGCACACGTTAGAAAAACCGGAATAGGCCGTGGTCTTGCCCGAGACGTTCCGGGAAACCCTCGCTTGATAGTAGTACGAGGTTTTGGGAAGCAGCCCACTGCCCTTGTTGTCGTCTGTCCAGGCTCTGGTCGGAAACGACAGCTCCTTCACTCGCACGGAGGTCGTCGAGGTGACTCCAGCCACCTCGGAACGGAAGATCTCCGTGGCCCAGGTTCCCACCCCGGTCGTCAATGGGGCGCCGCTGACGTCCTTAATGGGAAGTATCCAGGTCAGATCGACCGATGTCCCCCTTGGGCGACAAACAAGACGGGAAGGCGGCTGCGGAGGGGAGGTCAAAACGACGCCGTAGCGGAAGGCGATGTCGTCCCCGACGGTGGCGTCGTCTTTCCCGTTGGGTCCGAACGAATAGACGATCCCCTTGTCAGGAATGACCTTGAACGGGACACCCCAGGCGTCGACTTCCAGGTTGTCGATGTATTTGGACAGGATGGGGTCCAACGCGGAGTACGGATAGGTGCGGTTGTTCTCCAGTTGCCACCGTTGGATACCGTTCCCAATCGTCTGGAGCTTGTCCCGGGCTGCGTCTTCACGGACCTTATCGGCGCTCGTCTGGTAGAGAGAGACGGAGACCAGCACCATCAACGACATGATAGTGAGACCGATCACGACCTCGACGAGAGTAAAACCGAGGTCAAGACGCGGGAGCGGGGTCTTCGGCTGTTGTTGAGGGGGCAAGGCAAATTGAGAGGCCACAAAAAGTCGTGATGGAGCTCAAAGGTATGGTTAATACGCATCGATTCGGCTGTCAAGCAAGACAGTGTCTCGCCAACTCCGATGCGTCAACAGGCTGTCGCGCTCGGATCGTGGCAACCCCGCTCAAATCACCGTTGAGGCACGAGCGAACGGGCAGGACTCCGTCCGGTTGGTCCGCCCTCCATCGGCGTTTTGGTCGGAAGCGCGGCCAGGATGCGACTGGCGAGCCTCCTGTCGAGCCCTAGCCGAGACAGCAGGATTTGGGTGCGTGAGGACCCCCGTGGGCCGGCGAGTCGGTCATGGGCGATCGCCAGAGCAAGGGCGAGGGGGCCAGCCGGGCCAGCGCGAAGATTGACACGCACGAGCAACTCATCCGGGGAGAGACCCTGTCTCGCGGCCCAGTGATCCGAAGGAACCCAGTCTTCGGGGGAGGTCTCTCCGGAATCGGAGGCACACGCCCTTTCCTCCCGATCGAGTCTCCGGTCGATGGCCAGGAGTCCCGCGTCGATCTTTCGTTCCGCGAGGGACAGGGCAGCCGAGCCCGCGATCGCGGGGACCGGGTCGTCGAGAGCGAAAGCGAGAGCCTCTCCAGGCAACCGATCTTGGGCCAATAGGTGGAAGAAGAGAAGGACGCGGATCGGTGCGGTCGGGCCAAAGGGGGGATCGACCTTTTCGGCCCGAGATTCTCTCGGAGCCGAACGAATCGCAAGATCGCGGGCCAGCGCCTCACGGTACAGACTCACCAGTCGCGGTCCTTCGCCGCTCACTCCGACCCGCGCCGGTTGCGATGTCAACGCCAGAGCAGCTGCTAACCGCATCCCCTCCCGCTCGTGCCACAAGAGCCGGATCGCCTCGTGGGACGCAGGAAGAACACGGTCGTCTCCGCACGAGAGCTCGGTTAAAAGACCCAGAACCTGCCTTGGACCTGGCTGCCGAAAGAGAGCTCGGCGACTCGCGTGTTCCGTGCTCGACGGGGTCTTCAGCAGCAGCATCGCGGACGGATACCAGTCTGCTCGCCGATCGGAGAGGATCCGGGTGAGTAGAGGGAGTGGGGCCTCTTCCCTTGGTCGGCACCCATCCGCGCTTTTTGCGGCAAGCCGTTCGTCACGGAATTCCCAGGCAGAAGGCGGCCACGAGATGGCCTGTGCGTTGAGCGCCGACAGGAAGTCCGATTCGCGCCAGAACGATTCCTGCCCGGCCAGGGCCTGCAGCGCGGACAAACGAACCGCGAGAACCGGGTCAGACAGGGCCGCCGTGAGGAACGGCATCCCTGCCCGATCGGGGAGAACGAGGAGCCCTTTATGCACGGGATGGATGCGGACGTCCTTCACCCGTCGGGCGAGCGAACCCAAGGACTCGACGTCTCCTCGGGCCAAGAGGCGCTGGAAGGCCCACGGAGAGACAGTGGCCTTGGCTGCTTCCCTGGGATGGACGAGGCTGCTCAGGAGAGGGATCTCCAGATGGCGATTCCAGGAGATCCCGGTCCCCACAATGACAGCCACAAGGCACGTGAGGATGTCGGTGGACATCTTTCGGCCGACGAGCCGCGAGGCTGCCAGGGAAAGAAGGATCAGGACGAGCGGGCCCGTGGTCGTCGCACGGGCTGGCACATTCAACGAGGCGGCATGTCCGCTCCGGTTCAGGGTGAGGACCACGCCGGTCCCCAGACCCACGACCAGGGCCGGAACCCACGGGCCGGGGATGGATCGTCCGACCATGAGGGCGATGCCCACAAGGACCGATTCGATCCCCAGACAACCGCACCAGGGTTGGGCGGCCAGCTCGCGACCGATCGAGACCAGCAAGGGGAGGCAGAAGACCGCAAGCCAGCCGGTTCGCCGCGTGAAGCAGAGCCCAAGGCAAGCGAAGCCCAACGCGAGGCGAAGCGCGGGATTCTCAGGTCCAAAGACCCCGAACGCGATGTATGAGACAGCGACGATGAGCTTTTTTTTGCAGCCGCGGGCGTCGAAACCTTTGACCATGTCGGTGGAAAAGAGCACTACGGTGCCGACCTTGGAATGTTGAGCCACACCTCTCGAAACGCGATCGTGTGCTCGCCGAACTCCGAGAGGTTGAGCTCCTGTACGATCGGTTGACGGACGATGGCGGTCTTGAGATAGAATAGGTTGATCCAGACCGCGTCTTCGACGAGAGTCTCCTCGATCTGTTGATAGAGATCGTCTCGTCTATGCTGATCCGCGGCCTGTCGAGCCTCATCGAGGAGTCGATCGACCATGGGGTTCGCGTATCGCGAGTAGTTCGACGTTCCTATGTTTCGCGAGTGGAAATTGTAGTAGAGGAAGCTGTCGGCATCTTTGTAGTCCGCCACCCATCCCAACCGAAAGATCAGGCTGTCTCCGCGGCGGAGGTGCTCGAGATGAACGGGCAGAGAGCGGGTGCGGATCAACGACTCGATCCCCAGGTCGGCGAGGTTCGCCTGAATCGCCTTGGCGATCCGCACGTGTTCCTCCCCGTTCGGGACGTCCAAGGGCAGCACCGGAAAGCCGGTTCTCAGTCCGATGGTCGGATCGATCCGGTATCCGGCGCGATCCAAGAGTTCTCCGGCTCTTGTCAGATTGAACGCCGTGGGGGAGAGCGTCGAGCCTGTTCGGTCGGCCGAGAAGGGGTGCTTGTGACGCAGAGCCGGGGGCAGTGGGCCCACGGCGACATCGACCCGGTCGCTTTTGATGTACTTCTTGATCGCTTCCCGATCGACGGCGTGCGAGAGTGCTCTGCGGATATCGGCGGAGTCGAAGGGAGGACGCTGCACGTTCATTCCGTAGTAGTAGACTCCAAGCCTCGATACTTCCGGGGTTTTGATGATCCCCAAGGCCTCACTGTCACCGAGTCTGTCGTAATCCGGATCGGGAATCACGGAATGGTGCAGCCTTCCGGATAGAAACATCTGGAACCGCTTTTCCTCGTTGGCTTCGATGTGGAACACGACTTGGTTCAGGTGGGGACGCTTGCAGAAATACCTCTCGTTGGCCAGAAGGCTGAGCTCTCGCCCTGGCTGTCCCCGTTTCCCGCGGTACCCTCCAAACCGGAAGGCTCCGGTTCCGCAGGGAGCCGTGGAAAACCGGGGGCCGAGCTGCTCGATGTCTTCCCGAGGGACGACGAGGGCGCTCGCCATCGTCAGAGTCTTGAGAAACGGTTTGAAGGGCTGAACCAGACGGATCGTGAGGGTCCTTGGATCGGGTGTCAGGAGGCCCCTCACGTGAGAGGCTTTTCCTTTCATGAACTCCTTGGCTCCCTCCAACACCTCGAAGATGAGCGAGCGTGGCGATCCGGTCTTGGGGTCAAGGACTCGTTCGAAGCTGTACCGGAAGTCCTCCGACGTCACCGCTCGACCTTTGCACTTTGTTGGTAAGCGCGTTCCAAGCTCGTCCGTCACGATCCAGTCGTGGAAGCACACGTCATCGCGCAGGTGGAACGTGTACTGCTTGTGGTCCGGGGAAATATCCCAAGACGAGGCGATGGCCGGACCCACGGAGTCTTCGACGTTCGCCTGGAATCGGACCAGACCGTCGAAGAGCTGGATCATGCACCAGCCGGACGGGGAGTCGGTGGCCAGCGCCGGATCGAGGGTCGACAGCTCGCTCGCGAGCCCGGCGTGGTAGACTCCGCCGGTAATGGGCAAAGACTCGATGGAATGGCCTTTGGGTTTCCAGTCGGTCAGCAGGATGAACGCGAGACTGCCGAGTGTCGTGAGAAACAGGATCGACCAGATCAGTCGTGCCATGGCCACTCCCCCGGCTGGACGGTCAGAATAGGTCGGCAGTCTATCACGGCGACAAATGACCGCGCACCACTCTTGGAGCCAATGGATGAATCCCATTCGTCGTAGCCGGCCGCAATAGAACGGGATCTATCCAAGGGTCTTCCTCGGCTCTTCCTCGAAGGGTGAACTGCCAACGTAGCGGTCGGCAGTATAGAATGGCGCAACGCATGGAAACCGAATGCCCTCTGAAGGATCCCTCTTCCCTGGTCCTCGATGACGCCTCACCGGAGGAGAAAGATCGAGTTTGGCTCGAACAGGTCTACCAGGGCGACGTTGTTCCTCAACTCACGGCACGGGCCATCCTGCTCGGGGGGCTTCTCGGGATGCTCATGGCGGTGTCGAACCTGTACACCGCCTTGAAGCTCGGGTGGCAGTTTGGCGTGGCCATCACAGCGTGCGTTCTGTCGTACGTCCTTTCCGGTGCCCTCCGTTCTCTGTCGGGAGGACGAATCACGCGGATGTCGATCCTCGAGAACAACTGCATGCAGTCGACCGCGTCGTCCGCCGGCTACGCGACCGGCAGCACAGTGGGCGCTGCCCTGGCCGCTTTGATGCTCCTGGAAGGAGGACATCGCTCGTGGCAGACTGTCGCTGTGTTCGTCTTTCTGACCGCGGCCCTGGGGGTGTTCGTCGCGATCCCGTTCAAGCGGCAGCTCATCAACACCGAGAGGCTCCCTTTCCCCAGCGGAATGGCGGCGGCCGAAACGTTGCGAAGCCTGCACTCCACGGGCCTGATCGCGATCCGTAAGGCCAGGGTCCTCGTGGGTGCTCTCTGGTTCGGTGGGGTCTTGGGACTGCTCAGATCCGGACCTTCGCTCTCCGAGCAGCTCGCCGGATCGGGTCGGCCCTGTCCTTGGCTCGCGAAGCTGTCTTCGCTGATCCCCATTCCCGAAGAGATTCCTCTGGAAGGGGTGGCGAACCCGGTCGCTCCTCTCAGGCTCACCGGCCTTTCTCTGGAGCCAAGCGCCATGCTCGTAGGCGCCGGCATGATCATGGGGCTCAGGGTCAGCCTTTCCATGCTGGCCAGCGCCGCGTTGCTCTACTACGTTCTCGTTCCGATCCTCCTGTCGTACGACGCAATGCACGCCAATCAGGCGGGCTATGTCGTTTCTCTCGTGAAGAACTCCCGGGGCGCGATCCATCCGATCCGCTGGTCTCTCTGGGCGGGTACGGCGCTGATGGTCTCCTCGTGTCTTGCGTCGGTGGCCCTCCGGTGGCGGGTCTTCGCGCGAGCCTTCGCGTGGTTTCGGCCGTCCGGACCGCGCGCCGGCGATGTCCTCAGGTCGGTCGAGGTGCCGACCTCGTGGTTCATCGCGGGGCTCGTACCTCTCACCATCGGCATGGTGGTCCTCCAATCCATGGCGTTCGGCCTATCGATCCCCCTGGGACTCATGACGGTTGCCGCCTCGTTCGTCGTGGCGCTCGTCTCCTGTCGGGCGACGGGTGAGACCGACACGACACCGACCGGAGCCATGGGTAAGTTGACCCAGCTCCTCTATGCCATCCTTCCGGGAGCCGCGGGAAGCGCCTCCATCAATCTGATCTCCGCCGGAACGGCTGCCGCGGTCGGGGCGAGCTCAGCCGACCTCCTGACCGATCTGAAGAGCGGCCATCTTCTGGGGGCCAACTCCAGGAAGCAGTTTCTCGCCCAGCTGGCCGGTGTCCTCTTCGGAACGTTGGCCGTGGTGCCGGCATGGTTTTTGTTGGTTCCAACTCGGGAGGCTCTCGAGAGGTTTCCCGTGCCGGCGGCTCTGATGTGGAAAGCGATGGCCGAGATGCTCACCAAAGGGATTCATGCGCTTCCGGAGACGGCGGTCGTGGCGATGGCGGTCGGCGGCTTCCTGGGGCTGGTTCTGCCTCTGATGGAAGAGTTCTTTCCACGAGCCCGTCCGTACCTTCCCTCGGCCATGGGGCTTGGATTGGGCCTCGCGGCGCCCTTGTCCAACTCTCTGTCCTTTGCCATCGGCGGGCTTCTGGCCTGTGCCTGGCGACGCCTGCACGCGCAAGGCGCCGAACGGTTCCTCATCCCTCTCGCCTCGGGTCTGGTCGCGGGCGAGTCTCTGCTCCAAGCCTTCGTTGCCATGGCAGGCTCGCTGTCCGGACTGTTCCCTCGATGAGCAGTCGTCCGTCGACACCCCTTTCGCTCATCGCTTCGGTCGTGTACCCTGTCGTGTCTCAGGAGGTAATGGTTTGAGCACTGAACACGCATCGAACGGTAAGACTCTGCCGGCCAACGCATATACGCCGCTACGAACGGACCAGAAAGAGACCTACTCGCCCGTCATTCCCTCGGACGCCCAGGTCCCCGAAGCCACCGGACGCTCCATCTTCTGGGGGCTCGTCTTTTGCGTCGTGTTCTCCGTGGCTTCGGCCTATTCCGGGTTGAAGGTGGGGCAGGTGATGGAAGCGGCCATCCCCATCTCGATCCTGACGATCGGGCTTGCGAGGCTCTTTGCCCGGCGATCCACGTTGCTCGAGAATGTGATCGTGACGAGCATTGGCGGGACCGCTGGGGGGATCGTGGCAGGGGCCGTGTTCACTTTGCCCGCCCTGTACATCCTCAAGCTCGACCCACACCCGCTTCAGACGATCCTGATCTGTGTGGCTGGCGGCTGTCTTGGCGTGCTCTTCCTGATTCCCCTGCGACGCTATTTCGTGCGGGAGATGCATGGCCTCTTCCCCTATCCCGAGGCCACGGCCATCACCGAAGTGCTGGTCACAGGCGAAAAAGGAGGCTCCCAGGCCAAGCTGCTGTTGGTCTCGACCTTCGTGGCCGGGATCTACGACTTCCTGGTGACCACGTTCCATGTCTGGCAAGAGGCGATCGATCTTCAGTTCCTGCCCGCCATACGCGCTCTGGCTGAGAAGGCCAGGATCTCCGCGAGCTTCAACGCCGAGGCGTTCATCCTCGGGTTGGGCTACGTGATGGGGCTCAGATCCTCCATGATCCTCTGTGCCGGGGGCGTCCTCGCCAATTTCGTCCTGGTCCCGTTGATCTGGATGGTCGGGAGTCACCTCCCGGACGTCGCCGTCTATCCGGCGACCAAGCCCATTGCCGGCATGCTCGCGACCGACATCTTCCGGGCCTACGTGCGGTTCATCGGCGTGGGAGCTATCGCGACGGCCGGCATTTTCGGGATCATCAAATCGTTGTCGATCGTGGTCGGGTCATTCTCCGTGGCTGCGCGCGCCTTCAAGAGCGGCGCTGCCGTCGACGCCGACCGAACCGACCGAGACATCAGCGTGGTCACCATCCTCCTCGGCGTGGTTCTGTCCACCGTGGCCGTGGCCATCTTCTTCAAGAGCCTGGCCGTGGACTTTGGTATCCTGTTCCTGGGACTCGCGTTGACGCTCTTGTTCGCGTTCTTCTTTGCCTCCGTTGCCGCCAACGCCATCGCCACCACCGCCCGCAACCCTGTCTCGGGGATGACCATGCTGACGATCATCATCTCGAGCGTGGTGCTTCTCCACTTCGGGCTTTCCGGAACCACGGGCATGTTCTTCGTCATGGCGATCGCCGGCATGGTGTGTACGTCGCTTTCGATCTCCGGCCAGACCATTACCGACCTGAAGACCGGATACTGGCTGGGTTCGACCCCCGCCACCCAAGAGCGGGTGAAGTTCCTCGGGGTTATCGCCTCGTCCATCGCGACGGGGTTGGCGATCGTGATGCTCGCCAAGGTCTTCCAGTTCGGCGAAGCCGTGGCCGGAGATGCTCGTCCGGTGCTGGCTTCGCCACAGGCATCCATCATGAAGGCTCTCGTGGAGGGATTCATGAGTCGACAGCCCGTGGCGTACGTGCTTTTCGGCCTTGGCGCCATGGTCTCGATCATGATGGAGATGCTCGGGGTGCCCGCCTTGGTCTTCGCTCTTGGAATGTACCTGCCGCTGGAGCTCAACTCTCCGGCGTTGGTGGGTGGTTTTCTGGCATATTTGGTGACCGTCAAGGCGAACGGCATCGGAGGGGAGATCGGTCGATCGATCGCTGAGCGGGGTGTGATCGTGGCGTCCGGGTTCATGGCCGGCGGCGCCTTGGGCGGCGTCCTCGGAGCGGGCCTCCGCCTCTTCCCTTGGTACTCTCCGGATCTCATCAAGACTCCTTTCTACGACAACGCGGCGGTCTCTCAGACGGTTTCACTCGGTCTGTTCCTCGGCTTGAGTGTCTTCCTCTGGATCATCTCGATGAGAAGGACCAATGACAGTGAAAGCGAGCCCCAGAACTGAGAGGTCTCGGCCGGCCACGGCAGAAAGGGATTTGTTCAAAGGCTCTGACGGTCGCTCCGTGATATAATCCCGCGAAATTCGACGGGGGTAAGACTCGAAAGGAGAACTTCTGTGGAACGGACCCTGGTACTGGTGAAACCCGACGGAGTGCAGAGAGGCCTCATCGGTGAGGTCATCCGGCGGTTCGAAAACAAGGGCCTCAAACTCGTGGGGCTCAAGCTCCTCAAGATCTCCCCGGACCGCGCGCACCGTCACTATGCGGTTCACCAGGGCAAGCCCTTCTACAACGGGCTCATCGAGTTCATCACCTCGGGACCAAGCATCGCCATGGTGCTGGAAGGGCGAGACGCCGTGCGACTGACCCGCCTCCTCATGGGCGCCACGAAACCCGAGGATTCCACGCCCGGGTCGATTCGGGGCGACTTCGTGCTGTTCACGGGGCAGAACATCGTGCACGGTTCCGATTCGCCCGAGACGGCTGCGCAGGAGATCGACAACTTCTTTTCGAAATCCGAACTCGTCGACTACGAGCTGTCCCTCGCGCGCTGGATAGCGTGACGGAACAGGACACAGTGAATCACCGACCGCGGGAAGCCCTCGCATGCTCTCCAAGCTGACCCCACTGGGGTGGAAGCTTCTCCAAGAAGACTGCGACCTGCTCGTCGGTGAGTACCTGTTTCGGCCACCCTGGATTCTGTTGATCTCCGTTCTCGTCGGGCTTTTCCTCTGGAGGATCGTCCGTCGTGCTCGCGGAGAGGAGTTGGACCGACTGGCCTCCCGGCTGACCGAGAACCACCGGTTCGTCGCGGTGATCCTGGCCCTTGGAACAGCCCTGGCTTCGTGGTGGGTCAACGTCCGGGTTCTGGGGGGCCTCCCCCACACCCAGGATGAGATCGCCTATCTGTTTCAGGCCAGGACCCTGGCGAGCGGTCGGCTCTTCCTGGACCCTTTGCCGGACGGGCTGGAACAAGCCCTCTCGACCGTCTTTCTCGTCCACGATAACGGTCGCTGGTACGGCAAGTACCCGTTCGGCTGGCCTCTGGTCCTGTCTTTTGGATGTCTGATCGGATGCGAAGCCATCGTCAACCCGATCACGAACGCCCTTGCGCTCGTGCTTTTCCATGGTTTTCTGTGCCGGCACGGATCGGCCGGTTGGGCGCTCACGGGCTCGTTCCTGTTGGCGTGTTCCCCCTTTTTCGTGTTGATGGGGGCCTCATTCCTGAGCCAGCCCCTGACTCTTCTCCTCTTCCTGGGGCTTCTCTGGTGTCACGACCTCGCATGGGAAGAAGCCAGAGAATGGGACAGCCGGAACGGACAGATTGCCTCTCGACCCGATCGGATCGCGGTATGGACCGGACTGCTCACGGCGATGCTGGTGACCGTTCGTCCCTTCGACGCTCTGGTGCTGTCTGTCCCGATCTGTCTCCCCCTGGTGTGTGGCTGGATCGCGCAGCGTCGTTTCCGAACGGTTGTGGTTCTGATCGTGGCCTCAGCCTGCGGCGTGGCCTTGACCTTGGCTTACAACCAGGCCCTCACGAACGACCCGTTCCTGACGCCGTTTCTGAAGTACAGCGCCGGTGACCGTCCCGGGTTCGGCCCCCGGGTCGGGACGTTCGATCCGGAAGGGCACAACCTCTACAAGGGAGTGCTGAACCTCACATTCAATACGTTGGTGCTCAACGAGGACCTGTTCGGCTGGCCGTCGATCGGTGTCGTGGTGGTTCTGCTGGGCCTGATCCTGCCGGCGACGTGGTCTCGTGTCGAACGGGTCGTCTTGGCTTGCTGCGCCGGAATCTACCTGCTCTATTTTTGCTTCATGGGGCACGGCCTGGCGTTCGGGGCTCGCTACTACCACGTGTTGCTTCCGGCCTACGTGTGGTTCACCCTCAGGGCGTTTGACGAGCTCGTACGCCGATTCGGGGAGAGGATGGTCCTCTGGCTCAGAGTCATCGTCCCGTTCCTCTGCCTCATCGCATTCTCGACGTACTATCCGGGAAGGCTCGCGTGGCTCGAGGACTACTGGGATGTGCTGTCCAGGCCGCGAGCGCTCCTCTCTCGGTACGGCGAGGAACCGGCTGTCGTGGTCGTGCCAGCCCTTAAAGTGAGAGGATTTCGCGACCTCTACGATTCGTTCTTCTCCCTCAACGTCCCAGGCTCGAAGGGGAGCTCGCGGATCTTCGTCCGGGATGGCCCCTGGACCCGAACAGAGGTCTTTCGGCGGGCGTTTCCCGGCAGGCGGATCGTCACGCTGGAGCTCGACGCCTCGGTTCGCGACCGGCTGACCGGCGGCCGCTGACCATCACTGGGGTATAACGTGCTCCCGGGTCACGGCAACCATCGGATATCGGGCACGAGCTCGGAGTCCCAGCTCTTGTCGGGCACGAGATCGAGGTCGGTGTTGCAGTCCGGGACCAGGTCGGTCTCCCACTCGTACGGGTGAGGCTTCCCCGTATCGCCTCTGCTCCGCCCCTTGCCCGAGGATCTCTCGTCTGGTCGATCCCCTTTTGATGGGAACGGAGGATCCGGGTGGATTTCGATCTGGAGGGCGGTTCTGTCTTGCCTCATGAGCATCTCCCATCCCGATCGGCTCACCGGAAGCCCCCCCGAAATCTTACTCCGAAAAGCATTGTTCGGTGCGTCCACGGATCGGCAGCCACCACATTCTCCACTCAATCATAAACAACGTCAGTGCGTTTCATCAAGTCCAAGAACCGACTTGCTCCGCGTAAAGATTGTCTGTTAGAGTCAATTTCGCTGAATCAACGGTTCCACCCCGAGTTTCGTATGACTTCATCCACGACACGCTCCATCAGGGGATATGTGTTGTTCTCGACGTTCGTGTGCGGGGTCTCCACGATGGCGATCGAGATGAGCGCCTCTCGGCTGCTCGCGCCATGGTTCGGGACATCCATGGCGGTCTGGACCAACATCATCGGTGTGATGATGTTGGCCCTCTGCAGCGGATACTGGTTGGGAGGAGTCCTGGCTGACCGATACCCCCGGCCCGGGCCTTTTTGTGCCCTGATCTGCTGTGCCGGATTGTTGGCCTTTTTGATTCCGCCCGTTTCGCCGGCGCTGCTGGGATTCCTCTGCAACACGTGGTCGATGGAGGAGTTTTCCGGATCGTTCTTGGCCACGGCGTTGATTTTTGCCCCGCCGATCTTCGCTTTGGGGATGGTCAACCCCTTTGCCATCCGCCTGTGTACCTCCGACGTCGGGGGCGTGGGAGCCTTGAGCGGCCGGGTGTACGCGCTCTCGACCATAGGCAGCTTGGTCGGCACGTTTTTGCCGGTCTTGCTCACGATCCCACTCTTGGGCGCGAGGTTGACCGTGTTTCTCTTTGCCTTGGCCTTGTTGGCGACCTCCGCATCCTTGCCGCTGCTCAGTCGCCTGTGATAAGCTGGTGGCCTGTCACCAACGTTTCAGACGAAGAGGAGGCCCGCCATCCGCACCAAGATCTTCGCAGCCAACTGGAAAATGTTCAAGACCGCCGCGGAGGCTGAGGCGTTTTGTCAGGACTTCGTGAACATGGCCCGTCCTAAGGGATGCGAGGTCGTCATCTTCCCGCCGTTTACCGCGCTCTCCACGGTGTCGCATCTCATGGCGGGTCGCGGGGTCACTTGGGGAGGTCAGAATTTCTACCCCAAGGAGTCCGGAGCCTTCACCGGTGAAGTGTCGCCCCTGATGCTCAAAGACCTCGGATGCACGTGGGCCCTCGTCGGTCACTCGGAGCGCCGTCACGTGCTGGGGGAGTCCGACGAGTTCCTCGCCAAGAAGGTCACGGCCGCGCTCTCGGCTGGACTGAAGGCGAATATTTGCGTCGGCGAGACCGAGAAAGAGCGGGAGCTTGGACAGACCAGCGCACGCGTGAGTTCACAGTTGAACTCGGCGTTGGCCTCGGTTCCCTCGGACAAGGTCGACCAGATCTGTATCTCCTACGAGCCGGTCTGGGCGATCGGAACCGGTAAGAACGCCACATCCGCCCAGGCGCAGGAAGTCTGTGCGTTCATCCGTGGCGAGTTGACCAAGAAGTATGGTCCGGACAAGGCATCCCAGACGCGCATCCTCTACGGTGGGAGCGTCAAACCCGACAACATCGCCGAATTCACCGCTCAGCCGGACATCGATGGGGCTTTGATCGGCGGCGCGAGCTTGGTGGCAGAGAGTTTCCACCAGATCATCGTTCGGGGCGCCAAAGGTTGATTTCTTCTCGTTTAGAGGTCTGTCGCAGGGGTCTTCTCCCGGTTCGCTCGATCGATCGGGGTCGAAGGCCCAAATCCTTCACCTCATTCTGGCAAACCCAGTGATCATGAGCATTTCGAGGACATACACTTTCACTTCCCTGGACCCCAGATGTGCCCC
>Ga0074195_1000384_pt1 | contig 92719 bp, 61 predicted proteins | sample EPASupsiteHSE623_FD_64525 | JGI IMG/M metagenome (GOLD analysis project Ga0074195, IMG submission 64525) | Bioremediated contaminated groundwater from EPA Superfund site, New Mexico - Sample HSE6-23 | ecosystem: Environmental > Aquatic > Deep subsurface > Groundwater > Contaminated ...
GTTTCACTGGGCCGCAAGGTAATATTGGTCCAACTGGACCGACTGGTCCAACAGGTTATACTGGCTACACTGGTTTTACTGGACCAACTGGTTACACTGGTTTCACTGGGCCGCAAGGTAATGTTGGTCCAACTGGACCGACTGGTCCAACAGGTTATACTGGCTACACTGGTTTTACTGGACCAACTGGTTACACTGGTTTTACTGGGCCGCAAGGTAATATTGGTCCAACTGGACCGACTGGTCCAACAGGTTATACTGGTTATACTGGCTATACAGGACCAACTGGTTCTGCTGGTAATGGTTATACGCTTGGAGCTTCTACATATGCAACTGGATTTGGACAGGCTGTTGTTTCTTCATCTAATACAACCGCTATTAGACGAACACTAATTGGGTACGGCGCTGGAGCCTCACTTACAGATGGTGACGAGAACACACTCATTGGAGCGTACGCTGGTAATGCGCTTAGTACCGGTAATAACAACACATTTGTTGGAGTTTATTCTGGCTATGTTGCACAAGGAACAAGCGACAATACTTTTGTTGGGTATTCAGCAGGATACCAATCAACATCGATTCAATCCGTTTACATTGGGTATAGAGCAGGTTATTGGAACAAATCTACAGGTGGTAATGGATATGGAAACGTTGCAATTGGTTACGATGCAATGTTGGGTGATGCTGTTACTTGTACGGCTTACGCTAACATTGCGATTGGAATAAATGCAATAAAAGCCATTACAACAGGCCATGATAACGTTGGAATTGGAACTAACGCTGGTCAAGCATTAACTTCTGGTGTAGGAAACCTATTTTTAGGATGGAGCGCTGGATTCAGTGTCACTACAACCAATCAAAATACGTTCCTTGGTCATAGTGCTGGGCTTAATTCCACTGGCGAAAATAACGTTGGAATAGGATACAACGCGCTGAGCAATGCAACAAGCACTGCATCAGCAGCCATTGGCTCTGGTGCGGGTTCTGGACCAATGGAAAGCTCTGTTGCCATAGGCACTTCTGCTGGAAACGGTCAAGGTTTGTATAGCGCAATTTCCATTGGATATCTTACAGGCGGTGGTGATTCCACAGTATATATTGGCTTACAAGCTGGATACAATTCTCCAGGGCAAGGTAATGTTGGCATTGGTTATCAATCGGTATATGCGGCTAACGGAGCCGGTGGAATATACAATACTGGTATTGGTAAAAACACCTTAACGTATATTGGGTCTGGAGCTAACCATAACACTGCTATAGGCAATGAATCGCAGTATCTATTAACAACAGGCACAAGAAATACAAGCATCGGAGCAGGATCATTAAGAACAGCTACAGTTGCTGTTGATAATGTGGCTATTGGATACAACGCACTATACAATTCAAGTCCAGCAGCAACAGATGGATACAATACAGCGGTAGGTTCACAAGCGCTTTATACAACAACAAATGCAAGTCAAAATACTGCTATTGGATACAAGTCACTTTATACAAGCAACAGCAGTGGAAATACGGCTGTTGGATATCTTGCATTAACTGCAACATCATCGGGTGGAGCAAACACCGCTGTTGGCACAAGTGCTGGTACAGCCAATGCGGGCGGTCTTTACAATACTTTTGTTGGATATAGTGCTGGTGCAACAAGCGTTAGCGCTAATAGTGTAACGGCAATTGGCTCTGAAGCTCTGGAAGTTAATACTGGCGACTATAACACTGCGGTAGGAGCCCAAGCATTAAATGCAAATACAACAGCAGCCGAAAACGTTGCAATAGGATATCAAGCAGGATTAAGTATTCAAGGGGGCGGTCAAAACGTCCTAATTGGAGCCAAAGCTGGCGACGGCATAGTATCACAAGACATGAACGTTGTTATTGGGTACAACGCTTTAGCTGGAGACCGATATAACAACGTAGTAATTGGACATAGTGCCGCGCAAGGTTATTTAGATTCTAGTGTTGTTATTGGTTCTGGTGCTTGCGCAAATACAGGTGGAGGCGACACTGTTGTTGTTATTGGTTATAATGCAAGTTCATGTTCGGTTGGAACAAACAACGTAGCTGTTGGAAATAATGCATTGTTTGGCGCAAGCGCTGGTGTAAGTTCTAGTAACAACACCGCTGTTGGTGCCAACACGTTGTATTCAATCAATAGTACGTCTACTGACAACACTGCTGTTGGAAATGCTGCTGGTCTAAATATATCAAGCGGTGTGCATAATACTTTGGTTGGCAGCAATACTGGTGTGGGTATTACTTCTACTTCCTATAACGTAGCTGTAGGAAATTATACCCTTCAAACTTCCAACACAAATCGATCTGGTCAAGTTGCTGTTGGTTATTATGCTGGAAGACTGACTGCGCCTGGATCAGCTGACGCAAGTGTTTATATAGGGCAATATGCGGGCGAACAAAGCGGAGCAGGAATCAATCGAGTTTATATCGGAGATGGAGTTGGTAGGTATGCGACCGGCGGTTACAACACATTCATTAATGCCGCCTCAGGCGCGGGCGTAATTAGTGGTACTTCCAACGTAGCCATTGGAGTATATAGCTTAACTGTCGCAAATACAATGTCTACTGGCAATAACGTTGCCGTTGGAACATACTGTCTAACATCGGGCAATGCTACGCCAGCGATGGATTCAAACGTAGCAATTGGAACCAGCGTGCTCTATACGCCAACTGCTTCTATGTCTAACGCATCTCACAATATCGGTATTGGAAGAGCTATCGGTAACAAGATTACAACAGGCACTTACAACATCTTATTAGGTGAAACTGTTGCGGGTGAGCTTACTTCTGGTACGAACAACGTATTAATTGGACAAGAAACAGGCATAAAACTCGCAACTACCAGCTATAACGTTGGAGCGGGCTATCAAGCAATCTATTCGCCAACGGGCGAAAAGAACATCGCTCTTGGGTATAGAGCCCTTCATGGTGCTGCAACATCTTCTGCTCAATTGAATATTGCTATTGGCGCTGATTCATTGTTTGCTGTAACTACTGCGCGAGACAACGTTGCTATTGGTAACAATGTTGGCACAGCAATTACATCCGGTCAATTCAACACGATGATTGGCACTGGAGCCTGCAACGCTCTTACAGAAGGCATTTACAATGTTGCAATGGGCGCGGGCACATTGTATTCTACAACCACCGGAGATTACAACGTAGCTCTTGGGTATAGTGCAATAGATTTGGGTGGCACAGACGTATCTTATTCCATTGCAATAGGACACTATGCCGCCAGAAGAGTTCCAAGTCATGTTATTGCTATAGGTAACTGGGCATTTGGAAATGGAACAAATTATCGCGGTGGTAGAGCAAGTATTGCTATTGGGCATGAAGCTGGGTATCAACTTGGTGTTACAGAATCTTCAGATGGATACAATATTCTGATTGGAAGTCGTGCCGGTTATGGCGGAAACTCTGGAGACCCGAGACATAACATTGGTGTTGGAAGAGAAACGCTTTATGCTTTAACTACAGGTTTAGACAACATTGCTATGGGTCAAAGCGCTGGAACCTCGATTGCTTCTGGCAAAGAAAATGTTCTGATAGGAAAACTTGCTGGCGCACCATATACCGGCGATTACATGGTTGCGATTGGCTCTGGTGCTTTGAAATCTGCGGTAACTAGTGTTTGGGGCAGCACCGCAACAGGATTTGAAGCACTTTATAACGCAAACGGAGTGTATGATGCTAGCACTCCAGGTGAGTGCGCCTATAACACGGCGGATGGTTATTGGGCATTGAGAGGGCTTGGTGTAGGTTTAGGCGTAGATGAAGTGTCTTCTGGCAACACTGCTGTTGGATTTAGAGCGGCATATAGAATTTTTGGAGTCAGCGAAGGAAACACTGTTGTTGGAACGAATGCTTTGGCCGGTAACGGACGCGATGTAAGTTTCAACACATCTATAGGAGCTAACAATCTTTCTTCTTGCACAGGATCAAACAACACATCCGTAGGTTACAATTCATTGTTCTTTTTATTGGCCGCCGGATATAACGTAGCTATTGGAAACAATGCTGGAGTATATTCGAGATATGAACAAAGAAACGTTTTTATTGGAAATGAAGCAGGAACATATTTAAATAACACCGGAGCAAGTTTAGCTTATGATACAGAGAACACAATTGTTGGTTATCAAGCGGGAAGAGGAGTGTATAATACGACAACCTATAAACATTGCGTTGCCGTTGGTGCGTACGCTTTAAATACTCTTACTTCTGGAATTTGGAACACAGCAACCGGAACTGAGGCTTTACGATCAATTACTACTGCATCACACAACTCAGCAGATGGATATGCTGCGCTTAAGGTCGCAACTTCTAGCTTTAACGCCGCAACAGGCTCGCTAGCTTTAGTTGGTCTTACTTCTGGAGCAAGCAATACTGCGGATGGTTATTGCTCTCTTGGTAGAATAACAACTGTTGGCAACCATACTGCTCTGGGTTGTAAGGCTGGATATTCAATCACGGCGGGAGACTATAGTATCGCAATTGGTTCTGAAGCAATGGCTGGAGGAGGTTTAACTTATTCAGTTACAGGCAGTAACAATATTGCTATTGGTCAAGGAGCAATCGCTGTTGGTGGAGCAACTCTATCTGGCGGCGAAAATATTGCAATTGGTCATAATGCGTTAGATGCTGGAACTTCCGCTGCAAATAACGTTGCAATTGGACAAGATGCCGCCGGAACAGTTACATCCGGCACTCATAACGTTGCGATTGGTACGGGGGCTATAAATGGTGGGACAACTACTGGTTCATATAACGTTGCGGCCGGATATCATACGCTTGATGCCGGAACCAGCGCCGCTTATACCGTTGCAATTGGTTATGATGCTGCTGGCACAGTAACTTCAGCAAGCGACACTATCGCAATAGGCAGAGGCGCAGTTAATGGTGCGGCAACGACTGGAGCAGACAATATAGGAATTGGTCGAGCCACTTTAGCAGCGCTTACTGATGGCACATATAATATTGCTATTGGATATGCTGCTGGAGACGCCTTAAACACGGCAGACGGAAATATCGCAATTGGATATCTTGCTCTTACAGGAGCTACAGGTGGAGCAGGAACAGAAGCAGACAAGAATGTGGCTATTGGGTATACTGCTGGAGGAAGCATTTCAACTGCTAGCAACTGTATTGCTATTGGTAATGATGCAATGTATGGCGCTACAGTAACCGGAAATGAAAATATTGCGATTGGTTTATCAACACTTGACGCTGCTACCAGCGCGGCAAATTGTATTGCTATTGGCTCTAACGCTTGTGGAACGGTAACAACGGGCGGTAACAGCATAGGTATTGGTAACGGGGCTATGAACGGTGGCGCGGTAACTGGAAATGAAAATATTGCAATAGGTATATCAGCGCTTGATGCCGTTACAAGCGGAATACAATCAGTTGCTATTGGTTCAAACGCTTGCGGAACAGTAACGTCAGCTAGTTACAGCATAGGAATTGGTGTTGGCGCCATGAATGGCGCAACAACAACCGGCAATGATAACATTGCCATTGGTCGTGATGCTCTTAATGCTGTCACTAATGGTATTGGAAACGTTGCTATTGGATACGATGCTCTAGGGGCTATGGTTGGCGGCACGAGCGCCCAAGGTTACTATAACGTAGCCGTTGGGTATCAAGCCGGTAATGCAATTACGACCGGGTATTACAACGTTTGCATTGGTGTAAATGCTGACGTTGCTGCTGGAAACTATGGTTGTATTGCTATTGGTGAAACGGCTATTTGTGACGCCACAACTGCCGCTTACAACAAAATACAGCTTGGTAACGGCACAAATGGGCGTGCAGCCAACACTTTACAGGTGGGAAGCGGTTCTCATTCTTGTTATGCTTTTGCGTGGACACCAACATCAGATGGCAGATTAAAGAAAGATATTGTTGATATTGAATATGGGCTTTCGCTGATTGAAGCGTTGCGTCCAGTAAGTTTCAATTGGAAAAATCCAGGCAATGAAATTCAAGCTAGACCACATTTTGGTTTGATTGCTCAGGAAGTCAAAGCCACCATGTTAGGTATGGGCATACCGCCACACGGCGTTTATACAGATGAAGAAAAAGCCGACTGGGCATTAAGTTATGATGGTCTAGTTGCTCCTCTTATCAAAGCCGTTCAAGAGCTTTCTTCTCAAGTCAAGGAACTTCAAGCTGAAGTATCTGAACTTCGCAAGAAAAACAACACCTAATAAATTCATATCTAGTTGATGACTAGTTGTGCAAAAATTCGACCAAATTTTGCCACACCAACGCACCAAGGAATATCTTGGGGTTCGAGCTTAGGTGATGGTTACACTATTGTACTGCGGTGGGATACAGCTTATTCGAGTTACTCAGGCTATTCGGTTGGTTACAATGTTTACTTTTCCACTAACATTTCTGATGTATTTTTAGAGGGACCAAAGTTTTTTACAAGAGATCAAACGGTCAATATATCTCAGTTTGCTCCAGGTGACCTTACACATTTTGCCGTAAGGGCAACTCTGTATAACCCAATCGACCTAGATCTCACAAGATTAACTCAGGCTTCTACCGCTACTAGCTCTTATATTTATCCAGAAACAGTTTTGGTCGAAAGCATTTCGGAAACTACTGGAATTATTCCGGTAATGGATTTAACGGATATTCCAGATTTTGGAATAATTAAAATAGGTTCAGAGCTTATTTCTTATACGGCTGTTGATAGAGTTAACAATTTGCTTCTAACGACTGTTGATCGTCGAGGATATTATGGCACAACAGCGGAGCCACATACTCTTGATGCCCAAAGTGATTCAACCGTTAAATTTTATCAAGGGGCTGAAGAGGAAAACGAGTTTATTGTCAGTGTCGTACCAGAATTTCATTATCCTTATTATGCTTATACGACAGCAGATGGATACAAGCAAGTTACTAATGACATTCTTACAACTAATTTAACGGTTTCCGATGCGGACAACGTAGATTTTCCAAGATACGACTATACCGGATATCACATGACCAATATGGAGGATTATTTCTCAGGGCATTGTCTTGGTAGCTATACAGGCGGAGAATATGGTTGTGCTGATGGCTATAAGCTTCGCGGATTGAATTTACAGGAATCTAACCTTCAACGCTTGGAAATGTTGCTTCAAGTGACTGGAGAGCCAGTTGTCCTTATCAGAAGACGATGGACTGGAATTCGTTGTCGATGTTTGAGAGCTTCTGTGGAATCTGCTGAGGCAAGATGTCCAATTTGTCTTGGGACGGGTTTTGTTGGAGGCTATGAACAATATTATAACCCAAGACGTTCGGACGGACGTTTGATGATAAGGTTTGAGCCAACAACGGATGACCTTCAATATAAAGAAAAAGGGTATGAACAAAGCTTTAATCCAAATTGTTGGACAATTACTGTTCCGGCGTTGAAAGACAGAGATGTCCTTATTCGCTTCAACCAGGATGGAACGGAAGAGTTTCGTTATGAAATATTAAATGTAAATAGGAATAAATTACTGTTTTCGCTTTCTGGCTCCCAGAAATTTCAAACTGCAAGACTAGATAAAACCGACATTATCTATCAGTGGAGAGCTTTTAGAAATACAGCTACGATGCCAAGGAAAATCATGACCACAGCTAGTACTTTAGCTGGGCATGGGCCTCACCTTCATGAAATTGTGGTAAATGAAAACGTTACCAGTTTATCACAGATAAATCAAACTACAGCGGTCTCAGCTGGACATCAACATCCCATCATAAATGGTGTAGTTCAAGCGGTGCTTGGACACAGCCATGACATTGTGATTGTTTAGTTGTTAGATTACGCATAACGCAGCATTAATCAGGACAGGAGCAACTAAAATCATGCCTAGGCTACCTTTTATCGGTTCAGGAAATACGCTTCAAGGGAACGGTGAATTAGCCGTTCGCAAACAAGATTTTGTGTCTCACGCTGAAGGCGGTGGATTCAGACATACAGCTGATCAAATTGACATGAATCCGCCTTTGAGTGTGGCGCCAAACTATAGAACCGTTCAACAAACTTTAGAAAAAATCGAAAGTTATATCTTTGGGCGAGAGTACATCACGATTGGTGACGGAGTAGATTCTACAGGTGACTACACTGTAGGTAGTACTGACACACCTACTGTTAATGATTGTATTACTGCTGCGGTTGCTTCTGGTAAATTAAATAAGGGAGGCTGGCTTTATTTCAAGCCTGGAGTTTTCAATTTTGATACTTCTGTGACTCTTCCTATGGGTGTATCAATTATTGGAAGCGCTGAATCATCTATTTTGAACGTTACTCCGACGTTAGGAGCAACAGGTTTGCCGCTATTTACTGTTCCTGCGTCTTTCGACATTCAATTTGGTGAAAAATTAACAGCGCCAGCAGAACAATATAGAAGCGATGGGTACGGCGTAACTCGATTTGTCAATGTTACTTTTACTGATAATTTTGGAGCAAGTTATATCCCAGGACTTACTACTCCAAACTCTTGTTTCATTAAGATGTTGCAAGATTCAAAAGTTAGTATAGAAGACTGTGTTGTTTTGGGCCGAGCCAAACATGGCGCTACTTCTGCTACGGCGTTAGCTTCTAATGCGTTTGTTATTTATGCTCCTGCATCTGCAGCTACTTATGGTAGCACACTGTCTATCAAAGATTGCGTTATTCATGGTGTTAAACAGGTTGTAAAATTTCTTGGCGATCAAACAAAATCAAACTTTTTTGAATTTAGGAATAATAGAGTTTGGTGTTTTAATACAAGCGACGCAACAAAATGGTATTTGAATCACGTTAATGCTTGTCCAACTCATGTAACCGGAAACTCTTTCAAATTTAGCAATATAAATGGGGCAAACAGCACAGTTCTAAGTGTATGTTTCAAGTTTTCTGGAGTGGCTGCAAGTTTGGTAAATATTGTTGTTCAGTCAAATACATTGGTAGATTCTCCAGATAATATCAATCATAAAAACCAGCTTTTTGAAATTGATTCTACGGCGGTTGGAAATATGATTCGTTGGAATGTTTCTGGAAACATATGCGGAAATATTTCTGATATGAACAGTTGGTATCTTGTTGTAGGCGATGGAGTTTATTCTATTGGTGACCTCAATGGTCGAGATGTACTCAACGCTGTTTCCAATTATTCTCTTCAATTTCAAACACATATGAGTGAATTAGATGGCACAGCCGATCAAATGACTTTATTTATTCGACCCGGCCAATATGTCATCAATAATACGTTCCATGAATGTGGTTTAGGAACAAAACTGATTGGTTTGATGGAGGGCGGTTATCTTCCTCAAATATCTTTCGACAATCCTACGGATGCTGCTAGTGCCTCAGGTGTAACATTAGATACATCTATGGTTAACGTAGCTTTGGGAAATCATATTGAAAACTTGAATTTCTATTCTAGAGACCCTGTAAGAATCGTTGGATATTTAGCTACAAAAAACTTTCTTAATCAAGAATATTTTCAGGATTACTATTTGATTAAAAATTGTTGGTTCAAAAATGTTGGAATATATCCATGCACATTAACGGATGAAAATTATCTAACATCAGAATATCAAAACAAAGTAAAAATTGAAAATTGTCGCTTTGCGTCAAATGGTTCTGTAGCAGCAACTAAAATGCATGCTATTTTGATTAATAAAAGCAAAGCATTATTTGAGTTTAGAAACATTATTTTTGAGCGTGGAACATCGGCTTGGTACGGTTCTTTCTTATCTGAAAGGGATTCTGATGGTGATGTTTATACTCCAACTATCGTAATTGATAATTGTGATTTGTATACGGCTGGCGCCACTTTACACACTACTGATGTTACAGATACTGATTTTATCAGCATTCCAAGATGTAAATCATTGTCAATTACAAACTCCAACATAGATGCATCTGCTGTTCAATCACTCGTGTCTGTTATCAATGTTTCTGCGGTGGCTGATTCTGTCAACATTTCAGACTGTAAAATTGTTGGAGCAAACCTCGCGATAGAAAATGATGGTGGAGCAAGCACTGCAATTTCAGTGGTTACTGACGCTTGTCCTTTAATTAAAATTCACAACAATCATATTTCTAATGCTCCAGTAGGAATACTTGTTCGAATGGAAAACACCTCGGCAAACGCAATGTCTTCTAATATTTCTATAAATGGAAACATTGGTGTTTTTGGCAGCAAATCAACTTCTTTTGCTCAAATTAAATGGGGACAAAATCCAAATGATGACATTCGAGTAACCAACATAACAAACAATCAAATAGATTGTTCTAGCATAAATGTTGGAGACGCTTTAATTTATCAAGGAGTAGCTGCAATTGACGCTGTTATAAATGTTTATGCGTTTGGAGATTATGTTACTAATACAATCACAAACATTACTAACAACATTATCTTTGGCGGACAAACACATCAGAATTTTGCTGCGCAAGCAATGATTTCTTCCAGAAACTGTAGAAAGACATATATTAACGGAAATCAAATCCGGATGCTTCGAGAGACTGATGTTGATGGTTATACGATTAGTTGTATGTCGCATAATGGGTCTGCTTACACTGTAGATGAGCACTCTCTTGCTGTTATTAAAGACAATTCAATTAGGCTCACAAATAGTTTGGAACTTAGTTCTAAGATTATGATTCCGATTAATTGCCGTAACATTAATTTTGTTGACGTGCAAGGAAACACAATAGACACGGCTAATACTTATCTGACGCATTATATTGCAGCAAACGCTCCTGTTGCTTATCCTGCGCCAATAGATGGGCTAGTTGTAAACAACATATTCAGCAAACCATTAGCGTTTGAAATAACATATACAACATTAAATGGGAATACACTTAGATTTGGAGAAGAGCCCACTTCAACCAGAGAAGTTCTCATCACTTATGGTAATGGTACGTACGATAGTAGAATTCGTGCAGAAAACAATAAGAATCAAAAAGCTATAATAGATATTAACTGCACAGAATTCAAACAGTATGGTTTCAACATGCTGTCTGCGGTAGATGATAATACTCCGTCAAGAATTCTTCAACCGGCAGCCCTTATGTTAAAAAATACATTTGCTGCGGCTCACAGCACAAACTTGACAAAGACAATGCAGCGTATGATCGACGTAGCTGGTCTTGTTCCGGGTGAAGGAGAAATTGGTTGGAGCGAATTGCCTGACGGTTTATACTACACAAACGTATGGAGAGACGGCTATGAAGGCGGCGACCCACAACTGGAATATTTGGATGGTGGAATACTTAAAGGGCATTACCAACATCAAATTATCATTCCAATGTCAAATTTGCCCGTTGGATGTCAGCTTGCAAACATAGATATCCCTATCTATTTCAAAAACAAACATAATGCACCTGTAACAGTAAGCGTTTCTGCGTCTTGGATTTTTGGTAACGATAGAATTAGACTAGGACTTACCGATGGTTATCAATACATTGATGACCCATCGTTGGCCGGAGAAGTTTGGAGACTAACCACCACAACGCTTGACACTGGCGAAGAGACAATGGTGTTGATGAATAATCAACTGCTACAAAATAATGGGACATTTACGGTTACAAAAATTGCCAATGATTCCTGGGGGCCATCTTCAAGCACAAGAGTTATTCCTCGTCCAAACTCTTACATTCTACTTGCTATTGCTAGGACTAGCCCAGTACCAAGCACCGAAAAAACTTTGGGCTTCGCTATACCGTTCGCAAGATTAACAGTTCTATACTAAAGGAAAAATGGCTTGGAATAATTCACCACCTAATTACCCAAACGGGTTAGATAATCAAGAGCTTTCTGGTAATCCGGCCTATCTTCCCATTCCTTCTGATCAAGCTAATTTTGTTGATTACATCGCAAGATTACGTAATTCTATTATCGCCATTGAAAGCGAGCTTGGCGTCAAACCTGCTGGAGTTTATGGCTCTGTTTCTGACCGTTTAGATCAAATTGTAGCAGGAAGCAGCAACGAAGACGGTTATAGCGATTCATTGTTTGTTGTTGACGTAACGCAAACCGCTAATTTTTCCGGGTCGATTGCTGTGGGTGAACCATTAACTCTTACGTCTGGCGGGCTTGTTAAATCAAGAGCAGACGCAATTGGTTTCCAATATGTTTACGGTACGGTTGCGGTTGCTAACGCGAACGTTGTTCCTGGTACACTTATTCCTGTGGTTGTCTCTGGTTTTGCAACGATAGCCGGGGCGACATTTACTAAAGGACAAACGGTATACCTTGCGGCAACTGGGGGCGTAACAACCGATGCTGCCACTTTAGCAGCAGCTGACGGCGTTTACATTGTAAAAATAGGAACAGCCACAGATACCACACAAATTATGGTTGAAATTGAAGAGCCTATACTTAATTCGGCTGGCGGTTGGTACAATCCATAGACTAAATTCTTATAAGACACAAAGGCAATAATGGCATATAAATTCTTCGTCGTAGACAGCAACCTAAAGCCAGCGCTTATAAATCCCCAGCATAATTTGTTGACTGGATTAAATGGCGCAGCGGGTTATTATCACGTTAGTCAAGATGGGTATAGTTTTGTTTCTGCCGCTTCGACGCCTCCTCCTGGAAACGGATATGTGTTGTCTTGTGTTGATGGAACCTTTACTTGGATTCTATCAGACGCAACTATTCTTGGGGAAGCTCCTGCGATAGAAGGTTACTTTCTAAAAACTACAGCGTCTGCAATGGAATGGATTCCTAAATCTAGTGTTCTTACAACTGAAAGCTGGACTATTACGCCAGACGGCGGAACAGCTTATTTATACCAATGGGCTGGGGCTGCAAACTCTGTTAAAGGCGAACTAGTTGAAGTTGATAACACTTGGGAAATCGGGGGCGAAACTTTTGCAAATCAGCTAAGCAATTTAACATTAAGCAACACAACAATAGATAATACAGATTCGCATAGAGTTTATTTAACAGTTACAAACGACGATCCCTTTGTTGAAGTTGCTGTGTTCAACGCTTCTAATATGTTAACGAAAATAGCAGGAGGCGTTGGTGACTTATCTTCTGGCGGAACAATAGTTTTAGACGGCTATACCGTAGATAATATCACCGGGTCAGTTGACGTTGTTTCTAATGCCAGAACAGACATTACAGGTTATGCTACTTATGGTTTTATACAAGGATGCAAACAAGCAACGGTAAATTCTAAAGCGTTAGGCGTAATGTACACGGACAACGCCGTTCCGGGAGCGTCAGTTTGGGTTGTTCGAGAAGGTACAGCGAAGGTTTTATTAACAAACAATATTGGAGTATATCCTGGTGCTTTGATTGGAGCGGACGTTAATACTGGGTATCGATGCGCTGTACAATCCATTGTTTCTGACGGTTTTGTTGGTTGGTCCCAAGAATGGAACGGCGGAGGAACAGATCAGCTTATAGATGTGTCTTTGAGTTTAGGAGTAAGCGGAACAAGCGAAACAAGCGCTCAGCCTGTTGTGTCTCGAACTATATTTGTTGACGTAAATGGTGACGACAATACTGCTCAACGCGAAAACATGATGTTACCATATCGTACGATTCAAGCCGCATTAAACGCGGCACAAAGCGGAGATGTGGTGAAGGTTGGTCCAGGAACTTTTGCTGAAGACCGCATATATTTGCCTGACATTAAAGAAATTTCGCTAGTCGGCTCCGGTGAGTTGACAAAAATTGTAGGAGGTATTGAAGGCGAAGCTGTGATTTGCACACAATGGGATCCTTATCCTTCAACCAGCGATCAGATTATTACGATTGCAGATTTGTATGTTGAGCAAAATGGCCAAGGATCAAGTTTTGATTTTATGGGCGTACCATATAGCGAGGGCGTAAATCCCGGAAGTGTTTATGTAATTAATGTAAGAACTGTTGGTCAACAAGCTGCTCCTTTAGAATTTAGATGTTATCAAAATGTTTACATTTCCGGTTATATTGGCGAAGGTCTTAGTTTTAGAGCAGTGCAGCAGATAGATATCGTCAATACTCCTGGCTCTCCCGCCGGTATCGGTTTGTGGGTTAGTTGGCTTGAAAACGATACATATTATCCTTACCCTGATGTTGGAACAACGTTAAATGTTTATGGTTCAAATGTTGGCGGAGTTAGTTTAACCGGCTTCATAAAATTTAAAGCCTACGGAAGCAATATTGGCGGCATTACAGCTACTTTAACAGATAAATTTGCAGAACAAGGTACAGTTTATACTTCTGGTTGTAATGTTGGCGGGGCAGCAATTACAGCTACCGGAGTAATTAGTGGTGATGTTGCTGTTTTTGATTCAAGCAGCCTTGGCGGCTTTTCGCTTGAAAAAAGCTCAGGCCCTAATAGAGTAACTGCTGCCGCTAGAAATTGTTCAATTCCAAGTGGTGTTACCGCTGGCAATGGTTGTGATATAGATGCTAGAAAATCGTATCTTGAAAGTATTTCTACTGTAGGGGACGGTACGGTTTTATCTGACTCAAGCCTATATGATGCGGCTGGAATTAATCGTGTTGATGTTGGCGCCCTTACCGTGCCTTCTACAAATCAAGTTCTTGCACTAACCGCTGAGGGAGGTCTAGCGATTCGTATGACTAATAAAACAGGCGAAGCGTCTGTCAAAGGAAGCGTTCTACAAATTGATCGCACATGGATAATCACAGATACGGTTCAGCTATCTTCGCTATATCTGGAAAATGTCACCATGTCTTTTTCAGATGCTGGAAGGCTTTATCTTGAGGTTATCAATCAAGATCCTGATGTTACTGTTTGGGTGTGGGCAGATGAGGCGCGCTCTATTAAGGTTGCGTCTGGTACCCTTATGGGCGGTTGGGCCACTGGTGGTGCAGTAACCCTTTCTGCATCAGGCGGCTCTGGCATCAGCGGCACCGTGGATGTTGTTGCTTCGGCTGTAAATGAAAGCACAGGAGTCGCAACTCACGGAACAAATAATGGAGTCATACTTCCAACAGCTACTATAAACGGCATATTACCTCCGCCACTAATTGGTGTTATGTACTCTGACAGCGTATCAGACGGATATGACGTTTGGGTTGTTATCTCTGGTAAAGCTCAAGTTTTGACTTATGCCGGTGCTGCTTGCGGTGGACATTTGATTCTTAACCAAGCTGCTGCTCCCCATAACGCTAAGGTCTTATGTGAACTTGAACGCACAGCAAACTATGTGAACCTTGGTGTTGGCATAGCTTTGGAGCGGGTTACAAGCGGTCTTGTTCTTGCTAAGCTTGATCTTCGTGGATTTGGCTCGGCGCTGGTAGAGTAATTGAATCTTCGTAAGCATTATCAATTACCTTGTATTTAATTTGAAATGTTTTGGTTATTTTTAATCAAACAGTATTTTCTCAAAACAATCAAGGTTGTCATGGAAAGTGAAAACAAAAACGTCAGTGGTGGCAAATTAACTAAAACCTCTGCTGGTAGAAAATTTCTACTTACAATTCTAATTTTCTGCGCAGCAACGCTTATGTGTATCGTTCCACCTGTTGTGTCATCATTTGTGTTTAAAGCTGATTCTCCACTTATGGTGTTGTCTGGAGCAGAATGGGTAAGCGTTATGAGTCTAATTTGCGCTTTTTATTTTGGAGCAAACGTTGCCCAAAAACATTTGCTTAATAAAACGACACCACAAACAAATGGTGAAAATCCGTCACCATCTGACCCTCCTCCATCAAATAATCCGTAGGCAACAAGTTCGCCTATAGAAACACGCAATAATCTAGGATTTATCTTGAAGTAAGGCTTGACATCTTGTGCCCACCTTAAGGCAAAATGACAGCATATCCAAACAATATAGATACAGACAATGAACTTCCCGCAGTGGACGATAACAACGTTTCTGAAATTGGCGGAGATGTAATTAATCGTCTTCGTGATGCAATTTTTGCTATCGAACAAACCCTAGGGATTGAACCACATGGTACTGCCGGTTCTGTGGCTCAACGTATAAACACTTCTCTTGACGAAAGCGGAAATCTTCGGCCAGAAGCTTTAACTTCTCTTGGCTTGTTGACCAATATTATTGATTCTCAAGTTTCCGCCAACGCTGGAATTAAAGAGACCAAGTTAGCTTTGGATTATTCTACAGCTGCACTATACAACAATATATTTGCAGTTGCATCCAACTTGTCGGTATTAAACACACATGTAACCAACGTTGTTTATACTGATTTGTTAGGACACATTGGCGGGCAGCAATACATTTCTAGCGATCAATTCGGCAGACATGTTGCCTCAAACATTGATGTAAATCCTCCTGGGGCAGACCCAAGAGATCAAGCTTTTGTTAGTTCTGGATTACTGAATAAGACTGGTGGCGTTCGTCCGGCAAATTTGATGTCTGCGTTACTTGAAATTAACAACGAACTCGTAACTCACGAAACATCATCAGTCGGACAACATGTAGCTTCAGCAATCAGTTTAATTACCAATTCTTTTGGTGTTATCCCTACTTCGGCAAATAACGTTCAAGCGGCTATTGATTTTATTGATAATATGGCGGAAGCTGTTTATAATGAACACCGCGCCATTATGCATAGCAACGGCATTCCGCGTTCGAGCAGAAGTGAAGATTTTATTGCTGATGGATATGCAAACGCTCTAAATACAGCTGTTGTTTGTGAGACTTTCCTTGATTGGTCTAATCATCTAATTGACTTGGTGAAAGTTCACCCTGATGGTGTAACAACACATCAGCTAGACGAATTGTTTAGGCGGATTTCTGTTGGTGATAGTGCTTGTATTAATTATGGCGGATTTATCGCTCGTTTTTATATTAAGTCTATTAACCACGTTCCAGGTTCTATTTGGAATTTTAAGATTGATGGTATTCATCTTGAAAATAAACAACTTTCAACTCCTACTTATCCTGCTTATGTAACGTTTGAAAAAACAAAATTCGACGAAAATAATTTCGGTATACTCGCTGTTGCCGCCGCAAATCACAATCTATGGGCAGCAAATCCTGGCGTTCCCGGAAGTGTTATTGTAGTTCCGCCGTCATCGCCGCAAATGTGCGGTATGGATTTGAATCTGGACGAGCTAGATAGCACGCACCGGATGTTATACATCCATTTTTATCCTGACGGAAATCCAGCAAATGGTTCTATTGAACTTCCTGGGATTGACGTAACAGGCAACTTGGGCATTACCCCAGGAGCTTACACTTTAGATGACGTAATCTCCAATGTAAATTCTGCTTTTAGGTCCGCTGGTTATAACTATCGAATGGTTGCTTTTGAATACAAAGGACAATTCGGTTTAGCAGTTGCGGACAATTATGGAAACGCAGGTTTTTCGGTTGTTGCCGGACAATTTAATAACTCAAATGTCTTAACACCGTATGGTGAAAATAACGTTATTGGTAATGACCGTGAAGGTGATTACAAGGACGCTTTGGGTCTCGGAATTCACAAAGCAAATGTAGCAAGTCCTAAATATGTTACGCCTACAAGCGCCAGCACGTCTTTTCCGACAACAGTTTTTATTGGACGCTCAAACAAAAACTACAGCACAAACGGAGCATATCGCAGTGCTTTAGCTTCAGACCCGACCGTCAATACAGATGGATACTGGGACGCAACCATTATTGGCCGTACAGTGACTGCGGCTTCTGTTGAAACAACTTATGAGGTCGCACTTGATTTAACGCAAAGCAGAATTACAACTGGAAGCACTATTGTTGTTCTACCTGTAGAGGGCGCTTCATATTCCACCAATGATTATGGTCGTTTTATTGTAAAAAATGTTACCAGAACCGGTTGTCCATCTACTTCCGCACAAATCACTGTAGTAAACGCGATTCACGGTACCGGCTCAGCTATCGATAGTTCTTTAGGAGCAGGCACATCAGTTAAAATCTATTTCGGTTTTGATTCTGTATCGTTTTCCAGCAACGTATATGACGAAAACATTCCAGGTAACACCAAACGTTACTTTGAACTTTTTGTCAACATGGAAGGAAAAACTGAAGCATATGAGCGTGCTCGTTTTGCTATAGATTCTGTTGCAGGTTTGATTGATACATATTCTCTCGTTACAACAACGAAGAGCAACGGTTGGCACATCTATGAAGTAAGTCCAAAATTCAAGGGGTATCCTGAAGTTGGAGGTTCAACTGGTAGAAAATACGTTCGTTTCTATATTTTCAACTATGATAGCACAACAAAAGCTTATGACGGATATGTCAAGCAAGTAGATGCCACAAACCAAACTGTTTATGTTGGTCCAATCACCAGAGTTAGAAAAGGTGAAGTTGGTAGATATTATGACGATTCCGGTGTTGATTACATTGAAATCGGATTCAATGAACCATATAGTTCTAACGTTGATATTCTGTCAAGCTCTTCGGATATTAGATATCTTGATATTGAAATCTTCCAGACCGAATCTGATAATGATGAATTTATGCGTCTTGCATTTTGCGAGCAGCTATATCTTGCCGCAAATATAAATGGTGGCGTTATTGATTATGTCAAAGATAAACGAAATTTTGGAAACGTTGGAGAAAAAGATCTAACAGATAGTGCTCTTGGTTTTATTGAGAGTAACTCTAGGTTGATGCATGAAAACGGCGTTATCAATGGTTTTGATTTTGTCAAGACTGATGGAAATAAGTTTAGCTTTTTCAATGGCGGCATCGGGCATGTTGGCGGAAGAATTGTTAACAAAAACTCTTTTTCCGTAAAAGTAAACGCTATGTTCCCATTTGGGTCAAGCGCAACATCTTATGCTGCTTCCGTTGTTATCTGTCTAACCAGTCACGGAACAATTGAGCTTGTTCCTGTAGGAACCATTACTGTTGTAACTCGATTTGCAGTTAGTGGCGGGTCTAGATACGAAAGAATCTATACTATTCCTGAGTTGATTGAAAACAGGAAAGATTTATTGCCGCTTTGGGTTATCAATTATACTTGTGAAAAAACAGTAGATGGAGAACCCGTTTTAGCGGCCATAACGGACTGCCAAGATTTTAGAAGGTTTATTCGCAGCGGCAGTGTTGATGAATTACATGTAAGCGGCATTTCTCTATATAGTGAAACCAACGCATCTTCAACGGCTCTTGGAAACTTTGCTAGCCTACAGGCCGCAGTAAACTATGCGAAAGCTATTTCACTTAGAGCAAACACAACTATTCTAGTAAAGGGTCGAGTATACTTACCAGCTGAAGTTGTCATTTCGTCCAATATAACTATTGAAGGTGCGCCAAACAATCAAATCGTTTATACCGGACAAAAAGCCCTTAATATTGGAAACATTACGACTTCAATTCCTGTTAGCCAGGGGATGATACCCATAGTTTATCCTGATCATTTTGTCACTAACGTTCGAATTAAAGGTTTAAATTTCCTTCGAAAACTGAACCGAGGTACTGGCGCACAACCTTATGCTGCTAATGGTTATGGAAGCGGAACGATTGTTGCGTCATGTTTGAACGGCATGGTTCTATTTAGTAATATTACGGTTGAAGATTGTAGTTTTAGCACAGACACTGGAGCCGGATATAGAGCGTCTTGCTCTCCACACATTTTGTTTGAACAGATTGGTGACGGCGGAGAATTTACTAACATTACCGTTCGTAAAAATAGATTTACTGAGCCTAACGCCCAGTTAGATATTGCATTTGTAAATAGAGGCGGACTAAGTGTTATCCCTAATCCAACTACGAATCCTAACGCTAAAGGAACAGTTCTTCGAAACGTTTTGATTGAAGAAAACGTTTCAAATAAGTTGGGTTATATTATGTTGAGCAGCGATAACACATCTGATGCTGCCGGAACAAAATCACGAGGACTGTCTGCGTATGGCGTAAGTGTTTTGAACAATTCAACTGGATTCATTTGGTTGAATATGTCTAGATATTTTTATTTAGGCAGCAACGGGGTATCTTCAACAGATTATTCTTCAGGGATAGATCAGCCTCAATTAATTGTAGACAACAACAAGTGTATTGGAATTGGTTATAAAACTATCGTTGGTAGTGAATCAACTGGCCCAACCGATAACGGCTTACCAGTTGTAGCGACGCCATCAACTATTGTCAAGAACAACAAATGCAGCAGTGTTTATGTTCCTATGTTTGCTGATAAATACAGAGACGCAGCCAATGACAATTATCCAGGAGAACTAATTATTAGCGGGAATATTGTTTCTTTGAGCAAATATGAGGCGTCTTTATTTGACCCGAGCGATTCTCCTGTAAAGACAATCAATTCTGGTTATGCTATTTATGTTCCGTCCAACATCAAGGACATGTCAACTTGTGGCGCACATGTCATTATTGAAAAAAACATAATTGATTCACCGCAATATAAGCTTTATGGCGGCGGAATTGCTAACGACGCTTTGCTTTATCTTACTGGAATTTATTGTTATGTTCCAGCAAAAATTGTAAACAACATCATCTCTAAATGCTTTAGCGGCACAGGAATTAGCGTTGGTGCTGTTACAGCAAATCTTACTTTACCATTTGAAATTACTGGAAACACAATTGAGCGAGGAGTTCTTAACGTTTCTTCGTACATTCAAGTAGAATCAACGTTTACTGACAAAATCTATATTACAGATAATTATTTTGATTCAAACACGATTAACGAAGTATCAACAGACTTAATTTCCGCTACATCTGCATATCGATACAAAGTTGTCGCTCAGCGAAACAAGAACCAGTCTTTTACCGTAGATATGATTCCTCATTTCCGAGCAGAGCCACAATACTATCTAGGCAACGCTTATGGAAATCCAAGATGGTGGACAACTTCTCGCTTTTCTTCTACGTCGGCCTTTTATTCAAGAACCACAAACGTAATTTGCAACGTTCCTTCTCCAACATATGGTGGAGCGCCATATGGGTCAGCTGTTTTGCCTGCCATTATTGACCTTCCATATGTTGATGGCGCCACGCCTATTAAGATGGAATTTTATGTAACAGTCAGCAACACGCAAACTAACCCAGATTATACAGGCGAACAAATTTATCCATTACTATTCTACCCGACACTAGGTACGCTTAGCGTTTTTGGAATATCTAATCAGATTTCATTTGATGTTGGTACCGGTACAGTCGGCGCTGGAGGTTACCACAATAGTCACGCAGCAGTAAGTGTAAATAATACTGTTGATGAATATTTTGTTCGTGCGAGCGCTATCGCTACTACGCTAGTTTCTTTTGATCTAACAACTCTTGCGGCTAATTCATATTTCCAAAGTATTTTGTCATCGCAACGAACTATTCCATTGGCCTTGACTTTTGCTAAAAGCGCTGGCGGCTATAAAGTACCAATAGAGCTATATACCACGACAATTAGTGAAGCAAGCGGAACATATGACATGATTACATTGGCATCTCCCAAAATCACGTACCGTTATTAAAAGCAAATATGGCTGTTGGAACATTTATCCCATCCGATCTTTTAGCAATTCATAAAGTTGTACAGAATACCCAGCTGACAGCAGCCAAAGAACTGTTGGTGTCAACTTTGCGCGATTATTTCAGGCAAAGTTTTGATTATCATTACGTTAGCGATGAATATGGTTTCCCAAAAGTATTGGATAGAACTGATGTGCCTCTTGAAGCTGGTATTGAGGATGACGAAGCGACAAGAATTTGGATTGGTCAGGAAAGCAAGCAAGACGTAAACTTTTATCCAGCTGTTACTATACGTCATACCGGGGCTAACTATAAAGCTATTTCCTTTAACCAGGATAGAGACTGCGTTCAGTTTGAAAAACGTATCTTTACTGATGGTTACGGCAGAAATCACACAATCAGCGTTCCTCAATACTTCCTATTTGTTGGCGCTTGGGACACCAACTTTGACATTGATATTGAAACGGAATCTCCAGAAACCAGGATGGTTTTAGCTGAAAACATCACGATGCTTTTCCAGAACATCGCAAATTGGGAACTTCAAGCTAAAGGTCTCTTTATTAAAAGCACAAGACTAAGTGGAGAACAAAGTGTCGATAAGCACAATGATAAAATTTTCAAGCAAACTGTCTCCCTAGAATGTCGAGGCGAATATCGTCGCGTCATCCCAATTGACAGCGTGGTTGATGTAATTAATGTGTGCATTGAGTTTGGTCTTATCGGCAATGATTCCCCTCCTGCGGAAAACCTGCGTATAAATTTCGAGTTAGATTTACTCGATGTTTTACTTGGTGTAGGTTAACATTCCTGGAATCGTATTATTGTGTTGTAGCATAATACAATAATTGCACATAAATATGTGCAAAGCGAAGCAGAAATCATCAAACTAATCGAGGAGTATGCCAATAGCGCAGGCGAAACGCCTACTATTAAAGCATTTTCCGATAGATATGGATTTTATGCTTCTTCGATTGTTAGAAAATATGGTTCTTGGAATAATCTTTTAAAGAAGGCCAACCTAAAACCAAACAAAGCTGACACACGTTCTACAGAACAACTTCTTCTATGGTTGAAATCCCATCCTGATGCTCGTTACCAAGAAATTCCACTTGGTATCCGAAGCCGTCTTGAAACGAAATACAATTCTATTTCTGAGGCGAGAAAAGCTGCTGGTCTTCGTGTAACAGACTGGAGAACAGCAACTAGAAGGCGTAAGTATATCAAATCATCAAACAGTGGAAGACCAATAGAATTCACTGAAGATAAGATTATTGAAGGCTTGCAGAAACTCGCGATAGAGTTTGGCCGCCCTCCTCGAATTTGCGACATCACAAAGAAACGCTGTGGTTTTACACCGGCTGTTGTCATTGCCCGATTTGGCAGTCTAAACAGCGCGCTACAAGCCGCTTCGCTTCCTATCGTTAATTCTTACCAAGAACAAAACAAGCTAATAAAAGAGCTAGAGATTCTCGTTCTCAATGCAAAGTTAGTGCTTGGAGACATTCCTTGTTTCTTTAACTTTGAAGACGATACATTGAAACCAACGTTTGTTTATTTGAATCATTGTGAGCTTGTAAGACTTAAAAGAAGCGACATCAATGAGGAAGAGATAATAAAATACAAAAAAACGTTTGGGAAGGTTATTATTTGGTATTTAGTAGATGATTCGCTGCAAGATTCAGCTAACGCCTCTATAATTTGCACAATGGATCTCATTTCAAATTTAAGCGGCAACAAAATAGTAGTAGCTGAAAAACTAATGTCGTTACGAAAACAATATGATGAGCTTACAAGGGTATATGTTGGACAGCCCGTCATCGAAAAGATGGTTTAATAACTAAGTAAAAAAGGTAAACATGAGTCCAAACATTCCAGAAGCAGATTATTTGAATCCTAATGTTGTTGCTCACTCCGAAGTGGTAACAAGTGGGGTTTCTATTCCGGGCGCCAATAGAACCCTATGCATTATGGGGGAAGGTCGTCGTCGTGAGGTTATCGTCAATTTCGCAGCTGGTTATGGACAGGATGGGTTTAACGCAACCTATACTTCCACTTCCGGTGCTGACGGAAGACATTTTCTATTGAAGCACGCTCCAATTGTTTCCAATAGAACAGAGATTCGAAAAAACGGCGCGCCTCTTACTATCCTTGAAGGACCTATTACTGGCGCTACTTTTTCAAATCGATATGATGCCAAGGTAGATACTACTACAGGCCAAATTGAGCTTCAAAGAGCTAGAATTTATAATCAAGGCGGCGCAGACTATGTTCCTTCTTCGGCAAATACAGGCGACGGAACAATTACTAGTCTGACCTTAACTGATGATAACGCTCCTGAAGAAACTTGGACGGTACGCTGTACCGCCGTTCGTAGAGACACGTACGGTAATCCTATCGATGGTTATGGTATATTTACGGTAACTGGTTCGGTTTCTGGTAAAATTCTAAACGAGTCTGGCGCGCCGATTATGTGGCAATCAGATGGTGTTGTTCGAACCAACGATGTTCTTCGCTTTGCAATAAGTGAAGGCTCAACTCCTTTTGAAGTAAATGATATTTTTACCATTAGAGTTGTAAGCGGCGTACTCAAAGCAGGAGACAATCTAATTGCACACTATATTGCAACTCTGGACGTAAACGATCCTGAGTTCTTTACTGATATGGATCAAATTGTTGCAAAACACGGTCTACCAAGCACTGATAATACACTGTCTCTTGGTTGCCAAATTGCTTTTGCTAACTCTGTTCCAGGTGTATATTGTATCCAGTGCGCTCCTGGTATTCCTCGTCGTGTAACTTATACTCTTGCTGAAACCGCAACTGGCGGCAAAACAGCAGAAGATCTAACATTCCCTCTTCCGGTTGGAGTTGTCCCAGATACTGACAGCAGCATTAAGTTCTTTTATGTAAACAGAACTACAGGCGTTCGTACACAAATTCTGCCGAACAAAGTTGATTTCTTCACCGCAGAGATTGAAGCTGACATTTCGTCCTTCATTATAGGCGGAACATACGCTTATTCCTATACCGTTGTCAACGGCTATGGTTTGGTTAGAGATGGAGAAAACGGCAGCTTAACTCTTGATGTTCCGGAGTACGCTTATTTTGCTGACGATTCTGTTGTTTTCAATACAGATGATGCTGGTTCAGGTACATATAAATTGATCATAACTGGTTCAACTAGCACGAACAATAGCCCCGTTGGAGGCTTTGAAATCGTTGGCGTTTCGGATGGCAAACTCCGTATTCATCGCACTTCTGGTAGCTTTACCGAAGAACTCAATAGTTCAACTATCACATGGGAAATAGTTGATACGGCAACAGAAACATCAAAGATTTTGCTTACAGAAGATCTTGCCCCGGCCATTGGTCAGGGTCTAGAGTGCATGGTAATCGATACAAGAGACGCTACATTTTATGATGCTGGCTGGATTAGCGCTCTTGAAAAATTAGAGACAGTTAATGTGGACATGATTGTTCCGCTTCCTAAACAAACTATCAGCGCTATTATGCAAAGCACAATGGCACACTGTATCAGTATGTCTAGGCTTAAGAACGGCAAAGAGCGTGTACTTCTTACTGGTGCTGTTCAGGGTCTATTGCCGGTACACGTTACTGGCGAAGAGAGCGCTGCTGTTGAAGACCTTGGAGTGCTTGAAGGAATTCAAGGCGACGATCCACTAGAGATTCAGAGCGGCAATATTGAAGACTTGACCAACTACAGCGTCCGCGCTGCATACGGCTCAACGTATCGCTGCATTTACATGTACCCTGATCAGATTCTAGTATCTGTCTCTGGTACAAACACATATCTCGATGGATTCTACATGGCAGCCGCTCTTGGCGGTTGGCTATCAGCTACTGGCAACGTAGCAATGCCCGTTACCAATAAGGTCATTACAGGTTTCTCGATTCCTCGTTCGCGCACATTCTCCACGATTGTTGCAGAGAACATTACTCGTGAAGGCATCGTTCTCGTTGAGCCTGTGCTTGGAGGCGGCAGGGTTGTTTGGGGTAAGACAACTTCTCAATCCGGTTTCCCAGAGGAAGAGGAGATTTCCATTCTCTTTATTCGTGACAAAATTGCTAAGGTTTGTCGCGAAGCTCTACGCGGGTTTATTGGTCTACCAGAGAGTCCGACACTTGCCAGTAATATGTTGGTTCGAGTGAACGGTCTTCTTACAGCCTTTATCAATCAAGGTCTAATCACAGCCTTTAGCGATGTTACTGTTGCTAAAGATTCAGTTGAACCTCGCCAGTGGAATGTCCGTTTCAAGGTTACTCCTACCTATCCGATCAACTGGATTTATATCCGGTTTGAAGTTGGGTCATAACATAATCCTAGCGTAAATGAAAACGGATGTCCTAAAGGGCATCCGTTTTTGTTAATTAACTTATCTTATGCTAATGATAATCCAAGTATTTTAGCTTCTTTTAATTGAAAATTGTCAATTGATTTAATTTTTGTTATGTCAATAAACGTGTATTTAGTTGATAAGAAAGACTTGACAAACACTAGAGGGCACAATGGCTGACTATCCGCAAACTGGGTCAATTCTAACAAATAGCGGCGGGAATATTAACCAACTAAGCGCTGGAAGCTACGGTCAAAACTTTAACCGTACCGGCATTTCTCTCAGCACCATGATTCTAATTCAGGTGGGGGAGACTCCTGTAGGTGCTATTCAGGAGATTTCAATCAATGAAACCAGACCTATTCGCGTTATTGGCGAAGTAGGAACAGACGGTATCATTGACTCAGCACCACAGAAATACGCAGAGTTCCGAGGAAATTGTAACCGTATTCGGTTCGATCGTTTACGTATTGCAGAAGCATTTGGCCGTGGATTTACTCACGTTCATGCTCAACGCATTCCTTTCGACATTACGATTACGGATTTCTTTGGTTATTCTCCCTCAGCCGGACAAGACGCTAAGATTGTTACCGTTATCAAGAACGTTTGGATTAGCGGTATCAACTACACATATAGCGCAAGCGAGTATATCGTAAGCGATCGTATGGAGTTTGTTGCTGAAGCAATCTTTAGTCAGTTGGCTGTTGGCGGCGGAAATGTGGCTACTGGTGGAGCACGCGATCTAGACATCGCAGTTGACCCAATCGAACAGATGGCTGATCGTGGTCTGCGTCGGGGCTCTCTCGATGCACCCGGACTTCTAAATGCCGTCTATCAGTCCTAATCAATTGTTTCTAGCAAGTCTTCTCGCCTAAAACCCTCTAAAAAATTCAGTAAGTTATATATAACGGTTCGGACCCAATTCAAGAAGGAGAAATATGGGTAATATCGAAAGTAAAATCGGAAAAACGCCGGTTAGTTCTGTTCCTATGCGAACATTTACTGTTGATGATCCAACAGCGTTGCAGGACATTCCAGCGGCAAACGAAACTCCAGCACATATGAAGCAGATATCGCCGCAACAATTTCAGGAATACAGAAATCAAATTGCAGCGTTGAAACAAGAGCAAAGCCAAGGTTCTTCACAGCAATTTGGTTCCACCGAAGATGTTTTAGCTCCAACACGCGGCACAAGAGAACATAACCCAGAAGACGAACAGCTTCTTAGCATGTTTACTGGAAATAGTTCAAGCATCTCAAGAAATACTAGTCCGGTTGAGGAAAAAATGCCTCAAGATAGAAAAGACATTCTTGAAGTTCTGCTTGGCCTAAATCAAAAAACCGCTTCAACGGAAATTGAAGGTCACGAAATCGTTTTGAGAAAACTTAAGAGCGATGAAAACAAACGTATTTTCAAACACGTTAATAAGTTGCCCGACCCTATTGAAAAGATCTATACAACGAAACATTTTGTCCTTGCTTTATCTGTTGTTTCCGTAGACGGGCAAGAATTATCTGAAATTCTTAGTGGAGGAGAGGATGAAGACAAGCTTCGCCTTGAACTCATTCAGAATATGGAAAGCGAAGCTGTTGAACAACTGTGGAATACTTATAAAGACAAGATCAGCAATGTCTACAATGTTTCTTCGCCAGAAGCAACGAAGGAGGTTATTTCTGATTTAAAAAAATAGTGAAGGAGCCTGATCATAGATTTTTATGGCATTTGTGTGAGATGTTTCGGTGTGAGCCAGATGACCCTCGGATTACTGAAATGGACGACATCAAAAAAACTTGGATGTATTATAGCTGGCTCGAAAGCCAAGGCGAAGAAAATCTAAGGTTGCGTCGATTAGGGTGTTTGATTGGTTCATTCTGGAATCCGGAAGCAGCAAAAGAAATGCTTGGAATTGGGGTCAACAAAGTAGCAGTTTCTGATGAACAATTTGAAAAAAGCATTGAGTTCGTTAGAGAAAACAAAAAGGCTCCGTTTGTGCTAAAAGATGGCGATCTTATTTCCACTAAGTCTGAACAACCACCGGGCAAGAAAAGAAAAAAGAAGAAGCAAATTCAATTTGATATGTCTGGAGAATAATGTCTGATATATTTAGTCAAATTGGGCTTAATCCCCAAGATATCTTAAAAATAAAGAAAGCCCTTGACCCTGAAGATCTTCAGAAATTCTTACACCACTTAATGGAAATTAGTAACAAAGGCGGAGAAGCCTTTGTTAAGCTCAAAGAACAAATTCAAAAAGCTCTTTCTAAGCTTCAGAATACATCAGATATAGATGAGTGGAAAAGATCGTTTGAAAGTCTTGGAACTAAAGCGGCTGAAGTATTCAATAATATAACTTCGGACCTTAAAGTTTGGACTAACGTTTGCAATGATGCCACAACATATATAAAAGATTTTTTCAAAGCGATTGAAGAAGGTGACGCGACCGCTGAAGAGAATTTAACGAAATTGATTTCTTTGACAGCAATGTTTACTACAGAAGCTGCAAAATCTTTAGGACAATTCTCCGCAGAAGCAAATAAAATAACTGAATCTTATAAAGACGTATTGAATCTTGTACCCGTAGCAGGAGAAGCTTTTGCTAAGGTTGCCCAAAAAGCTGATTTTGCCAAAGGCTTTGAAAATAGTTTCATGAGCGCTATGGCAAAGGTTGGTGAAATGGACAAGGTCTTGGCATCAGGTATGTCCTTTGAAAATATGAATGGCAGAATGCGCGAGAACATGGATAAGCTAGTGCTTATTAGCGATTCTGCTGCGACTAAGATGGGCATGGGGATGAGCGAAAGCATCTCAAAAACGATGAAGCTGATTGAAAGTATCCCTGATGCTTATGATAAAACGTATAAGATTGCGGGGAAAGAACACGTACAAGCAATGCAGCTTCTTGAAACAGTAGCAAGAGGGACAGGGCAAACGTATGATTCTGTAGCGGCTGTTGGGCATCAAATGTTCATGACATGGAACACTGATGCTAAAGAAGCAGCCTCACGATTTTCTCTCATTTCATCTGCGGCTAACGACACAAATATTCCGTTTGAAAGATTGCGAGATACCGTTCAGGGCATTGATCAGGACTTTAGAATGTGGGGCAGATCAGCAGATGGCACAATCGGAATGCTCAAGCAAATCAATGAGATTCTAAAAGAGCAAGGGCTTGGTGCTAACGCCGTCCTAGAAATCCAGAAATCACTTGCTTCATCCGCAGAAAGAATGAGTTTTGATAAGAAAGCTTTCTTTGGTATGGAAGCTGGTATTGGTGGAGGCGCGGCTCATGCAGGCTTAGAAGTTGAAAATATGGTTCAAAAAGGAGATTGGGGTAAGCTGATTGGAATGATGCAAGATGTCGTAGGCAACATGGGCGGGAACGGGCAAGTAATGAATATGCAAGAGGCTTTAGCTACCCCTGGAGGAGCAGACATATACCTACAGCAGAGAATGGCTCTTCAACAGTTCTCTGGTATTGGCGACGCTGGTATGCTTAATAGAATTATGGATATAATGAACAAAACCCAGCTTGGCGAAGCGCCAGACCAAGACGGAATGCTTGCTCTTGAAAACGCTTTCAATAAAGGAAACACCATTCAACAGCATCAGTACAATGATCTGACAAGAATTGCAAACAAACTCGAAAATGGAAAGATTCTAGTAGCATTTGAAGCATTGGAACAACAACAGAATTTGACAGGTGCTGGCGGAAAAGAGGATTTATATCTTAAGGCTCAAGCGTTGGCTGAAACAAAAACAGCGGGCCATTTTGATACTCTAAGCCGTTCAGTTATCAATGATTTTAAAGGTTTGTTAGGTGATTTGCGAGGTATGGTCGTAAACTCTAAAGATATACTTGACCAGCAACTTAACAAAGCAAAAGGGGCTCTAGAAGACAAAAGACTTGCAAGAGAAGCTGATGAATTAGCTGCCCCTCCAGTAACTTCATCCGTAGCGCCTGTAATTCCATCTCGCAGTAAAAATTCAGCAGCAACCGGGCTGTATAATGCGGCGGTACAAAGTTTTGTTCCTCCACAACAGATTGTTGAAGATGTAAATGGAGAAGACGGCACAATAACACCAAGATTACCACAAACAGGGGTCGATACAGCTTCTAATCCAAATGGACCTCAAGGAACTCTTCGTATTGTAATCGAAAAGAACGGCGAAGTAACACATGAAGAATTTGTAAGTGCTATGCAATTATTTAGAGAAGAGTTTAGGAAAACCGTTAATGTTGGTCCGAACCAAAACAAATCCGCATAATTATTTAGAGGCTTATGGATAACAACACAATATATTCTACCAATGGTCAGTCGAGAGGTTACGCAACATATCGTCGTCAGCTTTTACGTTGGCTGGTTCCTGATGTTGGATATATTCAAATGTATGTAAATCCACAAAGCATCAACATCAATCGTGCCAAAGCAATTAAAAGCGAACGAACCAAAGGTGGATTTGTTATTCAGTATTGGGGAGAAGAACTTACAGACATCACGATTACCGGAACTACGGCTACCTCAGGAGTTGAAGGACTGAACATTCTTCATGACATCTATCGCTCTGAACAAATAGGATTTAATACTTCCGCTTTGAACGCTGAAGCCATTTATGAAAACGAAACTGTTCAAAGCTGGATTGATACCGTTTTTCCTAGCATTGGTGATGCGTTAGATTTTTTCAAGGACTTTGGAGACAATGGGCTTAATACTCCGTATGCCCAAGCAAAACCTACTTTAGCTTACATGGCTTCTTCAGTAGAAATGCATTATATGGGTTCGTCGTTCAAAGGGTTTTTTACTGGTTTTACTTGCACTGAATCCGCTGACCAAGCTGGGTGGTTCAATTACGACTTGAAGTTCAAAGCGTTCCTTGAACGTGGGCGCCGTAGTAACTTCATGCCATGGCATCGTTCTCCTACGGTAACAAATCAAACAATGAATTCAAGCGTTCCATGGGAACTTAATATGTCCTATTACAACTTAAGGTAAGAAATGTCACTATTTTCTCAGTCCTCATTTGATACTGTAGCTGATATTCTGGGTTTAGGTCCTGGCAGTTACGCTCGTGGATTAACTGAAGCAGCGCAGCAACTTGCGAACACGTTAGATAATACTGTAAAAAATAGTTACGTGGAATCTGGTTGGGTTGACCCTCAAAAAAAGGAACCCAACATACGCAATATAGTTACACAGACTCCAGAGCTTATCATTATTGTAAAGAAGAAAATGTTTTCAATGTTGAAAGACAATTATCCTATTGAACATATGGATAAAGATGAAAAACATTTTTATGCTGCTGCGAAAAAGCTTTTTGAGAATAAGTGTAGAGAAATTGCAGCGTATGAAAAAATATCCAAAGTTGAAAAGATTGTTAGAGAAAACAACGTACTGAATACTGGGATGGCGGCAGCTGTTATAGATGCTCTTGACTCTACCGAAGCTGTGTTTGCCGGGCAGGCAGATATTTTTGGTGACAAAGCTCTCAGCGCTGTTTCTTCTGTGTTCTATGGTAAATTCTTTTCGGTTATCAACAGAATTCGTGACTTGCTTTATTTGAACGGTTATTCAACTGTAACCAGTTGGACACAAAATACAAAAAATGTACAAACATTCATCGGTAGTGGCACAGGCGTTATTGAATTTGGAATTGTTACTTCTTTTAGCTGTACAAACTCTGTTAAATTTGGGGGTGGAAGTGCTAGTTTTTCTCTTTTAGACCCATACCGGAATCTAGCTATTATGGAATCTGATATCGAACGAGCAATCTTCGAGGTGTCAGACAATAAATTCAACCTCATGAATGGGTATGCTGATTCCTTGCAAAACGAAAACACTACATTGCTAAATGAACTAAATAGCATGAGGAGTCAAAGAGGAGCAAGTGCGGTATCCATCCAAGTCAACCCTTATGCCAGCAATTACAATAGAATTATTTTGTCACTTGATCGATATGGCATTGAACTAACAAGTCCTGGTGGAGAAGGCTTACGGGGCGATTTGTTTGATAGTGAAGTTGCGTCTGCAAAACAAATTTTTAACACACTAATCAATACGTATCGAGAGCCATACGTAGACGCAGCAGGACAAGAAAGAATTCAAGATGGAACCATTAACGGACGAGGGATAGCCGATGTAGAACTGTTTAGAAATGACGAGAAAAAACTGTTACAGCAGGTTTTTGATAATGCTTCGTCAGTTGCATCTCTACGATCAAAGGATTATTCCGACTTTGTGGATTATGGTAGAAGAACAAATTATGTTCGACGCTTGATGCGCGAAAACTTTCTTGGTAAACAAGTTATTCAACCGCTGGATATTGTGTCAGCTTTTATTTCTTCACAAACCATTGATGACAACGCAGTCCTGGCTGGATTGAAAACTCTTTCTGTCGATGAAAGTAGCAACCCTATTGATTCTTTCCTTAATAGCACGGTTGGACAGGTATTAATTCCTACCGCAAAAATTGATGCTTTTATTGCGGATACAGCGTTTCAAGCTACTGGTATTCCAGCGCTTACCAATGCTGTCGGTGACCTTGTTGGAGGCTCGGATGAGTCTACTACCTTCGATGCTCCCGCAGAAGGAGCAATAACAGCTAGAGAGTTCTTGAACAAAGGTGTTTATGATCTTCGCTCAATTGCTTCTGGTGGGTCAGGCCCGCTAGGTCAATTAAACAAAAATATTGGAGATCTTAAAGACCTTTGGGGAGATATGTTTGGGACCAAAAAGCCTAACTATGCTCTTGAAGCTGAAAAGAACATGTTGGCTGGCCCAGACTTTCCAATGTACCTGTATTTGTCTCTTAGAAAGTATTTTGGTTCAAGTGATTATGGCACCTGTGTTTTCAATGGGGTTGTTAGGCGTGTAACAGAAGATGGAACTCCTGGTTCTTACACTGTAAAGGTAGAATGCAAGGATAATTCATTTTACTTTGAGCAAGGGTTCTATCAGGAGAAGCCGTCTATCAAACAGTTCAATGGACATTTGTACGACCCATTAACCCCGTTTGATTTAGACTTTGACGAAGCCACAGGCAAAGTATCTGACTCGAATTTCCAGCTATTAGATGAAAATCTTGATTTATTAAAGTCTAAAGTTGTCAAATATAAATTTGGGCGTTTTGTAAACAAAATTGTAACTGCTGACAACTATATGGATGCAGACTTTGATAACGTGAAAAATAGCGTTAGCATTAGTAAACGCCAAGCTAATTATTTGCTTGATAATATTGCTGAGCGAGTTTCATCTATTCAAGATGTCACGAGAAAGATATTTCACAATGTAGATGGTCTTGTTTATAGATGGAAGCGAGGTATTGGAACCGCTTGGATTGATAATTCCGGCAAGAATATGGCTGGGGAAGGTCTTGCTGAGCAAAACCAGAACAATAGAGTCGCTAATGTAATCAGACAGGACCCATTTGCTGGACAAGATATTGTTAATGTAATTTCTTTGTTGATCACAGCGGAGCCTTACAATCTTTCTACTTTTATTGATGCTGGAATCAAAACAGGAATCCTTAATATAACAAAAAACGGAAATCCCAATGATTATATCAATGCGCTAACCAAAATGGTTAGAAAACAAAATAGCATTTGGGGTGAATTTATTCCGTTCAAGAGGTTTACATTAAGCACCAACATGTATAGCCAAATGTTGGCTTCACAATTCGCCATCAAATCTCAAAGCAAGCAGATTGGCAGTCTTCAAGCTCAAAAAGCCAAGTTAATGCAGCAGCTTGTTAAAACAGACACCAACTTTGCTACGCCAGAAAACCTAAAAGCGCTTTCAACAATAAAATATCCAGCTAGCACAACAATTGTCGTTCAAAACACAGAGTCAGTAGCTGTTGCTAAAGAAATTGTAAGGCTTGACGCGCAAATAAAACGAGCCGAAAATGAACTTAGAATGGCTGCGTTATCCGATTCTTCAAGACTGTTTAGAATTGTTGGTGATCAAGAAGTCATGTTTGATTCCTATAATGACATTGACCCACAGACGCATCAGCCACGTCCGGCGTTAGCTGAAGCTACCAGAAACCTTACAAAGAAACAAAACTACATTACGCAACGGAAATTATGGCAAGTTAAATCAAATACAGATAGAAACTTGTTTATTGTTTGTGATGAATATGACCAAGACGTTGATATTCAGGGCGCTGTTCAGAATTTGTCTGACTTTCAGATGATCAACACTAACTGGCAAAAAACTGGCGATAAAATAAACGCTTTAGCTAAGTTGGTAGGCTTTGAGATTTTTTGTAACTCACAGGGCCATATTGAACTTCGCGTTCCTCAGTATAACCGAGTGCCAAGCAGCGTGTATTTTGAAATGATTCGAAAGAAACGCAACTATGGAATTCAATATTACCCCACGTTTCTTGAAAAAACATTTACAAATCGTATTATGAATATCTTCGATGAAATAGAAGAAGTCGAAGATTGGATTCGAGTTTATACAACTCTGCTTGGGTATTCTACCGATGCTGATCGCCAACTCTTTTTGGCTGGCACTTTAGGCACCAGTTCTGGAAGTGAATTTGCATTTATCACCGATGAAAATTCTGGTTCGTTGGCATCATTGCGCTCAGCAGTAACTCAAATCTCTACAGACTACACAGACACCTACAATAACAAAGATAACCTATGGAGTTCATTGCTCCAGAGTCCTGTCACTTTGTCGGACGTAGGCGATTTCTATGAAAGAAATACTAGCAATTCATTTGTTTCTGGCCGTTTTAATTTCTTCCAGAAAAACAATCCTAAAGTTTTGGAAAATGTTTCCGTCGAAGGAACTGGCGACCAAGTTACGAATTTCAAAAAGGTTGCCCGAGACACATTCAATAACTATGATATTCTAAAACAACTCAGCAATTTAAGTGATTTATATGACTCCAACAAAACAACACTGGATTTTGTTGGAACAGAAATGATGGAAAGCATTCTAGAAGACAAGATTCATCGACTTGAAGCGAAGACAGGCAAGAAAATCGACATTCATAAATTCGTATCCAATGCTTTCAGCAATTCAATGTCCGGCTCGGTCAAATTCTTGTCTCCTATTGATGTAATGAATCTTCAGGGCAAAATTAGCCAATGTGTTTCTACAAGATATCGCGCCATTCTTTCTGCTGCAAATATCATAAAAAACATCGATCAAACTGCACGAGCGGCATCCGACCCTAACACTTTGGGTGGCGTACTGTTTCCGAATTTGTTCAAGACGGATGATATCCCTGATTATATGTACCATATGATCGAGGATGAGGCCGAGGATGATTATGGTTTCGGGTCAGGTAGAAGATTTGTTGTTCACCCCAAAGATGTTCTCAACGTTAGTTACGGAGAACAAGACCCAGAATTTACTTCTATATGCGTAAAAGGCGCCGAGCAAGGCGGTTTGGTAGGTGACCAAGGCTTTCAAATTGGTGCCGGAATGGAAGTCCGCAGTGTGTGGGCAACGTCTTATGATTTATGGAGAATGTATGGAGCGAAGGATGGCGGTACAAGATATCTTCCATTCCTTAACAACGTAGAAACTCAAATTGCTCCCTACGCTATTATGTTGCTTAACCAACAAAGAGCAGGGCTTCTACACGCTTCCGTTACAAGAACCGGAAATGAATATGTCCAACCAGGAGAAGTATACTTCTTAAAAGACAGAGAACTTTTGTTCTATTGTGAAGATGTTCGCCATAACTTCACTTACGGTTCAAATTTCACAACAACGATGACTCTTACTTACGGGCACACTGTTGGAGAATACATTCCTACTCCTCTTGATATTATCGGTAAGTCTATTTACCGTGGACATCATACAAACGTTGGAGATTATCGAATGTCTCACCCCGCAGGAGCAAGCGTTGCTTCAACGTCTGAAGTTTACCTTGGTACATTGAGATTTGACCCAAATGCTTTCACAGATGTCGCTAAAGGAAAAAAGATGTTGCTTGGCGGACAATATGGAGAAAAGAACAGAACAACTCTTACAGATATTCTGTATAAAATACAGAATCTATTAGATAATTACAATTACCCTGTTGGGAAAAGCACTTACTCATGCATTTCCGTTCGTATTTTCCAAGATAAAAAGGGACCAAGCACTTGGAATAAAATTGCAGCTGAGGAAGCCATTACTCTTCTTAGAAATCCAGCAGCAGTGTTTGAGGAAGAAGAAAAGAAAGAAACAATAACTCTTCCTAGCGCTAAGTTTATTGGCGGAGATGAAACCGCTTTTACAGATAAGCTGGGCGAGCCTCGAATAGTAGCTTTATACGAGTTCAAAACGAAAGACAATCTATCCTTCAATACGGTCAGGTCTCCTTCTGTTACGGCAATCAGTTATGCAAAAGAGATGGCGCAAGATGTAAATATGTGGGAAAAAATAAAGCTAACATTTAGCCCTGACAACCCGGATGAAACGTCGGAAAAAATAAAGAGTGCTTTAGTTGACAATATTATCGATATCTGGGTTGAGTTTGTTGACTTGAACGATAGTTTGCGCCAAACCCTAGGTAATAGTGATTTGGGTTCATCATCAAAAGCTACAGAATCAAAGCCTACACAGTCCCTCGTTACAGCTAAAGTTAAAATAGGTTAGAATTTAGTTTTTAGTTAGATATATAGAGAAAAAAATGACAAAGGATTTTTTAGATACCCTTCGAAAAATTCAAACCGAATTTTCACTTTCAAGCGCCTCTCAGGAAAGCGTTCCAACGACTAATCCAGATGATTATGACGCTAAGATTGCTTGCATAACAAGCATAGACGAAAGTAAAAATAGAATTCAAGTAAGGCTTATCGCTGGTGATTATTTTACCGATGAGTTTCCTGTAATCTATCCAGGTTTCATGGGAACGCCAGATGGCGCTGGGTTTTGGCACGGTTTGTCCGTCAATGATGTTGTCACTGTAACTTTGGCTCAAGGAAAACGTTGGATTATTACAAACAAATTAAACAACGTAGCTTCTAATCAAATAAATGGAACAAGAGTTTTTCCTCAGGACGAAGACATAGGGGTACCAGTCAAAGAAGGTTCTTACGGGTTTAGAGCTAAACTACAGTCGCCAAAACAAACTATTGGTGGCAGGTTTATGTCTGTGATGGCTGTTCCTGGTGATGGGATTCATATAGGTGCGCCTCCATTTTCATCTTTGTTTTTTGATTATTTTCCAGACACAAACGGAACAGACAAATCTTCGTCGGTTGTTTCCCTGCAAGGTGGTCAATTATATAGTTTTTCAGAAAGCGGTTATTCAGTTGCTGGTATTGCTTTGCGCCCAAGTCAAAAACCAAGCAACGAGATGTTAGATCCTCATGATGAAGAGCGCTGGTATCGTGGTTTGAGCGCAATATGTTTAGACCCATCTCGAATAAAATCAAATGTTACCGACAAGGAAGCTATCAGAAACCCACCGTTCAATGAAGAGCGTGAGGTTACTTATGAATTTGCAGAAAGCTCAGGCGTAGACGCTGATTCTATTGAAAAAAGAAAGCAAATGCTTCATGCTTTTGAAGACACAAACGCGATAACAATTTCGCGTTCATCTTCAAGTCGCAGAAACCGAAAATATGATACTTTGAGTCTTAGCTTGGTTTCTCCCAATCAATTGATGGAAAGAGCCAAAGGTACTCTTATAGATATTTATGGTAATGTCCTTGATTTGAATCGTCAAGCAATTCCAGTAGGCAGCGAACAATTAGCTGGGCTTGATGGAACAGAAAAATCATTTGATATTGTGCGAGCATTGCATAGAAAAGGTGTTGCCCATCACTTTGAATTAAATGCTCGAAAAGATCCAAAGGAAGATGTATCAGAGTCTGGGATTGGGAAAGAATACGGAGCGACTTCGGGAAGTTATAAGCGAGAAAGAAGCCGCTTATTCTTTGATATCGACAAAGAAGGCCAATTTAAGATTAATATACCCGCTTCTAGCGAAGTAGGAAACGTAGGTCTTTTAGTTAGGTATGAAAACGCTTCTACAATAAATGCGGTCAAAGATAATTACGGTACAAATTATGATACGTTTGTCCAACCAGAAAAAGGTAAGTCAGATATTCTTGTTGATGAATTTGGTGTAGGTTGTGTTGCTTTAAAGGGCAACGAAAAATTAGTTCCTACGGACAGAATAACATCTAAGCCTGTCAAACTAGGAACAGCCTTCCATGACATATCAAAAACTTGTTGTGAGCCAATATATCCGACTGGGAATGCTGCTGGCAGCCCTGGCAAGCTACTAGAAGGAAAAGGTCCCGCTATCTTTGCTGGGCCTGACGCCACAGACAAGAAAACATCTGTTGTTACCACAGAAATCAATATTGATGGGGAAGAAGCAAACGCCGGAGGGCGGTCTGGAACTCTTGTTTTTGACGGAATGTTAAATTGTAGTGTTGGCGCCAACTCTGTTGATAGGCAATCTTTATGGTTGGACTTACAAGGCGGAATGATTTCGCGTATTGGAAGAGATAAAAACAACATCTCTGTATGCAGTCAATTAGACGGAAGCATGTTTGTTCAACTTGGCTCCAGTGGGACACCGCTAGATAAACGTTTCACTACCAAAAAAGGGTTTACAAGCGACGCAAATATCAACGTTATTTTTGAAATTAGAGTTATAACTGAAAACAATCGTTTTCACCGGTTTAGAATGGATAACTCTGGAATTCTGTTTCAAACCCCAGGGTCTTTTAGAGTTCTGGCTGCTGGAGAAGTGGAACTGCACGGCTCTAATATTCAGAACAACGCAGAACATATCGTTGACTATGGTTCATATTTTGATCCAAATAAATGGATGGTTTCTCGTGATGACACAGGAGATGGTAGACCAATGACCACTCAAAATGAATTCGTTCCAGACGGAGATACAGGGCCAAGCACAATAGTATAGTTTAGGAGAAGAATGCCTCGATCAGGTAAATGCAAAACAGATTCAATCAATTTTGATATTAATGGCCCGATGCTGCCATATCCGTCTCTTCCTGGATTCGGGCAGAATATCGGTTTGCCAGATCTTGGTTTGGCTCTTCCAGAAGGCTTTCCAGAAAACATCTTTGATCTTCTAAATAAACTAAAAATTAAATGGCCTGGAGGAATTGATCTACAAGGGTACTTGGATAGTTTTATGAAAAAGCTATCCCACTTGCTTGCCAACTTGTTGACACAAATGTCTGTATTTTTGGCTATTTACAATTTGATTTTAGCAATCATTCAAATGATCGTTTGTATCATTGAAGTATTGTGCGGTGCGATTCGAAAGATACCTAAAAAATTAAAGAAGCTTTTTAGAACATGTATTCCTATTTTTATTTCTATTTTCCCGTTCCTCGCTCTTATAGCATTGATTCTTGCTATCATCGCAATGCTGATGGCTCTTATCAATTACATTATTGCAATGCTAAAGAAGATTTGGGAAGAACTCAAGCGCAATTTTGAAAATCTGAAACATTTAGTTTTAACTGACGGTAATCGCGCAGGCAATATTGCTGTTGTTCGTAAAATTTCGTCGATTTTGTGCATCTTAGAAAACGTTTTGATTATGTTTTTATTGGTGAAGGTTGTTATTGACACAATCAAAGCTCTCTTGAAACGCAAAATCAACAAACCTTGTTCCGGCACAAGTGATTGTAGCTGCTGTACAAGTTGTTCAGATTTGTTGCAGCATCCGGACCAAGTAGCTAACAAGAACCTCACAATTACTTATTCGGGTTCAGCGCCTCTAGTTGAAAACCTGGATGCCACCGAGGTCGTCACAGCTATATCTACAGATATGGTTTCGCCTTATCGTTTTACAGAAATTCTCAGTACAACATTCAATGGCTGTAATGTCGGTCCATTTTTCCCGCCTCAGCCAATTGATTCTTATACTGCTGACCGTGCCCCATACGTTTTGAACATCAAGATGCCGTATACTTCTTCTCTTGGCACAAGGGAAATTGTGGTGAATGATGTTGTAGTAGCTTGGGTCGAAGCTGACCCTGTTGGAAGCGGAAAGGTTCGTTTGGTGGGAGGTAAAGCCGAAGACCCAAGCAAAGAAATTACTGGGTATACTTTGCTTCAATGTTTACGCGGCAAAGATATGCCTAAGATGGCTCCTGGTATTCCAGTCAATTCTATAACAGTATCTGGAACAATTGGTGAACTCAAGGTTAATCTAGAAGAACTATTTGTCTTGAACCTAACATCTGCTGATTGTATGCCTGAGGTTGCCGCAGAGAGAGACGCTTTCTTCGCCACTATTGATGATAGTATGTTGGATGACCTTGTTTTCCCTGATATAGGCGAGGCAATGGACAATATGACCAACGCCATTAATGGTTTGAGGGCAAATTTTAATGACGCAAACATTGATAATTTCTACAACAACATGAATGGTATCTTGGGGGACCTTCTCGACCAAGCTGAAAATACCTATACTGATACTTTGAATTTTATGGTGAGCCCACTACATTCTACAGCTTCATTAAGTCCTGAGATTCAATTTACCGGCAAAGAAATTGATGTCATTGTAGTTCTTCGAAATGCTGTGCTTCAGACTATCAAGGATGTTGTAGGAGATTATGCAATTCCAACAAAAACACAAGACGCTCTTAGAGAAAAAATTACAGCTGAGGCTTCCTTAGGTGTTGTTTCAGATTTCACTTATGACAATGACGGCAATTTTGTCGCCAAGATTGCTAGCACTACTGAAGGTGATGGAATTTTGAAAGTGTTTTGGGACAAACAACAACTTGGGCAGATTATACGCCCTGTCAATTTGGATGAACCAACGACAATCGTTGAAATAGAACTGCCTTATTCCTTTGTTGGCTTTACGGCTGATGAAGTTACCAAGCCTCGCAGAGATGAAAGCGACACAGCAAACAACAGGTAAATTATGGGATCTAACGAAGTCATTAAAACAATTGTGGAAACATATAAACAGTTTCCATTAGACAAAGGGTCTCTCCAATCTTTTATATCCTCAATTTTTGCTAAAATTGACGCGCATAGATTGCGTGTAGTCAAAGACGAAAACAATAAGGTTTCTACGGAGGATATGATTTCTTCCGGGCGCACTCTTGATGAAACCTTTGATGAATCTTATTGCCATGCTTTCTACCGCATGTTGGGCCTCCCTGTGATTTCTAAGAATATGAAATTCTACAATCCAGGGTCTTATGGAAAAGCAATGACGCACACAGAGAATCAGCTGTTCCATAGCAACATCAATAAAAATCAAGACGTTGGGCTGGCTGCGTTAGAAGATTTGCGAGAGTCTAGTTGTAACTATAACCTGTTTTTATTTAGCAGCGAAGGAACTTTAGCAAGAGAATATAAGATATCTATGCTAAAATACCCGAAGCCGATTTGTATGCTGGGTGATATTGACTCTCCTTTCAAGCCAGATAATGAACAACAGTTAAAAATTACTGAGCGAGGAAGTGATAGTCTTTATGTGAAACATTTTTTACGCCCATTCAAATGTAACGCTAAAATTGCGCCAGCTTCAAAATCTAGAACCGCAGCTAAGCTTGCGGCTCCTTTCTATGAAAGCAAGATGGATGAAAGTGTGGAGAAATTAGAAAAGCAATATATTGAAACTGTTTGCAAATTGCGTTTTACTGAGCCGTCATCGGATATCAAAGGCCAGATTGAAACGATGATTGCGGGAATGCAAACGGTAGAAATTGACGGGAAGAACCCGTTCAAGAAGCTTTTGTCCAATCAATCAGCTTTAGAGATTTTTGTATCTAACGTTTTGTTTGCAAATTTTGTAAACGCCTGCTTGATATATTCTGATAAAATTGCAGAGTTCCGAAGTCTTGGAGATAAAATTGATGCAGCACAAGAAAAACAAAGCAAGATTACAGCTAAGATTGAGCAGCTAGAGCGTGACTACAACTTCTATTCTGGGATGGTCGTGTTCATGCCTCCGGATTTCAAACACAAATTCAGAGGACAAGAGTATGCTTCTCAGAACCCACATTCAGGAGTTCTTGCCTCAGAACTTGTTTCTTTAATTGATTCGCCCGCAAGTTATTGTCTTAAGAATTTAGAAAGCGCAAAGAGCACAGAAAAAAGTATTAAAGCAGAAGCAAACGAAGTATCCAATGATATGTTTTATTACACAGGAGAAGTAACTGGAATTGGCATTATTGATATCTTAGCTTTAATGTTGGCCTTTTGGTTAATCTCCAGAGACGCTCTAGTTTCTATGCTTGATGAAGCATCATTTAGTAGACTCTGGAACGATGCAAATAATGAGCATTTGAGATGCGAGGCGGTCAAGACCCGCCATGACAAACAAGCCCCACCGCTAGACATTGAGAAAGCCCTCACGGAATACGATCAGCAGGTCTTCAATCTATTAAGTCTAGCTGATTCAATAATTAAGCATAACAGCAAGGACAAATCCAAATAAAAGGCGCATGTCTTACGATTTGAAGCTAGAGAACGGAAACTTAAAGATTGCTTCCAACGGCGATTTGGAACAAGTCAAATATACAGATAAGCTCGTACAAGACGTGCTCAAGCTTGCAATTACGCCTCTTGGCGCAAACCAACTTGTTTCTTGGTATGGCTCTAGCGTCGGCAAAACGCTCATTGGTGAACCTGCCGATCTTGAATTCGCCAAACAAATAACATCAACCCAGCTGGCTTCTTCGCTTGAAATGTTGAAGCTACTACAAACAAAACAAATGCAGTATCAAAACGTTGCCGCATCAGAGGCAATAAGCAGGGTATTACAAGTGTATGTTGGGAATGATAAAACTGAACTAAGACAAGTCAATGTTATTATTTCTGTTCTAACCAGAGCAGGTGTCAGAATAAACCCATCCTTTGTTGTTCATATCTAGTTAAAGAGAACCATGGTTGTAATCCTATCAACGGCCCAGATCGTCCAGAGAACAATTGATTTCCTTAGAAATGCACAGCCTCTTCTTGATATTAAAGAGGGCTCGGTCGCTCGCGATCTTATGGTTGATTCTGTTGCAGTAAGGATGAGCGAACTATATGATGAGCTTAACAAAATTTCTACTTCTCAGTCTTTAGCGCGAAGCATCGGCTCAGAACTTGATAATCTAGTAAGCAACTATGGTGAAAGTAGACGCCCTGCCAGCAGATCAATTGGTCCAGCTATACTAACATTTGAATCTATTTTATCGGACCTAATTATTCCAAGCGGAAGCTTGATCTACTCTAAAAGTGGCGTAACTTTTCGTGTAATCAGCACCTATTCTATTACGAGCGGTGATGAGGCTAGATATAAGTCGTTAGCTACAAGACTTCAGTCAGATCTTAGTTACCTAAATATTAGAGATCCTTATGCTATAGAAGTTTTAGCAGAATGCACGACTACTGGAGCCAGCGGCAACATTAGTAAGTATGCCCTTACATCAAGTAATATCACAGGCATTACTGGCGTCACGAACGTTGTAGCTTTTAGCGGCGGACTTCAGGCTGAAAGCGACACCGCATATCGCAACAGAATCATTTCCGTTTTCTCTGGGTCTAACACCGGAACAGAACTAGGCTACACCAACAAAGTAGCCGTTGACCCAGCAGTATTGAGCGTTATCACGGTTGGCCCAGGTGATCCATTGATGACTCGGGACGATTCGATTCAGATGACGGATTCTAGCGGGAATCTTGTGTTAGATGAAACGGGCGAACCTATTATCACTACGGACGGCACGGGTGGGAAAGTAGATGTATATGTTCACGGCTTCAGACTGCTCGAAAACACACAGAGCACTATTTATAACGATAGGTCTGGACAAGATGACGCAACAGCGTCCCAAAACGATTTGGTTCTAGGACAAATTCCTGGGTTTGAAACCGCTTCTCTTAATAAAAAGCGCATGCACGCTAAGAGGACAAGAGCGCTACCTGCACAACCAGTTGTTTCTATTCTTGAGGTTGTTGGCTCTCGAAGCGGAGCATTCCAAAGCGAGACGATCAATGAATATGGCGTATCTTCTGGGAATTATCGTCTTGTAAAAGACACTGGAGCTTATGCTGGCAGCCCGTTTGGTTTGGATAAAATCCAATGGATTCGTAATTCTACTGAGATTCTTGGAGAAGACGCAACAAAAACAAACAATAACGGACAGGACTCTTTAACCTATTCAGACGTTCTTAATATTCAGAACGTGCGAAGAGTTATTACAGTCACAAATGAAAATTCAATTGTTAGTAAAGCTGATCGGTCTGAGATTACTTTAGCTCACACTCCTATCCGAAACATTATTAAGGTTGTAAACCTTACAACTGGTGAAAGATATGTAGTAAGCGATCGTAACCCTGATGGCGTCAGCGGAGCATATAACTTGACCGGTAGAATTATTATCTCTGGTAATTCGTTGCCTTCTGTAAGCGACACCTTGCAGGTAGATTATGAGTGGATTTTCTACCACGACACTTATGTTGATTTTGATTCCAAAGCAATATCTGATAACATCAGAACGGCCACCGATTGTGTAGACTGGGGCTATTCAAACATGATTCGTCGAGAGCAAGTAATGCTTTCGATTGACAATAATGTTGCTTCCCTTGTCGTGTCATTACCCGTTGCTGCCGTAGCAAATGTGAACAAAGTCTACACTGATTTGTCCAAAATTGTTACACTTGATAATTCCGGAAACCTACAAATCAGCAACTTAACACAATCAGTTTCTAATGTTGTTTCTGTTAGAACAATATCTGGAAAAGAATTATTTAGAACCAACAAAAACAACGGTTATTTCGACAACAACAAGATTGTTTTACCAACCGATAGTCCTGCCGCTCAAGGTGACATCGTTGATATAGTTTATAATGCAAGAGATATTTTTATGGTCAACAATGTATCTGGAAGCTTTTCAGATACAACTATTACTCTTTTACCAGGAGCTATAACCGAATACGGACTTCAAGACGGCGACTTGCTTGAAGTAAATTACATTTGTTCAGTATCTGAACTGTTCCCCACAACGGATATTTCTACGCTGCCTGCTGCTGGGCCGACAAACGCAAACAAGTTTAACACAGCATTAAGAACTGCGTTTGGTTTTCAGCCGATTTGTAATGTGTTCTCTGGAAACGTTATAACCGGCAACCTAAGAAAGTCGCCATCTAAATTGGCTATTAATTTCTCCGGCATTCTTACTCCTGGAGTTCTTAGTATTAAGGGCGACGTTTACAATTTGTTTGATCAGGTAGTATTTACAGCTACATCAAATGGCATCATACAAGACTTGACCGGAGCCATTAAATTAGGGCTAGGATTAGGCTCGGATGATTCTTTACCGGCCAATATTCGTTTGGCTAAGATTGTAAAGGTTGAAAAAGTTGAAGCAACCAACAGTATAGTTACTTCGGTTCTATCTGATTACGATGTTGTTGGGTACAAGCTGAAAAACGCAGACTTCACTTTAGATACAGCCGTTACAGAAGCTACTTTGCGCCCTACACAATTTGAGCTTCCTAGCACCACGACAAATGAGGCTTCGCCTATTTTGGCTGGCGATAAGCTAAGAGTTTCATTTTATACTTTTACTCCGGATGTTACTGAACAAGTGTCTGTTTCAACCAACGGCATTCAATACACCACAAATAGTTATGGGCACATAACTCTTATTTCTGTTGCCAGCGGATTCAAAACAGGAACAACGTATACTGGATCTATTTCAATATCCGCGATGAACCAACCTTCTATTGGAACAAGATATAAAGCCGCTTATACGCATAGGACTCCTAAACCAGGAGAAAGAATCACGATGCGATATAGCTACAATTCGCTTATCAATGACGTAACTATAAACTTAGAACGAGATCGTCAGTTGACCGCTGATGTTTTGATCAAAGAAGCGCCTTACATCCAAATAGACTTAACTGCCTCTATTATTATAGCGAAAACACACAAGAACTCATCAAGATCAGTCGCTCAAAGCGTAGCCGATGCTATCACGGCAACCATCAATCAACTTAAGATGGGCTCGGTGCTTCATGCTTCAGATCTGATTAATGCCGCGTATCAAGTTGCTGGGTTAGATTCCATAAGAATTACAAGGTTCAACAAGGCCGGTCTCACCGGTCAGGTTTTGAAAATTCAAACGCTAAGAAATCAATACCTTCAAGCAAACACAATTTCAATAACTATAGAATAACCCAGCATAAGTAAGAAAGAATATCCTACCGCTGCTAAGGAACGATGGTAACAAATCTCAGAATAGTGGAATGTAAGGTTTTAAATTCTCGCACAATTCGAGCCAGATTTTCTGAACCGCTTGATTCTACAGTGCGCGCAGAAAATATTAGCGTTGCATCCATCACATCAGGCGTACCAGACCCGATAGTAACGAAAACCGCTATCAAGCCTAACAACGTGCTTGATATAACAACATTGCCTCTATCTCCAGCAGCACATTACGAAATTACTTTTGCCAGCACAAATCTCAGGCCGTTCAGAAGCGTCAACGGCTCGGTTTTATTTGAAGACGGAAAAACAAACATTTTAGTAATTACTGGTCCACCATCGACAGATAATTTTGTGTTCAATCGAATGGTGAAATTTCTAAAAGATACACCATATGAAACAGACCAGCCTGGAGTTATCAAAGATTATCTACACACTGTTTCAGACCTTTTGATGAAATCGTTTCACGATATTCGCCAGTGTAAATCTGATAATTACCTAAACATTTTAGTTACTGACGAAATTCACAAGAGAGAATCTGGGCCATTTGATCGTTTGGATAATGAAGGGGTATACGAGATATTACGGGTTGGCCTAAACCAAACTGGAACAACCATCCAACATTCAGCTTCATATAGTGAGTTTCCAGCTACGCCTGTATCTCTTCAGGAAGTTAGAGTTGCCAATGAACAGCTTCGAACTGCCGGTGCTGGAAGTGTTGGTTTCTATAAAGACGTTTTGACGTTAGCTCACGCTAACATTATTCGACTTGATTCGATGACTGTTTTCTATGAAAATGGTTCAACAGCAAATTACGACATCAATGCTTACGGATATCAGCTTCAAACATCCAGGTATGACAAAAAAGCTTCGCCTTTAGTTGCTTTAGAAAATAACCAAGTTAAACTTAGTGATAAAGCTATTTTTTCTGGATTCAAAGCGCCTGTGCCTGGAGACATTGTTCACATAAGTTATGCTTATAAGGACACCGGTAGAATTGTTGAACAAGCTGATGATATTTCTATTTATGAAATCAAGCAAGCTGTACGTGAAGTGTGTCCTCCAGTTGCAACCGTCTTTTCGCTAGGGCATGCCCCAATTACAGATCAAAGCGGGCAAACTACACCAGCGTTGAATGAAATTCAATTTTTAGACCCTCTTGCTGTTCCTCCGTACTCAAGACGGCACGCAGCCTTTCAAAAGGAAATTGATTATAACCCCGAGAGGATGCCGTCGGTCGCTGGTGAATACTCTATCGATTATGACACTGGTAAAGTGTACGTGTACGGTATAAACAGAACCGAGGATGTTGGAACTGGAAGATTTCCTCCGGTATGCACGTACTATTATAAATTCCTATACACAGCTGATTTAGATTACACCTACAACGAAACTCTACAGGAAGTTGCAGCAAGTTCTATTAGAGACTTGCCTGGGAAAAATGTTGTCTTACAATTTAGATACTCTAACAATCTAATTCCTGGTGTTGATTTTTCTGCTCAAATTCATACTGAAGAACTCGCGGAGCGCGTTCAAAACAGAGTTTCTACTCAACGTTCCGTAAAAGTATTACACCCACCAATAACCAATGCGTTTCGCGTATTGAACGAAACAACAGGTGAGCAATACGGTATCACCAGGTTTAATGATGATACCATTTACTTTAATTCCCAAACTCCACCATCATTTTTTACTATCAACCGGGAACGAGTAACCTTTAAACAATTTTCAAATGAGCCTCTAATTAAATCGGATGAAACAACTAATGCTGGCGGATTGAATGTTTGGAAATTCTTTCTAAATAACTCTAAGATTGTTTCAACAACAGATGATTGCTTGGGTTCAAAAATCAGCACATCGCTAATGTTTACCGATACAGATTCGTTTAGTAACGAATTGTATTTCGAGCGTGACGCAACCGTTACCGCGAATGTTGATAGGCTAACGGCGTATGGTGATTATGTTGTTGATTACTATAATGGAATTATCTGGTGTGCTGTTCCTTCAAATCATGTTGATAATGTAGGCGCAATTTCTTATCGAGCATGTTGGATTGTTACTAATTATCCAAATATTATGTCTGTTCTTGATTTGTATACTCAAACTGACGGCGAAGCACAAAAAATCAAATACGATTATGCTGATTTTGACGCAGAGACCGTTAGCCTTTTGCAGTATCCGTCTTCTGATATTTATCTTTCAGAGGACACCACTTTAACTATTGTTGACGGTGTAATTTCTTTGCCAATTGCAGGCAAGATGGTGCGTCATCTGTATGATTATTCTTCGGTGGTCAACAATGAGTTATTGATTGATTTCGCTTCCGCTACCACTGTAACAGGGTCTGCCGCCAATGTAGGCGCAGTCTCTCATTATACAACAGCACAAGTAGCAGGAAATGGCACCATAGTGTTAAGTGATTTGCCCGTAAACGTTAAGCTTACCTCCATCACAAGAATTCTAAACTCTCAAGGAACAGAGTTGTTCAACACGCAAATCGCTGATGGAAGCGTTTTGAATCATACAGTTACTCTTCCTTCAGATACAACCGCAATTGCTGGAGAATCGGTAACCGTTATTGCGATGGTTGAATTAGTAAATTCGACTTCTGTTCTTGTTGATGTTGATGCTGGCGGGCTGTTTATTGATTATATCTTTTGTAACGACGAGATTGTTGTTAGTTATGAACATGGTGATAATTGTCTTGATTTTCGCGAGTCTACAACCGTTCCAGAAGGAACTATTTACTATGTAACATATCGGTATGGCGCGCTTCGCGATGCTCTTTTTGCAAACTTTGGGTCCATTATTGAAATGGATATTTTCAAAGAATTTAGCGTAAACTTGCCGCGAGAACGGTATCGCGATGCGATAATGGCTTGTCTTCAAACGTTTCCTAAAGGACCAACTGCCGCTGCTGTTTCAAATATTGCTAAGATTATATCTAAGGTAGCACCAGAGATTAGAGAGAGCTTCTTCCAAGAGTGGATTCTTGGGACAAGCTATTTGTATAATTCCAATCCTGTTGTAACTGGTACGCCAGAATTGCTTCCTGGCAAATATAACTCTGGCATTAATCTTTCTAACTCAGACGAGACGGTTACCGTCCCCTTTGGCTCACACGTTCAGCTTGAGGAAGGAACGCTGGAGTTCTTTGTCACTCCAAATTGGAACGGGCTAGATTGCAACGCTGATATCACCTTTACAATTACAAGAGATGCTGTAGCCCTTGAGGCGGAACACATTTTTATTGGTGCTTCGGCTGCGAATCCTGTTTTAGATTACGACGGTAAATTTGTTGTAACTAAAGACGAATCAACCAAGAGTATTCCGTCCAATATTTCTCTTATTAACTACGGCGCTTTTGTCTATTATGATTCTGATTTGAAACTTTGGAAAGTTCTTTTTAAGGATGAGCCTACAGGACATACGTATAGCGCAATCATTGAAGCTTCTGATGCTGAATTTTGTAACGTTCAACCTATCGCCAATACGTTCAATCTAGGCGATAAGGTTACAACCACAAGAAACAGAATTACTGTGGAAATGAACCTGGACGCTAACGAACCAGTAAGGGCTGATGGATATCATGATGGATATTATGGGTTAGATGGATACGTTGCAAATTATAGCTTTGATGGGTTACAGTTTGTTTCTACTTCTGAAAACTATTTCATAGACTTTGGTGAGTCTCCCAATGAGAACCGCATTTCTATTTTCAAGGATGGCCGAGGTTATCTTGTTTTTAGAATTTGCAGCAAAAAAGACAGACTAGGAAAACCGCATATTTATCAGATTAGCAAAGATATTTCTGATTGGGAAGTTGGCAAAACCCATGCGATAGGCGCCAGCTGGAGAGTTAATTCGGTTGACAAAAATGATGAAATGCATCTGTTCGTTGACGGCTTAGAGGTACCTAACATCATTAGATATGGCGGTAGACCAAAATCTTCGGCAACTGATCGCTTTAGAAACGTAGTTCCAGAGATTCTCTCCGACGCTGTGCCAGCAAATGTAACAACTGGAAACGATCTTGTTATCACAAGTGGGTCAAATATCCTTTCATCTTCATCTGTAGATTTCGGTATAGCTGGAATCCAGGTTGGCGACAAACTGTATATCGAAGAGCCTGTTTATGAACACCCGGTTGATGGATATTTTACAATCACCGAAATTGTTACTGGACATTCTGTTCAAGTTAATCATACGTTTAACTTTACTTTATCTGAAGTTACCTTTAGCGTAAACAAATGGCAAGTGCCTACTTCCATCGATCTTATGTTTGAATCGAACATAGCAGTTTCGGTAATTAGTGCTTTAACAGGCGAAGAAACAGAAATTCCGGGAGTGCGAGCCGATGTGCCTTTTTATTCGATTACTGTAAGCGATACAGGACAACCTTATCTTGTACTTAAGGGTGGAGCCCAGGTGGGAGATAGAATAGCTATAAGAAGCCTTGGTTTGAATTATAGAAGAGCAAGAGATAGACGATATGTATGGGGAAGCTCCTCAAGCATTATTCGAACAAATCTTCCTCCGCCCATCAACCTAGATTATGTCAAAGTTATTTCCATTCTAAAGCCGTTGCTAAGCGTTGGAAATATTAATGCCACACCTACTCCTCAGGAAGTTCCTGGCGGCGGCGTAATATGGATGATTGACAATGAAAACATTCCTGGACAGCTAACAAACCTAAACCTGACCGGAGTAACGAATATCAATTCAACGGAAGGGCGACTGTGGGTTAGCATATTTGCTGACGCTTATGTTATGTTTTATCCAACTGCAACATCTGGTTGGGGAGACACAGTAGCCGTTGCCTATATCGATAATGTCGGTGGAACATATAACGTTATTGAGTTGCATGGGTCTGGAATTTCTGGAACGTTGGACCTTGTGCCTAATGCGCAAACCGATTATCCTCAAGTTTATTCAACAGAAGGTTCCTCAACCGTTTACGTTAATATTCTTGATGTATCCATGACTGTTGACAAACAACCCATTGGAAATAGTGGGCGAACAATTGAGTTCGACGTTCGCAACGTTGGAAACATTGACGGTTATGCTAACATTGAAATTACAGGAACAACATATTCCGGCGCAACAACAGAAACAATCGAAGTCATTACCCCTGGGTCTTATCTATCCTCCGAGCAGTTTATAACCATTTCAAATGTTCGCGTTGTTGGTAAGGTCTTTTCTTTTGCAAATCCACTTATGCATTTGGAGATAAAAGAAGCATATGGTTTGACGCAAAGCGAAAATGATGCTGTGCCCGCTATCATTCGATATTCCTTCAAGGAAACCACGATTACGGATCTTGAGGCAATCGACTTTGACACCTTAACATCAAGTACAACCTATTTTTATAGCGACAGTATTGGGCGTCAAGTTGTCATTACGAATCCCCCAGCTGCGGCTGGTACATATTCGATTTTAGAAATTGTTGATGACAACACTGTTAAAATAGACGGATATGTTCAGCTTTTTGCTTCTGGCACAGCTGACATTTACAACACATCTATTACTCGTAGCGGTTTTGCTAACGGCATGTTTACGTTTGAGCAAATGGGCAGCGCTGGCGTTCCATTTATTATACCGCAAGGTTATTATGATTTCGATTATGGAACTACGTTAGAGCTTCCTTTTGAAATTTCTTCTGCGCGCAACATGTATGTTGGAAGCAATTACAGCGGCACAAAACAAGCAGATGCTATTATTGAAGAACTAATCTCACTTTCTGAATGTCTTACTGACGTTCGTGTTGGTGAAAGAGCTTCTACTCAGGACCGCAGCATTACTTCAGACGCCGTTTCCGTGACTCCAGCTGTGGCAGACGAAAACACCTTGTTATTGTTACATTTTGATTCTTTGCCGTTAGTAGATTCTTCTACGCCATATACATCATTTACAAACGAATATATTCAAACATCTAGGGGCGTAAATTCTAACTTTGGCAAGGCTTTGGTCGTGAAAGAAAAGCCTTTGGTTTTAGATAATACCAACATATTGTTCAATAATGAAGGCACTATCGAATTTTGGGTTAGTCCGATGTTTGACACATACAACGATCCAATAGGCCGAGTGTATTTCGACGCTGCTGCATCATATGTTTTTGAAACGACAAGCTCTACAAAACGAGACGTTTTATTAAGCAGAGCAGCAAAAGCTATTATTAGTGTTACTATTATTGGAGACAAAACCAATACAAATTATGCTTCGGGCTCTAAGCTTTATGACAACCAGTTAGGCATTCGTCTTGGACTAGAACTTCCTGAAGCTAATACCCCGGTAAAAATTACCTACATTCCTGCTCGTGGCAACGGGGATAGAATTTCAATTTACAAGACTTCTTCGAACGCCTGTAACTTTGATATTGTAGCCAATCAAAAATTACACAGTCTTTCAACGCCAATTTTCTGGCCAAGAAATACATGGCATAAAATTACGGCTACTTGGTCCTGCAATTCTCGCCAGGGAACTGACACTATGCATTTGTTTATAGATGGACAGGAAAAAGTTAAGCTCATGCTTGGCTCTGGTTTGAATTTTGGATCAGAATATACTTTTGGAACAGTAACATCATTCGTGTCTCCCAATGCTGTTTTGGACAACATCATCTTGAAAGATTCGTTCAATAAACTGTATGTTGGCGGAAACGCATATGGTGGTTTCCTATCAAACAGCAGAATCGATAACTTGAAGATTTCTAAGAAACAAAAATCTTTTATCACTATTAACGGACAAAGATACGACAATGATTATACCACAAACACTGCGTTGGCTTTGCCTGTAATTGAGGACACGTATACTACTTATTTGATGGACTTTGAAAGTGAAAAAGTAAAAATAGAAGATTTTGCTATTTTGAAAAATAGCATTACCGGCATCTTTGACTTCGAAATTGATGTAATAGACTCTTTTGGCATAGTAAATAGCAGCCAAAAGGTGCAAGAGATAATAACAGCACTAATCAACAAACTCAAGCCAGCAAACTCCCGAGCATTTATCAACATACTATAAGGAACCATGACACAGCGTCTACAGATCTCAGCAGAAAGTGTAAATTGGAGAGATGGACAAAAAGTCGATGAACGCGACTTACGCGTTGAACAGACTGGAATTCAGCAAACCACATCAGCCATATTGAATAACTTCTTTGGGTCCGGTTTGTTATCCCAGACCACCCAACGTGTTACTATTTTTGATTCAACTCAATTGACGCAAGATCAGCAGATGTTAATTTCCGCCAATATTTTTGACGGAAACGGAATCGCTCCTCACGCACAACCTGTTGATAATAGTCTTGGGGCTCAATTAGAAGTAACGCTTTCTGATTCGATAGCAAAAGGAAATAAGTCTACGAAGGTTTTGGTTATAGGCTTAGACTTTCAAAATAACCTACAATATGAAACATTTGTGTTTCATTTGAATGAGTCGCAAGTTGGCAAGAAACACTTTACAAGAGTTCTCGGTTTGCTGTTCAATGATTTCAAAGGAAACGATAATGGGAGCAGGAATCTTGGTGGTCAAATTACCATCAAAGAAGCTCTTCCTATGCAAGTGTCTCGCTCTTGTTTGATGTCAGCCCAAAACGTTGAGCCTAATCTATTTTTCCGAGATCTCAAACTTTATAGTCTAACAGATTTCCCCAACGTAACAGTAGCTTTATCTACTATTCTGCAAAATGTTATTGGCTCTGGCTATTCCGTTAATGCTTTAGACATCAAGGTTACAGGACTGAACAAGAGAAATCTTATAGCTGATGACATTACCACACATTATGGGCAAAAATTCCAAGCCACAACGAATAACATTCAAAAAATTACTTTGTTGCTTGGCGCGGATAATGTTGGCGGTTCTTATGATTGGTCTGGAACACTAGTCGTTAGCATTTATGCGCTACAGACTTCTGTAAGTTGTCCTACCGACATCGTTCCGGAAACTCTAATTGACTTTTTACCAGACCCAACTCCACTGGCTCAATTAACTTTTACTCAAGCTGATTTGGAAGCCAACGGATATAAATTGAATAACGTTGAACAGCCTGTTGATTTCATCTTTGCAAACACCAAAATTGGAAGTACAGTAAACACTGGAATTGTTGCTGGGCAGTATTACATGATTGATGTTCGTCGGAGTGGGGCTGCCGGAACAGGTTCTCTTTTCATGGCTACAGGAGGTAGTCATTCAGAAACTTCTCGGTTCACATTTTTCAATGGCGTTGCTTGGACGGATGTAACTGAAGAAGACATGTGGTATGAGGTATACTCAGATTCTCTGAAGGTTGCTGACGGCATGGGTGTCGATGCTGGAGCGAGCATGTTCGTTCCCAAGACAAACACCAACGCAACAACCGGTCTAACTGAGGATTATTCTAAAGAAGGAATTTCTTTTATCAATAGCGGGCAAAATCAATTAAATTTTCTTGTAGCCCAAGCTGTTCGAGAATTGTATCTAGAAAACCAAGACCCTCGAACGGGTACACGTCAAAAATCCAGGCAAATTTATAAAGCATCAGTTTCCGCTGTCTCTTCAGCTACACTTGCTTTGCTAAAAACTGATTCCGAGCCTGTGGTTATCGGTTCAGCATATGATACAAACAGTAAAAATAGTGTTACCATCATTGGGACTCAAGATTATTTTGGGCAAGCATCAGGAAACACATTTACCATTATCAACCCTCCAATTAGTCTGCTTTCAAACAATTTGATTGGTTGTAAAATTGTACCAAACATAGCAAATCCTACAGCTATTTATCGTATCGTTGATGTTAAGCTCTGTACTGATGGGTATGGTGATGTTAATGGCGACGGCAAAATTGACCGAGATGATATCGCAGCAGCCTTAGCTTTGAAGGGCGAGGATGTAAGCACTGAAGCGACTCAAATCAAAATTTCTCAAGGAGAATTTACTGTACAACAAGTGTTACGTGCAGACGTTGACGGCGATGGCATCGTGTCGGATATTGATGTCGGCTTAATAACAGATTATGTAGAGCATAGGATTAATTCTTTCCCGGCGGGATATTCTTTTCCCGAATTGATTTTATACTTAGAGCATAACCTAACAAGACATGATGGGTATTACGATTACTCAGACATCTACGCGCGAAAACATCCGCTTTCGACAGAAAAGATTGCCGTAGCCTTGATGAACGATGAGCAGAAAATATATTACGGTCATCCTGATAGGGTTCTTGTTGAAAGCGATGTAACATTCAATACCGCTCCTTTCGTAGCTGTATCATATCGCATTACAAACACTAGCGATTACTGGCAAGAACATCTTGTACGTTCCACCTATGCTGGAAGACTGCTTCCTTGCGCTTTTACTTACAATACTAGTAACCCTGATTATGATTGTGATGCGGCTGTAGAATTCAAGTGCGAACAGCGTTACGCTGCTCCTCCTTGTGATGGAGGTCGTGTTGATATGTTTGTTCCAGCTAACTTAGTTGTTGCCGGAAGCATTCTATCTACAAATGGAAATAGTTTTCCAATTGATTTTGAAACAAATACAGTGACAATAGAATTCCCTGAAGAGCAAATTATTTCTGGAAGTATTGATATTTTCAGAATGTTTGTGGCAGACAAGGGAAATGGGTTTACTATTGCAAATTATCCCGCAATGAAATTCTCTGACTGTTCTTTAGTTCAGGGAGACGCTCTTGAAAACAATCAGGTTAAGTTCTCCGTTGCCATCCAGTCGTACCATCCAAACCTGGACGGCTATTCAATTCTAGATGGGTATGGAATAATTATTGACCCAATCATGACTGTAAGTATGAACCACGAGACCGGCCTCTTAGAATTCAATTCTACGAACCAGAAGACCGACCCGGTTAATACGACATTAAGAACTAAGCTTCAAATTACAGTCATGTTGAAAAAAGCTGGATGGAAAAACATTGCAACGTCAGTTGACTACCTTGACCTACCTAATTTGGTAGGGCTTTAATTAAATCTTTTTTGAGCACAAATCTTCCTTAGAGGTTGGTGATATATAGGCTTCCGAGCTTTTGCGAGGAAGCCTTTTTAATTTAAATTAAATTTAAGTTAAAGATCTACTACGTAGATCTTTAAGCAAAAAAATCCAAAAACGAATTCAATTTTCGTGGGGTTTGAGAAGTATGTGCCTTAAAATGAAAGATATATAGTGTTTTATGAAAGTCTATATGAAACAATACTTACAATCTCAACATTCCTGGGGAATTGTAGGTCAAAACATAGCAAGATCTTTGAGAGATGATTATCATCATGAAGTTGATCTTTGCACAACAAACCTCAGCAATACTCCTACTGTTGGACCGTTTCCCATTGATCTTTTACCTAATCTAAAATGTAAAAATTGCTCCGAAAAAATTAGGAGTCGTCCTTGTTTATTAGGAAGTAATTACGATATGAGCATTGCTTATACAGCTATGCATAACTGGAGAGATTATTTCAGTCAAGCAAAGAAGAATCGTTTTGGCATTTGGAATTATGATGGAACTCATATTCCTCCAGGTTGGGCTAAATTCTATAAGTTTGTTGATTTAGTTTTACCTAGTAGTGAATATTCCAAGACAACATTTATTAGGAATGGTATTCCAGCTGAAGTCATAAGAGTTATTCCTCATGGTGCAGCAGAAGAATTTTTTTCCAGGCAAAATGTGTACAACATTGACATGGATAGAAAATACAAGTTCTTTGTAAATATTGCTCAGCCTCATACTCGCAAGAATATTCCTGGGCTTTTAGATGTATGGGGTAAATCTTTTACCAATCGTGATGATGTTGTTTTGGTAGCAAAAGTGGCAATTAAAGAAAACGAAAAGAAAATGCCATTTGAGGTTTCGTGGATAGATGAACTTCTAAAAATGAAAAAGAGGTATAGAACTCATGCGCCTGTACTTGTTGTCAATGACTTTATCCCATACATTTCCGATTTATATCGTTCCTGTAATATTGGATTGTCTTTATCACACGTTGAATGCTTCAACATGCCTGCCTTAGAATCCATGATTGTGGGAAACATTACTATAGCAAGCAACTACGGCGGTAGCGTTGACTTCATGAATACAAATAACTCGCTATTGGTAAATGGGAAAATAGGTCGAGCACCTGATAATTGCCAATATTGGATACCTAACGTATACGGTGAGATGTTCTTTCCAGATACAAATCATGCGGTTGAAACGCTTCAACGTGTCGTAAAAGAATACGATGCATTGAAAGAACAGTTTGCTCCTGGGATTGAAAAGATTAGACAAGAGTATACTTGGAAAAGTGTGGTAGGAAAGATTTTAGAATTAGCGAGGTAAAGCAATGGTTCAAGTTTCAATTTTAACTCCAGTATATAATGCTTATAGGTTTACTGAGCAGTATCTAAAAGAACTTTCCAATCTTGGGCAAGAACACGAAATCATTCTCGTTGACAATGGTTCGACTGATAAAACAACAGAGATTCTAGCTAAATATGAAGAACCAACGTTCCATATTTGTCTTTCTGATACACTTTTTGTTTGGGCGATTAAGAATTCTGAAAACAAAGGCTTTGCCGTCGCTTCTAATCAGGCTTATCAAAAAGCAACTGGGGACATCATAATTTTTTTGAATAACGACATCAAAGTCCATCCAAACCATTTGCGTGATTGGACACAAACGATTGTTCGCGCTATTTGGGACAATCCTGATGCGTTGGTTGGACCGACTGGTGGGTATGTGGATCCTCATACTTATAACTTCCAGTATCATTGTTCTTCTGAGAAACAAAAATTCAATTATCTAAGCGGCTGGTGTTTAGCGGGACGGAAAGTAACTTTTGAAAAATTACGAAAGGACAATGGAGAGGATGCCATTGGCCCCTTTTATGATTTCGGAACTTATTTTGAAGACACTTATATGGGTTTTCGGGCAACAAGCCTAGGAATCTCTATGAAAATTATTGATGTTCCAATTGTGCATTTCGGAATGATGACATCTCGGCAAATGAACACTAATAAAATGTTTGCGGAAGCTAGGGTTCGGTTTATCAAGAAAATGAAGGAAAGTGGTTATGGACGATAACAAAATTGTCAGGCAAGGTAGTCTAGCAGATCAGTATGTATCCATGGAAGAAAAAGATAACTTTTGGCTTGGATATCTCTGGGGTATTAGTACCGGACTTCTGTTGATTGCAACTGTTTCTGCTCTAATCGTTTTTTGGAAATAATCAGATGCCAACTATTCACGCTCTCACACTTACCTGGAATGGTAAACCACTTATTGCAAAGCTAGCTGATAGTTTGAGGTTAGGCTTTTTATCTACTGGCTTGCGTTGTATTTGGCATGTGCGTGATAATGGGTCTACGGATGGAACAAAAGAGTTTTTTGATCGTATTTACTGGAAGCAAGATATCCGATATTACTATGAAAGTCACAACAGAGATAATTACGCGAAATGTAATAACGATTTGTTTACATGCGCGTTGATGGACTCTCAAAGTTTACTCAACATCAATGAAGATTATGTTTTGTTTATCAACAATGACATTGAAATTATTGACCCCACTTCTTTGAGGAAGATGTTGGATCTTTTTAGAGATGGGGTTGGTGTTGTAGGCTCCAGGCTTCTTTATCCAAGTGGAAAAATCCAGCATGGCGGAGTTGTGTTTCCAAAAGAATATATAGGTTTACCAAAACACCTTGGGGTAGGAGAAGCGCCTACAAAATACACTTCCTTGAACAGGGAATTTCAAGCGGTAACTTTTGCTTGTGCTTTGGTTCGAGCCAGCTGTATTGTTGGCTTGCAAAACAAAAAGATCGATGAAGATTATCATTGGTGTTTTGATGATGTAAATACCTGTCTTGATATTGTTTATCGGCAAAAGAAGCGAATTTTATATTGTGGTGAGACGAACATTATCCATCATGAAAGTGAGACGCTTAAGAAAAATCCAATTAATAAAGTTTATGAGAAACATAATTTTGCTAAACTTAGGCGTGAGTGGGGAAACATAGTTGATTACGATTATGGAAAGTATTTGACAGGCAGAGAAGGGTATAAGGTAGTTAAATGAGTGCTGATACGACCCTGATGATGGTGACTTATAATCGCCTGGACCTTACGAAAGAAACATTTGAAGGCGCCCTCAAATATACTGGTAGAAAGTATAATTTGATTGTTGTGGACAATGGGTCAACTGATGGAACGACAGAGTGGTTGCAGTCTGTTGATAAATCAATGTATCCTGAGATGGATGGATTGAAGATTGTTCTTCTAACAAAGAACAAAGGGATTGCTTATGGTAGAAGCAAATGTCTTGCGGAAATGTTTCGTTCATTTCCAGAAAGCGTTTATTTGGGAACGATAGACAATGATGTTGCTATCCCTAATAAAAATTGGCTTGCTGATTGTATTGATGTTTTGAATTTTGCACCGAAAGCTGGCCTTTGTGCGGTAAATTATGAAGGCAAGACATATCCTAAAACATCCGTCAAGACTGAGACAAGAACGATTCCGCTGCAAATTATTTTACGCACTCCAGGAACAGCCACAATTGTATTCAGGCGTTCTAGTTTTGAAAAGATAGGGTATTTCGTGAATTATGGCACATACGGTCACGAAGACGCTGCGCAGTGCTTAAAATTGCGGTTATCAGATACTCGATGCTCTATGTTATATTACTTAGATGAGCCGGGGATACATCTTGGTGAAGGTGAACGAGATGTAGGCGAGTATAGAAAGATGAAGACAGAAGAGTTCAATAGGAATTACAGTAAATTTGTAAATGATCTTCGAGCTTGGAGCAGTGGAGCAAAATCGTTATATACAACGTTCGTGGAGGAAGAATGAAAGCATATGTTGCCGGTCATAGAGGTTTAGTAGGGTCTGCTATTTGTAGAGAGCTAGAGCGAAGAGGAGATTCATTTATAACCAGAACTTCCAAGGAAATGGATTTACGGCAAGAGTCTGCGGTGCATCTATTCTTTGAGCATTGTGGAGATCAATTTGATTGTGTTTATCTTGCTGCCGCACATGTAGGTGGGATTGTTGCTAACAATTCTCAGCCTTTTGATTTTATTTACAACAACCTGATGATTCAAAACAATATAATTCTTGCTTGTCGTAAGTACAATAAAAAGCTTTGTTTTCTTGGAAGCTCTTGTATTTATCCAAGAGAATGTCCTCAGCCCATCAAAGAAGAATACTTGATGACCGGGCCATTAGAGCCGACGAATAGTGCTTATGCAGTAGCTAAGATTGCTGGAATTGAAATGTGCAAAGCTGCTTATAAACAAGGGTTGAATGACGGCACTTCGTTAGATAGTATTATCATAATGCCTTGTAATCTTTATGGGCCGAATGATAATTTCGATTTGACTAGCTCGCATGTGTTGCCAGCATTAATGAGGAAGTTTCATGAAGCTAAGGTAAATAATATTTCTCGAATAGAAGTTTGGGGAGATGGTTCACCTTGGCGTGAATTTTTGCATGTAGATGATTTAGCTAAGGCTTGCGTCCATCTTATGGATGGTGCGAGTTATAACGCAGATCATCCAATTATTAATGTTGGTTCTGAGACTGAAGTCACTATACGCGATTTGACATTTGTCATAGCTTCTATTGTTGAGTATCGTGGTGAGTGGGCTTGGGATTGTTCTAAACCTAACGGTACACCTAGAAAAATTATGGATTCGTCGTACATTAGATCTCTAGGTTGGAAGCCTAGCATCAGTTTGTATCAAGGTGTTAAGGAAACGTACGAATGGTATATGCGAACAAAAACACAGAATTAGACTCTGACGTTGTCTTTTATCCATTTTCGCCTGGAATTCCATGGAACGCAAAGTCCGGAATAATTGAGCCATATATATCTCATGATATATGGTTAGAACTGATTAAGCCTAAAGAATGTAACGTAGTTTGTCCTGGCTTCTTTTTGGAAGTCCTTTTATTACCACTGTTTTCTAAAGTTCTAGAAAGACATTCGGTAAAGGTGGACAAATGGATTGTTCCATCTTACTACAATGATTTTTTGAACTTGTTTGGGATTACTACTGCTAGTAGTGTAAGCGGGCGTTCTATTACTGTTTTTACAGAGTTCGACAGACTGTTTCGAACTGTTCGTGACTATCCTGCTCCGGTTTTTATGGATAGGATGGGGAAGGTATATTTCAATTGTCTGTTCAATTATGGTGAAAAAGTAGACCCTAATGGGGATTTTGTTGATAGGGACTATGAACCATTTTGGAGGCAGGTTCTTAAGAACACATGTTGTCACCCGTATGAGATATCTTTTCCCACTGTGGAACGAGATTTCCTACGTACTGTTCTTGAAAAATTATTGGTTCGGTATGGTGCTGACCCAGATAAACCATACTTTATAGTTGATAACATGGTGCGTTCTTATCGAACAGCAGATTATCGCGTTGCGATTGATGAGCAGCTTACGTTGCCAAACGTCAACACCTTGGGTTCAGTTCTTTCTAGTTACAAGCATCAATGCGTGGTCATGGCTGACGGAGTTCAACAATACAAAATGCACAATGTATTTTCTTTGCCGCCATGGTACAAAATGAGTTCATTAGAATTTTTTGCTTTGTTGTTATTTGCCGGAGGTATATATTCCTCTGATCCAAACGTTTATATGTCTGGAGCCATTTTAGGTTGTAGCAGAATAGTAGCCGTTGGTAACTTTGACAGTGGATGGGAGCTTAAGGACGCATTAGAGATTTCATGTGCTGTTGATAAAAGAAGAAAATGGCAACAAAGAGATGACTTTGATTTGAACAGTGTTTTGAAAGTTTTGGTACAATAGGAGAACATGATTTTTGTTGGCAAAGACGTAAGAGTCTATATTCAGAATAGTAAAAACATTTATGTGTTACATGATGCGTCTGGTGTTGTAATTAAAAAAAGCGGCCATATAACGTTTGATTTTCCTGTCGAAGCAAAAGCTGTTGAGCTTGTTATTTCTAAAATTGGCGGAGATGGTAAATTTTTCATAGATGGAGATGAGTGTGTTGCATCTTTGGTTCGGAATAATTTTTTGATAGATACTTCGGCGGCCAAACAAATTACTATTTCAAGACCAGTGCAATGTACTGGGGATATTATTGTATCTAGCCTTAGAATTATTCAATCTAACAAACAAGAAACAATCATCATGGCAAATAGTGCAAGCATTAGGTCTAACTTATCTAAGTGCCGGGAAGTAAAAGGTTTTACATTTGTTGTTGGGCATGTCTTGGCTCAACCTAACGCTTCCATTGAATTGGGCAAGGATGCAGGGCTTAAAACATTAATAACTGCGCCTGAAAATTGTTACAAGTTTGTTGATGATAAAATCATTTTTCCAATCAAATGTAAAATTATAGAATTTGAAATAACTGGTGGGGCCGAAAGTAGGCAGAATATGATTGAAGAAGTCATAGATGCTGATTTAAGTAAGTCTCCCGAAATAGATGTTAGTAGCAAACCTCGTCAAGAAGAAGTGGCTGTAGCTTCTCCTGCGATAATTGACACTACAATCCATACAGTGTTTTACTCTTCGCAAGATAATAAGTTTTCATCTGCTGTTAAGCGACGTGGGCACTTTGTAAATTTGCGGCCGGGCCATGTGAATAATGAACTTTTATTGTATCCAAACACAGAAATAAAGATTCCGTATGTTGCTGACGCAGGTACGAATGCGGTTGAAATAATCATTGGAACTAAACAAAATCAAAGAAAAGGCTGTCCTATTACTGTTGGTGTAGTAGATTCTTCGGGCGTCTTTAACAGTGAAGTTACATCAATAGAAGAAGCTGAGTTTAGAATCTATGTGCCTACTACGGTAGGGAATAATGAAGCAATAATAAGTATCCCTGCAAATTTTAAAGATGGGCTGAGGCTAAATAAACTTATCATTAGAAGAAGCTCGATGCAGAAGGTTGTAGAAGCTAGAGCTATAGCTACGGCAAAAATCCTAAATCTTCCTGTTAAGACGGCTAAATCAAATCAAGAAACGCTCGATACAAGCGTTAATATGTTGTCTAGCCTTGGCAAGAAACGCAAGGTTTCTATTGTGATGTCTTTGAAAAATAGAACCAATTTTCTTAAGTACACTTTGGAAACTTTGATCAAGCAAACAATGCCAAAGGATGATTTTGAACTGGTGGTTGTGGATGACGGCTCATCGGAAGATTTGGAAGGTTTTCTACTTAAGTACTCAAAACGACTGAACATAAAGTACATCAAGATTAATTACCATAAGTCTGATATCCCCATTTGGAGCCATACGCCAGCGCTGTCGAATAATGTTGGTTTTAAAAATGCTGATGGAGAAGTAATTATCATTTGTGGTCCTGAGATTTTGCATAAAGAGACAAACCTTGAAGTGGCGTATCGAGCAGCGATGAGAGATATTTCAGCCTTTGGTTTGGTGTGGCATAGCAATATGCATTTTGTTAACAACGTTTTTGCTATGCCTGACCCGGAAAAAATCAGCTTTGATAATTATATGAAGATGAGCGGGTCCCAGCATGAGTGTATAACGAAGAACGCTTTCTATTGGTATTTGCTTGCTGTAAAAAAAGAACACGTAATGCGAATTGGTGGCGTTGACGAAGAGTATGGGCGAGGGGTCTGTGGTGAGGATGATAACTTTGCTGCGCGCCTCAATGTAGCAAAAGTGCCAAATACTCATGCGTTTGACATAGTAGCTATTCATATGGAACACAATATGGGGGATGACAAATATGATAAAAAGCGTCATCGGAACACAAGAGAATGGAAAGAGGCGAGACAAATCAACTTAGTTCGTTGGAACGAATGGCACCATCATAAGAAGGCAGTAGCAAATGAGAACCGCGAATGGGGAAGCAATAATGTAATTGATGTGATTAAGTCTATTAGAGACGGTTTGGTTTTCGATCATAAAAACTATGATGTAACAACAACATATAAATTGAATAATTTGAAAGTTCTGTATTTGCCCTTAGCAAAGCAAACAGGGACAGAAGAGGCATTTAAGAAATTTGGAGTAGACCTGAAGATATTTGATTTTCTTGGGGCAGCAGGAGGTTCCGGTTCAAGAAAAAAGCAAGCTAATGAAGAGCTTGTGCGCGTTGCAACCGAATTCAAGCCGGACCTTATTCATATGCAGCTTCAATACACAAATATCATTTCACCTAGCACTTTACAAAAAATCAAGTCGCTTATGCCGAATGTTATCATGTCCAACTGGTCAGGAGATGTTAGGGCCGAAGTACCATCATATTTTAATGAGGTCGGTAAAGTTATTGACTATACTCTTATGTGTAATACAGGACAACTACCGAAATTAAGTAAAGTTTGCAAAAATGCTTTGTACTGGCAAAACGGAGTTAGTACAGCTGTGTGCCATCCAAAATTCAACACAGAACTAAAGTATGACGTTTGTTTTGTCGCTAATTGTTATTCTCAGTTTCCTGGTTATAAAGAGCGAATGGCTTTTGGAAAAGCGCTTAAAACTGAATACAAAGGCAAGTGCGCAATCTTTGGGGGCGGCTGGCCTGCGAACATATCAAATGGTTTTATAGAGTGGGACCAAGTAAATGATCTTTATAACCAAAGCAAAGTAGTTATCAGTATTTCAAATTTTAATAACATTGCTGATTATTTTAGTGATCGCTTTTTGATGTCTATGGCTTCTGGTAGACCAGTTTTGTCGTGGACTTTTCCTAATATAGAAAATTACATCACAGAAGGTGTAAACGGATATGTGATGAAGTCGGTTGATGAAGGTATGAGTAAGTTGAAACGGATGTTGAGTGAGCCCAAGATATTAGACCAAGTAGGAGCTTGCGGCGCCAAGACGGTGTTAGAAAATCATACTTTCGTTTCTAGAATTAAGGAGCTTCTTACAATCGTAAATCTTTTGAAGTAATTACCTGATAAGAGAATCAATATTAGGAACGTCTTCTTTGTACTTTAATAGCTTTACTTTGGATTCAGCGTTGCAACGATAGTTCCAAAAGTTCCTAATCTTAAAGCACCAATCCAAATCTTCCCCTTGGTTCCAGCATAAATTTTCATTTAGCGGATATTTCAATGTAAATGATTTTTTGGAACAATAGTATGATCCAGAAGCATACATTTCTTTGGTTCTAGAATGGTCGTGATAGTGTAATAGTTTTGGCGGCCAAAGCAACCAGTCTCGAAATCTTGTATTGTCGTAGTTGAGAATAGGGTTCATACAAACATCCCAGTTGTCACCAAACGAGATGAAGTTTTCATACCATCCATCACAAAGGGCTACGTAATCATGCAAAAAAGCGATGTTTTCAAAACGAGCTTCTTGTGATATGATGTTTTTCTTTCGAGTAATCCACATCGGTTTAATTTTTTCATTAAATGGAATAATTTTTGTATTTTTTCGACTAATTTCACATTGCCCAACAATTATTACTTGATAGTGGTTTTCTGGTATTTTTTGTTGTTCTATAGAGTTAATTATTTTGTTGATGAATTCTTCTTTTTGTCCGCCAGTAATAATGCCGAATGTCCAAAACATTTTTCCTCTTAATCTGTTCTTCAAGATTCTTTGTTATTCGTTGTTGTCGATATATAAGCCATAGAATCTCTGCGAAATGGTGGCTTGTGTTAAAACTGATAATTTTTGATTTAGATGGTGTGCTCGTAAAGTCAAAGGACCAGCATTTTGAAGCTTTGAATCTTGCACTAGGTATTTACGACGAAAAATATGTTATTTCAAAAGAAGACCATATCAAAAAGTTTGATGGGTTGCCTACAAAACGAAAGCTGAAAGTTCTAACCGAAGAACGAGGACTGCCTGTTGAACTGTATGAAAAAATTTGGCAAGCGAAGCAAGAATTTACTTTTGAGATGATCAAGCGTAACATTCATGTTGATTCTAAATTGGTAGCTCTATTTTCTAAGCTTAAGAAAAGCGGATTTACCATTTATGTTGCTTCAAATTCAATCAAGCACTCTGTGAAACTTTACTTGATGAGATTGGGCTTGATGGAGTTTGTTGACGACTACCTTTCTAATGAGGACGTTACTAATTCGAAGCCCAATTGCGAGATGTATTTGAAGTGTATGGTAAAAGCTAAGGTTGAACCAAAGGAAACTATCATTGTAGAGGATAGTCCGGTTGGTCTGTTGGCAGCCACCAATGCGGGTGCAAATGTTTTCCGCGTAAGCGGCCCATCAGACTTGTATGATGATAAGCTTTTTGATTTCATTACCGGTTTAGGTAAAAAGACAATGACTAATAATACTAAGTGGCATAATCCAAAGATGAATATTGTAGTTCCAATGGCTGGCGCAGGTAGTCGTTTTTCTACTGCTGGATATACTTTTCCTAAGCCGTTGATTGACATCAAGAACAAACCAATGATTCAGGTGGTTGTTGAGAACTTGAATTTGAGTGCCAATTACATTTTCATTGTGCGGGCAGAACACTACGAAAAGTACAATCTAAAGTATTTGCTGAATATTATTGCGCCAAATTGCAGTATTATTCAGGTGAATGACATTACGCAGGGCGCAGCATGTACCGTTCTTCTTGCAAAAGACTTAATTAATAACGATGAACCTTTAATGATTGCCAATTCTGACCAGTTTGTAGAGTGGGATAGTACAGACTTTCTCTATGCGGTAGAGTCGGGAAGCTGTGATGGCGGAATCCTTGTGTTTAACAGCACTCATCCTAAATGGTCTTACGTGAAGCTTAATGATGAGGGTTACATTTGTGACGTGCAGGAAAAAAAGGTTATTTCTAACATGGCGACGGTTGGCATTTATCACTTTACAAAAGGCAGTGATTTCGTTCAATATGCGGAACGTATGATTGAAAAGGATATTCGAGTTAATAATGAGTTTTACGTTGCCCCTGTTTATAATGAAGCAATTCTAGACGGAAAATTGATTAGGCCGTATCAAGTGAAAAAGATGTGGGGGCTTGGTACACCAGAAGACTTGCAAACCTTTCTAAGGGCACATGAAGAAGTATAATTTACAAGATATGATAGGCGGATGGTTTATAGGTAACTTTGAACCATCTGTGGTCAAGATTCCTGATTTTGAGGTAGCAGTAAAGTATTATCTTGCTGGACAGTCTGAACCTAAACATACACACAAAGAAGCTGTAGAATTTACAGTTATTGTTAAGGGGACTGTAGTTATGAATGGCAAAACCTATATGTTAGGTGACATTATTGAAGTTGAAAAGATGGAAGCGGTAGGCTTTGTAGCTCTCACAGATGTGACAACGGTTGTAGTTAAGATACCAAGCGTGCTGGGAGATAAATATGTTGAGTAAAGTTATAGCTCACCGTGGGAACCTGAATGGGCCTGGAAGTGTAGAAAATGATCCTAAAGGAATTCATGAGGCTTTATTTGCTGGGTATGATGTTGAAATTGATGTTTGGTTAGAAAACAATCAAATATTACTTGGTCATGATAGTCCAACTTATGAGGTTGACCTCAAGTTTATCAAGCAAGATAGATTGTGGTGTCATGCCAAAAATGTTGATGCACTTTCCTACATGTTGAAAAATTCAATTCATTGTTTTTGGCATCAAGAAGATAATTATACGATAACTTCCAAAGGTTATATTTGGGTTTATCCAGGGCAGAAGTTGGTTCCTGGTTGTGTAGCTTTGTTTGATTCGTATCTGTTGGACCATCTAGCTATAGCTTATGCTATATGTACAGATTATCCAACGTCTTACAATTTAGGTGAACAGAATGAAGTATGATGACATTGTTAGCGCGGCGCAGGATGCGCCGGTAAAACTGCTGAAGGATTCTTTATCTCTTCGGATGGCCAAGCATGTAAACCCTCTTTCTATTACTGAAACAGAATTTGAGTTTATTAGAAGCACAATTGTAAATAACAAACTAAAAACCGGGTATGAGGTAGCGACGGCGTTTGGTGTTTCTGCTTTAGCTATGGCTCTTGGTATCAAAGAAACGGGTGGAAAATCTGTTTCTATGGATTGTTATATTGAAGAACAGTTTAATAGCTGTGAAGTGTATCGCGATAAAGATCGAACTTTGTATCAAGATTCTGATGGGTTTAGAAGCGCTTCTTTTTTGATGAAGCATTTTGGCGTTGAAAATCACATTACACTTGCTGTTGGCTGGAGCCCAGATGACACTGAAACCGTACTCAAAAATACATTTGGGCCTAAAGTAAAATTAGACTATGTTATGATAGATGCACAACATATAGACAAATCATTGATTGCAGATTTTGATGCGGTTCTTCCGTACATAAATCGCAAGAGGTTCGTGTTGTTTGTGCATGACCTACATTGTTTTACATCAGAAGCTATAGGGCATATTGAGCGTTCTTTAGAAACAAAACTTAGTGTTGTGCCGGAATGTGCATTAGGGACAGGCAACGGTTATAATTTAGCGATGGCTACAAACATAAAGTAACATGACAACAACCAGTGTTATTACAGGAATCACAGGACAAGACGGGTCTTATTTAGCTGAGTTATTGTTAGAGTCTGGGTATAAGGTTTATGGTATCATCAGACGTTCTAGTTCTTTCAACACAGCACGTATTGAAGGAATTTATGAACATCCCAATCTAAAATTGATTTATGCTGATTTGTCTGATAGCTCAAGCGTTGGTCAAATTGTAGAAGATATAAAGCCAGATTATTTCTACAATCTTGGTGCGCAATCTCATGTTCGTGTAAGCTTTGATATTCCAGAATACACTTACGATATAACTGGAATAGGCGTTTTGAGATGTTTAGAAGCAATCCGGCGGTTTAGTCCTAAAACTAGATTCTATCAAGCGAGTTCCAGTGAGCTTTTTGGTTCAACTCCTCCTCCGCAAAATGAATTAACACCGTTTCATCCTAGAAGCCCATATGGTGTTGCGAAACTTGCAGGATATTGGACGGTTGTAAATTATAGAGAAAGTTATGGAATATTTGGAAGTAATGGAATTTTATTCAACCATGAATCTCATAGGCGTGGAGAGACCTTTGTAACTAGAAAAATCACTCGTGCTGTTGGTCGTATTAAACATGGTTTACAACAAGAGCTTCGGCTTGGCAATCTTGAAGCAAAGAGAGATTGGGGACATTCTAAGGATTTTGTGGCGGCACAAAAGCTTATTCTTGAGCATGACCATCCAGATGATTTTGTAATTGCCACAGGGGAGTCTCATTCTGTCCGTGAGTTTGCAGAGAAAGCTTTTTCTTATGCTGGGCTAGACCCATATAAATACATTGGGGTAGACCACAAATACTATAGACCAGCAGAAGTAGATTATCTTTTGGGAGATGCCACTAAAGCTAGAAAGATTTTGGGTTGGGAGCCTCAAATTTCCTTTAGTAAACTTGTAGAAGAAATGGTTGAGTCTGATATGGAGTTGGCTCGACGTGAAGCCCTTGTCGCAAACAAACTGTAAAGGATTCGTCATGAAAAAACTGGTTATACTATTAAATAGCAAGCATGTTTCTAAGGAAGAATTTGGGACATTAGAAAGTCTTTTAGCTCTTCCAGACACGTTTGTTATGGAACATTATAACGCAGCGTTGTTGCAAAGCTTATTTGCGCAAGGGGAGGTTGACGGAGTTGTATGTATTGGTGGCACAGGTAATTATAAAGATATTTTGTTAGCTAATAAGATCTGCCCAATTTATTTTCTTGATCATACTGGGTGCGATGATTTCGTTACTTCTTTAGTTGATAGAGATAGACTTATTTTTTCTACACATCACATTAGAGAAATTGTTGATATTCATCAGAATTTTGTGCGCGCCGGTCTTTTGATTAATTCTGGTTGTCGATATGTTGAAGCTGGGTTTGTTTTCAGTAAAGACGGTAAACTGTGCAGAGCTATAGAAAAAAACGCACCAATACCAATGCAGGTAGTGGAAGAAGCTTCAAACTTAGGATATGTTCCAAAGTTAAACAAATTTGGGGAAAGCGACAGGTATGTACTTTACAATATAGAAGAAATTCCGTTTGTAACCAGAGGAACGGAATGGTCGGTTGGACAGTCTGTTGCTATACTTAATTCGCTTCTTGATTTTGAGCTTTATTTACTGGAGCATTCATGTTCGTTACTAGATCCACATAGTAACAACTTTACATTTAGAAACTCTAAGTTTATTTATTTTGATTATGGATCGATTTCAAACAATATACACAAGTATGGCTTTTTAGCTCATGTAATGAATTTGGTTATTAAGCCTTGTTTTTACGGAAAGCCGATTGTTGATATTGAATCCTTGGAACGCGAATTTGAAAAATGGTATACCAAACATAATACTGAAAATCATGATGTAAATGAACTTAAAATGGCCATTGCTGAATTGCGATTGTTAGTGAACAGTATTGTTCTGAACGAGCCCAAATGTTGTTGGAACACGTATTGCCCCGAGATGTGTTTTACTTTAGAGCAGTTTGAGGCTAATAAATTTCAAAGAAAGAATAAGTACGATTATGTTTTAGATAAGTATAAGACATATAAACCAAAGCGCGTTGTCGATTTGGGAGGAAATATTGGCTACTATTCTTTTATGGCTTCAACGCTTGGAGCGCAAGCTTTGGTGCTTGAGAATAGGCATAGCGTTTTAGATGAAGGATTCAGTCTTGCTAAGAAACATAACATGAATGTTGATTTTGCATTAATTGACTTGTTCAATGTTGTCGAATCGGCGGTGAGCGAATATGTTACTAGCGATTCTATATACACTAGATTTCAAGGGGATTTTTGTCTGGCGTCAGCTATTACTCATCATCTATCCCATGGTGGTGAAAAAAGCTTAAGTTTTGAACGGCAAGTTGAAATGTTTAACAAGCTCACAACCAAGTATCTGTTGGTTGAATTTATTCCAAGCACAGATATTCACGTTAAAACGTGGGGGATGCCGGAGAGTTACACCATGGATAACTATATGAAGGAATTGAATAAGTATTTTTCTATTCTTGAGATAGCGGATTCGGAACCTCTTCCGAGAAAATGGATCTTCTGCGAGAAGAAGTCCAAGTAGATTCTAGGACTTTAGAATCTCCTCAACATCAATCGTTATAACGTTTTCCAAATCTTCATCGTGCATGCCTTGGTGCGTTTCGCGGTGGCAATTAGAGCAGATTAGAATGCACCCCTCAAGCTCTTTGAGAAGCAGGTAGTCATCTACTGCCTTCTTGCGGAAGGAAGAGATTTGGAATTCTTTTTTGGAGGGGTCTAGGTGGTGAAATTCGAGAGCAGCTAGACATTTGCGATAGCCGCAAAGAGCACAACCACCGAAGGTATTGACGAGGACTTGTTTGACGGAGGGGCGTTTCTGCTTCGGCACATGATACTAATATATCATGCGCGAAGAGCTTTTTCGATTTCTTCCACGATAAATGTGTAATCTAGATTCTTGGACCATTCGATTTTAAGCATTTCAAATGTTTCGATATCCAAAACGTCTTTGAGATTACATGACGCCGAGTCAAACGTGTGAGGCGTTAGGAATTCGTGCAAGCCAAGCGGCCGAGCACGCTTGTATTGAATGGGAGCTTTTTCATAATCGCCACAATACTCCACATGTCCAGGGCGTACAGAACGCACAAGCTTTTCCAACTTTTCCGGATTCAATGATGCTCCGTCAACGAATAGGAACTGCACGACAGGTAGCGACCCATCAGTTTCCACAGCGGGAATAATTGTAGTCATCCATACGAGCAGCGTCTTCATGCCTACAGCGTAGCACAGGGTAGGTCTGCGGCCAACTGGGGTCAGCGATTTTTTGGTTTTCGTTGGTTTTCTGCGCGAATTCATGCGCGCATGCCAATAGAAACGAATATCCATGAGGATACATGGTTGCACGTAAAATTGGTACAATAGCACTGGAATCTTTTGTTGAGGCGGCTAGTTGGTTGGAAAAGTATGCCAAGCTTACCGACGCTGAGCGGCGCATCATCAACGAAAAGCTATTTAATCAGGAGCCGGTTACTGATGCCGACAGAGAAAGATGGAGCAAGGGATTGCCAGACGATAAAGATACGGGAGGCGCTTTACAACGTAAGTTGCGAGCTATTTCTGTAGAGCCAAATAAAGAGAACTTGTATCAGGACAATTTATATGAGCTATATCAAGTAAGTGACCCACGTCTTACTGATGAACAATTAAAGCAAGAACTTAAATACTTTAATGACAGGCAATGGTTGAGCCAGGCAAAAAGCGTTAGACAAGACTTTGCTGATGTGCCAGAAGCAGAAATGGTATTATCAGATGGATTTAGGCGCGCAGGATTAAATGTTCTTAGTCATGTAGTTGATGATTACAGACGAACTATGAGCGAATCTTTTGATGAAGGAAAAGGAAGCTTGGCATCAAACATTTTTGACGTAACTATACATAGGCTTTTTGTTGCTGGGGAAATATATCCAATTGTAAAGGAGCTTTATGAGGAATTAAATATTCCAAAAGAAAAAATAGTACAATTATTACATGACGCTTCAGAACTACAGGAATATTATACTACAAATCAAGCAGATCTCAATGACCGTGACAAAATGATGATGAAGGAACGATTTCGACCTCTTTTTGCTAAGAGACTTGAAAACTTTATAAAGACACTTGCTACATATATGTTGGCCGAGTCTGGTTCAAAACCAGCTGAAAAAGATTTTCGAAATGTAAATATTGATAAGTGGTATCTTAGACAATCCGACAGGTTGGATAAGATACGAGAGATTCTTAATGTACCACAAATACCGGACCAAAAAACGGATCCAGATAAAACAGCGGTGTCCGGTCATGGTCGCTCAATGTCATCATTGCCTAATCAATCAAGAACTGTAGTGCAGCCATTAAATAAAGATAATGTTTCAGATGATAATATTGGGGAGGATAAAACTATTTCTGTTTTGGATAGAACTCAACCAGCTATTCTAAGAGCCAAGATACCATCTTCACCCGAGAAACTTAAAAATGAAAGCGAAGATGTTTTAAGAACACTTGACCCTGATGAAGCAACAAATCCAAATATCAAAAAACCTGTAAAATAGAGTCAGGCACGATATATAATCTTTTCAAATGTCTACAACCTATCTTATTACCGGGTCCGCCGGTTTCATCGGTTCCAATTTAATTCGTTCAATTTTGTACAATCAAAAGGATTGTAAAATCATTAGTGTTGATTCTCTGGAACGGTTAGATTCTAGAAACAACTTGTATATCAACAAAGCACACGAATTTCAGGTTGGAAACATCTGCGATAGAGATTTTATCGTTAGAATGACTCATATTTATCAGCCGGACATTATTATCAATTTAGCAAAGCCTAATCTATACCGGGAAGATCTTGTTGAGGCTAGAACCAAAGGAGTGTTCAATTTAATTGAAGCGTCTGGATTTCAAAAAACTAATCCATTAAAGCATTTTATTCAAGTGTCTTGTGCTGACGTTTATGGTGAAGAACCACGCACAAGACCTATAACAGAAAACGAATGTGTAGACCCTCAGACATTGAAAGCTTCTTTGAACGTTGCTTCTGAAAATATTGTTCGTACTTTTAATAAAGATTTACCATATACAATTTTGCGATTACCACAGGTGTTTGGGATGAGACAAGCTTATGGCTTTGTCCCTGCTGTTATTTATGATAGCGCTAATGGTCATTCTATTTCTCTTATTGAAAAGGGAACAAAAGTTCGCGAGTTGTTGTATATTGAAGACTTATATTATGCTATTACAACCATTTTAACATCTGACCATTCAAAACAGGAAACTTACAATGTATCTTGCGGTAATGATTTTACAGATGCTGAACTTGTAGCTTTGATTGCCAGTGAAGCTACTGACTCTGTAATTACTTTGCAAAATGAGCAGCGTGAGCGAGACGACATATTTGATTATGGGTTTTATGGTAGTTATGTGAAGCTTAATACAGATAAGATTCGAAGCCTTGGTTGGAAGCCGCAGAAACTTCGTGAAAAATTGAAGTTTACTGTAGGTTGGTATAAGAATAATCCGTGGATTTTCAAATAGAATTCTAGTTATTTTTAGGTATTTTTACTTATGGTAGCAAGAATAACCACGAAAGAAAAAGAAAATAGAACCAAACTTATAGTCGTTGATGACATTGGTTTGGATACAGAAGTAGAAGATAACAATGGTGAAAAAATGACCAATGAAGAAAATAAGTTAGATGAAGATAAATTAGCAGCTTTGAAAGCTAAGATGACAGAAAAAGCAGCGGTAGTAGAAGCTGCGCCTGCCGTTCCCGCTGAAAGACAAGTGAGCCTGAAATTTGGAGTAATTGGTTTGGGGCAAGGAGGAAGTCGTATTGCTGAAGTTTTCAATGACTTGGGCTATCCAACCATTGTTGCCAACACAGCAACTCAGGATTTGGTTCATATTAATGTGCCTGAAGACCATAAGCTATTTATGGACATCGGCCTTCAGGGCGCAGCGAAGAACATTGATCGTGGGCAAGAGGCAGCAGAAGCTTATCGTGAAGAGATTCAGAAATTAGCTTATGATGTTCTTGGAACCACACAAGTTCTAATTGTAGCTGCCTCTTGTGGCGGTGGGTCAGGTGCTGGAGCAATTTCTACTGTTATTGAACTTCTTCAAGTAATGGGGAAACCAATTGTAGTAATTGGTGTTCTTCCTATGCATTCGGAAGATGTAAAGACGAAGGCTAACTCATTAGAAACCGTTTCCAAGCTTGCTGGGCTTGTGAATGGTGGAAAAATTCATAACGTTATCATTATCGATAATGCTCAAATTGAATCTATTTTTGCTGGCGTTAGTCAGATGGATTTTTATAAGGTAGCAAATAAAGCAATTGTCGAGCCAATTGATATCTTCAATAATTTCAGTATGCTTCCATCAGATGTAAAGGGTTTAGATTCATCTGAATGGGCAACACTCTTCCTCAACGGAGAAGGATTATCTGTCTATGGTCAACTTTCGATTTCGAACTATGAAGAAGACACATCCATCGCAGAAGGAATTATTTCAAGTCTTTCGGATAACTTGCTCGCCAGCTCTTTCGATCTCAAGCAGGCGCAGGATGTTGGCTTCATGGTGGTAGCCAATAAGGAAGTGTGGAGTAAGGTGCCTGCTGGTGCCGTAAACTACGCTTCTTTGATGGTTGCTGAAATGTTTGGGAATCCAGGCGGGTTGTTCAAGGGCGTCTATACTCATGACGACCCTGAGGATGTAATTAAGATTTATACCTTTGTTTCAGGGCTCGGCTTACCTGAAGTAAGACTCAACAGCTTGAAGAAGGAAGTTGAAGTCATGCAGGATGCCCTTAAGGCAAAAGGGAAAGAACGAACTAATAAACTTAATCTTGACATCAATAAAGATGTTGCTGTTTCAAAGGTAGAGGAACTGAAGAGCCGAATCGCTGCTAATCGTAGTGGTTTTGGCAAATTGAATACTTCTTTGGGTGGGATAGTAGATCGTCGAAAGAAGTAAAAATCAACTAGAGTTAAAACAAAAAGCCCGAACTATTCGGGCTTTTTGTTTTTTAGGAGATAGATGAATCGGTCAGTTATTTCATTTAGTCTTCAATGTTTGGCTCTTGTTCTTTAAGCTCTTTATATGCGGCTGAATCATCACTTAAGCGAACACCTGTCTTATAGAAACCGGTTTCAACTCGTTTTTTTTCAGCGTCGATTAGTTGGATAGCGCTCATTACCTTTTTGCGTAAACCATCGATTGCAATAAGGCGTTTTGAATCTTCTTTTGCATTAAGAATATCTTTTGTTGCCTCAGCCATTTCCTCGAACATTTGTGTTACATTTAGTTTTTCAAGCTTTTCATAACCAACTGGGGTGAAGATTTCTGCAACGGTTTTTCCGTTAATTTCTTCTGTCGTCAATTTGCCAATAATCTTTGCCACAAAATAATCGATCATTTGATCTTTGCTGTTGTCGTGGCGTCGGAAAGAATGCATCGAAGTAGAAGAAGGCTTTTGTTTCTGGAACTTGTTGGTGCGTTCAATAATTTGAGCCAAGGCCGCATCTCTGGCAGCAGAAGAAATTGAGTTGACATTAGCAATCATATCTTCTCGTATCTTGCGTAGAGTTTCTATATCAGTAGGAGTTAATCCAGCAATCGAGATTGACTCAGGGTCAGGTACTTCATACCCGTTGATGTTAAGCATTTTTACATCGTGGTTTTCAACAAGGTCTACTGGGCTTGGAGTAGCTAGATCTTTTTTCTCAACTTCTGCCGCTCTCTTGAAGTTTTTCCACTTATCAAAATGTGGCTTTGAATGCTGAGAAGACATTACCTCTAAAATTACTTCTTTGATAGCTGTTTTTAGTTCGTCTGATAGTACTGTTTTTGATTTCGCTCCAGCATAGAAATCTTCTAATGACTTCTTTTTTGAAGAAGTCTGCTTGTTGAAATTATAATCAGCGCAAATTACAGCGAGATTGCAAATAAGGTCATATGCTTTAGGGTCTCCATTTAGAACATCTATTACAGTGTGTGGAAGCGCATTGTAGATAAGGTTGAACTGCTCTTCGATTAGACGGATATCATTCAATAGTATTTTAGAACCATTATCCGGCTTTGCAACCTCTTCCTCTTCTTCTACCAAAATTGTACCAGTAGCGGTTTGCATTGCTTTCACAGGTAGCGTTCCGGTCTTAAACCATCTGACAGCTGTTTGATAATTGATTCCGTGCTTGCGTGCCCAATCTGCTAGTTTCATATTCGTGCCTTTCTCTAAATGTCAATCACTTTTGTGGTTGAATTTTGTTTTATATATTTATGTATCATGAATGATAGATTTGATAACTTTTTCTATCAAACAAATATCATTCATGATAGAAAAGTTAGTCGAGCAATATTTTTGCTGTTATATTTATATTGTGAAACTATATACAATTAAAAGAGAATTGGGATGACACCAAGGTTAGAAATAAAAGGAAGTCGAGCTTGTTTGTTTGGTAAATTTGATGCGGAGCTTCTTAATCAGTTGGACCTAGAGTTGTCTTTTAGACCGCTTGGTTATGAATACAGTCCAGCCTATACGTCGGGGCGCTGGGATGGTAAAATTTCTTTAATGTCTTCTAATCTTGTTTTTAGAACAGGGTTAGTACCAAGAGTTGTTGAATTTTTCAAAACCAAAAACATTGACTTAGAAGTCATTGACCATAATAGATGTACTGAGAATACTCCAATTGATATTACGCCCAGGCTTATAGAACTCAAGAAGCTTCCACGACCACACCAGCAGGAGGCTTTAGAATCTGCTCTAAGACACAAGCGCGGAATTATTCGTGTAGCCACTGGCGGCGGAAAAACTCTTGTTGCTGCAATGTTAGCGGCAGCCGTAGGGAAGCCGACTGTTATTTATGTAATCGGCAAAGATCTTCTTTGGCAGTTTCATCGTTTTTTTACCGATATTTTTCAGACGGATATTGGTGTTGTTGGCGATGGCGAATGTAAAATTGCGAAAATTAACATCGTTTCTGTTTGGACGGCAGCCAAAGCATTTGAGCCAAACACGAAACAAATTGTAGAAGAAGATTCTGAAAAAGAGAAAGATGTAGCTAAAGAAAAGTACGAAGAGATTAGGCAGATTATCACAAACGCTAAAGTATCTATTCTTGATGAGTGTCATGCGGCAGCAAGCGATACTATTCAGTCTATTGGCGATTATATTCGCAGTGAGTACGTCATTGGAATGAGCGCTACTCCTATCAGAGATGACAATAAGAATCTGTTGACTGAAAGTTTGTTTGGTCGAATCATTGTAGATATTTCAGCGTCGCGTCTCATTAAGGATGGGTTTCTTGTAAAGCCTGTGATTCGTTTTCTTGCCGTGCCTCCAATGGATGATATGCCAAGGCATTATCAATCAATCTATAAAACCTATATAGTTGAAAACAAAACAAGAAATGATCTTATCGTTCAGGCGGCGAAAAGTCTTGTTGACCAAGGCTTTGTTACCCTAATCTTGTTTAAAGATATCAAGCATGGTTCCATTCTGTATAAAGCTTTGAAAGAGGAAATGTACTGTAGAATGCTTAATGGAACTATGTCTACTGATAAGCGTGATGAAGTTAAGAATGAAATAGAGACAGGTAAGTGTCGATTGGTTCTTGCTTCCACAATATTTGATGTAGGAGTTGATATTGTTTCTTTAAGTGGTCTTATTCTTGCTGGTGGCGGACAATCTATTAAGACGCTTCAACGAATCGGACGTGTTATTCGATTGTATCCTGGTAAGGATTTTGCTGCTGTTATTGATTTTTATGATCAGGCAAAATACTTGAAGGACCATTCAAAACAAAGAAAGATTATTTATCTAAGAGAGCCGGGGTTTGAAGTAGAATGGCCGAAGATTAAGAAAAAACGGTAGGTATAAAATGGTAAGAACGAAAGATATTGAAAGACTACAACGAACTAAATATGAAGCGTTTGGTGGGTATGTCTATTCTATTCCAAGATTTCCAGAATTTAATTACTGTGGAACCATATTCCGTCAAAACTATCTTGGGCCATTTTTTATCGCTCGCGTCAATGGTAACACATTCAAACCAAAGCATGAGTTGACCGTAACCTTCAATGACGCTAATCATGTTGCTTTAGATGTTTCTAAGCATGAAGGCTTGTATTATGAGTATGGTAGAATCTTAGAGGTAATCAAAAATGGTAAGTCAAGATTGATTCCAGCTTACAGTTTGACTAAAATAAATGTTGATTCTAAATTAAAAAAGGTTATCTTCCACAGAGAATTTATTCCAAACTATTGTTTGCGGCTTAACCTAAATGGGAAAATTATCGGCAAAGTAACAAAAGCTTCTATTTTGCGAACCATACTTTTTGATCGGGTGTATGGGCAGTTCATAGTAAATCAACTTCAGTTACAGAACTCAATTCAAAACCCACTGACAAATGAGATAAATTAATGGTAAGGTCAAAGTTTCAAAAAGATCCAGACAGTAACCTATCAACAGCATTTCAAAAGTTTGAAGCGCTGTTTGATAATTTTGATTCTTTTCCTGTGGCTGATTGGGCAGTCACTCATGCTCTAGTATATATTTGCAAAAAGTATGAAGAAAAGTTTGGGATGAAGTTTGTTCTGTCCTATAAGGGCTCTCCAAGCACTTGCCCAGAATATAAGCTAACGGCTCGTATATTCATGATGCTTGGTGTGAAGAAGGGGCAGGGGCAAATTGTAAAAGACTTTGTCGATTTCTTTTACAAGAACTATCGTGGAAAGACTTATTTCACGAGCATTGGCGCTCTCGCCAAGAACGATATCGTTGCCGCTTTCAAGAAGCAAAAAGCGCAACTAAATAGAAAGACACGAACAACTCCATTACCAGAGAGGTTTGTTAGTATTGCTTCAAGTATTCCGGACGTTTCATTCCTTAAAACGTGGGGCGACCTTGCCTTCTTGAGACAAGCTATGGAAAGCGAAAAGAACAGTAATTATGAAAAGCTTTTCGAGAAGTTAGTTAGCGAAGGCTTAGACCTTAAAGAATTAGATGGGATAGTATAATGCAAAATAGTGGACAAGATAGAATTGGTTGTGTAGTTCGCGTGCATATGTTGAATGGGCTTATATTTACAGGCACAGTATTGATGTGGGATGAGGCAGTCGTATATCTCTCTACAGTGTCAGGAGAACTTGTTGAAATTACTCGCACACAAGACATTAGCGCTGTGGTTTATATTGTAAAGAAGGACGGCAATCTTTTGCGTGAAGATGATTTGAAGAAGAAGAACGCAAAGCCACAGTTGATGAAGGAGCAGAAAGAGGAAAGTAAGGAGCAAGAGAAGCCATCAGATCAACCAACAACACGAAAAAATGAGTTGGTGGAGCGCGTCAAATCTCTTGCTGAACTGCAAAAACTCAAAGCAATTTCAGAACGAGAAGCTGCTAAAGCAAAACTGAAGACTTCGCACGCGACAGCTAAACCAGTGGAGTACCATGATCCAATATCAATTTTGCAGTCATTTAAGAACAATATCAGAAACAAAGGCTGATATTCACAAAAAGGCGATTTATAACGCTTGCCCCACATGTGCTGGCAAAGACATGGCGCAATGCGATAAATGTATGCTTAAGGCAAAGGTGATTGACCGTTATGTACAGTCCAATATCCCTGTTGACTTCTGGGAATTGGATATGAAACGTAACTTCAAAGGACACAGTAGGCTTATGAGAGCTTACAATGATATCTCGGGGTCGTTCGATGAGTACTATAAGAGTGGAAGTTCACTGTTGTTAGTTGGCAATCATGGGGTTGGTAAAACTTTCTTTGGTACATCTGTGCTAAAGTTAGCGGCTCTTCGCGGGCTAGGCGCACTATATGTTACGTTAAGTGATATTGTCAATGTATTGATCTATGGGGACTCTTCTACGAAGTTTGATGCGCGTAGAGAGTTGATGATGGTTTCATTCTTGGTGATTGATGAATTTGATTCTCGTTTTGTTGGAACAGAAGCTGCCGCCGAGTTGTTTGGAAGGGTTTTAGAAAGCATCATTCGTATCCGCTTTCAGAACCAGATGCCCACAATATTGATAAGCAATAACTCTGACCCAACCAAGGTCTTAGGGGAAAGTCTGGGAGCTTCAATTTCAAGTCTTATTGCCGGTTATTGTATTAAGATTCCTGTGGTTGGAGAAGATTATAGAGAGACAAAGGGAGCCAAGTAAATGACTTTCGATGACACAGAAGAGCAAGAAAACACGACATACAATGTTGACCTTCAGATGTTAAACATCTTGGTCAATAACAAAAAAGAATTACGAGATTTTGTAACGCAGTTCAATGAGTATGCGTTTGAACAGCGTTACGTGCGTTTCGCTAAACATTTGATTAGCTATCTAAAAGCTTATAATTCTTGTCCAACGCTTTCTACCCTTATCGAATATTGTAACACGAATAATAACAGTAATTTAGAGGGTTATATTACTGATGTTTGGAGCGAGGTAGAGGATAACGGAACAGACTCTCGTGAATACTCCTTCATCCTTAATAAAATCAAGGAACGAAGGAATCGTATTCTTATCAGTACTTTCATACAGGATACGTCAGAAAATATTGATTCGCTAGATAGCCGCGAACTAGTTGAGTTGAATAACAGACTCGTCAAGCTGACTAATGAAATTAGAAGTCTCAAGGAAAAAAGAGTCTATACTGAAATATCTATGAAGACTGGTGTTGAGGCTTATGTAAACAAGCTTCGGGCCAAGGGGAATGACCCAGCGTTGACTAGAGGGATTATGACTGGGTTCTCTACTTTCGATTATTATACTAACGGTATTCGAAAGGGAGAGCTTGGTGTAATTGTAGCTGATTCAGGTGGTGGTAAGAGTATCTTTTTAGATAACCTAGCCAAGAACGTTTACCTTGGCACAAACGTTATACCAACCACCAATAAACAATTGAAGGAGATGATTGAGACTAATTCCTTCAAGGACGATGGGAAAAATGTTCTTTTGATCTCGTTGGAGATGCCTGCGGATGAAGTAGAAGATCGCGTCATGTCTTCTATGGCAGAGGTTGATAGCCTTAATTTATCTAAGGGGCCTGAGTACATCACAGAAGAAGAAAGCAAAAGACTATCAATTGCTTTGAAATTCAGACAGCATTATGAAAAAGAACTAAAGATTGTAGATGTACCTCGTGGCTGCTCGATGGCTCAGGTGCAACGAATCTATGATGATATTTGTGCTGAGTTTATTCCTGATTTAGTGATTATTGACTACTTGGGATTGATGACGGATGGCGGAGAAATTAATGAACAAGACTGGGAGAAACTAAAGAATATTGCCGAGCAAATGCATGAGTTCGCTCGGGTCAATGAAGTAGCTGTCTTTACAGCAGTGCAGGCGAAGTGTTCGAAGCCAGGAGAGGGAGGCGTTGGTCTTCATCGAATTGGTCGAAGCAGTATGATCTTACACAACGCTAATATTGCGCTTCAGATTGAAAACAGAGAAAATGAAGATATGCGTCCAGATGCAAGAATTCATTGTATTAAGTTTCGACGTGGGCCAAAGTTTATTATGAGCAATCTTAGAAAAGAGTTTGTGTATAATCGTTTTGCTGATGCTGGGTTTACGGAAGAACAGCGGGCGCCAAAACAAGAAGGCAAGCTTGGAGAAGATTTGTCGAGCGTCATGGCTCTAATTGAACAAGATGATTCTGAGCATGAAGCGCAGCAGGAGCAGGAATAAATGGGATACTTGAATGATTTAGCAACCAGAACTTATGAAGCTTGTAAAGCAAGAGGCTTTCATTCTGGTGAGCCGAAGGTTGGAGACTTTTGTGCCAATCTACATGGGGAAGTAAGTGAGCTTTGGGAAGCATATCGTAACAATACGTTCGATATGTTTTGTAATAAAGCCGAGAAGATGATTGAGCTTGGAATTGACCCTCCTTTGTCTTGCGCGGAGGAAGAATTGGCTGACATTATCATTCGAGCTTTGGACATGGCTAAAGCGTTCAACATTGATATTGACCGCGCCGTGGAAGCCAAAGAGAAGTATAATGCTACAAGATCCTTTAGACATGGTGGAAAGAAAGCGTAGCTATGAACAACGACAAATACAATTCTATCAAATCCTCTCTTAATAAGCTAAATCTAAAGGATTTGGAATCCATAGAAAGGCTTGTGAGAACTATTAAAAAAGCAAAAGGGCCTCAGGTCCCCGAGGCCATTTGGAAGGAATTGCGAAAAGAAGCAAACAGTTTAGATGAAATAAAGACGGACATAATATTGACTGTTCCATGTTATATTCAATCTGCGGTTACGAGCAAACATAATTATGGGAAAGCTTATTTAGATTTTCCTGAGTGGGAACTTGAAAAAAGATTTCGAAGTTTCTTGAAAACACCGGAAGCTAAAAAGATGCTTAAGGACGCCGAAGATAAGCAAACAGCTTTTGTTCAAAAACTAAAAAATATCGCTAAAGAGTATAACGTAACATATAGTGATCTTTTTGAATCGGTTGCTTGGTAAGGAGAAAGAATATGCCTACATATTTCCACGTTTGTGAAAATCCAGATTGTAACCATGAATGGGAAGAAGAATATTCAATTAAAGCAGACCCACCGAAGGTTTGTCCAAAGTGCGGGCAGGAAACTGCCAAGAGAATGATTTCAGGTGGCTCAGGCCGAGGTATTGTTGAACTTACAGGACATGAGCTATCGCAGAAAATTAGGGAAGACGCGCAAAAGATAAAGTCTGATGCAGCGCGTTCAGACAAAACATTAGCCAATCTCGTCGGGGAACAAAAATTCCATCAGCTTCAAACAGAAAGAGATCGAGTACCTCGACGCAGATAATATAGAGGAATTATGGACTTAGACCACGTTGTATTTAAAAACGAAGAAAATAGAAAAGTATTTGAGCTACTTAGTAAACTTACTGAGTTGCGTGCAAAGCTAAAGAAGAAGGGTAAGAAGACAGACGTAATTTCAACTCGTAATGCAGAGAAAGAATATGAAGTATATTTCAATTCTATGGTAAAGCGTTTTGGTTATATTGCTGAACTTCATACAAAACGATATATGAAGTATCCTAATTATCAAGACCTTCTTCAAGAGGGATACCTTGGGTTAGTTGTTGCTCTAAGGAAGTTTGACATGGCTCGTAGCAACAATTTCTTCAAACTTGCTAATTGGTATGTAAAAACTCGCGTGAAACGAGCGGCTAACAAATTTGATGTTGTCAATGTGCCGATGGCCGTTGGTAAAGAGTGCCCTCCTTGTCGGGTAGATATACCAGCCGTACTATCTGATCATTCAGAGTTTGAAATGGACATCATCGATACGATTCAACAGTCAGAAATGATTAGAAACGCATTGTCAACTTTACCACATGAAAGCAAGCAAGTGATTTGTTATTTCTATGGAATTGATTTTTCAGGCGAAGAAATCTTTTCTGCTGAAAAGAAGAGCATTGAGGATATTTCCAAAGAGATGAAGCTTCCTAAAATGAAGATAAAAAAGATCATCGAAACAGCAACAGATAACCTAGAAATGATTGTTGAGTAATTAATCCGAATTCTCACAAGTCAATAATGGAGCATGGTTAAACGTTTGTAAGTTTAACACATCATTAGGAGTATAGCGCATGTCAGTTAAATTACCTCAGGAATTAGTAGATCAGATTGTTGAAGGACTAGACCATCCATCTTATCATGACTTGGATGCGTATTATGGCGTAGATGAAAATAGTTTGATCGCAAAAGACGTATTGAAGAATAAGTATTTTGCTCCTTGGGAAGAGTCTCCTTTTGATATGTGGGTACGATTGGCTTGGGGCGCAGCGCAAGCTGAAAAGGAAGAAGAGCGACTTTCTTGGGCGAAGAAGTACTTTAGTATTCTTCGAGATTACAAGTTTCTTCCTGGTGGCCGTATCAATTATGGTCTTGGTCGCGATGACATCAATGTAAGTTTTTCTAATTGTTATGTCGTACCAATTAAAGAAGATTCTCTTGAAGGCATTTATACTTGTCTTACTGAGGAAGCTAAGACATATAAGACGGGTGGTGGCTGTGGGCATGATTTAAGCATTCTTCGCCCAAGAGGAACGGATATCAAAGGGAGCGGAGGGTCTTCTTGTGGTCCGGTCGGGTTCATGAATTTGTTTTCGGTAAGCACAAATACCGTACAGCAGAACAACCGTCGTGGCGCAAACATGCAGTCCATTCTTTGTACCCATCCTGATATTCAGGAGTTCATTGGGGTAAAGAATGATGTTGGTTGGGTAAAAGAAATCTTTGATAAGATTATTAAGGTGTACCCAGCAACAAAACCTCTTCTTAAGAAAGTCATGAGGGATTTCGTCGAGAAGAAGCGTAATGTTCAACACTCGAACATTAGCGTGAAGATTCTTGACGCCTTCATGGAGGCAATTGTTTATGGCAAAGACCTTGAACTTACTTGGGGTGGCAAGGTTTACAAGGTAATCAAGAGTACTGAGCTTTGGGATCTGATTATTGGTTCTGCTCGTGATTCAGGAGAGCCAGGACTTATGTTCTGGGACCGTATGCGCGAAACGAACAACCTTGAGTATATTAATCCTATTTTAAGCTCAAATCCGTGCTCCGAGATACCCTTGGGAGCATATGCTAACTGCTTGCTTGGACACATGACTCTGCCAAGATTTGTTGTAAACGGGCTGTTTGATTTTGATGATTTTATTGCGTCTATTCGTGTAGCTCAGCGTTTCCTAGATAATATCATCACGCTCAATGATGGACGGCATGCGTTGCCTCAGCAAAATGATGTAGCTAGGAATGAACGTCGTACAGGTCTTGGTATTACAGGACTTGGCGATGCTCTTGTTATGCTTGGTTATAAGTATGGCGCAGAGGAAAGTATTGAATTTACAGATAAGCTTAGTTACACGTTTATGAGCACAGCATACGACACAAGTTGTGACCTTGCCGTTGAACGCGGAGTATTTCCTTGGTTCCAGTCGGAAGGTTTTTTCCAAAGCAAATTTGCGCAGAGACTTCCAGAGTACATCAAACAGAAAATTCAACTCCATGGTATTCGTAATGGAATGCTTCTGACTTGCGCTCCTGTTGGTTCCGGTTCAATTATCGCGCAGACATCAAGCGGGATTGAACCTATCTTCCGTATTTCTTACATTCGGAAGGTGAAAGATGAACAAGAGAATTACACTGAGTATCGTGTTTATCATCCGCTTATTAAGAGTCTGTTTGTTGATAAGGAGCTAAGCGTTCCGGATTATGTTATAGATTCTTCGGAGGTTGTTCCGTCAGACCGCGTAAATATACAAGCAACTATCCAGAAGTATATTGATAATTCTATCTCTTCTACGGTAAATCTTCCTAGAGAGGCTACCAAAGAACAAGTGTCGGATATTTATTTGCGTGCTTGGAAATCGGGATGCAAGGGGATTACAGTATACCGAGAGGGTTCGCGTGAAGGAATTCTTCTTTCGGAGGAAGAGTACAAGCAAGCTTCTGAAGAATTCGATCTTGATTTGGTTGAGTCGGCAGAGAATGGCAAGAAACGCTATACACTAAAGCGCCCGAAGAAACTACAAGGCGAAACATATAAGATTCGTACTGATACAGGTGGAAGTAAGGGGCCAGTAAATTGTTATTATACAATCAATTTCTTCCCTAACTCTGAAATTCCTTATGAGCTTTTGGTTTCGGAACCGCCGGGCGATAAGGATATGAAAGATGTACTTATGCTGGAGTTTGCCACTCGCGCTACCAGTATGATGTTACGTCATCGGATTCCGATCGAATTTATCGTTCAACAGTACGAGAAGCTGTCTAACCAGTATTATTACAGCTTGCCTCTGTCTATTGCCAAGGTGTTGAGAAACTATATTGCTCCTGACACCAAGATGAACGGCGAAGTATGCTCAGCTTGCGGTAGCGAAAATGTACGTTTTGAAAACGGCTGCTACATGTGTGCTGATTGCGGTAACGGCAAGTGCTCTGGATAATTCAAAAATATTGTAATTATCCTTTCTTTTCATTTTTTTACTCCAACAACTACTAACTTTTGTCATCTCAGGGTACATAGTATCTTGAGGTGATTTTTTATCGCAAACTAATAAAATTACAGCAAATTCCGAAGTATGTATAGTTTGGTATACTTTTAGGAAAGTGCTCGAATGACCGTATTACTTGTAGACAGACATGAGGCTAGAAAAATAGAAGAAGAAGAGAAGGCTAAATGGATTCGCTCGGTTCTAGAGAAAATAGGAGTTCCACTAGATGATTGGCCGGAAAATCCTTCTATGGCAAACCTGCGTAAAATGCGGGACTTATTTCGTGCTGCTGGCATTGAAATCATCAACGATAACTGTGAGGGGATAGAAATTTATCTAAATGATGAAATGGTAGCTTATTGGCGCCGACCCTTTTATAAGATGGTTATGGACCCAAGAGAACGGGACGTTCGATATAAATTCTATTACGAGATGCATCTTCAATGTGATAGCGTCTATGATCAAAATCAACAAGAAAGCCAGCAAGACTAGGTTCAATACTCGGAGGAAAATGACTCACAAAAATTATGTCTTAGACACCAGCACCCTACTTCATGATCCGCGATGTTTTGAGAAATTTGTGGATAACAACGTTGTTATTCCGCTCGTGGTTTTGGAAGAATTAGACCATATTAAGATTCGTTCTGATGCAACTGGCGCAAACGCTCGTATTGTGATTCGGTATATCGACAGCTTGATGGGAGAGAATGTAGATTTTGAAAAAGGTATTGACATTGGTAACAGTACCTTTGTGTTTTTCGATAAATATCTTCGAAAAGATGAGCGTTTCAGTGCGGGCGGCAAGGATGATAACATCTTAGCTTGCGCAGCGCATTATGAGAATGCCGTTCTTGTGACCAAAGATGTCAACATGAGAATTCGCGCTAAGGCGTGCGGCATTAAAGCAGAAGACTACAAGAATGACAAAGTATCTGTTGATGAACTGTATACGGGTTCTAGGTTTATAAATCTCGATGAGATGGGAATCTTTATCGAAGACCTTACACCGGCAAATGGTTTAGACAGTTGCGATGGCACGATATTTGAAACTCTGTTTCCTAATGAGTTTGCTCAAGTCGTTAGCAATGGTGTTAGTTCTATTTATCGGAAGCGCGCAAATGGTTCTTTGAAACCTGTTCGGTTGCCGCCGAAGGGTGTTTGGGGTTTACAGTCAAGAAATATGGAGCAGGCATTTGCTCTTGATTTGTTGCTTGACCCAAACGTTCCTCTGGTAACATTGATTGGAAAGGCTGGAGCAGGAAAAAGCTTGCTTACTATCGGAGCAGCTTTAGAGTTGGTTTTGGACCAGAAGAAATATACCAAAGCTGAACTATACAAAGTTATCATGTCTGTTGGAAAAGACCTTGGCTACTTGCCTGGAGATCTCGCGGAGAAACTTGGCCCTTGGATGGGCTCTATGAAGGATGCTCTAGAATATCTTGCAGAAGGAACAAACTTTGAAACCTTCATGCATATGTACAAAGAGAAAATCAAGATGGAAGCTCTAACATATGTTCGTGGTCGTTCCATGAATAAGGTTTTCATCATGTTGGATGAAGCTCAAAACTCCACGAAAAATGAGATTAAGACCTTGATTACTCGCGCAGGTTTCGATAGCAAAATTGTTCTTCTTGGAGATATTGAGCAAATTGATAACCATTATCTTGACGCTATGGATAATGGTCTTACCTACGTCATTGAACAATTTAAAACCTCTAAGCTCGCCGGGCATGTTACCCTCGTGAAGGGTGAGAGAAGCCCGCTAGCCACAGAAGCTTCTAAGATCCTTTAAACTCTAGTCGGGTATAATCAGTAAATTCAATATTCAACTATTGAAATTGGAGTAGTTTTATGTCTAACGAAAATGATGATCGTATCAAAAATTTACCATTTGAATATTATGCTTCCATTGCTTTAGCAAAAGAAAAAATGAAGCGGACTGAAATTGAAGTAGAGAAAGCGCAGGCGAATCAAAACTATCAAACTATGGTCTATAAGTACACCGTTTTAACTGTTTTTAAGAAACTCAATTTGCCGGATGATGCCACATTAGGTGATGATGGCTCAATCATTTATGCTGATGTGCCTCTTACGGCTGAGCCGGAAAACGAAACAAAATGACAATTGAAAAGAAATATACTGTAGTTAAACTAAATCACGATGGCGTTGAATTAGCTCAAACTTTAGCTAATTTGATTTCTATTCGAAACTATTTGTATATGGTAAGCAGCAATATACGTCCTTCTGCACAAAATAAGGGAGAGTATATTAGAATCAATTCAAAAATTGAGATTCTCGATAAGAGGATTCTTAATCTATGTTTGACTCTTAATGTACCTTTTGATATTCAGGTAGAAGAGATCGAAAATGCAGACTAGGTACAACTATCATATTTATTCGATAAAGGATCAAAACTGGCTTGAATCTCAGCGAGTTGCTGGTCAGGTTTTATCGAAAGCTATTCAAGAAGGATTGAAAGCTGTTGTTCCTGGCAAGACGACCAGGGAAATAGACAAGGTGGTTGAAACATTTATCCTTGATCATTTTATGTGCGAGGCCACTTTCAAGGGCTACAAAGGTTTTCCTGCGGCCACTTGCATTTCCGTTAACAATGAAATTGTTCATGGTATCCCTGGGGATAGGATTATTCAAGAGGGAGATGTAGTTACTCTTGATAGCGGGGTTACTCATAATGGAGCCATAGCTGATATGGCTCGAACCATGATTGTTGGGGAGTCAAAAAATATTAAACACAAATGGTTGCTGATTAATTGTAAGCTTGCTTTAAATGCTGCGGTTTCAGCAATCAATAACACAATTGAAAGAAAGGTTCCGATTCGATTAGGAACTATTGGCGCCGCAATTTCTCATACAGCAAAGCAGATTAATGCTCATGTAATAGTTGATTTGGGTGGACATGGGTTTGAGTCAAATACTCCTCATGGGTATCCTTTCGTTCACAATACTGGTGAAAAAGATACTGGGCCAATTTTGTATCCTGGAACTACTATTGCTATTGAGCCAATGATAACCTTTGGTTCGCCAAAGATTAGAATTGCCGAAGATGGTTGGACGGTTTTGTTAGAAGACGTTGGTGTTCATGAGGAAGATACTATTTTCATTCATGAGGACAGAGTGGAAATTATTACCTAGGGAGAAGTTAGAATGAGTATAGAATGTTCAAAATGCCCCGCATGTGATTGTGTTGATAAAGAAGTTGATGAAGCAGCAGAAGGTGTACTTGCTTTTTTGCGCGGATATGCTGAAGAGCTTCGAGAACAGTTGGATAAATGCATGCATTTAGATGAAGTACAGAATCTTTCTGCTAGTGTTTTGGGCAACGCAGGAATGGTATCACAGATTCTTCGTACTTTAGTTGATTATACACCGGACCAAAGACGTGTTATAGGCAACAAGATTAATCATATTGTAAATGAATTTAAAGCGGCGATTGCAACAAGGAAGAAGCTTCTCCAAACAAAGGGCTCAGAAGTAAATTATGCAGCCCGCAATCTTCAAAATGAATTGATCGAAGCCTTTAAAGATAAGAAAGATACTTTCTTAGGAATCGATAAAGCCACGCTTAATGTTATCCAAAAATTTGTTGCTGAAAAGGAAAGAAAGAATCGTCACACCCTCAATATAAAGAAAGGGATTTCGGTTTGTCCTAGATGTGGTTATCCGAACAGTCTTAAAGCCATAATGCCTGTAGCTGGACCTTGTCCTTATTGTGGCTGGGAAGATTCTGAAGCCAAGACTATGCGGGCTTTGTATCGTATTGTTATGGAACAGCTTGATACCAAATCGTCAAGTGATTCAATAACAATCGAAGCTGGTGTGCTTAAGGTTTTGCTTTCTTGGATGAATGAGCATTGAAAATGGCAAAGAAATTCAATGTTCAGGTAAGCAGTGGCGGAATTGTTATTCCGATTTCTAAGTCCAATAAGTTTTCTCTAAAGGAACCTCGACGACCGCCGAAACCGGTTAGACCTATTAAGCCGATTGAGCCTGAAAAAACAATTGATGTACCTCATGATATTCCGTTTGTTTTCAATTGCGCTCAACACGTTGCAATTCCGTTGGATGAAATTTTGGCTAAATTGCCTCCTGGAATTGCTCCTGATAAATTGACTTTGTGTGTTGAAAGTTCAGGTTCGGATTGTGGTGGGTTTTCAGATAATTATGATTGTGACCCTGACACTTGGGTGAGTCAATGTTATCTACGTCATTTTGTGCGCGGAGAAAGCCCAAGTTATTCAAGAGACATGAAAGCATATAACAGAAAGCTTACCAAATTTGATCGCGATATGAAAAAGTATAATGAAAAAATGGTCGAGCACGATATAGCTTTGAAGAAGTATGAAGAAGACTTTGCGGAGTTTCAGGCCAAGCAAGCTATTCTAAATGGGGCAACAGAAGAGTTTTTGAGTAAGGTAGAAAAGGAATTGAAAAAGAAATGAATTACGAAGAGTTAAATTATTTAGACCTTTTGAAGCAAACTGTAGATAAAGGTGTTCGAAAATCTAATAGGACCGGAATTGATACTCTTAGTTTATTTGGAACTCAGCTTAGGTTTTCTTTAGCTGATAATACTCTTCCACTTCTTACTACTAAAAAAATGTTTACGAAGGGTATTGTTGAGGAATTGTTGTTCTTTTTGCGGGGCGAAACGAATACTAAAATCCTAGAAGAACGTGGCGTTAATATATGGAAAGGTAATACCAGCAAAGAGTTTTTGAATAAGGTAGGTTTAGGTTATTTGCCCGAAGGCGATATGGGATATGGATATGGTTTTCAGTGGCGCCATTTTGGCGGGCAAAAAAATATGAAGGATGAATTGATTCAACCTGGGATTGATCAGTTAAAAATTGTAATTGATACTATCAAGAACAATCCTGATGACCGTAGAATCATCATGAGCGCTTGGAACCCAAGCCAACTAAAGTTTATGGTTTTGCCTCCTTGCCATATGTTTGTGCAGTTTTTTGTGGATGGCGATCAATTATCAAGCCAATTTCTGATGAGGTCAGTAGATCTCCTGTTGGGTTTGCCTTTTAATATTGCTAGTTATGCCATTTTAACACACGTCGTGGCAAAGGTAACCAAATTACACGCGAAAGAATTGATTTTTGTTGGTGGAGATACACATTGTTATCTAAATCATATTGATGCTATTCATGAGCAGTTAAAAAGAAAACCATTTGAATTTCCAAAATTGCTTATAACAAAGGAAATCAATACAATTAAAGATGTTGAAGAATTGGAATATTCGGATTTTCAGATTAGAGATTATCAATATTATCCAGCAATAAAAGCCACTATGGCTGTTTAGGTTTTGATATATATTTTTCTATGGGTTTAAAGGAAGACTTATTTCAATGGTATTGGGATGAAGGTTTAACAACCATACAAATAGGTAAATTGCTTGACAAATCATATGTAACTATTATTCATTATATGAAGAAATTTGGAATTGCCAGGAGGACAAAAGTTCAAGCGGCTTTGTTCGGTGAAAAAAATCCTATGTATGGGCGAACTCATTCGCCTGAAACCAGAAGGCGTATCGCCGAAAATCTTGCGATTACAAATCAAAAACCAGAAATAAAAGCTAAACGAAGCAAAGCAAATTCTGGTAAAAATAACCCAATGTATGGCCGCAAACAATCTGCCAAAGTTATTGAAGCTTCAAGAGCGCGATTAACTCAACTGCATCAAACTGAAGCATTTAAAAAACTAAATAAAGAATCTAAGCAAACACCTGAATTTAGGAAAAAACTTTCTGATATAGCAAAAACGAGAGTTGGTAAAAAGAATCCATTTTATGGAAAGACTCATTCTGATGAGACTAGAAAAATAATATCACAATCAAACAAGGGTCGATTTGTAGGAGAAAAAGGATCAAATTGGCAGGGTGGTAAGACCAAATTGACTCTTGCCGTTCGTGGTTTAGTTGAAAATTTGCATTGGAGAAAAAAGGTTTTTGAAAGGGATAATTATACTTGTTAAAATTGTGGCCAAGTAGGCGGAAAACTTAATGCTGATCATATTCGCCCATTCTCTGTTCTATTGAAGGAAAACAATATATTGTCGCTAGATGAAGCAAGAAGTTGTGAAGCATTATGGGCTGTATCTAACGGTAGAACATTGTGTGTCGCATGTCATAAAAAAACGGATTCTTTTTGTGGAAAAGTACAACAAACATACAAGGATATCTTACCGAAGCCAATAAGGAAAAAGAAAGTAACACAATGAACATAGATTTACCACAACTAGCGCGAGTGATAGCCGCCATGGACCCAACGGGGCTTATTGGTGATGGCCCGAATATTCCTTGGCGTTATCCAGAAGATTTCCAAAGGTTCCGTTTCAAGACTATGGGTGGAGTTCTTATTA